>Ga0208299_1001096_pt1 | contig 21328 bp, 16 predicted proteins | sample 15_taG_FD_184089 | JGI IMG/M metagenome (GOLD analysis project Ga0208299, IMG submission 184089) | Marine viral communities from the Subarctic Pacific Ocean - 15_ETSP_OMZ_AT15312 metaG (SPAdes) (version 2) | ecosystem: Environmental > Aquatic > Marine > Oceanic | place: Pacific Ocean | collected...
GTTTTAATGATACTCAAACTATAGTATTAACCAAACCAACAGCAGGTGGAGCTTCTAAAAAAATATACACAACAAATAAAGGTAACGTTTTAATAAACCCAAATGATACAATATTAATCGAATTAGATTAATTTTTTCCCAACATTTTTTTATTATATTGTACTTTAACAAAAATTTTTAATATTTATAACCATGGAAAAAACAGTTTTAACACAAGAAGAAATTAATGAATTAAAAGATGCTAAGGATTTACAAACTAATTTATTATTAGCATTAGGAGAAATAGAATACCAAATTCAAGAATTAGAGTTACAAAAGAATGAATTTAGAGAAAAAATGAAAAATTTTAAAAACCATAACCACAAAATGGGGGAAACTTTGCAAAAAAAATACGGACAGGGTTCAATTAATTTAGAAACTGGGGAATTTCAAAAAGTATAGTTTTTGAGGAATTTTATCATATTTATAACCAAAATAACAAATTATTAAAAAATGGCGGAACAAATAGTATCACCTGGTGTTTTTCAAAGAGAAAACGATCAATCTTTTTTACAAACTAAATTACCAACAGCTGGGGCAGCAATTGTAGGACCAACCCCATTAGGGCAAGTTGGGATCCCTACAATAGTTACTACCTACAGTGATTATTTAAATAGGTTTGGAAGTACTTTTTTAAGTGCTAGTAATCAATATACTTATTTTACATCAATAGCAGCATATAATTATTTCCAAAACGGTGGGGATACATTATTAGTAACAAGAGTTGTACCTGGAACATTTACAAGTGCAACAAGTTCCCAAATAAATGATAGTGCATCATCTGCTGAATCTTTTGCTTTAGAAACATTAACTGAAGGGGAACTAGCAAATAGTACTAGTTCTGAAGATTCCGATGGGGCATTAGCGAGCGGTTCTAAGGATAATTTAAGATGGGAAATTTCAACAAGAGATGAATCCAAAGGTACCTTTACACTTTTAGTTAGAAGAGGTAATGACACAACAAACGAAAAAGCAATTCTTGAAACATGGACTAACTTAACATTGGACCCACAAACACCTAATTTTGTTACTAAGGTTATTGGGGACATATCAGAAACAGTCACAACGGATGGTGATGATGCAACCTATCTATCAGTAACAGGAAACTATCCAAACCAATCAAGATATATTAGAGTTAAATCTGTTACATCATTAACCCCAAATTATTTTGATAATGCGGGAAATGCTAAAACAGAATATACAGGGTCAATTCCAAGCCTAGGAAGTGGTTCATTTGGAAGTGCTGTAGGAGATATGCTTTCTATAGGAGATTGTCTTTTCTATGAAAATATTTCTGATGGAGCAGTTACTGCAGACAACACCCAAGGACTAATTCCCGATAATTATACTCAATCATTAGCTTTATTAGCAAATAAAGATGAATATAAATATAATTCAATTGCAGTCCCAGGATTATGTTATTCCTCAACTGCTAATGGTCATGTAACAGTCCTTTCAACTTTAATGAATAATTCTCAAACACGAGGAGACAATTTAGCAATAATTGACACAGCTTTTTATGGTTCAGAAGTATCACCAGTAGTAACAAGCGCAGCAGCTATAAACTCTAGTTATGCATCTACCTACTGGCCTTGGTTACAAACACCAGATCCTGACTCAGGACAATTGGTATGGGTTCCATCTTCAACTTTAATCCCTTCAGTTTTTGCCTTTAATGATTCAGTAAGTGAACCATGGTTTGCACCTGCAGGGTTAAATAGAGGAGCCTTAAATACTGTAGTTAGAGCAGAAAGAAAATTACCTCAATCTTCAAGAGATACATTATATGATGGAAATGTCAACCCAATAGCTACTTTCCCAAATACGGGTGTTGTAGTTTATGGACAAAAGACATTACAAGTAAAATCAAGTGCTTTAGATAGGGTTAATGTTAGACGATTATTAATAGCACTTAAAAACTTTATAGGAGATATTTCACAATTTATAGTATTTGAACAAAATACAATATCAACAAGAAATCAATTCCTAAGTCAAGTTAACCCTTATTTAGAAAGTGTACAACAAAGACAGGGATTATATGCCTTTAAAGTAGTAATGGATGAATCTAATAATACACCAGATGTTATAGATAGAAACCAATTAGTAGGACAAATATTTATACAACCTACTAAAACAGCTGAATTTATTATTTTAGATTACAACATATTACCAACAGGAGCTACTTTCCCATCATAAAAAAATAAAAAATAGATATTTATAATAAACAATAATTAAATAAAATGGCAGTATTAGATCCCAATGAAATATTTTTCACAGCGTTTGAACCTAAACAACAAAACAGATTTATCCTTTATGTTGATGGAATCCCAAGTTATATAATCAAAAAGGTAAGCGGTATAAAAGTTACCCAAGAGGAAGTAGTCCTTAATCACATTAATGTGCAAAGAAAAGTTAAAGGTAGATCTAAATGGGATGATGTAACTTTATCACTTTATGATCCAATTACTCCTTCAGGAGCTCAAGCTGTAATGGAATGGGTAAGATTACACCATGAATCAGTAACAGGTAGAGATGGTTATTCTGATTTTTATAAGAAAGATCTTACTTTAGATGTTCTAGGACCTGTAGGTGATATAGTATCAGAATGGGTATTAAAAGGAGCATGGATTAAAGATGCAAATTTTGGTGATTATGATTGGGACCAAGCAGCTACTGCACAAAGTATAGAATTAACATTAGGTATTGATTACGCTGTATTAAATTTCTAAAAAATAACTTCCCACCCCCCCTTAAAGAGAGTTTGGCTATGTCAAACTCTTTTTTTATCTTAATATGTATAATATGAAATAAAGTTTTAACTAATAAAAATTATGGAACAAAAACAATTAAAATTCCCCTCAGAAGAAGTGGAATTACCATCAAAGGGTTTATTATACCCTAAAGAAAATCCCTTATCCAGTGGTAAAATAGAAATGAAATATATGACCGCCAGAGAAGAGGATATTCTAACAAATCAAAATTACATCAAAAATGGAACAGTAATAGATAAGTTATTACAATCCCTCATTTTGTCTAAAATCAATTTTGCAGATTTACTCATAGGTGATAAAAATGCCATAATGATAGCTGCTAGGGTTTTGGGATATGGTAAGGATTACACATTTGACTATAAAGGTGAAGAAGTTAATATTGATTTGTCTACTTTAGAACCTGTTGATTTTGATGATGATGAGATTAAAGATGGGAAAAATGAATTTTTCTATACCTTACCTAAAACAGGAGCACAAATAAGTTATAAATATTTAACCCATAGGGATGAGGTTAAAATAACCAATGAATTGAAAGGTCTTAAAAAGATTAACAAACATGCAAACCCCGAACTAACTACAAGATTAAAATTTATGATATTATCAGTAAATGGTAGTTATGAACAAAAAGACATAAGGGATTTTGTTGATAATTATTTCCTAGCTATGGATTCTAGATCATTTAGGGAGCATGTAAGTAGAAAACAACCAGATGTTCGATTAGAATTTAATCATGATGGAGAAGATGGCTTTGAGGAGGGAGTTAGAATCCCTATAGGGGTAAACTTTTTTTGGCCTGACGCCTAAATATAGGGTTGCGTTATTTACCCAAATCCATGAAATAATATTTTATGGTAAGGGGGGTTATAATTATGATACTATTTATAATTTCCCAATATGGTTAAGAAATTTCACCTATAAAAAAATTAATGACCATTATGAAAAAGAAAATGAAGAGGTAAACAGATCAAGGGGGATATCTAACAGTAAAGATATTAATATTCCTTCATTTGCCAAAAAAACTACAAGGGCATCCTAATGGGTGCTCTTTATTATTTTTTAATATTTATCACCACACAATACTTTCAATTAAATGCCTTTATTTGATAATTTAGACGACGCAAAAAAACACATTCAAAAACTGAACAAGGAAATTAAAGACCTTGGGAGTGTGGGTTTTAGGGATGTTGATAAAGCCATCAAAAATATGGGTGAGGGTCTTGAGGGAGCAAATGAAGTTATAGCAACCCTTAATGCTAGAATCGAAACCCAAAAAAATGATTGGAAAAGTGTTAATTCTATAGTAGCGAATATTCAAGAAGAATTAGGCAAATCAAATCAAATCCTTAATAAATCTAGAGGGGCTTTTAAATCAATCCAATCTCTATCCCAAGATTTACTTTCAGATGAAGAAGGTATCGTAAAGTTATCAGAAAAAGATTTAACTAAAAAAATAGCAAAAGCAGAACAGGCAAAACTTATTGTTAAAGAACAAGCAAGATTAATAAGACTTCAGGGGAAAACAAAAAAACAACTTACAGAAGAAGAAAAAGAAATATTAGGGCAAGTTGATGCAATGGAAAATAAAAAATCCGTAATGGATGATGCCATTAAAGCAATGAAAAAAAGACTTGATCAGGAAAAAAACATAAACAAATCTTTAGGGGTAGGGGGTAATTTATTAAAAGCATCGGGAGAACTTTTGGATAAAATGGGTCTGGGGGCCCTTAAAAGTGTTGTTAATTTTGATAAGATTAATGATGAGTTAAGGACCATGACTGAAGAAGCAACTAAAAATGGTGATGAGATATTGGGTTGGGGAGGAAAACTTAAAATAGCTGCAAAGGGGGCTAAAATGATGGGGGGAGATCTTCTTAAAGCCTTCACAGACCCCTCAGTTATGATAGGTAAAATTATTGAAGGAATGTTTGCTGTCAATAAGGCCCAAACTGAATTTGGTAAAGAAACAGGAAGAAATATAAATACTTGGGATACCCTTAATTTTAGAATGGGTGTAGATTCTGTGGACTATATAAAAGCTGCTACAGAACTTACAAAGGAATTAGGGGTAGCAGCAGATGCAGTATTTGAACCTGAGGATATAGCAGAAGCAGCAGAATTTACAAACCATATTGGTCTAGCATCTAAAGAAACAGCTAATTTAGCTAAATTTTCCAAACTTAATAGTCAATCACTTGAGCAGACTGGGGATAATGTTGTAAACATGACCAATGAATATATTAAGGGCAATAAGGCAGCTATAAATCAGAAGAAAGTTTTAAGTGATGTAGGTAATGTATCTGATTCATTAGCCGCCTCTTTAGGGGCTTCTCCTGAAAAAATAGCAGAAGCGGCAATAGCAGCTCAAGCTTTGGGTCTTAGTTTACAAGAAGTAGATGGCATAGCAAGTAGTCTCTTAAATATTGAAAGCTCCATTGAAAAAGAAATGGAAGCTGAGGTTCTTTTGGGTAAAGAATTAAACTTAGAAAAAGCTAGAACAGCAGCACTAAATAATGATCATGCAACTTTATCCGAAGAAATTAAAAACCAAGTAGGGGGACTTCATGAGTTCTCCCAAATGAATAGGTTAGAACAGGAGGCTATGGCAGAAGCTATGGGAATGAATAGAGACCAATTAGCCAAAACTATAATGCAACAAGAAATATCAGCAGGAATGTCTGAGGAACAAGCAGCCAAATTAGCAGGGGTAAATTTAGAAGATTTTAAAAGACAAGAAACTCAAGAAAAAATAGCTAAGGCATTAGATAAAATAGCTCAAGCCTTTGCTCCTATAATACAATTAGCAGGTTGGTTATTAAGTAAAACTTGGGTAATTTATACAACACTGATTTTAATAGCGGGTGTTAAATTATGGCAAAATGCCGAAAGATTGGGGGCCGCTTGGAAATCAATCTCAAAAGGAGTATTGGGGGCAGGTAAAGGAATAAGTTCGTTTTTCACTTCTGCAGAAGGGGGTTTTAAGAAAATTACAGGTGCCGCTAAATCTTTTTCAGATAGATTTAAAAAGGGAATGATTGGTGGAGGTAAGGGAGGTAACGTGGCAAAAAAAGTACTTACAAAAGATAGTTCTAAAGCATTAGGGGAAACAGCAAAAAATACTAAGGGAATGTCTGCAAAAAAAGGAGCGGGAATTGGTGGTTTTTTAAAGGGTTTAGGTGAAGGTCTATCATCAGTGGGGAGAAAGTTTGTTGATGTTATAAAAGGGGGCCTTGCATTAGGAATTGTTGGTGTTTTATTAGGGGGTTCTTTTGCTCTATCTATGATGATGTTAAAAGATGTTGATCCTGTACAAATGATCGCTTTTGCAGGTTCCTTAGCTATATTAGGTATCACAATGGCCCTATTAGGTAATTTTGGTGGAAATATCATTATGGGGGCAATAGCAATGGGAATATTAGCTTTAGCCTTAATACCCGCAGCCTATGCCTTTAGTTTATTATCTGAAGTAGATCCTGGTCAAATGTTTTCTTTCGCCATAGCTTTACCTTTATTAGCTTTAGCGGCTGCAGGTTTGGGTTTTTTATTCCCTTTCATAGCGGCAGGAGCTGCTGCCCTAGCAATATTAGGTATGGGTTTAATGGCTTTTGCTGTTGGAGCAGCAATTGCCATGTCTTTAACCCCCAATTTAGAAACTTTTGTAAGTCAACTCCAATTATTTGCTGACGCCTCTTTAATAGCTTCATTATATGCAATTGGCCCTGCTTTATTAGTGGCAGGAGCAGGAATATTAGCATTTCAAACCCTGTTAGCTGTGGGGAGTGTGGCAGGAGCAGTTGGTGGTTTCTTTTCAAGTTTATTTGGAGGAGAATCTGATCCTTTAGCTCCTATTAAAACTTTGGCAGCATTAGCCCCAGCTCTACAAATAGCTGGAGACGCCATAAGTAGTATATCCTCTAATATAGTAGGTTTAAGTAGTGCAATAGAGACCTTAGATTTAGAAAAATTAAGTGAATTAAAAAACTTAGCATTTTGGGCAGCCATAGGGGGACCAATGATGATGATGGGAGCTTTAATGGCAGCACCCCTTCTAACATTAGGAGAACAAATGTCTTTAGGTTCAAGTGAAGGGGATGGAACAGCCAAAAAATTAGATAAAATAACAGAGGTACTTGAAGAAATTTTAAATAAAGAAGGAGTAGTTATGTTAGACAGTGATAAAGTGGGGATAGCTATGACTAAAGGAGAATATAAGCTTCAATAAAATAAAAAAATTAAATATTTATAATAAAAACCAACAATTATGAGTTCACTATTAGATAAATTAAAAGATTCAACTTTAAGCCTCCAAGGAAAATCCCCAAAACTTAAAGATTTAACAATTTCAAAAATCGAAGAAGAAGTATTTGATAATTCAGTTTTAGATAAAACAACAGATACCAAATATATTGATACCGCTCAAAATTCCAAAATTGAAAAAGAAGTATTTAACAATTCAGTTTTAGATTTAGGGGGTTTAAAACCACCTACATATAGAGATACCCCACCTGAGGGGAGAACCTTTTAATAATATAATTTGGCGTTAATAAATCAAATATCAAATTTAAAACTTTTAAAATACGCTACAGCACCTAGAGGTAAATACTCAGGACATAATCCAAACCCCTTAACAAGGGAGTATGTCCCCTTTAGGTTTGAAGGTATTGATCCTAACTCTATTGATTTTTTTTATAGGGGGGGTGATAAAACTGATGATATTATTAAGAGAGATGAAAAAAGGTTTAGTAGATTCTTAAAAACTATTAATGGGGAATTATTTGTAATTAAACAACATACTCTTAGTAGACAAGAAACACCACCAGCTGCGGGAACTATAAAATCTGAACCTATAAGGGAATTTTCAATTAATAATCTTGAGAAGGCAATAAGTGTTGGTGGGAAAGGAAAGTTTTACGATGGTAAGGGAGATAACTCAGACATTCCCTTTGAATCCAAATATGCCTATATTTATAAAAATGTAGAAACAGATAAAAATGTTTTAGTTAATTTATATAGCAAAAAACAAATCATAGATACTAGTGGGAATAATGAGATTTTATCTTACACATCAGGCCCAGGTTCGAATTTTGGTGAAGGAAAAACAATTATACAATTCATTAATCAAAGAACAGGAATTAACAATCCTCTAAATTATTCATATCCTACTTACTATAATAAGGGAGGGGTTAAATTACACGAAAGTGATGAAATAAATATAAATACCTCTTTAACGGGGGTTTCAAAGAAAGAGGATTTAGCATCTAATAAAACAGGATTTACTAAGGATGGGGGTCAATCAAAACTCTTTGGTCCTAAAGATAAAAACCACACTCCTTCAAGAGATGAAGATTTAAAATCACAACTAAAAAATCAAAGTAATACCTTAGGGTTAAAAATGTATGAAACATCTCCTACTAATTTAACTTCATCTTTGGGTGTAACTAATTTAATACAATCTCAAGTAGATTCTGGGTTCCCTTTAGATAGTAATTTAGGTACGGGTTTAAGTGATCAAGGAACAACCACTACAAATTTTGGTTTTAATAGTCTTCAAAAAGATTCAAGAAGGGATATAGTAAAATTAGGGGTAAATTATTTAGCATATAGGGGTAATTCTCCAACAGAACACCAAACCTATGTAGGGGAAATGACAACAAAAGAATCCCCAATTATAAAAATGTATGTAAACTTAACGGGGGACAGTAGTTTATATTTTCCTTTTGTTATTAACACAAACCATAGTGTTTATGGTAACGATATAGTTAGTGTTGTTTCATTAGAAAATAATGGAAGAATGAATTTTTATAATGGTGAATTTATCCCCCCTCATTTAAATAGTGATAAAACCTTTACGGTATTTAACCAAGAATTAATAAGTGAATTTAGTCCTTTTAGTCACGGTTCTATATACCAATTAGAGGATTTTAGGAAAATAATAATTGAGAAAAATCAAAAATTAATTAGTGGTAAAAATAACACAGTTCTTTCTAATTCACCCAGTTATAAAGAATTTAATATTGAAACAAGAACCAAATTAGGAGATCCCGGAAGAAGATCATTAAGAAATGTAGCTGATTATACAATAAAGGATGTTTTAGATAAAATAACAGCATCTCCTGTAGAGTTGGATGGTAAATTAATTGAAGACATGATTCAGTTTTCATTTTATGCTGTTGATACTGATAACCCTAGGAAGAATGGAAGCACAGATAATAAAATTCAATTTAGAGCTTTTATAGATTCATTTGATGATTCTTATTCATCAGAGTGGGGTGGACAAACCTATATAGGTAGAGGTGATGAGTTTTATACTTATAAAAATACAAAAAGGTCCTTATCCTTATCTTTCACTATGGTTGCCCAATCCTATGGGGAATTAAAACCTATGTATGACAAATTAAATTATTTCATTTCTACCTTATACCCTGATTATAGTTATAATGGTATTAAAAGAGGGAGTTTGTTAAGATTAACTGTTGGGGGGTATATTATACGACAATTAGGTTTCTTAAAAGGTATAAAAGTTGGAATTCCCGAAGTTAGTCCTTGGGAAATAGGATTACAACCCGATGGTATTGTTAAACATGAAGAACAATTACCTCATATCCTAAAAATATCAGGTTTAGATTTCCAACCCATCCCCGAATTTTTACCTCAGAAATGGAAAGATGTAAACTCCAAATCAAACCCTAAATGGATTGCACCTCAAATAAAATAAAGTTAAATGGGAAGATATTCAAATAATAAATTTTTATTCACTAAAAATAAAAACAGGTATTATAGTACTACAAGATATCCTGAAGTCCCCAGAAGGAATGATGATATTTACATTATATCTACTGATGGGGATAGATATGATACTTTAGCTCTACAATATTATTCAAATCCTGATTTATGGTGGATAATATCTATATGTAACGCTTCACATACTCAAAATTCACTAATTCCCCCATTAGGGGTTCAAATTAGAATCCCCTCAAACCCACAAATAGTTATAGACCAATTTAATACTTTAAATAATGAGTAGTAATTTAACAGGGGAAAATTTCCCCGAGTATGTACAAAAACAAATATCAAAGAGGCAAGAATTAATGGCTGAGGGGTTTGTTAATGACCAACATAATATTTTAGAAAATTCCAAATCAAAAGAAAAACAAAAATTTTTTGATAACAACCAGGGATTTATAAATGTTGTGTCATGTATAAATTTAGATATTCAAAAAATAAAAGATAAGAATAAAGAAGCTGGTTTAGAAAGTATTTTTGATAGTTATGAATTAGGTGGAAATACTTTAGCTAAAAATTTCATTTTAAAAGGGGGGGTTTCAAGTGACAAAAAAGGCACATCTAGCTTTAGAAGAGGGATTAGAGATGGGGCGGATACAGGCCTTATTAATGATTCTGCTTATGGGATAGGAAATCTTCAAAAATATGGGCAAAAACCAATGCCCTCTTTAGAGAATATGGAAGTAAAAAGCAAAAATAGAGGTTCATTAAGAGAAGCAACTTTAAAAATAAAAGCCTTTAGTACTGAAGATTTTAAAGTTATTGATGCTCTTTACATGAGATTGGGTTATAATATTTTTGTTGAATGGGGTCATGCTTTTTTATTAAATAATGAAGGGAAAGTTGAGGGAAATGGGAACTCTTTAATGGATTTAATATTAAAAGAAGATAACAAAACCACAGATCTTTATAAAGAAATAGAAGAAAAAAGATTAAAAAGTGATGGTAATTATGATGCTTTTTTAGGTAAAATAAAAAACTATAGTTGGTCAATGTCGTCAGATGGGGTTTATGATATTGATTTAAATATTATAAGCGCTGGAGATGTAATTGAATCATTAAAAATTAATACACAAGAACTTCAAACCAAAGGCCTCTCATCTGCGGAAAAAGAGGAAATCCAGGATTACAAAAAGACATTAAAAGATACAAAAGAAAAGGCAAAAGAGAAAGGTTATGTAGCGGCAGAAGCAGAAGATTCTGATGTATCTATATGGTCTAAAAGGGCAGAAAGTGATATAAATTGGTTTCTTTATAGAGTAGCTACTCTCAAAGGAGGAGACGATGCCTGGTTTTCAGATGTAAGATCCCCCGATACATGGAGGGCAACCGAACCTGGGGACGGAGCAAGACAGCCCCCTGTAGTAATAAGCAAAAAACCAATATTTGCTTGGCCATCAGTAACAAAACCTATAAGGTATAGAGAAACATCGGATGTTGTATATTTAGATTTTGAAGATGTAGGTTCTACTACTAATAATTACTATATAAGATTAGGGGCATTTTTGGAATTTATTGAACAAGTTTGTATGTTATATGAAGCTGATGAAAATGGTAAAATTTTAGAAGAACTTAGAATTTGTAGTGATGGGAAAGTAAGGATGAGAAAGAAACCTATAGTTAGAATATCTTACAATCCCCATTCAAATTTTTGTTTCACAACCCCCTTCCATATATCAGCAGATCCTAGAGTGTGTGTTTTATCCAAAATGGTTAAAGTTGGCCAGTTTACTGCCCCCCCTGGTATGGAAGAAGTTTGGGAGGATTTAGAGAATGATAATGGTACAGTTGGGGGTTATTGGAAAAAACTTTACCCTAATTTAAATTCCTTTGACTACCCACAGATAATTAGACCAGAGGCAGTGGGGGATGAAATATCAAAAACCCAAGAGAAAGATACATCAATACCTCATGGAAAAATAATGAATATTTATGTAAGTTTTATAGAAATAATGAAATCCCTAGATAGTGCTACCACCAAAAATGAGGATGATACTAGTACAACCAACTTATATGATTTTTTAGCAATGATTTTAAAAGATATCTCCCATGCCACAGGAAATATTAATGATTTCCAATTGGTTTTAGACCCTGACACCAATTTTTTAAAAATAATTGACGCCACTAGAATTGAGGGTTATGGTACAATTGCAAAGGAATTGAATGAAGCTATGGGGAATAAAGAAATCTCAGTTGCTAAGTTTGCAATTAAAGATAATATTTTAAATAATAACAAAAAATTCGAATCTCCTATAATAACTGATTTTTCAATAAAAACAGAAATGTCAAGTAAAATGGCTACCACAATTACAGTGGGAGCCCAAGACCCTGAAGGTGCAACTGGAAAAGGTATGGGGATTGCTAACTTAAATCATGGGTTTAAAAACAGAATAGTAAAAAATATACTTAAATCAAGTGGAAAAACAACCACAGGAACAACCCCCGAAGAAAAATTTTCAAGTAATTTAACCGACTATAATACTTTTTTAGAATCCCAAATAGATACTGAGGGAAGTACAATGTGGAGTTGGTTTTGGGATGATGATAGTTATTGGGATGAATCTTTATTTGATTCAACACGTTCTCTTCTAAATGGTTTTTTATCCTTTGCCATAGCCCAAGAAGCAAAGAAAAGTAAAACTGATAACCCCCAAATAGGGTTTATTCCTATAAACCTTTCATTAACATTCCCAGGAATATCTGGTATTAAAATATATAATAAATTTACAATAGATTCAAAATTCTTACCTACTAATTATGGTTCTTCTTTAACTTTTCTAGTAAGAGGGGTTTCTCATTCTTTTAGTGGTGATAAATGGGAAACTAAAATTGAAAGTTTATCAATACCCTCAAAAGTAGCAAAAGGGAATAAAATCCTCCCAACAAAAGTATTAGAACCTGGCCCAATTTCAAAACAAAAACAAAATATCACACCCCCTACTGAGGATATAGCTCTTGCCCAAAATCTAAAACTAGGGGAAGGAATAGGTGATGGAGAACTATTAACTATTACCTCAGGTTTACCTATGACATCAACAAAAGATGGTAAATCTTATGAAATAGATAAAATAAAAAGAGGTAATAGTCCTATAAACAGAATATGGTTACACCACACAGCAGGATGGGATAAAAGAAAGGGAACAATCTCTAGTTGGACACGAAGGGTATGTTCTGACGCCACAGGTAAAGTCCATACTCCTTTTATTATAGGTAGATCACTCCCTGAGGGTTTTAGTGGGGGGAGTACTAAATATTCAACTCTTATTGAACAATTATATGATGAAGAGGAATATACGGGGTGGGCCAGTAGTACAGGAACATCAGGGGATAAAGGAACTGTAAATATTGAACTAGCAGGGTTAGGGTATATAAAAGGGGGACCTAGAAAAAACAAAAAAGTAGCCGAAATGAAGGGGTTGGACCCCGATACGGATTTATATTATTCATGGGCATCAAGATCAAAAGATGGGGAGGGGATATTCCAAGAAAATGAAATTGCAAAACCTGTAGACAAGGACCTTAAAGAACTTCCATCATGGCAAGGCCATGAGTATTGGGTAAAATATCCACCAGAACAAATAAAGGCCACAGAAGAATTATTAATTGCACTAATAAGAAAATATAATGGTGATGCCCCTAGTAAAAAGGGTATAAAACATAATGTTATTCCTGATGATAATGTGTTTTTTAAATGGGATAATGTTTTTGGACCCCCCATACCCTCTTCAAAAATAAGATCATCAAGAGGAGTTTTTGGTCATAGATTAAGTTCCAATAAAAGCGATATATGGCCTCAAAAAGAAATGGTAGAGATGTTAATGAATGTTCAAGCAAAAGCAGAAGGTAAGCACACACCCCCAAGCACATTCCCCTCAACACCTCCTACTCCCCAGGAAGCTTCGGGTAAGGATGTCAGGTTAGGTGTAAAAATTTGGAGGGAATTCCAAAAGGTATTAATTCAAGAGGATAGTTATGGGGATAAAGGTAGTCCTTTATTGTCCCCTCAAGGTCAGGGGGGTGTTAATAAAAACACAACAATTAAATTATTAGAGGATTTCATTAGATATCGTCCCTACGATAAGAATAGAGATGAGAAACTGTCTCCAACCTCTGAGGCTTTTGATAAATGGGGGGATGTTACAGATAACAATGGAATATGGAAAGGAACGGGGAAAAAAATTCTCAATACCCTCCCTTTTTCTTCATTACAGTTAGAAAACATAGAGATCCAACCCATTAAGGAGGGTCCAATATATACTAGATATAGTCCCTCACATGAAAAATTTAACAAAATATTTGAGGGTATTGTTAAGGCTATAGATGAGGGTAAATCAACATACTTGGTAGATTGGTACCAACAAGAGGGTTTAAGTGGGGGGGCTGATATATCCCTAAACCTTCCATCCTTTTAAATATTTATTATCATGAGTATTTATATTCCATTATCTCAATGTACTACAAATTTATTTGCTAACCCTGGAGAATTTATTTTTGCCAGTAACGCCCGAGAATATGTAGGTCCCTATTGGAAATATATAACAGGTGCAACTTTTGCAGGGGCAACACCTCAATCCACACCAAAACCTTTAAGAATAATCCCCCCTAATTTTGATTACCCTGATGCTAGTAGAGCATATCAATTTAAAAATAAATTTTCCCAAGTGGCTTTAAACCCCCCTTTTGATGCCGATCCCAATTTTTCAATGGGAGAAAATGGGGAGGAAAATTGGGACCCTATATCTAATAGAAACTATAATTTACTAAAATCCCCACCCTTTCCTGATTTAGGTTTCAACCCCGAAATAAAAACAATCCCTGGGAGATTATCTCCCCAACCAACTGAAAAAGATTTTGAAAACTTTGAATTTACTAGGTTTTTTGTTAAAAAAAGAAATGAAATTCTCTATTATGAAACTTCAAAAGAGTATTATAATCCTATGAAGGCTGAAAAAAAGAACTATTATTGGGAATTATATCAAGTCTTCCCAGTAACATGGAGAATATTAGGTGAAATTTCCAACGTAAAAGCTATTAATGTAAACATTGTTCATTTAACAGAAAATAAATTAAACCTCCCCTATTTCCACCTTTATATCAAGGACTATCTAAAATATTATGGGGGGGATAATGTACCTGGGGTGAATATTACTTCAGAAGACGGGGAAATCCCCACCCCTCCACAAATTCCAGTTAATGTAAAAATAAATAGAAAACCTCCTTCTACAGGAGGATTAGGATATTAATTTGGCTTCTTGAAATGTTTTTATTATATTTACTATATGTTTTATATAGTAGAGACAAAAACACAATTAAATGAATTTAACAAAAAGGGTTATAAGGAAGCTTATATAGAGGTTATACCCTATTCTGATAAAACTCACCCTACAATAACAGACGTTAGTTTAGTTTACATTAGACCATTTGAAGCAACTAAAGGATATATTTTAACTATAGACCATAGCGAAGCTATGCCGTTAAACAACGAGTACATTGAAGAATCAATTAATAAATTCGATAAGTTATATGTTTGGGGTAGAAAAGAATTTAGGCATTTTTACTGGTGGACTAATGAGGTAATTGATTTATCTCTAGCAGCCCCTAATTATGAAAAAGAAACAACTCAAACACATAAACTATTTAACCATTATAAAAGATACAAAAATAAAACAGATATTAACAGAATTATTCCTATCGTTAAACATTATGAAGCTTGTGAAAAAAATTATAATAATTTAAAACAATATAAAGATGAACCCGTCAACAAATTTTACAACCAATCAATACCAATGGTATTCCAATTTATCGAACAAAGTGGTATACGAGTGGATTCCCAACTCTTCGAAGACTACTTCGACTGTGGTGGCACAGATAAAGTGTACACACAATACAATTTCAATACAACCACCACAAGACCCTCTAACAGATTTGGAGGAATCAATTTTGCAGCCTTAAATAAGGAAAATGGATGTCGTAAATCTTTTATACCTGAAAATTCAAGATTTGTTGAAATTGATATTTCTGCTTACCATCCTACCCTTGCTGCCCATCTTGTGGATTATAAGTTCGATACGGATGATATTCATGCTTCCTTTGCAAAAATGTATAAGGTGGATTATAAAAAAGCTAAAGAGTTAACATTCAAACAACTTTATGGGGGTGTATTTAAACAGTACAAGGATTTAGAATTTTTCCAAAAGATACAAAAATATGTAGATGAATTATGGGAAAAATTCAATAATGATGGTTATATTGAATGCATGATTTCAAAATATAGGTTTGAAAAAGATAAATTAGATAACATGAATCCACAAAAATTATTTAATTATCTACTACAAAATTTGGAGACGTCACTTAATGTTCGTATATTAAAACATATAATAAAAAGAATAATAGCTAAAAAATCTAAATTAGTATTATACACGTATGATGCGTTTTTATTTGATTTAGCAGATGATGAAGAATATTTAATAGAAGATATAAAAAACATATTTAAAAGATATGGATTAAAAGTAAAACTTAAACATGGAACAAACTACGATTTTTAATAACATAGATAGTATTTATAGGGAGAAATACGATTTTGAAAACCCAAAAAATATAGGAGATTTGAATAATAAATTATTTTGCACCTTCACAACATTAGAAGGGGTTGATGGGTTAGTAAATAATTTATCCTCCCAATATTCTATAATGTACAACAAAATGTTTGTTCTTTATATTAAGAGCAATGAAGAATATGTTATAACTTATAATGTGGATCAGGGCAATGTACAAGCTATCCCAGACAATACTATTTTAGTTCATAGAAAAAAAGAAACAAATACTTTATATACAATAAATGCTTTGAATGAACTTATAAAAAGTTTAAATGGAGGGGTTGTAGATACTAAATTCCCCATAGACTGGCAACATTATAAAAACTGTGTTCTATTAACTCAACATAATGAGTTAAAACAGCTAAATACAAAAATTCATAAAATAATTGAATTATAATTTGGCTTACTCATCAATTTTTATTATATTTAAGTAATAATTAAAAAACAAAATAAATGGATTTAAACGCTATTAAGTCGAGATTGAGCACCTTAAATAAGCAATCAAACTCGCAAAACAAAGAAAAAAAGGATTACACCTTGATTTATTGGAAACCTAAACAAGAGGGAAAATATCAAATTAGATTTGTTCCTTCGGCACATGAAGTTACTAATGATCCTTTTCACGAGGTTATGGTACACTATGGAGTAGGAAAATTTCCTATTATGGCATTAACTAATTGGGGAGAAGATGATCCCATTGTTGATTTTACTGCTAAGTTAAGAAAAACATCAGAACCAGAAAACTGGAGATTAGCTAAAAAACTTTACCCCAAAATGAGGGTATTTGCTCCTGTAATTGTTAGGGGTGAAGAAGATAAAGGAGTTAGATTATTTGAATTTAGCAAAACACTTTACATGGAATTATTATCAATTGCTGATGATGAGGATTATGGTGATTTTACTGATGTTGCTGAAGGGCATGACTTTGTAGTTAATGCTACTAAAGTACAAGATAGGTTAGGTTTTAACTTAAATTTACGACCAAAACCAAAAACATCCCCCTTAAGTAAAGATGCTGAAGAAGTAAAAAATTGGTTAGCTAATCAACCTTCATTATTAGAAGAAAGATTTAAGTACACCTACGATAAATTGAAAGAAGAACTACAAAAGTTCATTTCTGAAGAAGAAGGTGGAGAAGAAGATGAAATTACATCTGATCCTGTAAGTGAATTTGATGGTGATACCAAAGAAGTAAAGGAAAATAAAAATAATTTTAATCTTGAAAATCAAGGGAAAAAAGCAATTTCTAAAGCCACCGAATTTGATAAAATGTTTGAAGGTGACGATGATGGTTTACCATTTTAAATAAGGTTATATGGCAAAAAGAAAATCGCTACAGGAAGCAGTCTCCAAAGAAATAAAATCCAAATTTGATTTAAGTTCCTTCAAAGAAAAGAAGGGACTTAAACAAAATATCAAATTTAAAGACCAAGAATGGATCCCCCTTTCAAAAGCATTCCAAGATGTAACATCAGTCCCAGGAATACCAATGGGACACATTGTTCTACTTAGAGGCCACTCAGATACAGGTAAAACAACTGCTCTTTTAGAAGCGGCGGTTGCTGCCCAAAAGCGACAGATTCTTCCAGTTTTCATCATTACTGAAATGAAATGGTCTTGGGATCATGCTAAGATGATGGGAATGGAAGTTAATGAAATTGTTGATAAGGAAACAGGTGAAATAGTAAATTACGATGGTAATTTTATATATGTTGATAGAGAAACAATCAATACTATTGAAGATGTAGCTGTGTTTATCTTAGACTTAATTGATGAACAGAAAAAAGGCAACTTGCCTTATGATTTACTATTTTTATGGGATAGTATAGGATCAATACCCTGTGAAATGTCCGTTAAATCAAATAAAAATAATAATGAATGGAATGCGGGTGCAATGTCAACCCAATTTGGAAATAATGTTAATCAAAGAATTACATTATCAAGAAAAGAATCATCTAAACATACTAACACGTTAGTTTGTATTAATAAAGTATGGACGGCAAAAGCAGAATCACCAATGGGTAAACCAAAATTAATGAATAAAGGTGGATTCGCAATGTGGTTTGATTCTACATTTGTAGTTACCTTTGGTAACATTTCAAATGCAGGAACATCTAAAATTAAAGCAATTAAAGATGGTAAACAGGTTGAATTTGCGAAAAGGGTTAATCTTCAAATTGATAAAAACCATATTAATGGTGTTACTACAAGGGGTAGAATAGTTATGACTCCCCATGGATTTATTAATGATAATGATAAGGAACTTAAAGATTATAAAACTGAAAACGCGGGTGCTTGGAAAAGGATTTTAGGTGGAGGAGATTTTCAAATCGTAGAAGAGGATCATGAATATAATGATATTTCTACTTACACAGAAGAACCAGAATAAAATATGAGAAAAAAAGAATTATTAGACCTCTTGAACGATGATCAAGGGGATGGTACAAATATGCCTAAAGGAGATAGAATCTTATTAATAGATGGGTTAAATCTGTTTTTTAGAAATTTCGCCATGTTACAAATGGTTAATCCAAAAGGGGTACATATAGGGGGGTTAGGTGGTTTTTTTAGATCCTTAGGAGCATTAATTAGACAAATTCAACCCCATCAAGTTTATGTAGTATTTGATGGGGCTGGTTCTTCAATGAATAGAAAAAACATCCTCCCTGAGTATAAATCAGGTAGAGAAACCCAAAGAATTACCAATTGGGGGGTATTTGATAATTTGGACGAAGAACATGATTCTAAAATAGACCAAATAATAAGAATTATACAATATTTAAAAACCCTACCAGTTAAAACAGTATCAATAGATAAGGTAGAAGCGGATGATATCATCGCGTATTTAAGTCATAAAGCGCTAAAACAGCGGGGTGATAAAGCATTCATAGTCTCCAGCGATAAGGATTTTCTCCAATTAGTAAGCGAACAAGTTGTTGTTTATAGACCCATAGAAAAGAAATTTTATACTAAGGAAAATTTTAGGGAAAAATATAATATGCCTCCTGAAAACTTCATTATTTATAAAACACTTATGGGGGATAATTCGGATAAAATAAAGGGGGTAAAAGGGTTAGGAGAGAAAAAACTGCATAAGTTATTCCCTGAGTTAAGTAAGTGGGAGGTTTCTTGGAAGGATATTTTGGATATCTGTGAGAAAAAATTTAAAGACCATATTATATATGCCAGGATAATTCAAGAAGTAGACCAATTGGAGAAAAATTACAAAATAATGAATTTAAGTAAACCTATGATGGGTGAAAATGAAAAAAAATACATAAATGAATGTGTAGAATCCAAAGATTTACCGTATATTCCTAAAATGTTCACAGACTTGTACAATGAAGATGAGTTAGGTGGAATGATTAGAAATTTAGATTTCTGGTTAAGGGAAAATTTTTTAAAATTAGTTTCAAATAAATAAGTTATGACATTACAAAAATTAGATGAGTACGGACAGGGGTTTCAAATTAAAGTGTTGTCTTCACTTTTAACTCATAAGGACTTTTTAATAAATATTTATGATATCCTTAACGAAGATGACTTTAATAACCAATCCCACCGATGGATTATAAAAGAAATATTAAGGTATTATGATAAGTACCACACAACACCCTCATTAGATATTTTAAAAGTTGAAGTAAAGAAAGTAGAAAATGAAGTACTACAATTATCAATTAAAGAACAATTAAGGGAAGCCTATATTGCTAGTGACGATGATTTAGAATACATTCAAGAAGAATTCTCTACATTTTGTAAAAACCAACAATTAAAACAAGCATTATTATCATCCGTAGATTTACTTAAAGCTGGGGATTATGATTCTATAAAAATAATGATTGAAAATGCTCTAAAATCAGGCCAAGATAAGAATTTAGGACATGAATATAATTTAGATATTGAAACTAGATATAGAGAAAATAATAGAAAATGTATTCCAACACCTTGGAACAGAATAAATGATTTATTACAAGGAGGACTTGGTGGTGGAGATTTTGGACTAATATTCGGCAACCCAGGAGGAGGTAAATCTTGGACATTAGTTGCCTTAGGTGGACATGCTGTTAGATTAGGTTATAATGTTTTACACTACACATTAGAATTGGGGGAAGATTATGTTGGATTAAGATATGATGCATTTTTCACTCAAATCCCAGTAGACCATTTATCCAAACATAAAGAAAGAGTTGAGGATGTAGTTCCTCAAATCCCAGGTAAATTAGTTATAAAAGAATTTCCAACTGGGAGAGCTAGTATCCATACAATAGAATCTCATATTAGAAAATGTGTAGACCATGATATTCAACCTGATTTAATTTTAATAGACTATGTTGATTTGCTTTCTTCCAAAAGAAAGAATGTTGATCGTAAGTATGAAATTGATGATATTTATACAAGTACTAAAGGATTAGCTAAAGAATTAAACCTGCCAATTTGGTCGGTTTCTCAAGTTAATCGTGCAGGTGCAAAAGATGATATCATCGAAGGTGATAAAGCAGCTGGTTCTTATGATAAAATTATGATTACAGATTTTTGTTTATCATTATCAAGAAAAGCAAAAGATAAGGTAAATGGAACCGGAAGGTTCCACGTTATGAAAAATAGATATGGAATGGATGGATTAACATTTGGGGTAAAAGCAGACACATCAACAGGTCATTTTGAAGTTCATGATTATAATGAAGATGATGAATTAGTCACAAACCAACCTCCATCTCCCCCAGGAGAAATTGATAATTGGGATAGAGACCATTTATCTAATCAACCAGTTACAAAAAATTTTTTTATTAATTCCTAAAACCAATTAAAGATATGACAAAACTAAACCTCCCTCAAGAAATTTACTCTAAAATAGTTGTTTATAACAAGTATGCAAAATATAATAGAAATAAAAAAAGGAGAGAAACTTGGGAAGAAATAACTACTCGAAATAAGGAAATGCATCAAGAAAAATTTCCAGAATTAAAGGAGGATATTGAAGAGGTTTATAAGTTTGTTTATGATAAAAAAGTTTTACCATCAATGAGGAGCTTACAATTTGCAGGTAAACCTATTGAAATAAATAATTCACGAATATTTAATTGTTCTTACTTACCTATTGAGGATTGGAGGGCTTTTAGTGAAACTATGTTTTTATTACTT
>Ga0208299_1001098_pt1 | contig 21313 bp, 18 predicted proteins | sample 15_taG_FD_184089 | JGI IMG/M metagenome (GOLD analysis project Ga0208299, IMG submission 184089) | Marine viral communities from the Subarctic Pacific Ocean - 15_ETSP_OMZ_AT15312 metaG (SPAdes) (version 2) | ecosystem: Environmental > Aquatic > Marine > Oceanic | place: Pacific Ocean | collected...
TAGCACTAAGAGACAAAGCACTTATGCCAGTGATAGCCTATGGCTCAGCTGGTGTAGGTAAAACTTATGGTGCTGTAGGAGCTGCCATTGAATGGCTAGCTAAGGGGAAGGGACAGAAGGTGATGGTAACACGACCTAATGTGTCCTTTGCTAAGGAGAGTGGGTTCCTACCGGGAACTGAACGAGAGAAGATAGATCCTTGGGTGAGGCCTATACAGCAGAACTTTGCTGCTCATGGTGTAGATGAGAAGAAGCAGGAGACTCTTGAGAAGTATAAGAGACTGACATACATGCCTCTTGAATTCATACAAGGCCTAACCTTTGACAACACCTTCATCATTGTAGATGAGTGTCAGAACATGAGCTTTCAACAACTGAAGGTGTTTCTAACACGTACGGGTAAGTGGTCTAAGGTGGTGCTGTGTGGTGATGTAGCTCAGATAAGTCCTAAGTTTAAGGGGAGTGGGTTGGCTGAACTACTAGAGATGATTGACTATTGTAAGATGGGAGTACATACTATAGAGTTTGGTAAGGACGACATACTACGTAGTGATCAGTGTAAGGCTTGGATAGAAGCGTTTGAACAATGGGAGTTAGCAGCATGAGTTTCTTTGATAGAGATTACGTAAGAGCACAGTCAACAGGAATCACCTACCACTTCTACATACATGGGGAGATAGGTGATAGTGAGGAGTATGTTGAGCTACTAGATACGCTGTACAATGCTACAGACAGGGACATCCTCATACTCCACTTAAACACACCGGGGGGCTACTTAAACACAGCTGTAGAAATTATCCATGCCATAGCTCAATGTGAGGGGCATGTGTTTGGTAGTGCTGATGGGCTAGTGGCTAGTGCAGGCTCCCTCATCTTCTTTGCATGTGAACAATACATACTAGGGGAATTCTGTGAGGTGATGTTGCACGATGGTAGTGGAGGTGCTATTGGGAAGATTAATGAGAACCTCAAGGCTGCTGAGTTTACATCTAAAAGATTGTCTCACATCTACCACACTGTCTATGGACAATTCTTCTCAGAGGAGCAAGTGAATGATGTACTCGATGGTAAAGACCTCTATCTTACGGCAGGGGATGTGGAACAACTTCTTAAGCAGGCTTTGGAAACTACGGAAGAGGATGAAAGTGTTGGAGAATAATGTACTATTAGGGGCTACATGGTGTGGCCCTTGTAAGCGTGTTAAGAACTTCTTAGACAACAAAGGTGTGAGCTACACATATGTAGATGTAGACACAGAAGAGGGCCTAGGCCTAGCTAAAGACTGGTGTGTTAGGTCAGTGCCTAGTATGTCTATAGATGGTAAGATAGTTAGTGGTGACAAGGAAATCATGGAGGTGTTTAAATGAACAAGAGCAATAAGATATTGAGTGACGTAACCATCTTCAACAAGTATGCTAAGTATGTTGAGGAGAAAGGAAGACGAGAGACATGGGAAGAGTTGGTGTCACGTAACAAGGAGATGCATCAACGTTCCTACCCACAGATAGCAGACCAAATAGAAGAGGCTTATAAGTATGTCTATGCAAAGAAAGTATTGCCATCTATGCGATCCCTACAATTCGGAGGTCGTCCCATTGAAGTGGCCAATAACCGAATCTATAACTGTGCCTTCTTGCCAATCGACCACATTGATGGATTCAGTGAGCTTATGTTCCTCCTCCTTGGAGGTACTGGAGGAGGCTACTCTGTCCAGAAGATATGGGTTGATAAACTCCCAACAGTTAAAGGAACTCTCTCTGAGTCTAGAAGATTTCTCATTGGAGACTCAATTGAGGGCTGGGCTGACGCAATTAAAGTTTTGGTCGAAGCACACTTTCTTGGAAAGCAAGAACCTAGCTTTGACTACAGAGACATTCGGGAGAAAGGCGCTGCGCTCATTACTACAGGAGGTAAAGCTCCCGGCCCAGAACCACTAGAAGCATGTATTAATAAACTTAAGGAGAAGTTGAATGAAGCGAAAGGCCGCAATCTCAAGCCTATTGAAGTACACGACATCTGTTGTATTATTGCTGACGCTGTGCTCGCTGGTGGCATTCGTAGGGCTGCTCTCATCTCCCTCTTTGACAGAGATGACCATGAAATGCTCAGCTGCAAGTCAGGTAACTGGTGGGAAGATAGCCCCTATCGGGCAAGAGCAAACAACTCAGTGGTTCTGCCAAGAGGTAAGGTTGAGAAAGAAGAATTCTATGAACTAATGAAGATAGTGGAGGCTAGTGGTGCTGGTGAACCGGGCATCTACTGGACTTCTAATGAGGAGTGGGGGACTAACCCTTGCTGTGAAATAGGTCTGAGACCGTTCCAATTCTGCAACCTCTGTGAGTTAAATGCAGATGATGTAGAGGGTCAGCACGACTTGAATGCTAGAGCTAGGGCTGCTAGCCTCATAGGGACGCTACAAGCAGGCTATACAGACTTCCACTACCTCCGTCCAATCTGGAAAGAAACTACGTCCAAAGAGGCACTCATTGGTGTAGGGATGACTGGTATTGGTAGTGGTGCTGTACTTAAACTTAATTTACGGGAGGCTGCTGATGAAGTGGTTGAAGAAAACAAGCGGGTTGCTGCTCTTATTGGTGTCAACCCTGCTGCTCGTACCACTACTGTTAAGCCAAGTGGTACTAGCAGTCTTGTTGTGGGTAGTAGCTCAGGTGTTCATGCTTGGCATAATAGTTATTACATTAGAAGAATGAGGGTGGGGAAAGATGAAGCACTATATAGCTACATGGTTAAGGAAATGCCAGAGCTGGTGGAGGATGACGTGTTCAATCATAAGGGTGCGGTGTTGTCTTTTCCGCAGGCTGCTCCAAGAGGTGCTATACTCCGTACAGAATCCCCAGAATCTCTCCTCGACAGAGTTAGGTTATTTAATCTTGATTGGGTTCGTCATGGGCATGTGTCTGGGGACAACACTCATAATGTTAGCTGCACTATTAGTCTAAAGGATGATGAATGGGGAGGCTGCATTGACTGGATGTGGAGCAATAGAAATGAATATAACGGTATATCAGTTCTGCCTTATGATGGGGGCTCCTATGTCCAAGCACCATTTGAAGACATTACAGAAGCTAGATACTATGAACTGGAAAGTTCCCTCACTGCAATTGACTTGTCGAAGGTCACAGAAGAGGTTGATAACACAGACCTATCTGGAGAAGCAGCATGTGCTGGAGGGGCTTGCGAGATAACTTTCTAACAGGCAATAAAAAAGGAGAGGGGCATACACCCTTCTCCTTCTCTCTACTTAGCTGTCAACATCCTATTCAACCTACTCACTTCAGAATATATCCTCTCTTGTCCTTCCTTCAAGTAGGACATGCTAACCTGGCCTCTAGCAATTGCCTCTGCCATCCTGTGGAGTTCCTCATCCTGCCTCCTCTGTTCAATAGCCATCACCTCAACTACCTCTATAACATTAGCAAGCCTCTCATCTGCAACATCCATTTTGCTTTGAGTGGTAGTGTATACACCTAAGAGCCCCCCAGACACAGCTATAACAGCTGTCCCCGCAGTTATCCAATCTGGCAGGTCAGATATCATCACCTGCCCCTCTTAAACCAACTCTTAATTTCATTGTACATCACCTGTGGAGCTGGCAGTAGCCAACCCAATATTAGTAACAACACCACCCAAGGGGGCATCTCCTCTACGTTAGTGGTGTTCACACCTCCTGTAATGCTCTCTGACACTATCTCAGACGTATCTCCCACCCTACCTACTACTGACTCCTCCTTGTCGCCTATGGTGGTGTCTACTTCTAAGCTAGGCCCACCCCCACTATCAAACAACATCCCTGCTACATCAAGAGCTGAGCAAGACGCTAAGGTCAAGCTCAACAACAACACTAACACTTTCATAAATCCACCACTTGTAAGAAAGAAGCTAAGAAAGCCATCACTATCTCGTCCTCTTCTTCTATTTGTTTAAGGAGGCGTCTTCTCTTACCAGACATTCCCCCACCACCAGCATACGGCTTCTCAACCCCTTCCTCCTCTATAGGAGCACTCTCTCCCCCATAGTAGCCAGAGGCATAGTAGTTGGAGCCGTAATACTTACTGCCATACATTAGCTCACGTCCGTAGTGATGGCTGTACGTTGTCCTTGCTCATCCACAGTAGCAACTATTCGGTCTGTACTGTCAGCAGCATCTCGGAAGGTTACAGTGTCCCCACTGACAGCCACCTTACCAGCTGCCTCAGCACGTACAAGTCTCATAGACTCTTGCCATGTCTCACTTCCTTCAACAACATCAACTGCTGGATTGAATGTAGAAGCTGCGAATAGCTGCGTGCTCTCTGAAGCTGTAAGTCCTGATACCCCAGTTTCTGCTATGTATACCCGATCTCTCCACACAACATCAATACCACCTCCCCCACTAGTAGGATTCTTCACTGGGTAGGCTTCATCAGTTCTGTAGATACGTATGTTGTCAGTTTGATAGATGTTGGTGGTTGTAGTGTTGTCTAGATACATGCTCAGCACACTGTTATTTATCCTGATGTTGGCAGCATCCTGTGCTGTAATGCCTCCATAGAAGTCGCTAATGCCTTGTGAGGTGGTTAGGTTGTGACACCACCAAGCATACATCTCCTTCATGGCAAAGTTAGAGGCAACAATAACATCCACTTCATCATTAGTGTAATCAGCACTAAACTTGCCAGTGTAACTACTGCCATCCAAACCATATCCATCATACACATCATCACTCTCTTGTTCTACTAGAGCAGTCCAGCCTGTCCCACTCGCAACTGTTGTAGTGCTGAAAGGGAGTTGGGCTGTAGTGCCAGAAGTCTGAGTAACATATATCTTTATTACATCTCCACTGCTGTACGTTGTCCCTTCGGTGTAGTTCACTGAATAGCTAGTGCCGGGGACGTCATTGTACGTCTCGGTAGCTTTAGTCTCATTGTAGATACGTAGTCTACTACCACTTACAATCCCTGATATGGATCCGCTAGCTGTCACAGGGACAGCGTAGTAGGTGCCATCGTCTGCTTGGAAGCGTGTAAAGTCTGGATGGGGATCAGTCCCTCTCATCACTCTAACACCCTTCAGTGTAGCTCCTACATCCCCCTCAAGCTCTCCTTGTATAGACTCATAGGCACTGCCAGCAGCCACTACCATCTCACCCCAGTTAAACGGATCTTTACCCTGATAGGTGGTACCTAGTGACAGGTTATAGTTTAGTTCTCTTAGTAGAAGGTCTCCTGAGTTAGCCCCAGAGTCTGTAATAGTTACAGAGAACTGCTTCCCGTTCCACGTCACAGGAGAAGCACCGTGGTCTGTAATGGTAATGCCTGATATAGCAGGATCTCCTGAAGCTACGGTAAGAGCAACAGGCTCCATAGCTATACTATACTCGAAAGGTTCAAGAGTAGATACACCAGCCAAGTCTAGGACATTAGCTCTCACTTCTCTATAACCATTCACCTGATATTTGACAACCAAATGCCCTCTATAGTCGAAGTTACCATGTGTACTATCCCCATACACCTTGATGATTTGATTTACAGCACCAGTGGCTCGTAGGTCTGTTGTACTACTGCCATCTACCTGTTGATACTTACCAGTGGCTCCAGTAGGGATTGTCCCTGCACTCTTAACACTACACCATTCAGCAGAAACAACATCTGAGCTGGTCAAGTAGCGTATGCCTGCTCCCTTCCAATTATCCTCAGAGCTACTATCCACTATCTCAGCATCGTCTAAGAAGAAAATGGAGTCTGGGCCTACAGCCTTAAAGTTAAATGCTGTATTGCGTAGAGTGGTTTGTGCAATGAAGGCATCAACCAGAGCTGAGTAGAAGTCACGTCCTTCCTGTCTTGTAGCTAATGTAAGTTCTTTCGTACCTCTATTGTAGCTAAAGTCTGTAGTGTAAGTGAGTCCATGCCCAGAGTCATACACAGGATCATCTGCTAACACTACAGAAGCTGTAGAGTTGGTGAGGGTGATACCTGTAAATCTCTGTGGTAAGAAGCCTGCTTTCTGTATAAGATAATCAACTACAACAGTACCAGTGTATGGATAGGTTAGGCTGCTCCCAGTTGTACTATCTAAAACAGTTTGGGTTCCTGTAGCAAAGATTTGTATTAAAGACCCTGTCTCACTACTATCTATCTGGAAAGCCTGTACAGGGGTTGCTATTGTCAACGTACCAGTAGATGAGTTGTTTACAGTGAGGGTGGTAGCAGATTGTATCTCGAAGTCTGTAGTCCCTGTATACTCAATGTCATAAGTGTTGCCACTGACAGTGAGGTTGGGGTCTGGCCATGAGCCTGATTGATCTCCCGTAATTAGAATAGCGTTTCCTGAATTATCACTAAACGTACAATTGGCCAGATTCTCAAAATCCTCATCGCTCGTTACCGTTACCGCTTGCGCATCAACACAACTGGATATAGTATTACCGCCAGTCATATCAATAATACCTGACAACTCTCTACAGCCTGAAAATGTGACACCAGACAGCACTCCGCTATGCGCTGTCAACGTTACGTTTGCATTCAATACAGTTAGACCTGTAGAGCTGATATTGACATTAGGACTATTTAAAACAAAATTGTGATAGTTACCGAAATTCAAAGTACATGAATCATAAATGACGGTAGAACCAGTAATAGGTGCCACAGTGTGAGTAAGCTTACTTGCTGCTATCTTAAATGATCGCTTACTGTCTTCTGCACTATACTCGGCAGGCCACTCTATTGCTTGGTTAGATGAATCCCAATGGACCGTTTCTGACCCTCCACACTGTGTATGGTGTGCAACTAAATACTGATTGTTAGCCAAGCCACCTTGAGCAAGAACAGTGTTTAATAGCCCATCTCTCGCTATGTCATACGCAGTTGTAAAGGAACAGGGAAAATTTACACTCCCCCCTTGTAACTTCAGTGTTCGCATAATAGAGACAGGAGCCAAAGAGAGGGGGTTAAACGTACTTGTTGGCTCACTACAGAAGATCAAACCACCTATGTCCGTAGTGTCTGGGGTTCCTACTTCATCCATTACAAAACTACTATCATCAACATCGACTATTGAAGGAAAGAGACCGGAGTTAATAGCAGGGATGGAGTCTGGCGTACTAAGTTGCCAGAAACGAACATTGGTTTTATCAGAGAGGCCGAAAGCCACACCTATTTGACTCTCTTTCTTCGCAGAGGCTGCCGTCATTTTTGCATTAACTATCAGTAGCTCACCAGAGAGGTCGTGATTGTCCTGCACTCCGTCCGTCTCTGTTATTGGAAACCCTCGTAAGAGGCAGTCTCCATTCAGGGCACCGCTGGTACTGGAGACAAAGCGAGATGCGTACCCCGGTGCAAGAGAATTTAAAGTTGTGCTGGTTGAGTTGTGCGTACCTGTACTACTGTTCGTGTAACTCCCGTTTGACAAACTACTAATATTCTCATTGGCTACGTCACTTGGGTCGTACTGAGTACCATCAGAGAATATCCCGCCGTTCTCACACATCATATGCAGGAACTCGAAAGCCCTGTCTGATGAGTCATGATACCCCTTTACATCCCCGTTACCATCATCCCGTATAGCAAGAGTAACCATTGCTGAGTTACGGCCAGAGGAAGAGCAATTATAGAAGTCATATGTACCTGTAGCTCCGGATGGTTGCTGGTAGGTGTAAGCCATCAGGGTATTGCTTCGATACGACTCTTTGTACTGTTGTGGCACATACGCGCCCTCAAAGGGAAAAGTATTTTCCCCTGTACCAGTACTAACTAGGAACATCACCAAGCAATCATCTGTTGTAGTTGTAACACTGGGTGCGGTAGGAGCCTTACTGCTCCCATTAGACGTAGCCACTACATCAACTGGGGTGGTAGTGTCAGCACCTCTAACCACTGCAACGGTGTAAGAAGTTCGCTTATTTCCTGTCCATGTCACAGTGACTTGCGTATCTGGTGTAGCCCCTTGAACACAAGTAAACACCCATATCTCATCGCCACCGTTCTGATTAGCTTGTTGTGTCCATGTCCCACCGTTATTACCTGCAATAGTAGACAGAGCCGAACCTCCGTCTGTCTGAGGGGCTAATACAATGAGATCATCTTCAAGACTCGCTGGCAGGTCAATAGTTGCTACAGGGGAATTTCCCACATAGTCTGAAGCTGTTCGTACTACGTAAGCCATTATCCATTCCCTCCATTAGGGGTTGCTGTTATGCCTGTCAACACCCCACTGTGATTTCTCTCAATCTTAAAGGTGTAGGTAGGCGTAACTTCTGTTTTGTTAGTTAGTTTAAATATCTTCTCTACAAGACCTTCTACATCTAAAGGGGGAGGAGGTGTGTGAGATAATCCCTGCACCACCTTCTCTATCTCCCCCTCTCGCTGTATACGAGCCTCTCTAAGCTCTTTTACAAGCTCCCCTATAGTAGCCTCTATGTCAGTGGTCAAGCTGACGTTAGAGAGGCTGTCAATAGCTTCCTTGATTAGAAGGGCATCACTTGAGTCTGCCAGCTTCTTATATTGTGTAACCATGCTATCTCCTCCTACCACCCTTCACTTCAAAACGTTCCCCACTTTCTGGGTCTTCATATACACCGTCATCGAAGTCTGCAAAATACTCTTGCTGTGCAATCTTTCCTAGAGCCTGATACTTCCTCTCGATATTCTTCCCTAACTTCTTCCCATCTTTATCCTTGCTTTTGTCCTCCCACTTCAACAACTCCTTCATGGCTCCTGTGTAGTTCTTAGACTGTAGATGTCCTTTTAGTTTAGGCCATCCCTCACTATATTGGTGCTTAGCCATTACAGCAGCTCTCTGCATCTCCTGTGGCATGTCATTAAAGTGGGGAATGTCCTCCTTAAGGGACGTAACAGTGTGGGCCATTACAGCCTCATCTACCATCTCCACTTCCTCCTTGGTGAGAGGGGACTTTCCAACTAAGCTCTTATCAGACTTCCCGTAGTAGGGAGACAGCTTCTCAGCCACCTCCTCTGGAACTCCCTTCTCTACCATAGACTCTTTAGTATGATGTTTCAAGTCAATGCCTGTGCCTATGGTGATACCAGACTTACCTCCGGGATTGTATGTCTTCTCTTGGAAGCCCTCTAAACCAAAAGACTTCTTAGTTTCTGGGTCTACTAGGTCTCCTCGTAAGAAGGTGAGTAGGGGGTGGGGCTCCTTTAGTTCTGAGGTTTTAGGTGCCTCTCTTGGAGTGGCCCAATCTGGCACACTACCTTTCCCTTCCTCCCTACTAGGAGCAGGGCCACGAGGCACTGCCCAACTTGGGATGGTCTTTTCTTCTTCCATAAAACTACTCCCAACCCTTAGTATAAATGCCATTACGAACAGTAAACTTTTCACCCGTAATATTATTTGTATACTGGTTGTCAGGTATGTCCACTTTATCGCCATCTGCAACTACTCCAGATTGACTCCCTTGCTCTTCCTGAGTAGGCTCCTCCCCATACTTACTTGGCCATAGTTGTGGCAGCCAATCATTAAAGATAGACTCTGCACTCTGCTTAGAGAGGGCTGCACTTGCATTTATAACCTCTGTTAAAGGTTGGTTCACCTTCTCAGTAAGCTGCTTAGCAGCCTCCCTAGATCCTGCCTCAGTAGCAACCACTACCACTTGGCCATTAACAAACCTAATGTCCAAGCCCTCTTCAGTTGGCTCTTGGTGCTTTAACACCTTTGCATGGGCACTCGCATACTTACCAAGACCCTCTGTCCTCTTCTCTACTGAGACTGCTTCAGAGAGTAGGTTTAGTGTGCTTTGACCAACCCTTTGTTGGTAGTTGGTAAGGGCTTGCTGAGCCTTTGCTACATCCTTAGCCCCCAATGTCTTTGGGTGAGCTTGTACAAAGCTAGCAAAGTCAGGGTCTGCTAGAAAGGACACAGCATCCCTCATCTCCTTGATGTCTGTCCCATCACTAGCCTCTCCCAAGTATGCTAGGTGAGCACTAACACTCTTACCTACCACTACAGGATCTACCTTCTCTTTACCAGAGGGGGTGGTCTTTCCTACATTAGATAGCATAGACTTAGTCATAGCAACCGCAGCAGCACCTTCCTCTGTGTTTTGACTTAGTTCAGGAGTAGGGCCACCATCAGCTCGTTTATGTGAAGCCCTAATTAAAGCCTCTCCAGTCTTTATATTATCTACTATTTGGTCTCGTACAAGTACGGCAGACCCCTCCACCAGACTGTCCATGACGTGGTTTGTTAAGATTTTAGTGTCTTGTAGGACAACCAACTCACTCTTGGTAGTAAGTAGAGACCTCTCAGCTTGGGCCTCTTTGTTTTCTTCGACAGACCCTTCCCACTTAGTCTCGGCAGAAGACAACCTATTGACAATCTCTACAGCCTGCTCATACTGTATCTTAAGAGCTTCCCCACCTTGAGAGTATATGTTCGAGAAGTTGTTTAGGTGGGAGGTACTAATCCTATCCACCTCTCTTTTGTATGCTATAAGGAAGGCAGACTCTCCCTCCCCCTCTTTAATTGGAGCAAGCTCGGCAGCCACCTCTTTCAACTCATTTACAAAAGTGGAGGGGAGATCTTTTATCAGCCCGTTGAGTATGTCTTTCTTTTGTCCAGCTAGCTTCTTCTCTTGTATCTGCCTTCTGACATCATCTCCCTTCAGCTCGTTTATCTTTCTTTGTGTATTCTCTATCTCCAGAGCCATCCCCTTGTTGAACACTTGAGACCTCTCATAGTCCCTCCTGTTCTGAGACTGCTTTTCTTTGCTAGCTCCATACTCCCAATACTTACTCCCTGTAAACTCTTTATAGTTAGCCTCTTCAGCTACTTCCTCTGGAGTCTTCTCTAACAAAGCCCTCCCAGACAAAGTCTTCAAGGAGGCCACTTCAGTCTTGTTAAGATCAGCAGCGCTGGCCCCCATACTAACTAAGTCAGCCTTGGCCTGTGAGAGATACGTTGCTGCCTGTTGTCTGGTCATGCTACCAGAGGCAACAGCAGCACTATACTTTTCTATAGCCTTATCATACTGGTTACTCACCTGAACTTTAAACTCAGCAGCCTCTCCAGCCTTCTTGGACTTGTTCATTTGTCCAACTTGTTCAACAATATTGGCAGTCCCTTGGATACCTGTACTGAAAGCAGAGATGGCTGTTGTATCTGAGTTGTCCGTCACTGTAGGAGTGACCCCTGCCACCCCACTACTCCGTTGCTCTTCCACTCCATAATTACTTGCACTAAAACCACTCATCTATCCATTTCCTCTTTAAGTTCTTTGAGAGCTGTCTCTTGGTCTTCATAATACTCATACATCTTCTTAGCCTCCGGTGAAACATGACGCATCTGCTCTGCCATCTCTTCTGCAGCCTCCTGATCTATTTTAGCCATCCTAAGAATTGCTGTAGTTACAGAGGGGCTGTCCTGCACCTTCTTCCAGAAGTGATTCAAGAGAGGCTCTGGTATCATGTCTTCCCCATAAGCCTCAAACACCATCCTATGTAGGAACTCTGATCTGCCTTTAGTTCCTGGAGAATATCCCTCTATAGCAGACTGCCTTAGTATATTGCTTGCAATGACGTCCATATCGCCATAGGCCTTACTACTAGTTAAATACTTCTGCCTATTCATATACCTCTGCTGGTCTTGGTAAGTTGTATTGAGACCAAAGATAGCTTTGGCGATGGTTTCTCCCGTAGTAATATTAGGGTCTACCACCTTGTTAGTAACTGCACTAAGCCTTCTATTGTACTTATCAATTAGAAGTTCTTGGAAAGCTACACTCAAACCCCTTCCTCCAGCTGAATACTGTGCTGTAGAATAGATGAAGTCTTTCAGGTGGTGGAGTGCCTCTTCTGAGTCGTCTGCATGGAAGGGAGAAGTAACCATAGTGGTTACAGCTGATGCAAGATTAGCTGCCACTGGGTTATACCCAAACCAAGAACCCAAAGATGGAGAGAAGTTAGCTATCTGCTCTATCAACGGCTTGCCACTGTCCTCTGTAAACAAACTGTGGATAAACTCCAGATACCCAGCAGTTGTTATGTCTGACTGAGCATAACGTTGCCAACTCACACTCCCAGCATCTTCATACATGTAGTTGGCTGCTAGGTTGAAGGTAGCTCCCATAAGGCCATTAGACAACACCTCGTGCAAAACTTCTCCTTCTGTCCCTTCCAACTCTATCTGAGACCCCAGCCAAACACTAACACCTATAGGAGCTGGCATCACCAACAATTGGAAAGGCACTGCTCTAGATCTCTCCTTCCCGCTAAGTCCTTTATCAAAGGCCATAGTAGTTGCTTTCCAAGGGGCTAACCTAAACTGAGTGAAGAGGCTCATAGCATTCTTGTTCCAAGGTTGCTCCCCTGCCTTATTCATGTTCAAGGTTAAGGCACGAGCCTTCACCCTCACCTCATCGAAGTGTCTTGGGTTGTCCATAGACTTCCCGTTCTTAATGGCATCACTACGAACAGCCAGCCAAGTAACTCCCATGTTAACAAGCTCCCCTGCATCAAAACCAACTACACGTAGGTTGTCAACGACCTTATCTCGCAAATCCTTGGCAGGCTTAAACCTAGTGGTCTCAACTAAGTGCTCTAACCCACCTTCAACAAGTAGGTGCTTATCAATACCAGAAGCAAACCCAGTCTTGTCCCACTCCTTCTTCAGTTTCTTAATGTTGGCTTGTCTCTCAGCTGGCAACTTCTTAAACATCCCGTCCCAACCCTTGTCATTTAACATACCAAAAGTAAGGTCAAACCAATCATTAGCCAAACCTCCTTTGAATACATACTCTGTATGAAGGAAGGCATTTAATGTGGCAGGTATGCCTTGTACGAACCACTGTGATGTTGGAAGAGACATGGCCATGTTAGCATTAAATGCCTGTCTCTTCAAAGACCCAAGTGGGCTTGGCACCTCTTCCTGAAGGGCTCTAACTCCCTTCTCTCCTTTAGAAGACACCTTGCCTATGTGATCTCCAAGTCCGTTTAAAGCCCAGTTCCACACCCCATCAATAGAGTTTATATACCCATACTTCATCATGTTGTAGTGTTCAACCATAGCCATAAGATCAGCGAAGTCACCAGCCTCCTTACTGGCAGTGTCTTTAGGTGCCTTCATTATCTCCCCTGACATGGGCAACCGCTTCCCACCAAACCTTCCAGCTGGTAAGAAAGGATCATATCTCTTCTCAGAGATGATACGAGTTGCAAGATCGTCTAAGTATTCCCTCATAGGGACACGCTTAGCAATCTGTGCAATCTGCTGTCGTATAGTATCTAGAGGATCTACTAGGTTAGGCTTCATATCCTCTGTCCTAGTGGAGTCAAAGCTCTTGAGTGTCTGGCCTCGTCTTCGTTGTGAGGATAGGCCAGCGTTAGTTGCTACATCAAACATCCTGTCTGCTACAGTAACTGCTGATAACTCTTGTGCCCTTCTATACTCATACTCATACTTAATCCCCTGAGCATCTACAGAGCCTGTACGAGTGCTGTGGTCTGTAGCTCTCTTCGCATCTTTTAGTGTCGGGGCTGTAAGGACAGCTTCTGGATCACCAATCCTCTCTCCTTTAGCATTCAACCTATACTTATCTATGAACCAAGGGTCTTTATAACTTACATGTAAATAGCCCTCTGTATAAGGAAGTATGTGGTCATCAAGCTGTATCGACTTCACATACCTAGAAGAGTCACCTTTCCTCACTGCTATGTGTGTTACCTCAACATCATCAACCCATTGGGGCTTACGGAGCCTTACAATCTTACCTTCCCCGTTCTTTACAACATCGTCCCAAAGTTGATCTGCATTTACATTCTTCTTCTTGATTGGATCGTAAGCTTTCTTAGGAAGGGCGCTCTTACCATTTACTATCTTAGCTACTAACTTATCCCCATTTACTGAGTCTACATAGAATGAGTGGTTGCTGTCTCTTAAAGTCTTAGCCATGTCCCTGTTAGTTAAGTGCCACAACTGGTCATTCACATGCTTAATACCATCAAGGATGGCAAGTTCCTTCTCATCCACTATACCGTAGCTAGAGGAAAGCTCTATACGAGTGAACCTCTTACGAGCCATGTTCTGGTCTCTTATCACTTTGTCTATCTTAAGTTGAGACTCCTTACCAAGCTTAGCTAAAGGATCAAAGACTCGACTCTTGGCTGTATCTGACAACACTTGGTGTAAGGTGCTTGCCCTATCCACAGCGACAATCCCACCTTGGAAAACTGCGGAATTAAGTAAGGCAGCTCCTGAGAAGACGTGCTTAGTTGCTATTGAACCACCAGCCTTCGGGGCCTTCACCCTAAACCTTTCCATCCAGTTCATGCTAACTGGCATGTCCTCTCTTACTATGTCAATAGAGCGAGGATCGTATGTGAAAGAGGCTTGAACAACATACTCATCCATGTTCTCTACTTTAGCTAGTTCTTTTGGCATTGGCTGCCCGTTCTTCAAGATTGCCTCTCTGGCCACCTTCTTCCCAACAACGTCCTTTAACTCCACCTTAACGTACTCATCACCCCGTTTCTGCAACAAGGTGAGGTCTTTCTCTTTCACACCAAAGTACTCAAGATCTTCTAATGTGGTTTTAAGTGCAAGCTCTGGATTAACCCAACCCCCATTAACATCTGAGTATGTCTGTACAATGGCGTATGTTCCAGTCCCGCTATCTAGCTTAGGGGCTGGAGACAGGTCAGGGCGTACCACTGGGTAGCCTACTGATTGTAAAGAGTCCCGTAGCTTGGGGATGGTGTTCTCTAATTCTTCTGGGGTTAGGTAGAACTTGCTAGACCCCTCGTAAGCAGCCTCTGCAATGTCTCTATCAAGAGCAGCTGGCTTAGCCTCTACGTTTCCTCTCTCTGTCCTTACTTGTGGTGCCAGAGCATCTACGACAACATCAGCCCTGTTAGCAGAAGCCATAGCCTCTGCTGCTGTACCCACTTCATCCTCAACAATACCACTAAGCATCTTACGTGCCAGTGGTGGGTTTGCCTGCTGTGCAGTTTTAAAGGGGGTTGTGGTTGGCACTTTAGCCGCAGTGTTTCTTCTATAAGCATCTACAATATCGTGCATCTTGGCTGCTTTCTGAGCCCTCGTTAGGGAACGTATTAGGGAGCCAGCCCCCACTAGATCTAACGCACTAGCTATATCATCTACCACCCTCTCAAAGTTTCCATAGTGCTCGTGATCTGCAATCGAAAGGATAGAGTTTAGTTGTAGTAGGTCATTGTCATTAGTGACAGCAATAGTCTTTGCACTATTCACTAGCTGAGGAAGGGCCTTTAGTAACCTCTTACGGGTCTCACTGTCAGCAGTCTCATAAATCTCTTTCTGGATTGCTACTGACTCCCCTGTCAAGAAGTATGCCACGAAGTCCCACATGGAGTTTATCTCTCCATTATCCATCTTGTCTTTTATCTGGGCTTGCATAGCCTGTTCAGAGAAGGGCAACATAGCGTCCACAAAGTCTCTAAGTCCTCCCTGTGAAGCTATTTCCACTTTCTCCCCTGTATCTTCATCAACAGAGAGAAGGGCAATGGCCGCTTGCTTGAGCCTCATTATCTCAATAGTGTCTGCTAGTACTTCTCCTGATTCTAGTAGCCTAAACTCCTCATCCTCATCTTTACTAGGCACTACCACGGTGTGGAGACTCTCCCCCATCACTTGCAAGCTGTTGGTCTTTTCCTGTGAGATCCCAGAGGCTGACATCACCATAGTCTTCTTAGCTTCTTCAGACATGTAAGGGTCTTGCACTATTCCACCAAGGATGTTGGCAGTGGCTTTATCTTGCTCACTTTTAGCACTCGCTACCATATTATTCAAGGCAACCAGTCTATCACTACTACTCATCATCTCTAGCTTAGTAAAACTTCCTAGGAGATCCCCACCTTCAATGATTGCACCCTGAGCGGCAAGGTTCACTTCAGAGGGAGCATGTCCCTCTACTTCTGCCACCTTAGGAGGAACTTCAAAGACGGACATGTCTTCTTGTTGGTTGCTCTCAAATAAATCTGTCATACCCTATCCTATTTTTTTGTAGGTGTTGCAAAAGCCCCACCCGGAGCAAAAGCAGAAAAGGCTGTAAAGCCTAGTTGTCCTACCTGTCCAGCCAGTTGACCTTGTGCCAAATCTTTATTAGCTGCCATGTTGAAGTCAGCTGCACTCTGGCTCAACCCAGAGATAGTTTGATTAGCTAACGTAGCACCACTGGCAAAGGCTTGCCCTGAAGCAGCTAGTGTCTGTCCACTGCCTATTGAAGAGGCCTCTACACTACTGCCACTAACACCAGAAGCCTCTGCTGCTGAAATTATCTGAGCACGTCTCACCCTTTCTTTTCTCATCTGCTGCCTGATGGCTGCTTGTCTCTCATTCTCTTGTTGAGCAGAGCTTACCCTACCTGCTTCCCTTTCTAACTCAGAAGCCTTTTGTTGCTGTTGGGCAGCTTCTGCCCCCTTCTTAGCTTGTACAGCCGTCCCTGCTGCAAGAACAGTTAAGGCTGCTAATTCAAATCCCATCTCATCACCTCGTAATCTTCAAAAGTGCCGAGACTCTCAGCACAAAATAATTCACAGAACTTTGGATTGGGAGACACACTAAACATCTCCCCATAACCCTCTCCCCTGAGATACTTCTTCAGTAAGGAGAACTCCTTATACAAACCCCTCAAAACAGAGGGGCTCCAAACCAACACTTCACAATGAACGTGCATCTCACCCTCTATCTCCTGTATCTCTATCACGTACTGAAGACAAGAAGAGAACACTTGCCTAGGCATTAGTATTACTTCCTATTGTCATACTCCAACCTAGCAGCTTCATATCTTTCTCTTCTTCAGAGTTTATAAGGAGACTAACTACACGGCCCCTGCCCCTAAGTTTATTCTTAGTGACAATAGTAGAAGTACCATAGTCATAAGTGTCAGTAATATCGTCAGGAGTGTAACGTCTCTTATACCGGTATGCTTGGAACTCTCTCCCCCACTTACCATAAGAAGCAGAGTTAGTCCAATCCCACTGAGCCTGGACTAAACAAGAAGACTCATTGTTCACTAGGAAGTCGTCTCCTGCATCTGTGAAGCCATCCTCTGTCCGTAATAGGTGGAAGTAGATGTAAGGCACTTGCTTATATCTGGCATAGTCTCCTGTCCCTATATAACCTGTCAGTAGACGTGCCTTAGCATCCTCTGTCCCCCAGTCCTTAAAGTTTAGGTTGTTGTAGGTGGAGAAGGTGAAGGAAGTATTATTGGGGTCTTCTGAGCCCACCAAGGTTAGGTAGGAAGTGGACTTATAACCACCAACCACTAGATCAACACTACTCACTACACTATCTGTCCCAGAGAGCACCTCATCTGTCCCAGAGAGGACGTTTAGGCTCACTGTGGCTAGGTTAAAAGGGCTCACTTGTATTGGTGCCACTGGTATCTTAGACACCTCAGGGTCTTCTTCTATCTCTGCTGGGTAGAAGGCCCCTAGTACAACATCAAGGACTAGCTCTGTAGTTGGTAAGTTGTTATAAGTGTTGTTATAAACCCACCTGACTTTCTTATCATAAGAGTCATATATCCCCTGGCACAACACTTTGGCTTCATCAGAGATGGATTGGTAGAGGGTTCTAATATTTACACTCAGCTCCTTTGAGGTATAGCCAGCAACCTGTGCAGGCTCTAGGTGGTATATAGAGTCATCTGACCAATACATGACAGTTCCATCTACCACTACTATCGAAGCAGGGGAAAGTGTTCCATGTTCTGTCACCTTAGAGACATTTTGGTTGGTTGCACTAAACACTCCGCTATCACTGCCGCTTACAAACCAGACACCATTCTCTGCAAAGACCATTAGGCCAGAGCCTATATTAACCATCTCTTGTATATTGTATGCCCCAGATAGTCTAATAAAACCACCGTCAGTCTCTAGTAAGTCTGGATCAACAACACTGGTTGGATCTCCTTCTTGGTAGCAGTACGCTATCTGATCTTCGTGTTGCACTAGTTGACTGTAGAATATGTAAGAAGCTAGCTTAGGTGATTGGCTGTCCCCTTCCTCCAACTCACTGGAGAAACCACCATACCACACCCTACCAGCAAACTCTACAACAGCCTTCACACCACCGCGTGACCTATCAGCAGGTAAACTTACCGTGGGAGTTCTAAATGTAACGTAAGTGGGGGTTAATGTTGGGTTTGCTTTAGCATATATGCCGTCTGTAGTGTCTGTAGTTTTTAGTATAGCTGCTTCTCTAGACTGACCTCTGTCTAACAGGTCAATAACGTAGTGTCCCGTAGCAGCTCTAGCCCTAGTAGGGTCTTCCCTTAATGCACCCCCAGTGTCAAACCTGTTAGAAGTTTTATCTGCTGGATCATCTGGATTTGGGTATACATATGGAATTGGACTATCTGCATTTGAAGGGAGCAGCGTACTAGCAAACTCAAAGCTGTCAACCAGATCAAACTTCTCTTCTCTGTTCCAATCTAACCTAGGCACTGCCCAACCTTGGTTACGTAGGTTGTACATGTGCTTATCTTCTGGATCGGACGACTCTGGCCTGTAGTTGATGTATTCAGGAGATAGAAGGTCTATCTCGTCTCCACTTAGATCAAACTTATCCTCTACACCAAACAAATCCCTTATTTTTATTACTACATCCCTGTCACTAAAACTATCTAAGTCAGCATCATAGCTAACCACCTTAATAGTCCTAGCACCGTGTGCTATAATAAGCTTTCCATCTATGGAGGAGAAAGACGCTCTAGGTGGTGTGGAGAGTGTAACGTCTAGGTCAACACTGTCTTTCACCCAAGAGCTGCTCTTAAGAGAGTCATCAGCCCTATCTACTAGGTACACTGTGTTATGCACTTGACAAACTATAAAAGTCTTACCAGCCATACCGCCAACACTTCCCCACTCGAAAGCATTTACAGCCACACTCCCTAGAGGACTAATCCCATGTGAGATTGGGTAGGGAGTCAGACCCACTTCATAATCGAAGCCTAGTCGTCTCTCCCTACTCCCATCTTTATTTAATACAAAGTTAGCCTCGTCAATGGAGGCATTCTCTGGAAACGTAAGAGGAGATGCCTCTGTAACCAGCCCTCCTACAAACGTGTTGAATTCACCCGTTTGATTGCTTCTTGGCATTTCTAATCACCTTGTCACTTGACTTCTGCTTGTCAATGGCTTTCATAGCATCTGCTTCAGTGGTATATAAACCTGTAAGCACCATTGGTATAGAACCCTTACCTATAGACTTAATACGTTTCAATCGGCAGTTGTTACCATCTGCATTAACAATCTCATAACCTAAATACTCACTCATCTTCTGCCTGCTCTTCCATAGTTGGGGTATTCAATACCACCATTAATACGCCTAGCATTACGTGCCAGCCATCTGTTCTGTCTACCAGCCTCTTGTTCAGCTTTCTCATCAGCCTTCTGTGCAAGACGTAGAGAAGCTTTAGACTTAGCCTCCTCCACTAATGCTGTGAATGCATTCTCTGGAAGGTCTGGGATGAAGTCGTCTGCTGATGACCAAGCTGGCATGACATAAGCCATAGCCTGTATCTTAGACTCTTGAAGTGTAGTATCCACAGCACTGTCATAGCTATCAAAGACAACATACTCATCATCAAAGCTAGTGTAGTAGGTGGGGGCTGTGTCGTTCTTAATCAACACCTCTATACCACCACCATCTGTCACCACTGTAACATCAGAAGCACTGCTGTCCATTTGGTTAGTCTTGTGTAGGAAGTGGTCTGGTTGTAAATACTCTACACTACCATAGTCCCTCTTAGTAGCACCAGTCTTCTCTTTATTATACTTAAGGAAGCATAGCTCCTTCACACCGTCCTGTATCTTCATGTGTGTGGGCTTAGCTGAATCCCCTAAACTACTTATCTGTATAGACCGTCTCAAGTGAGGCCAGTCTCTATTACTCATCATTGCATAGTAGGTTGACTTGAGTATTGATACCACTTGCTCAGACTCAACAGTGTCATCAATAGACTCTATCTCATCTGAGTCAATATCACTCAAGATCTCTTGCACCATGTCTAAAAGCGTACGCTTCATTCTATTCCCCTAGAAAAACATTACACAAACCTCTCTACTCGGAGTGCTGCTGTAGGTGCATCGTTCCAAGCAAGGGTGGTAGCAGAGGCTGCGTATAGGCCTCCTGAATCATTACCAGCACTATCTCGCATGATCTCATAAGTGATCACTGCACCAGCTGGAAGGTTTAGCCAAGCCTCATCTGTGAAGCTCTTATTATCACTTGCATTTGACACAAAGTAAGCAACCGACCGACCAGATTGAGTCCCACCTACAAGGGCTCTGAGAAAGATGTGTGAGGTGCCTGACCCACCAGTTCTGCCTATCTCTGCGTTAACCTTCAATCGGTAGAGGCCAGCAATGTTTATTGTCAAGGCTCCATCAACAGAGACAGAGACATAGGCGTTAGACTGGGCTGCTCCAAACTCAATTTGTAGCGGGGTGTCTAGGCCAGATGGGAGTTGTGTAGTTGCTGTGCTTGATGCATCAAGAAGTCTCTCAATAGTCATAGAAGCTACTTGATCTACTGGATCTGCCCAACTAGAGGCACCCCCTGTAGATGTTAGGACTTCCCCTATTGCTGAGGTGGAGGCTCCTTTAGGCTCATGGAGTTGTGCCTCTGGAATTTCTCTATGTTGTAAATTTGCCATTCATTTCCTCCGGGCAATAAAAAAGGGAGAGAAGATTACTCTCCATCTCCCCTAAAGACTTACATAGCTTACACTACGTATAAGTATTTAACCACTGCTGTACCAGCTGTTGGGCCAGTGATAGTTAAATCACCTGCTGTAACAACTGCCTCGTAGTTAGCTTTCGCACCGTCACAAGCTGAGATGTCTAGTGAGCCCACTGTAGCTGCTGAGATAGAGCCTGTATAGAAATCTACAATCTCTGTCACAATAGCACCAGCTGGAACTTTTGCTTTGAAGTTTAAAGCATCACCATCAAAGTTGACACTAATCTCTTTCTCTGCACCAGCTGAAGGAGCTTCACCGCCCTTAAAGCCACCCACTTGACGCTCACCATAGTGATTAACTACCGTACCGTCTACGTTAGTACCATCTGCCTTTCCAAAAGGACTTGTTTCAAAACCCATAATATCTCTCCTTATGCAATCGCAGTTGCAGATGTAATAATGACACCAAGGGTATCAATACGTTGTACGCCTAAACCGAAACGAGAACTTACAACAAACTCATCACGGCGTAGATCTTTATTACGCTCACCTTCTACTCGTGGCTGACGTCTCCATGCACCCATAATAGGCTTAGTCTGATCGTCTAGTACACACATAGCAATGTTAGCTACAG
>Ga0208299_1001100_pt1 | contig 21301 bp, 18 predicted proteins | sample 15_taG_FD_184089 | JGI IMG/M metagenome (GOLD analysis project Ga0208299, IMG submission 184089) | Marine viral communities from the Subarctic Pacific Ocean - 15_ETSP_OMZ_AT15312 metaG (SPAdes) (version 2) | ecosystem: Environmental > Aquatic > Marine > Oceanic | place: Pacific Ocean | collected...
CAGCTAACGCTGTGCCTACTGGTGGCTGGAGTAATTCTCTAAATGTAAGACCTAGGAATGGTTCAGTACAAGGTGTGAATAAATTTGAAGACAGTATACTTTTACACAATTCAGACTCAGTTATTTCTGGCGGAGAAGCTATGGCGATTTGTCAGTTTACTCCAGCAGGTGCTGATGATTTAATTATTGCCTACATAGTAAAAGGTACTGATAACTTTGGTCATGTAGTTTTATATGATACTGGTACATCAGCTTGGAATGATATTACAAATGCAACCACAGATCAAAAGTTTACTTTTGATGATAACTATCCTCCACAGATATTTGTATTTAACGAATTACTTATTGTTAATCCGGGAACAGATGCCCCACCACAGTTTACTGATGCTAAAGTAGCTGCTGGTAGTTTGGCAGAACTTCCTAACTGGTTAAACGACAGCACAGGAAATCCTATTATATGTAGAATTTTAAGACCTTTTAACAATAGATTGGTTGCCATGAGCATTAAAGAAGAGCATGGTTCTGGTACATCAGATGATGTTTATCAACCCATTGACTTTTTGTTTTCATCACACATTACAACTATATCATCTTTGGCTGCAGCTTCATGGACAGCATCAACTAGTAACACAGCTGGTGACGCATTCTTACTGGACACTCCGGGAAAGATATTAGACGGTGGACAATTAGGTGAATATTTTATTGCCTATAAGTCTGACAGTGTAGTTAGAGTTAGAGAGACTGGTGATACTTTTGTATTGGCTTTTGAAAGTATATTTGAAGATGACGGCATATACTCCACCAGATGTTTTGCTAACATTGGTAACTCGCAGCATTTAGTTGTTGGTAATTATGGTGTGTATTTGCATGATGGTCAATCACAAAAACAAGACATAGCTAAAGATAAATTTAAAGATACTATGTATGCGTTGGTTACTCCTGCAAGACGAGACAGGGCTTTTGTTTTTCAACAAACTAGAGATAAAGAAGTATGGCTTTGTATAAGCACAACTGGTAACAGCTCTGGTGCTGGTGGTTGTGACATAGCTTTTTGTTATAATTATGAAGACGGAAAAATTCATAAGAGAAGTCTTCCAGATTTAATAGATATATTTGAAACTGAACTGGATGGCGAATTAAAAATATACGCAGCAAAACCAGACAGTACAAAACTTCAATTACTTTCTAGTACAGTATTAGAGTCTGATGGATTTTTTGAAAGAACTGATGACAACCTTACAAACAATAGCATCATGAAACAAGTTAAAAGAATTCATGTTACAGCTTCAGGTGCTTGCAAGTTAGCAATTACTGGAACTAAAAACTTAAGTGATTCTAAATCATATACTGATATAAGCTTTAATCCTGCTACACAATATAAAGTTGACACAAGGACTTCAGGCAGGTATATGAATTTAAGAGTGACTATGAATGGCGCAACCAATCCTGAATTAACTAAGCTACAGTTTGACATTAAGGTTATAGGAGTTAGATAATGGCTAAGATTACAGAGACAGAGCTACAAAAAAGATTAAGAAAGTTAGAGTCTGCAGCTCTTGATCCTGCTGATACAGTTGTTTTAACTGACGACCAGTATACACTTTCAGAAAATGTTATCTATGTTGCTTATGCTTCTGCTCTTAGTAATCTAGTAAACGGAAGTATTCCTAATCAGAGTGATGCTACTGATTTTCAGTATTCACCTTATAATGCTGCTGGAGTTTTAATGGCATATAGAGGTTACTTTAGTTCTACTTCTATATATGCTTCAGGCGACCCAACGGATTATACTTGGGAGAGCACTTCTGGTTTAACAGGATTTACATCGTCTGAAAGATATTACACTACATCTACTGGTTTACTTTCAGCATTAGGAAATCCTACTGAGCCGGGCAGTGGTATAACTTGGACAATTATTGCTTCGGGTAATGCTATACCGGGAACTGCAGTATGGTATGCAGAAAGATTTACAGTTAGTGGTATTACTTCTGGCTGGACTATTACTGCTGTTGGTGCTTATGTTAACTCTTCTATATTACAAGATGATTCAGTAACAACTGCAAAGATAGTTGACAATGCAATTACAGCTACAGAAATAGCAGACAATACAATTAGTACTGGTCAGATTGCCACCAACGCAATTACATCTAATGAAATTGCAGCTAATGCTATAACAGCAAGTGAGTTAGCAGCTGGTGCAATTTCAGCAGGAAGTATTACAGCTACTGAAATAGCTACTAATGCAATCACAGCTGACAAAGTAGCCTCTAATGCAATCACATCTGCTAAAGTAAATGCTGACGCTATTACTGTAGACAAGATCGATTTAGACGGGCAACTTAATGTAACTGCAAATAATGGTTCTATATTATGGGGTAAAACAGGCTCAACAGATACTGTTAATACAGGATTATTTTTAGGTCGTGATGGAAGTGGTAATCCTAGAATTGTATTTGGTAATGCAAGTAGTTTTATTAATTTTGATGGAACAGATGTGTCACTCGTTAATTGTGACGTAGATAATAATGCTGGAACAAATGCAGTAATAATAACTAGCACAACAGCTACAACTACATACACTATAGGACCAAACATAGCTACTATAAACATCCAGTTGTCTGGAGGTGGCGGTGGCGGTGGTGGTCAAAGTGGAGATTATGGTGAAGCAGGAACTGCCGGTGGAGCGTCTTCTGTTGTAGTTTATACTGCAGCAGGATCACCAAGAACTGGAACAGGTGCTTTAAATATTTCAGCTTCAGGTGGTGCTGGTGGCGCAAAAGGAGGTGGTGGTAATCCGGGTGGAACAGGAGGAAGTTTTTCTCACGGTTCTGCTACTGAGCCTCCATTTACAGATGCTGCAGGTGGTGCAGGAAGTACTCATGTAGGAGAGCCAGCGTCTAGACCAACAGCTAGTAATGGTGCAATACCTTCTGCTGGTGGTGGTGGTAACGGAAATGCAGGTGGCAGTGGTGGAGCAGGTGGAGCAGCTGGTTCTTATAACTCTACTACTTATACTGTTGTAGATACTACAGACTATCTTGTTGTTACTGTTGGAGCTGGAGGAGAAGGTGATGACAGATATGTTAACAACCCCGGTGATAACGGTGGTGGTGGTGACGGTGGACGTGGCGTTGTAAGACTTCAAGGAGCATTATCGTAATGTATACAATAATAGATGACAAACACAAAAATGTTTTATATACTGGCTTGAGTGTAGAGCAAAGACAAACTAAACTTAAACCAGATAATCGTTTTTTACTTACAGAAAGTTACGATACTACACCACAAGTAGGTAAAACTAAATTAGATACAACTACACACGACTTTGTTACAATGACTTGGACAGAAGTCAAAGCGTGTAGAGATAGAATACTTGCTGCTTCTGATTGGAGAGACTTGCCTAGTTATGCAGGCTCCGATCAAGCAGCATGGAGAACATATAGACAAAAGCTGAGAGACCTTCCACAAGATTACACAAACGTGGAGGATATTGTATTCCCAACGGAGCCATAATGTACACAATACAAAGAATAGTAGGAGAGGATATACTTCTCAATTATAAAGCAATTAAAACAGAACTAGAAAAAGCACTAGAGTATTCAGATGGTGACAGAAGTGCAGCACAAATTATACTCAATAGTGTCTCACAGCCCCAAATTTACCAGATATGGCAAGTTTATAAGGATGGTAAGGGGGTAGCACTAGGTTCAACAAGAGTCGTCCAATACGAAGGATTTGTGGCTCTACACATAATTACACTAGCTGGTGATACTGATGGAGATTTAACAGAGTGGTCAGCTATGTTTGAACAGGAAATGAAAGATCAACCCATAGACATGTTAGAACTTACAGGTCGCAGAGGGTTTGTAAAACAATTAGAGAAAGCAGGTTGGACTGAAAGGTACACAACGATGCGCAAGTTAATCAAGGAGAAAGCCAATGGCGAATAGTACAATGACATCGATAACATCTTATGCAGATGATTACAAAGGTCAAGCTAAAAAGATATTAGATGATGCACAGAATCTATATGACACTGGACAACTGGGTAATGTTGCTGGATTTACACAAGCACAAACAGATGCACAAGCTGCTGGTTTAGCTGCAGGTCAAGCGCAAATAGGACTTGAAGGTCAGCTTGCAGGCATGGCTGGTAAGACTGATTTATCTGGCATGAGGCAGAACGCACAGAATGAAGCTCTTCAAGCTTTAGGCTTGAACTCTGCTGCAGCTGGACGAATGGGAGGTCTTGGTGGCTCACGCCAATTCGTTAATCAACAGTCTATAGCTAACGATTTAGCTGGTAAGTTTGGTCAGATTGATATGCAAAGACAACAAATGGATGTGCAAAATACACAAGCAGCATTACAAGCACAAGGTACAGGTGCTGGACAGATGGCACAGATTGGTCAAGCTCAACAGCAACAACAACAGAATGTTAATGATGCTGGTTATACTGGACTAACACAACTAGGTGAAATGTTTTCTAACATTGCATCTAAGAAGACGAGAACTGAGTCAGACCAAGGAGGTAAGTAATGATAGACCCAAGAAAGGGACCTTTAGGTCAATATGCAATAGCAGGTTCACAAGTGCAAACTCCCGGATGGAAACCTTTGGAAGGACCAGACACACCTTTTGAACAACTTACTGGTGGTGGTGGTGGTGGTGGTTTTGGTTTTTCATTAGGTGGCGGTTCAAATGAAGATTTATTAGACAGCTATGGTTACGAAGGTGAGTGGAGTCCAATGCAAAACAATGTTCCACCTTCTCTGAGAGGAGTTTATGGAACAAGACCTAATGCTGATGTTGCTTATGATGCAGCAAGAAAGAATTTTGAAGCTGGTCATTACGCAACCATGGATGAATCTTTACAAGCAACAGTTAACCTCATGAACAAGATTCCTCAATATAGTATTGCAGAAAATCAAAGACTTGTAGATGCTAGTCAAAAGATGATGGGACAAAAATATGGAACAACTGCAGCATCTGGTGCAGCATACGCAGAAAAATTAAAGACTCAACAAAAAAATAAATCATTACTTGCAGCTTCAAGAAATGCATGGGATCATAGTAAGCCTCCTAAAGCAAATTCATGGGGACCTTGGGCAGGCAGTGCAACGAAATCATTTACACCAAAAGTTACAAAATCAGCTGCACCACTTAATCCAAGAACTGGAAGATCATATAGTTCAACTAGACCACACTGGTAGGAGATAATTATGGCACAAGGAAATTATTACGCACCTTTATATAGTAGTTTAGAAGCTAGGGGGAGAATGTCTCCACTTGGAGCACCGGGAGCTATTAAGCCTTATGAAAAGAAAAAATCATTTGGCGACAAGATGGCTGGAGCTTTAGGTGATATGATAGATCAATCAATGGAAAGTCGAGACGCTCAAGAGAAAGAACAGATAGCTCAGCTTGAAGTAGAACATAAAAGATTAGGAAAGCTTTTATCTAATGGAGAGTTTCAAACGGTTGCTACTGGACCAAATAGAGGTGCACAAGGTAAAGAAGTTTGGGTTTGGAATAAAGAGTACAAAGGTGATAAAAGTATTACTCCAACGCCTAATGATTGGAATAGCTACTTTGCAGTTAAGGGACAGCTTGGTAAAAGAAAAGGCAGTGAAAAATACAAAGACAGAAAACCATCTGCATTTGATTATCAGTTTACCGAGACAGCTAAGCCAGCCAGCACAGGTATTTTTGGAAATGCCTTTAGGTCTATAATGGGAATATAGGAGAAATCAATGAATATTTTTGACAGATTAGCTTTAGAAAAAGAGGACGATTATTGGAAGACTGGTCCGGGTTATGAAGCTCCTAAATACCAAAGTGCACAAGCTAATTTATATAGCGATAACGCTCGTCATTATTTAGCGGGACCAAACAAAGCAGGAGCAGAGAAACCAATACAGTATATGAATGGTGCTAAAGCTCCTTATGAGCAAGGACCTTCAGCAGAAGATAAAGATACTTTTAAGAAAGCTAAGTTTACAAGGTCACAAGTTTTTGATGGTTCTGGTGAAACTCTTACTGAAACAAATTTAAGTGAAGACGGTGTTGAAACTAAAGTAGTGAAGAAGACTCCATCAAGTCTGTTAGACAATGAAAGTTATGACACACCAATACTTGGTAATGACGAGGTTACTCATCCATCTATTGCTACTCCGCCAGCAGAGGTAGTTGCTACAGAACAACCACAGAACGATGGTATTGGAGAAATTATTTCCTCAGAGCCATCATATGTAGAAACAAATACAAAGTCACATGACTATCGTCCTCCAGTAAAAGTTATGAGAGACGGAGAAGAATTTACATATACAGATATGACCACAAAATATGCAAGTGGTTTAATAGTAGATTCAGCAACAGTATATATTGGTGATAAAGATGATTTACAATATTGGGACCCTAAAACTAATTCATTACTACCGGGTGAGGTTGATAAAAACGGTAATAATTGGGCTGACAGAGTAATCGGAAGAACTGATAATGGTGATGGCACTGCTACTTATTTATTCAATAATAGTCTTGGAGAATATGGACAACGACCTATAGACAATGATGCTCTTTTTGATGAACTAACAAGGTCAACTTCAAGTGTTGCAGCTATTGAGGCACAATTAGAAGCAGCCAAATTACCCTCGGTGTTTGTAACTGTTGGGGAACAAGCAGCATTACAAGCTAAACTTGAGGAAGAGAAAGCTGCCGTTATAGCAGCTCAAGCAGCACTTGAAGCAGCTAACGCAAACCAAGCTGCTCAAGAAGAACAAGTACTTGATCTTCACGACCAATCAATTTTAGATGAAGAAGCTCGAAAACTTGAAGAAGAATTAAAAGCTAAGTTGTTTGAAGAGGATGAAGGTATAACAAACTGGACAAATCCAGACTTAACATATGATATAGAAAAAGCAGTAAAAACTATTGCAGATGATGACCCAGAAGCTATTGCAGAATTAAATAATTTTGCTGACTGGGCTGAAACAGTTTCTGATGAAGAGTCTCAAGCTGCAGCTGAAGAGTATTTACAATCTTTGGCAGACACACCTACAGTTGACCAGCGATTTAAAAAAGCTATGGCTATTGCATTCGCTGCAATGTTATTTGGTGATGACTTTAGTACTGCTATGAACACAGGGTTTGGTGTAGTTGCTGATGATTATACTGAAGAAAAACTTAAAGCCCAGACTGCTGCTGAAGCTGAAGCTGCGTTAGCTGCTGAGATAGCTAAAGAGCAAAGAGCTTTACAAAATGATAATGCAAAATCATATAGAGATTTTCAAGAGAGCGTTGCATTAAAACAAATGGAACAAAACGCTGCAGCATTTAAAGATTCAAAAGAAGCTAACGAGAAAAGACTGACTAAGAATGTTGAACTTGGCGATTCAATCTTAAAGGATTTATTAGCACAGAACTCTAACCATGAAAACTACAGCAACTTGGCAAACAAAAGTGTATCTACACAAATGGCTGGCTTGCTTAGAAAGGTTGAGGAGTTTGCTCCTGATGGTTTTGTATTAGACCTTAGAGACAATACACAAAGAGAAGCTTTAGGAACTGTCTTAAGTAAATTTGTTAATGAGCAGTTACATTTTGAAAAAGGAAGTACTCCAGCTCTTGCTGACTACGCAGAAGAAATGTTTACAAAGATTGAGTTGGAACAGTATACAGATATTAGTCCAGACTTGATTGCACCTAGCAGGGCTTACTTGCAAGATGTTCGTAAGGTTGACATGTCAGAACTTGATAGTTCAGCATTCCATGGGTTGCAATATTCAAATAAAGAAGTGATAAGACTTGGTAAAACAATACAGAAATACGCAAAGATTGGAAACATGGGTGAACAAAAAGCAACTCATCTTCTTTATAAAGACTATTTAATGTATGAAAAAAACTATCCAAAACTTTTTGCTGAGATGGCTGCAATAGCAGACAGTAAAGGTGTTGGACACTTTACACAATTTGTAAATGTTATTTTGGGTGATGGAGGCTTAATGCCGGGCTTTAACTTTGATAATGATTTAGACGCTATACAAAGAGAAGACTATGCAAGTGATGATGCTTTTGAGAAAGCACAAAACAATTATATATGGAAGTATATTGCAGACACTCCACAAGATTTCAAATAATTATAAGAGGGCTTTATGGCTTTAGATACTGATATTAAAAAAAGATTAGAAAGTTTAACTTCTACTTTGCCTGAAGTACGCACTATAGATGCTGATACAGTTTCAGATTCAGAAGGCTCTATTCGTTTTGAAAATCTTAACGCCCCTGAAGTTCAACATATTACTCCCGATGGATTAAAGCATGCTGACTGGGGTGGTAAGTTTTACACAGAGCTTTATAAAAAACTTTGGGAAGAAGAAAACTATAACATTCCTTATCGTACTGATGAAAAAGGTCATTACGATAGAGCTCTTGGCGGAATGGAAAATAAAAACAAGAGAGCTTTTGCTAACAAGGCTGTGTATGAGGGCGTTGCTTCTCCTACAAATGCTGTACAACAAGAGCTTTATGATGTTGGTGTTTTCCAAAGAGCTTTTAAAAGTGATATTTCTGGTGAAGAAGATGATGACATTTGGGCTCAAGCCAGAAAAGATATTAATGACTACAAGAGCAAAACATTTGTAGGTTTTAAAGAGTTAGCTATAGATGAAAGACAATTGAGAGAGTATAAAGATTATTACGGTGAATCTTTTAGTCCATTCTTTGGTCATGATGTTAGGTTCAGAGATTATAGTAGAACTATAGATAATGAAGACCGAGCAGATTATGGTGGAGGTTGGTCACATGGTTTCCAAATGCTTAAAGAAAATCTAAATAATGCTATCTCTTGGGCTGGAGATGTAGGAGGCAGTGAATATATTTTTGATAAAGGTCAGGTAAGAGCTGCTGAATCTAGATACAGATTAGCTGACATGCCTATGATTAAAAATGATTTTACAAAAGTAAAAGACCTTGGTGATTTAGTTGATTGGTTTCAAGCTTCTGCTGGTGTTGCTTCACCATGGATATTGGGAATGATAGCAAGTGCTACTGTGGGTAGTCTTGCTATAGCTTCAGCTCCATTGACTGGACCTATTGGACTTGCGTTTGGTACTGCTTTGGTATGGCAAGTTCCAATGATGTGGGCGTATGCTGGCGAAGCATATGGAAACATGGAAGGTGACATGGATCAAAGGAATGCTGGACTTGCTATGGCTGGCGGAATAGCAATGACATTGCTTGAAAGGTTAGGACTTAAAGGTCTTATGTCTACTGGTACTGTACTAAAGAAAGAAGGCTTAGAACAAATGGCAGTACTCTATGCTAAGAAACATAACGTAGCTATAGAGGAAGCTAGAAAAAAAGTTACAAGTGAAGCTGGCAATATAACTATAGGAGCTGTTAAAGACCTAGGTACAATTGCTTCATTACAAATGAGTAAAGCTTTGTTAGCAAAAGAAACAGGTAAAGGCTTTTTAAAAGGAGCCACTCTAGAAGCTGCAACAGAAATTGGACAAGAGAGTATAGGTTACTGGGCTGGTATTTATGGTACAGACAAAGAGATTAGACCTTTACACAACCATGATGAATACATGAGACTTATGGCTAACGCTGCAGCAGGTGGTTTTGCTCTTGGTGGAGGAATAAGAACAGTCTCAACTGTTACCAAAGAGGTAGGAGGCTTTAAAAGTTTACAAAGAAAACTAGCCAGAGATCAAAAGATAGAAGAGAATTGGCAAGGCGGAACTCTTGAAGAGAACTTTGAAGAGATGATTGCCACTGTTAGTAGACTTGAAAATGTTAATGAAGAGATGGATCAAGACTATGATAAGGGTGACACCGCTCGTAAATCTAAATGGAGGGGTGGCACTAAAAACTTATGGACTTCTATAAAGGAATTTCCAAAGTTGTTTACACAAAAAGGTCCAGCTTATTGGGAGAATAGAGTACTTAATAGTAAGTTGATTAGTGCAAAAGGTAAGCGTGCTTTTCAAATCTTACAGACATTAGCTGGAGGCGGAAAGCTTTCTAGCATGGAAGGTCTAGATGTATTTGAACAAAAGAGAATGCTACAATCTGGTTTGTTTGCAGAAATAAAAATGATGCAAGACAAGCTTTATAATTTGCTTGGTGTTGGTGTTCAGGTTTCATCAGGACTTTATACTGGAAGAACTAAAGAAGATGCTAATGCTTTCTTTGTTGAGTATTTAAATGAAAGAGCTTCAGGCAAAGGTGTAAAAGAAGTTAGTCCAAAATTTTCATCATATGTTAAAGAGCTAGAAGAGTTAAGAGAAACTATAGGTGGTCAATATAAAAATAGTAATGGCTTAACCGATAGATTATATAATGCAGTTGCAGGTCTTATTAATAATACAGGTCCACAGAAGAAAGCTTTTTGGTTTCAAAAAAGTAAACGCTTAAAGAAAGATGTTGTTCTTCAAAACAAGGAAGAGTTTCTTAAAAAGTTAGAAGACAATGGTTGGAGTGAGCAACAAGCTTTAGACTTTTACGACATGATTGAGAATGGTCCAGTCGGTTATGACATAGACCAAGTATCACAGTTAGGCTTTATGAACTTTCCATCAAGGTCTTTGAAAACTACAAAGGGAGTTCTTGATAGAGTCTTTGGAGATGATTCAAAGTTTTTAGAGAACGATCCGTTTCAAAGGTTAATGGAAAATACACAAGAACAAATCAACTTTGCAGTTGATAGAAAATATCTTGGTGAGAATGGAATTAATTACAACAAACTTTTGAAGATTGTTAAAGATGAAATGGGTGCTGACTGGGACCCACGTATCGCTTCTGACTTTAGGGATTATATTGCAGCAAGTCGTGGTGACTATAGAAGATTAAAGAGCAAGCGACTTGAAAGAATGATTGGTCATGTTACATTCTTTAATACTTTTGGACATTTAGATTTGTCTGCTTTAGCTTCTGCACCAGAGGCAGCGATTGTTTTGCTTGGTGCTACACAAGATAAAGAGATAATGCCTTTGATTCAAAAAGGTGTAAAGGAAATGTCTTACAAAATGAGACAAGAGGTTGGAAGAAACTGGTCATATATTAATCCAAAGTCTGGTGTAACTCGTGATGAGTACCTTAGAAATCTTGTAGATTTTTACAGGTATGGTTATGACACTGGTGCTCACGGTGCGATTGGACAAGTAGGTATTGATGAAGCTGTGTATAAGACATCAAAGATTAAAGAAGCTATAATGAAAGCATTCTTTACTGCTAACCTTTTGAAAGTTTATACAGATGCTACGAGAGTAGCACGCCTTTCTCTAGCCAATGACGCAATCTTTGGGGACTTAGAAATTATTGCAATGTTTCCTCCCGGTCATGAAGGAAGAAGCACTGGTTTATTTGTAGATGCTTTTACAAGAATGAGAGAGTTAAACATTGACCCAGATAATGCAGCAATGAAATATGATGGGTGGGTTAAGCTAGCTAAGATACACTTTCAATCTAAAGGACAAAATGCAACTCCTGAAATGTTATACGAGGAGATAATTAAAAGAGACCCAGAGTTTATGAAGACAATGGACATTGCTAGAGTGAGCTGGGTAGATAATGCTATTGCTCATCCAACAGCAATGAACCGACCTGTCTGGTATTCTAACCCAGCGTATAGAGTTTTTACTCAGTACAATGGTTTCATGTCTGTCTTTACTGCACATATTCTTCCTAAGATTTGGAAAAGAATAAAAGGTGCTGACCCTTCTGCTCAATACAATGCAGTTGCAGTTGCAACTACAATGATTGCACTAGGATTCTTAAGTCAGATGATGAAAGATGAGTGGAGGTATGATGGTGCACCGGGATGGATAACTCCGAAAGGATACATTCAAAGAGGTATAACTTCATCAGGTCTTGTTGGTACTCCAGAAAAACTTTTATCAGCGATCAGTCCTTTATATGATATGAGCAAAACATGGAATGAATCTAGAATGGACAACATTCTTAGGAGGGCTGGACATGGTATTACAGATTTACTTGGTCCAACTTGGGCACATGGTGAACAAATATCTAAAATATTTTTTAATCATTTAGAAGGTAATGAACAGATGTCAAAGTTTTATTTATCCAAAGAGATTCCTTTTTGGGGTAAACTAAAAGCTGCCAAAGATTATAATCTTGGTGCAAATGATAAAGGAATAACATTAGAAGATGCGTTACGTCATTCAACGCCATCTATTAAATATCCATTATAGAAAGGAGTAACAAATGGCAATAGGATTAGGTGCAGCCGTACAAGGAAAACAAGGCTCTCAATTAGACAAAAGACATCCGGGAACTAAGAGACTGCTTTCTTTAGTTAACTCTTTAAATATAGGAGAACTAGAAGAACAAGCAGTTAATGATGCTTTTAAAGAGGGAGAATCTCTTTGGACTGATGTTGTTAATCGAAACGTAACACAAGAACGCTTGCCAAACAGGCAATCTATTGGAAGAGATCAAGGTGGTTTTCCTCAAGACATGGTTCAAACTATGTTTCCTAATGAGCCTGCTGTTTCTGGTGAGACAACTCAAGCCATTGATGCAAATATTGAGGATGAAATTGCTGAAGATTTTGCTAGGTTGAAAGGTGTTACAACTTTAGATGTAGAAAGAAATCCAGACCTTAGAGATGAGTATGCTAGATATCTTGGTCAAAGAACTAGGACATTTAATAATGAAAGATATCATTCATATGATGCTGCAGGTGTTAGTACTGCAGAGAAAGCTCCTACTATGTATAGGACTCCTACTAGATTAACTGAGCTTAATAGACTTAAGTATCCAGATGAAACTAGTACACCTAAACTTGCAGAACGATCTAAAGGTGATGAAGATGCAATAAAGTATAAGCTAATACAATACGGTGCTACTAAAAAAGAAGCAGATAGAATCTGGGATCAGTATAAAAACTTTGATACAGAGACTAATGTTATTGCAGACAATTTAGATTCTCTTGCCAATACAGCGACAACTCTTGCTCAACAAGATGACTACCCAGCTTTTATAGATGGTATACAAAACATGGCAAACAAAGTTCATTTTGCTGTGCAACATACAATGCTTGGCAACACACCTGCAATGGCTCCAACTACTGTAGAAAGATTTGTAGATAAAATTACTGATATAAATCCTGACGTTTCTAGACAAAGCGCAAAAGAATTTCTCTTTACTTTTATGGCTAGCTATGGAAGTGTAGCAGAAAGAAACCCTAATGCTGCAAGAGCTTACTCTGACTTTATGTTATTAGCGGTGCTTGACCGAGCAAGAACTAAAGCGGTTCGTTATGAACAAGAGAAAGAGCAGGATGATGAGATGTCTCCAGTACAAAAAGCTGAGACAACTGAGGAAGCTGTTGCTAGGAATGAACAAAAACTTATGGTTCATGTTGGAGATGATAGCAGGATAGGCAAAACTATTTTATCTAATATGGGATGGCAGAATGCTACTCCTGAACAACAGGCAATAGCTGGATCAATTGCTAAGGCTATAGTTGGAGATGTTTTCTCACAACAAGAAGCAGAAAAAACAGATGTTGATTATTCATTGGCTGATGAAAAGTTATTTGAAAAAGACACAACTGGTAAGATGCTTCCTGATGGTAGCTTTGCATTGGTTCCGGGAACACAAGCTAAACAAAGATATACTGGGCTTGCTTTAACATCAAAAGGTTTAGAGATTGCAGATAGATTACAGCCTTTGTTTAATGCTGTAATGCCTAATTCAAAAAGGCTTGTCAGAAAAAAGAGAAGCAATAGAAACAATGCTTATATTAAAAAGCTGCGTGATAAACAAACTGAAGATGGAAGCAAAGTAACTATTGGAAGTACCGATGAGATGGAGGAGATGCTAGCCGTTGCTAGGAATACTCCAGTAACAATTAATCCTGCTATGGCAGAGTTTATTATTGAGATTGCTAATGAGATGAGGCAATTTAATAAAGACTTTAAAGGGATATTAGATACAGTTGAAGCTGTTCAAGCTTATCAACAGTCTTTAATGAGTATGCTTGATGGTCCTGCATTTCAAAACATGAAGGGCAATGGCGATGGCAACAAAGGTATTTATGGTTTTCGTCCCGGTGAAGTCTATACTAGAAATAGACAAGGAGAGTTTGAGCTTGATGAGAATGGTAAGCGTGTTGCTTTAAAAGATTACAGTGATGGTATTAAAGATTCTGCATTCAATGATGCTGTAAGTTTTATTACAGACAATCTTGGTGATGAATTTTTCTATGATTACTTTTTTGGATTAAACAGTAGGCTTAGTGTTTCTCAAACAGTTGGTAACTATCAAGCCAGTAAATTAATACGATCAGTTATTGCTTCAGCTGAACCTTTTGCATATCAATTAAACAATCCGTTACATGTTGTTTCTTTGAAGGCTGGAATCATGAAACGATTTGGCTATGACAAAATGGATTTGCTTACTGCTGCTGATTTGTTTGACGCTCAAGTTAATGAATGGTCTCAAGCTGACACAAGACGCAAGATAGAAATTGCTGGAGAGCATGAAGGCTGGGCATCTATTGCTTCAATACAAGAGGCACTTGCCTTTAATAAAAAGTTACAAGACCCTCATAGTCCAGTTTATACAACTGGATTCTATACAGAGATTGATGGCTTGACTAATGGTATGGCTCATTCAGCTGTTCAAGCTGGAGACATGGCTACTGGAATGGCTGCTGGTATTTTTGATGCTGACACCTATAAACATTGGGCTAAAAATTATGATGAGCTAGAAGAAGCTGTACGTACAGGTGAGTTTGATAACTTAGAGCCGGAGCAAAGAGCTGAGTTAGCTATGTTTTTAGATTCATATAATCAAGTTAATGATCGTATGAAGAATATGATGAGACGCTTGTGGAGCAAAGGTTCTGATGCTGTAGATATACATGATGTTGGATTGCCGGGAATAATTACAGAGACTGCTAGTAAAGCAGCCAAAACTATAATGGAGAGAGCTCATGGAGCTTCTGGTGATGGCAAAGGTACGGGAAGTATTAAGTTTAAAAATGCCTTAAGCATTTTAAATAAATTTAATAGTCCGTTAGGAAGGAAGTTTGTTAAAAAACCTGTGATGATTTTTGGATACGGTGCAGGAGCGGAAAGAATTGCTGACGCTGTACGTAATTTTGTTGATGAATTGTTTATGACTGATGAGGGTATAAAGATTCGTGATGAAATGGTTAAGAATGGAATTGATATTGATAAACATTTCATTGATCCTTTAGGCGTTATTGCTGCTGAAGCTGTTAACCAGCAGTTCAAAACTATTAAAGACTTTGCAACCACTCTTTCTAGGACAGCCACTGAAGCTGCTAGCCAAGAGTTTGCATTAAAAATTCCTACATCAGCTGGATATTTTATTAACCTAGGAGGATTGGAATATAAAATAGATGATGACAGGGGAAGAAAGGTTAACTTTCAATACTTCCCGGGTAAATATAGAGCTGCACAAAATAGAGCAGAAGGAAAAGGCGGTAGAAAAGGTATGTCTAGAACAACTTCAGGCATGATGAAGTCTACATGGAATCCTTTCTTTTCTCCTAAAAAATTCTTGAAGGCTGCAACACAGATAACTGTAATGCTCAACCATGCTAATGATAATATTAATATGAATAGACACTTAGTTAATATTCATAAAAGAAGATTGGCAGCAAAAGGTATTACAAGTTACAACGCATGGCTTGCTCAATTAGAAAACCCAAAGAATGCAGAGGGCAAACGTAACGGAAGCTTATCTTTACATATATTTGATGGCTTGCTTACTATGCCTATGGATATAGTAATTGATGGTAACGGAAGAGAGCATAGGTTTGGAGCTGAAGACCACGCTAAAGAATTGAACAGAGTGTTCAAGAAAATGATGAGTGCAGAAAGAGGTCATGCAAGTTATGTAAAAGACGCTCTTACTTTTGAGCTGAATAGTCGTGGTGATAAAAAGAGAATCCCAGCAACAAGACTTAAGAAATTAGGTTTAAAGAAGTGGGATAGTTACAGTGCTTTACAAAGAGCAGACATGGTATACGAAAGACTTCTTAAAGAAGAAGGTAAAGAGATGGCTGCTGCTAATGGATGGAGCTCTTGGCATGAAGATTTAAATGAGTATGCATTTGATTGGACTACTGACGAAGCAAAAGAAATTTTAACAAATTTAAACTTCTTCGACAGAAAAAGAAAAGATAATGCTGCAAGGATTAAACATGTACACCAGTTCTTTTGGGGTACTCGTGACCTTGAGGATCAATTATCTAGTGCTAACAAATCTCGTATTGATAAACATACGAAGGTTCGTAGAAAAATAATATAAAAAAACCCCAACAGATTTCATTAAGATTTCTGTTGGGGTTTTTTTAATAGCCTCTTTTTGATTTAACTGTTGCTAATAATTGTCTTGCTTCTTGTCTTCCTTTGTTTGCTATTCTTTTAGCAAAAGCATTAGCTTCTTGTTCTGTCCTTCCTAATCCAATTGCTTTGTTGTATTCTAATTCAAGATTCTTATCATATGTGTCATTGATTAACCAGTCGTTAATCTTTGGGGTGTTAGCTATGTCTTCTGGAACTCCAAAGAGTTCTACATATTCACTATCTTTAACTCCATCCATAGACATTATGTTGTAATCTAATTTTTCATTTGCCATATCAATGTCCTGTTGTTAGTATGGCTGAAGCTTTTGATTCTTCACTGTCGTCTTCTAAGTATTCCATTAATGATTTCAGAAAGTTTCTGTCCTCATCCATAGGGTATACCATTTCAATTACTTCAGTTCTCTTTGCCTTGTCATCATCATCTACGATGGTAAAGGTTGCTTTAACCATGATTTGCATGTGAGTCTCCTGATACCATGTTATATCCTAAGATAGCCATGCTTTTAATTAAACTTCTAAGAGCATCTTCTGCTGCAGATTTAATCTCATCTGATACAGTCTCTTGCTCTAGTACGTGTATACATGTGTTAGTCATGTCGACTAACGAGTATGCTTTGTTATGCTGTTCTTCAGTCATTATAGTTTCCTTTTATTTTCTCCAGTCACTTTTCCAAAGTGGTCTGGGTTTTTTTTTAAGTTTTCTGTAAAGTTCGGCAGTCTTATCCATTTGGACAAGACCACCGGGTTCTTGTTGTTTTTTCTTGGGCTTTATACTCCCAGCCATCGTGCAAGTATTGCTACTATTACAATGCCAACAAAGATGCTAATGCTTTTATTCTCACTAGCTTTTTCTTTCAAGGTTTTTGGATCGATTCTCCAAGTCATAGGCTTCTCCTTACTTAGATAACTCACTCGTTATATCCTTGTCAAGTAACTTCCAGATTATTCCAGCAGCAATTAAGCCTGCTAGTCCAGCGTTACCTAAAGTCCATACTATGTTTAGTATAGAACCAACTACATCTCCAGTTAAGAAGGCTACCTTCTGACCAAAGATAACTTGCAATACAATTGACAAGCTGATTAGTTTGATGCCTACATCTATCGCAGCATCAGCACCGTTTTTTATTTTCTCTAACATTTTAACTCCTTTTGTTATTGTGTTTCTTCATATAGTTTATAAGACCTTGAGCTACTTCAGGACTTCCTTTCAAATAACCTTCTGCTGAATTGCACCAAAGACACAACAGTCCTCTGACTGTACCTGTCTTATGACAATGATCAACATAAAGTTTATGGTCATCATCTAGTCCGTAGTTACAAGCTTCATTAGCACACGTGCCACCTTGTTCGTTAAGCATGTTGTCATACTCTTCAACTGTTAGGTTGTATTCACTCATAAGGTGATACTCGTGTCTACGCTCTGTTTGACATGTCTTACATCGTCTATCTTTGCCAAGAAAAGAATTAGATTTGTTGTGATACTCGTCTTCATCTTTAACTTCATCACAGATTGTACATCTGATTTTGACTATGTTGGACATGCAGCCTCCTAAGATTACTCTTGGTCGTTATCTTCTTCCACTAGGTCAACTAACTCGCATACGCTTCCAGTACAGGCAAGCGTTTTATTACCTACTGTTGTATCTTCCAGCTCGTACTTACTAATCAAGTCCCAATCAACTGACTTCGGCATTGACTTGGCAAGCTTATTGTACTCTGCTTTAGTGCAGTCTTCATACGGAGCTTGCTGGTACGTGTGGTCTGAATGCGGTAGGAAACTAACACCTGACACCTCGTCAAAGTGTTTGTATACCCACGCACCTACTTCCATCCATTCATGTTCCTTGACGGAAATAGTAACACTAGGTTTATGTTCGCAGTAATACCTTTGATATGTGAGCCACAACTCAAGTTGTTCAATAGCATTTCTATCATTCCTTAGCACCGCACCTTCGGGTGCTTTCATAGGAAATGTGAAGACCTTGACGCTATTAGGTTTCATTACGTCTGCTTCACATGGTATACCTTGGTCTTCCATAAGCTGAGCAATCGGATCTTTTGAGTCTGCTCTAACCCTACGGAAGTAGTAGTCATTGTGTCTGGTGTGGATACCTGACGCTGAGTCTACTAGTTGGCTAACTGTACCACTAGGTTTAATAGCAGTAGTTGCAGTAGCCTGACTGATCCCAAGTAATTCCGACCAGTGCTTGTTTGTTTCTACAGTTTCTTTTCTAAGTGCCACGAGGAAGTCGGGTAAGCTCTTTTTGCCATAGTATCCTCTGTCTGTATTGCTGCCATTCATGAATGAGTTATCCATAATGCCAGTTAACGAGACACCTAGTAGTGCTTCTTCTTCTGTATTTGAGACCCATTTAGGTCTCAGTCTTTTAATATTAGTAAGGGAAGCTTGGAACGTACCAAGTATGGTAGCCAATCTAACCTTGCGTAATATATTTTTCTGTGTATCTTCAGCTCTGATAACAACCTCGGTAAGGTTACAGAACTGTCCGTCTCTTAATATGATTTCGCTGCAAGGGTTGCAACCAAACTCATGTTCAACATCACGTCTACCTATAGATGCGACCTGTTTCTTTGCAGCTTCTCTATTAAAGATGCCACGCTCTCCAGATTTAGATTCATAAAGAGCCAGCCATTCTTTCATAAAGATGCTCATGTCAGGCTTTTCTGTATAGCATACGCTGTTATTACTGAGTGCCATCTCTGGTGTATCGGTCCACCATTGACCAGACTTAGCACTTCTCATGCGTTCATCAGTCAAATTACTTAGGGAAATCAATGCACTACGTCTGACACCTCCAACAACAACAACCTCTGCTACTTTACACATCATGCGGTGACACTCATAACTTGTTAACTTTCTACCTGCAGCTTCTTTGAAGATGTTAGTTGAGAAGTTAAACAAATCTAGTAGTGGCTCTGGTCCACTAGCTCTGCCACCAAAAGTTTTAAGGCGTGATCCTTTCTTTCTGATGCGAGAAAAATCCCACTTAGGACTTTCGCCATCATAAAGATAGGTGATTAGTTTACGAAATGCAGACTGCCATCCTTCCTTACTGTCTTGTACTACGATGACATCATCTACATCTATTAATTCTTCTGGTACTTCAGGCAATTTATTAATGTGTTGGCGTTCAACACTAAAGCCTACACCAGTACCGTGCATTAAAACATAAAGACATTCGTCAAATGCTTTAGGGTGGTCAACACTTAAGTATGCACAGTTGTATCCAGCTATATGATTCTTGGCTAGAGCTGGACCAGCAGTCATTAGAGCTCTCATGCTAGGCATAATCTCTAGTTTAAGCACTGCTTCTTCAAGTATCTTTCTGGTTTTGGGAATGAGTTCTTGATTTGTATTGTTCTTTAGATGCTCTTCCATGAAGTCAAAGTATCTAGCTACAGTTTCTTCCCACGTTTCTCTTCTATTCTTTTCTGGTAGCCATCTGGCATACCTGCTTAATGCTATAAAGTTTTGATAATCATTAGGTAACTTATTCATTATTATTTATCCTCCTTTAACTTGTATTTCAATGTCCTCATTTCCATTTGAGTCAATGATTACTTTATATTTTAATGTTCCTTCGTTGTGCATGCATATTGCATCTGTCATGCCTTCACCGTATTGTCTTTTTCCATACTCTTTAAAGGAATAATATATTCCTCCTGCTAATATAGCCCACAATACTACATATAAATTTTCAATTATCATTTGTAATTTCCTTTAATATTATTTTAATACTACCTTGCTCAGCCCATATTTTTTGTGAGCTTTGCTGTACGATTTGCTTGTCATCATGAAAATACACACCATTTAATGAGTCTAAGATTGCTTTCTCATAATTATCTAGATCAGAGTTGTTGTCACAGAACTGTCCATTTTTAGACGATTTCTTTTTATTGGACCATGACCTTGCCATTGGTACAAAGAACGTCATATCGGCAGATATGAGCCCGTCAAGCCATATTATTGGATTAACGGAGTCAGGTTTGTCTGATTCTAGAACGAGTAACCCCATCTCTAGTTTAAATTGTTTATATTTTTTACCATAATATGTACCCCACCTCGTCACCCGTGGGCGAGAGGCAGGAACAGGACTTATGTTAAACAGCAAATCAATCTGATTCATAGCATTTTTAAGTAATGTTTAGTTACGTTTTCACCTCGATAGTCTTCCAAGTTTACACCTTTTAATTCAGGAATTGCCTTGTAGTTTACCCTACCTTTAGAGGTTCCGTGCTTTAATTGAATACCTCCACCAATAAAGGACTGTCCTTGAGATAACTCAATGAGTTCTTTACGAATGGTTTCTTCTTTTTCTTTGATCGCTTGAAGTGAGGCATGAATTTCCCTCCACTCCTTAGCTTTCTTCAGCCATTGAGCGTCACTTGTTTCTATTAAATCCTCAGCTGTTGGCTCTGGTTTATCTACTGAAAAGTATTTAGTCCAAGCATTAACAATCTTTGCTTGTGTCTTTAAGTGTGGCACTACAACTTGTAGCAATCCAGATGTATTCTTAACATCGTATACCCAAAAGTATAACTTACTAGAGTTAGTTACTAGTAGTTGTTGTTGACATTGCAACCAGTATTGTTCAGGTAACAATGAAGTTTCAACAACTTCTTTCCATAGATCAGAACCAGTTCCTTTAAGAGGACATTTGATTTCTAATATGGTGTTGTCTGTTTCTCTATAGCCATCTAATGATGCACCGATAGGCACACCATCAAAGTCATTGATAACAACAACAGGTGGATACTCTGCTCCCATGTCGTCTTCGAACATGTTACGAGCTTCGTCTTCATATTTGTTTCCGTGTTCCATAGCAAAGTTTGTTTCTATTTTAGTAACACCATTCTTTACATTCCATAAAGCTAATGGTGTCTTTGGGTCCCATTTGGAACCTCCTAATAAT
>Ga0208299_1001101_pt1 | contig 21288 bp, 15 predicted proteins | sample 15_taG_FD_184089 | JGI IMG/M metagenome (GOLD analysis project Ga0208299, IMG submission 184089) | Marine viral communities from the Subarctic Pacific Ocean - 15_ETSP_OMZ_AT15312 metaG (SPAdes) (version 2) | ecosystem: Environmental > Aquatic > Marine > Oceanic | place: Pacific Ocean | collected...
GGCCTTAGTTTACCCATCATTTCTTTGAGCCGTTACCTGACAGTATTCCTAATCCATTTTTACCTGCTAGTGACAACCACTCTTGAGGACTAACGTGTCCATCTTCAAGAATATCAGCGAATAGTTTACCTATTCTTTCCAGTTCTTCCTTTTCATCTACATTTTTAAGTGTAGATAGAAAGAACTTAACGATGTTCTTGTAAGGTTGTGGTATCAAAGGCATTAGTGATGTAAATAATCTCATAATCATTTCTTCCTCTTACTAGGCTTTCTCTTTTTTACTTTGATTTTCTTCGCCTTGTACGGCTTTCCCATTGGCATTGCATTCTCCTTCGCAGTTGCATTGGTTTCTAATGAGAGCTAAGTTTTGCAACTCAAGCTCTGCTATTCTTTGATTTCTAACTTGGACTAAAGTTAGCAAATCTTGTTTAGCTTGATCCTCAGTAGTCATATATCCTCCTTATAACTCTGCTTCTATTCTTGGCAAACCAACTTCGTCTGCCATTGTATTATAACTGTTTAAACTAGAAGTATCTAATGACCAGTCAGTATCATAGGTAAAATAACCAGAAAAAAACTTTGTAGGTGCAGTTACTCCTGTAACTATTTCGTGGGTACTTGTTTTTATATCTTGACTATAAATTCCACCATCATTCCATGTGCAACTATCACTTGTTAAATTTACAACATTGTCATCTGCAAGAACTCTGATTACTAAGTTATCTGATTTCCTTTTAATTATTTTTGCCATGCTAACCACCTGTTTCTATTATAATGTATTTAGGGTCACGACTATCGTAATCAGTACCCACAACCATTATTGCACCACCAGCAAATGCTGACATATCTTGCATTGATGCACCACCTCTATAAAAACCATTACTATCAGAAACTATTGTAATTAAACTGCTATCGTTATGACTTTCGAAGTCTGTGCCATCATAACTAAATATTTCTAAGTTATCTGCACTACCTGTGTTACCATGCGATATAAACCTACCTCTTGCATGACTAAATGCCATAGTGCCACCTTTACCACTTCCACTTATACCATCACCATGACTTATTGCTTGACCACCTGTATCCCAAGTTATGCCACTACCAGTATTTTCAAATGCAAAATGTTTTGGCGTTGTACTGCCATCTGCTGTTGCACTTGCTACAATAAACCTATTTACATTTGTATCATAGACCATCCAATGTCCACCATATCTACCACCTGCCGCACCTTTCGATGCATTGTGGTCACTAGAGCCATCACCTTGTAAGAAGTGTGATGTATTGCTACCTAATGCTGTTTGGTTTGCTGCTAATGGGTCTCCAGAACTATCAGTAATTCTCAAAGCATATATACCAGTAGAGCTACCATTTGCATCTGTTACTGCTACCCATTCAGTATTGTCTGGGTCATAATGACACTTAATTGCTGGAAAACTTTGACCAGAACCACCGACTGCCATTCTTATAGGGTCACTTGCTGATATATCACAAAAATCGCTATCAGTATCTCCTGCACTTGGGTCATCTATTGTTAATATAACTCCAGTAGGGTGATGGTTACTTCCACCACTAATATTATCAGCAGCACTATTCCAAACGACTAAACATTTGCCTGTGCTTTGGTCTACTGCAACTCCTTGATGTAAAAGTCCTTGATTATACTTACCTGATACTGTATTAGCTCCTCCTTGTATAGTAAGCGTAGTACCCCATGATATTGTTTTATTAGCATTAATACGCCCACATCTTGCATATATTGTATTATCACCACCACCAATCCATGCACTCCATACTCTATTGTTATACTTGTCGTAATCACAAGAGTTACCAGAAAATGCGTTGCTTGATTCAACAGTCTGTTCAGCACCAAAGTCTACACTGGTAGTGCCAGAATTATATGCACCTAAAACTGCACCACCTCCTCCACCTTCAAGTGCATATTGTACATATACAAAGTTATTGTCCTCATCATAAGTCATGTTGACACCATATTGTGCATCAGTTGTAGCACTACCACTTTGTTCTACTGCTGTATAACCTACAATTGTAGAAGGGTCAACTGTGCCAGTAAGCTCTAAAGTGCTAATCTTTTTATTTTGTGCATCAGTTAAAGTGTTAATGTTTTTAATTTGCGAAGCAGTAGTTAATGTGTTTACGTTTTTAACCTCATTAGCCATCTATGCTGCTCTCTCAATAATTGTTAAGTCAGGGTTTATAAAAGCTGTTCTAACTCCTATAGCTACGCCTACTACCTGAACAAAATCATCTGCATCTGCTGGTATAGATGATTGCAAAGTTCCAGGGGTTTCAGGAGCAAAAACATCATTACCTGGAGTCAAATTGCCACCAAAACCACCATCATCTCTAAATACTCCGTGTGTTAATACTCTAACAGAACTACCAGCACTACCTTGTGCTTCTATTGCAACACCAATAACTGGCATTTTAGCAGCATCGTTTGCATCTGCTCTACCTACTCTACCTGTAGTTGTGCTTGCATATACAGCATCCCATTGTGTAAGTGCTTCTGCTGCAAGAAATTCTATAACAATTCCCTGTACTCCATCATTTGAAGCAGGTGTACCTGCTGTTGATGCAAATTCAATAAATTTATCGTCAGCTATTTCAACACTATTTTCAATTACAACACCTGTTCCTCCAATTCTTAATTGGTCTGTGCCATTTTCATCGTATTCAATAGTTGCATTTTGATCATTACCAAATTTAATTGCCTTGTCATCTGCTATGAATACATCACCCCATTCAGCAGAAGTAGAACCTATGTCAGCTCCACCTACAGCATCAGGTATTATTGAAGTATTAGCAGTAATGGTTGTGCCTGTAATTGCTGCAGCACTATTTGCTCCTATAACTGCTCCATCAATAGCACCACCATCTATGTTTATAGAATCAAGAGCAGCACTTTCAATAAAGTTTGCCCTAGTCATTTTTCTTAATGTTCCACCTGCACCATCATCTATCACTACTAAGTCAGCATCTACTACTGTTGATGATGCTGTCATATTTTGAATATCTAAAGTAAGCACACCAGAAGAATCTGATATTCCTGTGCTTGTAACTGTTCCTGCCATTACTCCTGCAAGATAAGAAGTAAGAGTATCTACCCCAACTCTCTTAAGAGTGCCAGCGTCTGAATATAAAAGCTCATCTGCTGTAGCCAAACCTGATGTAATTTCTGTTTGACCTGAAATAATATTGTCATTTAACATTCCTGATTCAACGGCATCTGCTTGTATAGTTCCTGCTCCTGTCACGTTGCCTGAACCATCAAAAGAAGCAGAAGTCCAAGCGACATCACCTGTCATCGCTATAGTTCTACCTGATGCTAATGCTGTTGCTGTATCTGCATTACCAGTCAATGTACCTATAAAACCAGTGGCTGTAATTTTACCTGTGCTAGGGTTATATGTTAGTGTTCCATCAGATTCCAATCCAATGTTACCACCATCAACATCTCCACCTGCTGTAAATATAATTGCGTTATCTTCATTCGTAGATTCGTTGTCTGTAATAGTTACTGTAGTTGCTACTGATGCAGTTGTTGCAGTTGTTGCAGTACCACTTAGAATTTTAGTTGAAAGTGTGTCTAAACCTACTCTTTTTACAGTTCCACCATCTGAATATAATAGTTCGTCAGCATCTGCTAGTCCTGATGTGATTTCTGCTTGTCCTGATATAATATTATCGTTTATATAACCACCATCTATAGCAGTTCCTTGCCAAGTACCAGCTGAAATAGTACCAACTCCTGTTATGTTAGTTTGACTTGCAGTTGAAAGAGTACCTGCTATGCTTCCACCTGAAACATTTATACCTGCACTAAATACAGGTATCTGGTTCATTGTCACAACTCCATCACTAGCAATAGCTATTGAATCTGTGTCTGAGGTATGGCCTATGTTTGTCCCATTAATGATTATGTTGTCTACAGTAAGGGTAGTTAATGTCCCTAAAGATGTAATATTAGTTTGAGCTGCTGTAGACAATGTTCCTACAAATGCCGTAGATGTAATAGATGTAGCTCCTGTTACAACACCAGCATCTACGTTAATTGTGCTATCAAGAACAATCGCAGAACCTGCCGCAGGGTTTAAATTAAGTGCTCCTGCTGAGGTAAGAGTCAATGCTCCAGCACTTGTAGACCAAGTTGCCGCCGCGGCTGATGTAATAGTTAAGGCTCCAGCAGATGTGGCTATTGTTCCAGCATCTGTCATGGTAATGTCACCTTCTAAAAATAAATCCTGCCAGGCGTATGTTGCTGAACCTAAATCATAAGTATCATCAGCTTCTGGTATTAAGTCTGTTATATGATGACTGTCAGCAGCTTCCCACTCTGCTTGTGTAAGCTGCGTTCCTACCGTATCGTGTTTTATTCCCATTAGCTTGTTTTCACCTCCGTGAGTTCTAGGACTAATCTCCTAGTTTGGTCAAGTTGTACATTTCTTGTCGATTGTACACGGGATTTGATTAACTCATCCCGATATCGCATACTAACGTAATGACTTGAGCCATCAACATCAGTATAAAGTATAAATGGTTCTTTTCTCAAGGTCTCTAGATTAGCAAGGTCTGCAGTCCTTAGTGTTTTATTCCTAACTCTTCGCATAGCTAAGCTTCTTTTGTCACTTAGTTTGGCCTGAACACTCCATCTTCTGTATTCAACTGGATTCCAGGCAGAATGAAATACAAATCCTGTAATGATTGGAGAACTTGAAGCATCATTGGTAGTAAATGCTAATTTAAATCTAATACGTTTAAAGTTAAGTTGAATGCTTGAAGTTATAGTTGTAGAAGCTGATGTTGCTTTACCATCAGAACCAAACACAGTCCAGCCTGAAGTATCATCATCGGTATCATCATCAGTCTTGTAAGATACAGTTACGTATTTATTAGAATCTAAATTTTTACCAGTAATATTAATCTTAATTGCACTCTTTTCTACATCTGGAAAGTTAAAGTTAACCCAAGATGTATAAAAGGCTCCAGATAAACTGTGTTCAGATAAAGAGTTAAGAGCAGGGTTTTCGTTTCTTATAGGCATTCTAAGCCTAACTGCTTTTAAAACGCTATCGGTAGATAGCTCTGCCAAATCATCTTCAATCTTATTTCCTAGCACAAACAAACTCGTTCTTACTGCGTCTGCACCTTTAAATTTACCCATGGATGTAATCTCAGATACATCAAAACTAGAAATAGAATGAGCTACTGTTTCAGGGTTATCAGTTGCTGACTCACGCTGAGTTCTTACTCCCAGTAATTTCACACTCTTCGATTTCCCAGCCCCTGCAAACGTAAAAGGAAAGGTATAACCAAACCCTGCGTCACCTTCTAAATCATCAGCTAAAGCTACAAATAGGTTGTTTCTATCTTGAGTTACTGCTGTAACTCTGCCTCCGTACCCACGTATACCTGCTGCTTTAAATAAATAAGATAAATCTTCCCAATTTTTTGCTCCATCAAAGAATCCATCAGATATAGACCAAAAAGATTGGTCTCCTCCAGATGCAAACAGACTTCCTGCTCTACCTGTTGAAGCCTTAAAATTATTTGTATCTGGGAAAAAGTTTGCTTCAGGTTGCAGGTCTCTGAATTTTTGAGTTGCTCTATCATAAGAAAACAACCCGTCTTCACGGCCTACATATAAAATATCATTAGCAGACGTAAGGCTAGTTATATCCCTGTCTGAATCCCCTACTGTTATCTCAGAACCCCAGTTAGCAGTATCGCTTGGATCAGTTGTTACATTAACTGTATTAGCTCTGTTTTTAAATAAAGCATAGTTTCCGCTAGCATTTCTTGCTCTTTCAAAATAGGTAGCAAATCTATTATTGCCTGAGTTAGTGCTAGGCACTGCCCATGTAGTTCCGTCTGTACTTCTGTAGTACACCTGATTTGTTCCAAATCCTATATATAGTGCTCCATCAAAACTAATCATATCTGTAATATTGTAAGCAGCGTCAGCATAAACTACGTGCCAATACTCATTAGAATCGTCCCATTTGTAAACACATCTTCCTGCTGCAGCATACACATTACCACCAAATTCTTGTGGGGTAGTCCAGCTTACACCTCCAGAAGGAGTTACACTTATATCATCTATATAAAATACATCTTCATCGGCACTTCCAGTTAGAGTAAAGGTAAGGGTTGTTGCACCAGAATCAATAGTTCTGGTAGCCCTTACTACTTCCCAGTCGCTAGCCGCAGCACTTGTAGAGCTTGTACCTGTGGTAGTCCCTGCACTATCTGTAATTTTGGCTGTAATAGTGCCTGAGCCACTTGACCTTCTTACCCAGCATGCAAAATTAACTTCTCTGCTTCTAAGTACGCTTACTGTGCCTCCATAAGCCTGACTAACTGTACCAGTGCTTGAACCAAGGGTAGCCTTTAAACTATAGCTTCCAGTACGAACTGTTGTGGATTCTATAGCTACAGTAACACTACTTCCTGTCCAATCTGTTACAGTCCCATCTTCTAAAGAACCATTTTTTAATATAACTCCAACATCATCTTCTTGATAACCCATTACTAACTCACCTTTAAACATGCCTAACACCTTGTCAGAGTAGGCGTAGCGACTTTTAGCAGAATTAGCTGTACTTGCGTCATCAAAACGCTCTAATAGAGATTGTCCAAAACCTCTGTGAAATGTGTCTTGATCTAATACAAGGCCTAAGTCAGGGGATTGCTGTTGATAGTTTGCAGCATCGGATGCTTGATTAGGTGGTGCAGGAGATATATGTTCTACTGCATACCCTCCGCTTTCAGTAGTCCTATCTAAAGAAAGCTGAACTTCGCTAGAGCTTCCATCTGTCTTTGTTAGTTTAACATCGTAGTTTGCAGGCATTATATAACCCCATAGCTATTGATATTTCCTGCTGGAAGCAAATTCTTCTTTAATGAAGGTGCTACCATTTCCCCTCTACCATTTTGAGTTTTATTTCTATAATGAGTTATTTGCTTTAATATAGCATTTTGATCTTCCATGGAACTTTGATCCAATTCACCTTCAAAAAATGTTAATGCTGCATAATCAAGAAGTAAGTTGACACGATGTGGCTCAAGGGTAATTGTATCTGCACCACTTGTTAATGTTTCTAAAGCACCACAACCTACTATATGTAAATTGTAATGAGATGGTGGAGCAGTTAAGAAAGCTAAGTTATCTCCTTCTTCTGTCCAATCAAATATAACTGATTCGTACCCTTTAGGTGTTTCACTCGAACCAGAGGTAAGGATAGCTTCGTCTGCATACACAGTATATATGCCGCTGTTGCTTGCAAAGGTGAGCCCCACCTTTATCGTGCTTCCTACGTTTGAGGAAGTTGCTGATACTGTTAATCTTTCCCATCCACCACCTGAATGAGCAGTACCTGATGTAGCCGTATCCGAATCTATTTGTATTATTGGCGATACAAGGCTTGCGTATTTTGAATATACCCATATTGAAAAGTTTAACTCTTCTGATTCATAATTAGTAGGGTCGGTTGCAGATAATGTAAAAGTTCCTGTGCTGGTTGTAGCACACGTTAGTTTTGCTGATCTTTGACCCCTGTATACCATAAAGTTGTTTGGAGACGTTGTATCAGCCTCTACTGCAGCCGTAATGTTAGCTGTGTCAGTCCAATCAGTTAATGCACTCGAACTTTCTTCAAAATCACAATTCTGGTCATTAATAACATTTTCTGAGAATGTTTTAGATTCTATCTTAGGCACCAAGTACACCTGGCGTATATAACCAGGCTCTATTGAGCTAGGCCTTGCGTACCTTGCTTGCCCTGGGGCTATTGTATGAGATCTATCATCTACTCTTTTAAATAAAGAAGGAAATGCTTGATTAGATGCATCATTAAGTGAATCTCTTAATTGGTCAGGATCATATCTGTAAATTTCAAATGTAGTTCCTGTGCTACTGTCTCCAGTCAAATCAGTTCCTGTAACTGTAATTGTTCCACTACTTCCTGTGTAATCAGATACAAGCCTAACTTCGTTTAAATTATTACCACTTGTAATCTTGATAAAAGAATCATTAAGAACATCATCATCTGTAAAACCTATATCTCTAAGCTCTGTAGAAATTACTACAGTTAATGATCCTGTTCCTCCAACAGCAGTTGTTGTACTAAAAGAACCTATGTATGAACCTATTCTTCTTCCAAATTTAGGAAGTATTGCAGATAAAGTAGTAGTAGTTGCCATTATAAAGGAACCTCCTCGGTCTTACCTGTTTGGGCATCAACCCTTATTTTAAGAGGTCTTGTTAGGCCACTCTTGTCTGTTTTCATAAATAGTATTTCCTGAGCTATTATTTCTCCAGTCTTTGGATCAGTAATTGAATAAGTATTTAACACTGGCATTCTTCCTGCCATCTTTTGCTGTGCCATCTGCACTCTATGTTCTTCTATAGTAGAACCATTACCATCTTCTCTGTGCCTTCTTGCTTCTTCGTAAACTCTATCTCCAGCTTTAGTATCGTCAGAGTGTTTAGCTGCAAGTTCACCTGCAATTTGGGCGTGTGACTCTTTATCACCATACCCAATCTTGCCTTCAGGTATAACCATTTTCAGTCTTCTGCCCTTTTTAGTGACAGTATGTTCTGAAACTGATATCTCAGGTTCTTCTTTAAATATATTGTTTACGTTGGCTTTAGTATATTTACCCATAAGCCTATTACGCTGCCGTATTTATAATAACGCCATGTATTCCAGTATTGGCAGTACCATAAGATACATTTATAACTGAGTCTGTACTTGTAGCTTCAACCATTTTAATCATATCTAAAGCATCTCTGCCATAAACAGTCATGGTGTCACCAGCACTAACTAGCACACCTACAGCAGTTGCTGGGTCTGTGCCATCTATTCTATATCTTAATGCTGCTGTTTCTACTTTTACAGTTGCAAAGTTTACGTCAGCAGGTACTGTTAGTGCTCTTACTGTAGCATCAACAGTTAATTTTTCATGTCCAAATGCCATGTATTTCTCCTATTCAAGCAGGAGAGGAAATGAAAGGCTTATTAAACCTTAGTCAACAATCAATGTACTAAAGCCTCTCCTGCTATAAACTATTCGGTTTTTATGCGTCTGATCCAGCTATACCAATCCATCCCGAAGTTGCTCCTGTCCAGTGGACAATAGCAGTCTCGTTTTGAGTTGGTGTGCAAATAGTTCCAGTTGTACTAGAACCATTCCAGCCTCTGATAGTAATAACTTCAGATCCATCAGCAGTATTGCTGATTACAAAAGTTCCACCATGCTGGTCTGCATACCTGTCTGTTCCATAAGTACCAGTTGCTTCAGAGTTTGAATCTGTAGTCTGGCTTCTTAGGTCAGGCAAGTCGCAGTTTCTTGCACTTCCCCCTGGGTCAATAAACTGAAACTTCGCAGATGTAGCAGTAAGAGACGGAGCCCCAGACTGTACTTCTGACGAACTATATTTAGTTCCTTGAGTCATTTTATTTTTCTCCTATTTTAGGTAATTTTATTTTACTTGTAGTTGGTTTCTCCGTTTCCATCTTGGGGAGCTGCTCTTTTGATTGCGAGCTCTGAGATACTTCAACCTTTGCAGGGAGCTTCATCAGTCCGCCTTTATCAAGATACCCAACGATGCTTTCTGGAAACATCCTGGCTTTGGTTTTATCCATCCTAACTTGTTTCCCATTAAGGGACTTAGCAGGTAGATATATGTAAGCCATGGTAGGGTCTTCAGTCCACTCAGGCTCAGGAAGTTCTGTTAGGTTATTATCCTTAAGATATTTCTCAAGGGTTTTATTCCAACGATTCTCAAACTTAAGTTCTTTTACAATGGTATTCCATCGTTCTGTCTGTGCGATAGTCATTTCTTTCTACCTCTCCTACCTCTTCTTCGCTTCCCAGCTTTAACCTGACTCTGAGGAGCAACCCTCTCGGCCACGCTGGAAGACGGAGAACCAATTATTTCTTCTTTAGTTTTGACAAATACTGGTATGTATTCGCCAGAGAAAACTAGCTTATCTCCACTCAACTCAGACCTTCTTTTTATCTTAGATAAATAATGGCCAACCCTATCAGTTTTTACCCTGAAAGGATCGCCACTAATTGAATCATAGATAGTTGTGTATAGATGCTCGTCATTTCTGTCGAGCAATTTAACCTCAAAATCTTGTTGTTGAGTAGTCATCTAATCTCCTATAGTGCGTCAGCTGCACCAAGCATTTCAACACCCCAAGGGTCAGCTACTTCAGCTTCTCCCCATTCACCAACCATAACCACTTCGGTTCCTCTTAGTGATGCGTCTCTTTCTTGTTCAGCTTCCATTTCATGGGCCATAGCTAAAGCAATAGCCTGCGGTACGAATACAGCACCCTTAGTGTCACCAGAACCATCTCGGCTTAATACACCTGATTGGTAAATTGGAACACCAAATACTTTTTCGTTACCTCTGAAATAGTTTTGTATTACTTCGGAAGTTACACCTTCTGGAATTGGCTGTGCAGCCATACCAGTTGATCCACCACCTTGAATACCAGTTACTTCTTGTACAAATGCTCTTATTTGTTCTGGGTGGAATACACCGTTAGGTGTTCCAGGAGCCATACCATAAGAAGAGTTATTGTCAGTTTTTAAGTAAGACACTGCTCCTGCAACGTGGTAAAAAGTAAGGTAGCTACCTGCTGATCCGATTGAGTTTGAGAACCCATCGAACAACACAATTAGGTCGTCTTCAAGAAGCCTTCCTAAAGCACCACCCTGTACATCACCTACGTGAGAAAGAATGTCTTCGTTGTTTTGTCTAGTTAACCTATCAGAAACAAAAGTCATAATACCGTGTTCAGAAGCAGTAATGCTCTGTACAGTAACAGAAAGTTGTTGTGGTGTATTAATATCTACACCTTCCGTAAGAGCTGCAGCATCGTTTCTACCCCATATCGGAATATTAACTTGCTTTGCACCTTTTGGAATGTCATATCTAGAAACTAACTGGTTTGTAGGACCAGCAGGCTCTATATTAGCAATAGCCGAGGCTATGATAATTTTCGACATATCTGACAGCGATGAACTTGACGATAATGTCAATCCTGTTGCCATTTTATTTATCTCCTATTTTTAAAGGTCTTTTTTTAATTTTCTATAGTCATTAACAGAAACCTGCCCATTGGCAAATGCTGTAGATAAGTCTCCTAAGTTCCTAAATGCACGCTTTGGTTGCGTTGGAGCACCCTGCGTGGTAGGTGGAACCTTATTTACAGCAGGTTCTGTAGTAACTGATTTATTTTTTCCAGCTATATCTTTTAGGTTTTGATTAGCAAGTTTAACTGATTGACTAAATGTCATAGTGCTATTCCAGCCTTTCCAAACATTGGCATCATTCCTGACATCAACGCTTAAACCTAAAGTTGAAGCTGTATCCCTAACAACAGAATCTAAATCTTCAAGATTTTCAGGAGTAAGGTTAGAGCCTTGGCTCTGAGGGTTGTCCATGTTTTCCAACAATCGGTCAAGTTTCTCCTCTTTTGCAACTCTTTCTCTATCTGCAATCTTTTGGTTCAATATATCTTTTTGATCCTCATCTAATATAGATGAAAAGTCATTCATAAATTCTGATATTTGAGCCTTAGCTCCGTCCTGAATTTCTTGAACCTTTTGGTTAGTGTACTGCTGAGCACGACCTTGTGCGTTATCAAACGCACTCTTTCGTTCTTCCAGCACCTTATCCAGGTCATCTTTTGTTAGGTATGAAGGTTGATTAGCTTCTTCTGCCGTAGCTTCTACGTTTTTTGCAGCCTCTGCAACCTGGTCTACCTGTTGTTCAGTAGTTACTTCTTCAACAGGTTGTTCTTCAGAAACCTTAGTTTCCTCAGTTTGTTCAATATTATCTTTTTCTGTGGTCATAGCCGTAGCCTCCCAATCTTTTACTATTTTTGATTATAATATTCATTTTATTGTCCTGCAACCCCATGTTGAGGTAAATACTCTTCAAATGGGAATGCTGACTTCAGTTCATCTTCTCTTCCTGCATTAAAAGGGCTCATTAAAGATTCAGCAAAGCCCCACCTATACAAGAAGGCATCAAGTGCTGGATTTACCTTTCTTAACTCTACTCGTATTCTCTCCCATTCTCTTAGTGCCTGTTTAAATCCTGGGTTGTTATCTTCAATTAATTTTTGTTTTCTATCATTATATTTAGATAGATACCATTCTCTGTATACAGTATCGAATTGCCCTTGATATCTAGTTTGGAATACTTCTTTTCTTGTGTCTTCCCAGTACTGTGGAAAATATTCATCTCTTCTTCTGTAGAACTCTTGATTAAACCCAGTGGTATCCCATCTTGCACCATATAACTTATCTTTAGCATATGCTTCATATTCAGGTATTGCCCATTTTTCTCTCCAACCATCAAGTTCTAACTCTCTAGCCTCAAAATCAAACATATATCCTAAGTCCCATTTATCATCAAACATTATTTCAGCGTATTCATCGGCAGCAAAGTCTTCAACTTTTTCAAACTCTCCCATTTTTCCTTTTATTGCCTGAAAATATGCATCAACATCTGGGTACTTTTCTTGTATTGCCTGCACTTCATATCTATATTGTGATCTAGCTTTTTGTTCTTCAAGTACATATTGCTCAATGCTAATCATATTTGACCTAAGCCTACTCTCAGATTCCCTGACTTCTTCTAAGTACTCTTCTCTTGCATCATCCACATCATTGTCTTTTAGCTCAAAGTTTCTATCTAAACTTGATCCTCCTACAACTCTTCTTTTTTCAAATATTTCTTCTTCTAATTGCCTTAACCTCTGAACATTTGGATCAGCTTCTAGATCAGGTGCCGAGTTTATTATTCTTTTCTGAACATCATTCATATTTCTCCAGTTAACATTAAAGTACTGTTGAGCCAGCATGTCCCTAACTTCTTTTCTTTTTTCGTACTCACTAATAGGACTTGTTCTAAGTCCAACAAATTCAGTTCCTCCACTAAGTAAATTCCAGTCTCCATTTTGAAGGATAGATTCTAGCCAGAATGGCATAGACTTCAGTCCTAACTTTCGGAACCAATCTCCTCTAAATGGTTTCATCTCTTCTCCTAGGAAGTTAGCTCCCATAGCTGTATCCCACATAGTAGAACCTACTGGAGAGCTTCTTGATCTTATCCAATATGCAAGTTGGTTATTGTGTAAATAGTCTTTTATACCTTGATCATCAAATCCAGCTTTACCTCTACCTGCACCAGTTAGTAATAAAGGTGAATCAAGAATATCTCCTCTAAATGCAGGGTCATCAGCTAATTTGCCAAACAATCTGGCCAAAGATACCCACGAAGAACCAAACCCAACATTTATGCCACCTATTTCTGTAGATAAAAATTTACCACTTGTTGGGTCTAGGTGAATATAGTCTTCTATGTTTTTGCCTGCTGCTTTAGCTGACATTGCAGCAAAACCTACATGTGTTGCTATACCAGCACCCATCATAGCTCTTATTGCACTTCTGGCTTCATCACCTTGCAAATTACCTTTTAAAACAGAACCTACTAATCCTATAGTGGATCTTGTATATGCTGGAGAGAAAAATACAACAGATCTTTCTATATTAGACTGCCTTGCACTTATACCAGCTCTCCTGCTTGAAAATGCTCCAGTCATGCCATTTATATGTTCTCCTAATTGCCTGAGTTGTCTTTCCATAACATCTGCTGGAATGTTTTTATTTAAGATTGCTTTTTCTCCAGCTTCCCATAACCCCTCTCTTATAATATCTCCGTATGCTTCAAAGCTGGATTGGAATCCATCTAATACATTCGAACCCTTTTCTATAAAATACCTAGCTCGTTTAAATCCAGGTACTGAATCTTTTGCTGCAGTATTAGTAAGGCGACCTTCAGTTAATAATTTTGTGAAAGCATTTTTTTGACCTCTAACTCTAAAATAGTCTTGTCCTGCACTACTAATCAATACTCCATAATTTGCCATTCGACTAAAGTTTTCATGTTTTTTTGCAATTAATTCTGCGTGTATTCTTGGAGCATCAGAACCTGCTGTGATAAGCCTAAACATATTTACTGAAGCTTTTGACCAAGTTTTTAAATACGGATTATTTGGTCCTTGAGTAGGTATAGCAGCTATACCTTTCATTAGTGTAGGCAAACCATGTAAGAAACCTGTACCTGCGTCAAATCCTGTTTGAACTACTCTAAGGTAGTCATTTACATCGCTGGTAGTTTTAAGGAACCTGTCGAAACTATTTTCTTCATTTATATTTAAAACTCTTTCTATGTGTTTAGCAGTTTTATCATTAAAAAATAGATCTCTATCTCGCAATGCTTTAACTTCATTCTTTATATCGCCTCTTTGATCTCTAACCGCTCTAAATCTAAGATTTTCTTCCCCATAAAGATTAGAAAGTTTTCTGGTTTTATCATTTAATACGAAATCTTTTTTATCAATATATTGTTTTACAAACTCTGTATAGTTTCTAGTCTCTTTTTCATACCTAACATCTAAGTCATCTAAAAAGTCTTTAATAATTCTGTTTACATCTTCATGAGCACTTGGATCATTGCTTTTAAGTATATCCTTAATTTTATTGTATTCTTTGTTCCAGTTTTTACTGGTTCCTTGTATTCCCGCCAATAGATCTGTTTTGCTCTCTCTTAATGCCTTATTTAAATCATCAACTATATCGTTTCCAAGTTGAGCTCCAACAGTAGTGAAATTTTTAATTGATGCTAGTTCGCTTTGCTTTTCTCTAAATGTTTTAGCCCTATCTCTATACTCATTTAATTTCTTTGTATTTATTTTTGCTGCTTTTAGCTGCTTATGAGATATATTCTCTAATCTTCTAACTACTCCCTCATCTGCAACTTCTTTGTATACAGACTTTAAAAATTCCTCAAGCATTATTGTTTCATCTTGCTGATAAATTAAACCTCTTGCTTCATCTTCTATACCATCTAAAACATTATCAAAAACTCTATTTCGCTTTATAGTTGTTGTTCTTAGTGGCCCACCTGCTATTCTTGATACATCTTGAGCATCTACTAAACCTTGAACTTCATTTTGTGCTTCAGCCATATGATGAACATAGTTTCCAGTGGTATTGTCAAATAAGTTATCTACATTAATGCCCTTTCTTTTCAATAAGTGAGCACCCTCATCATAAACATTATAATATCGTTTTAGATAGTTATTTACCTCTGCTGGCAAATTAAAGTATTGTTCATACATTCTAATTGGTTTGCCCATAGGTCCCTGCCAATCTACTACCATTCCTGCCATATCTAAGAAATCCGTAATGTTCATAACTATCTGGTCTTTTTTTGGAGCTACTAAATCAGTGTTGTTTTTTACAAGATCGTTAATCATATCATTTGTCAGTCCACCCATTTTCCTAATATTGTCCCACTCAAACTTCTTGCCCGTGTACTTAGGATCAGACATAAAGTTGTCTCCAAAATGATGAACTCTAGTTACTCCATCATTGTCTATCCATGAAAAAGCATCTGCTTTTTTACCTTTGTTATACATAGGAGAATCAGGATTGTCGTATGCTCTATCTATTTCTCTCTTAAAATTCCTCATTAATGCATTAGATACAGATGGGTCATCATTGATAATATCATCAATACTGCCGCCAAGCTTTTTCTTTGATTTTGTAGATATAACTAACTTATTATTGTCTAATCCTCTTTGGGTTGCCTTTAATATGCTAAATGCTGCTTTAGCATTTGTTATTGGAGCTCTTGCTTCATCTCCTATCATAAGTGAGCCTTTAGAAACCCCCCTTTGTGGCGGAAACATAACATTTCTAACTTGATTTAAATTTGCAAATGAATCTGTTTGTTTATACTGAATATTTCCAACATATCCACCAATAGTTCCTGGCGGATCCATAGAGCTTTTCATGCCAACTATTCCTGATGCTTCTCCTGGAGACAAACCCTCTTCTGTTAATCTTTCACGAGCAACATTTGTTCTCTTTTGGTTTAGATAAGCCTGTGCTTCTACAAGATTTTCCCTTTCAGTTTGGGTTAATTTTTGTAACTGCCCAGGGTTTGCAAAATGTTGATATTCATGTTCTAAAACAAAGTTTTCAAAATCTTCATATGTAGGAAATGTTTCTTTATCTGCCCTTACTCTTTTCCAAATTGCTTCACCAACTTCAAGATCTCTACCTGCATATTCAAATCCAGGAGTCATTCCTTGAGCTGTTTCAGCTAATCCTTGTTCATAATCTTGTCTAATTTTCTTTCTATCTATTATAATTTGATGCACTCTTTGATCTGGTTGTGCTGCTCCTGTTGGCCCTGTAAATCCAGGCTTAAGTTCTTTGGGTGTGTGTGAAATCCATGCCACTGCACCCGCTGGTGCATATGGATTTTTTGCTGACAGTAATTCAGGATCATCAACTACTGGAATGTTTTTGTAAAATTTTTGTTGAGTAGGAGTATTTGCAATATCTTCAAATCTTACCCCTTTGTCATTTAACTTTGAAACATTATAATTTTTTATAGGATCATATACTTGCTGTCGGATTAAAGGGTTTTCTTCGTACACAGCAAAAATATCTGTTAAAAACTGTGCATATGCGTTATTAGCTTCAATTTCAGCAGTTTCTAGTTCTATTAGTTTGTTTTGATATTCTTTAGTAGGTCTTCCTTTTGCTTTTTTTGCTTGCTTTAAATCAAGCATTTCTTGTTCTAGTTTTCCCCATCGCTGAACTTTATCATTAAATCCTCCCTCCATATTTAAGTATTTATTGGTAAATTCTTTAAAGGTTTTTATTTCGCTTAAACTATGTGCTTCAAAACCACCTGTTTTTTTTGCCAACTTAAATGCTTCGTTAGCTGGACTAAAATCAACTACATAAGTATCAACTTTATACGCCTGCCCAGAATTATATTTAATTTTATGTCCTTTGCCTGCGTGAATTCCTGTTTCTAAAGTAGATGGGCGATTGGTCATGGTTTCCCAGGCACTCATATTATCTGCACTAGCATTTAACTTGCTAACTACGCCTGCTATTTCTTTATCATCTAGTCCTGATCTTTCTGTTACTTCTTGTGCAAACTTTTCTAAAGTCCTATTTCTTCCTTTGCTTTCTAAGATACCTCCCCCATAAATTACACCATTAACATCATATATACTCCATTTTCCCGTAAGCGGCTCAAAACCTAAAAACTTTTCTCCAGTAAGTATTCTGCCTTTTCCGTATCCAAAAACGCTTTCCATAGCTGCATTTCTTTCATTTGAAATTACTTTTTCAGTACCAATAGGTATAGTAATTAAAGCTTGTTCTTCATTCCTTAGAACACCATCCCCTAATTTAACCTGTCTTGTTGTGTTTACAAAAGGTATATTATGTTTATCAAGTATATCTTTTAGATTGTCACCTTTTTTCCTAAATTTAGATACTATGCTCGTAACAAGGCTGTCTCCTTTTACGATATCATCATTAAAAGCAAGTAAAGCTCTGCCTTCTCTAGTTGAAGCTAAAGTATATGCGGGGTTAAGTATTTTATGTGTATTTTTTAACGCAGTCATAAAATATCTGCCAGGATTATATCTACTTAATCCCTTTACACGATCACTGTTTGCGTATCTTAAGAAATCACTAATTAGTCCTTCATTGTTTACACCTAAAGCTTCTAATGTAGAGTCATAATTTGAAGGATCAAAAACTTCTGTATTAGGAATAGTGGTATTTTTAATATCATCTAAGTCAAGGATTCTTCCACTTTTGGCTTTAATCCTAATGTCTTGACCTCTATATATTGATTTAGCCCACTTTTTATAATCGTCAGTTTTTACAGTATTTTTATCTAATGCCTTAAAAAAGTCTTTTAAGTTTTTTTGCGTTAGGTCTAGATTTCTAAGCTCATTATCAATTCCCTTATATTCTTTTAAGAGTTCTTTTCCACCTTTTCTTACTTGTTTTACACCAGGCAATGCACTTGCCATGGTAGATATACCTTTACCAATAGGTCTTGCTATTGCACCAAGTGGTATGGCCATAGTTGCCCATCCAATAGGATCACCAATAAGTTCTGCAGCACCTTTAACTCCTAAATTAAATCCAAATCCTTCTCCTTTTTCTTTTCCAATTCTTACTGTTGCAAATTCAGCTTGTCTCCATGCTTCACCAGCACTCATACCTCTAGATCTATTTCTTTGAACTTGTTGACTAAAAGGAGTTGATATATTTCCCATCCACCATTCAGTAGTTTTTTGCCAACCCTCAAGACCAGCCATTGCTGCTTTACCTAAGTGCTTAAATGGATTTAAACTTATACCATCATCATTAGGGAGTTCTACGCCTGGTTGCATTTGTACAGGTTTTGATACGTTCTGGTTTGCTTCATGTAACCCAAAACCATGAACTCCGCTTAATAATCCTTTATAGACTCTATTTTGTGCTGATTGAGTTCTTTCTATTTCCTGCTTTATAGCTCTAGTTTCAGGTGTATCAAAAAACTGACCTTGCCTTTTAGATTGCTCTAATATGATTTTCAGTCTTCGTACTTTTTCTTCTTCTTTTTCTTTATCTCTTGTTTTATTTTGCCAAGCTGTAGTACTTTCCCATGGCGACCTATCTCCAAATGGTGTTCTCATAAATCACCTACGCTATCATTGCTGATAATTGTCCAAATGGGCCAGTCTCCTGGAATGCTTGAGGAGTGACATCTTGTGCCATTCTTATAAATGTTTGAGGATCAATACCTAGGGCAGACAATGCACCTTGAAGGTATTCTAATCTGCCTGGCGTCATGTCTGTTAACTGCCCCATAGTAGGAACTGATTCAAATGGCATTTCTCCAGATAATATAGTTACAAACGCACCAAGTGCCTGTGGATTAGAAAGAAGAGCCAACAAAGAGTTCATTTCTGATGATCTTGTTTCAGACTGTATTTCAGCCAATCTTTCCTGTGCTGTTAATCCGCCTCTAGCAAGCAATGCTTGTAAGTTTGAATTTTCTTCTTCTGATAATCCACCTCTTTGTAACTCAAGTTGAGCAGCTTGAAGTTCTTGTGGATTAGCATAACCACCCAGAACTCTAAGTGTTTCAAGATCCATCTGTGCACCTTGAGCACCTGTTGCCTGCTGACCTTCAAATGTTTGAATGTCTTCTCTGACAAGATTCTGATAAGTTTGTTCAGCTGTTCTAAGGCTTGCCTGATATGTTTCTTCCGCTTCTCTTAAGTCATCTTCTCTGTCTTGCTGAGCTGTAAGTAACTGGTCAGACCTTTCGTATTGAGCTTGAATATCTGCAAGCTGTTGGGTTCTAAGAGTTGCTGCATCCGCTAAAGCCTGAGTTCTGGCCTCTGTGGCTGCTTGAGTTTGTTCTGTTCTGATAGTTTGTCGTTCTGTAGCAAGAAGCACTTCTGCTTTTGCTGCTTCTGCGATCTCATATTCGTATTTTGTTCTTTCGTACAGTAACTGTGCGTCTTGCAATGTTTGTGCAGACCCAGTATTTATTCCTGCAACTAATTGAGCATCTGTGCCAGTTAATTGAGCTAATGCTACATTATAATCATTTCTTATTTTTTCTATATCTTTAAGGTCTGTAAGTTCAGAAGCTCGTAATGCTGTAGCATCATCACTGTAAATTAACATAGCTATAGTTTCAGCAGAAGTATTATTAGCATTAGCTATTGTTGTTTGAGCTTCAGTTTGCATCTCAATTACATCAAGTTGAGTAAGATTAGATGCTCCAGCTATTTTTTCTGCTGACATGTTGTTAATTGTAGAAACCTGATAAGCACTTTCTTTTTGTGTTTGTGCTACTTCTAGTTGAGCTTCACTTTGTAATCTAGCAATAAATTCTTTACTTGAATTTGTGGCAACAGCTATGTTTTCTTGTATTTCACCTTTAATTCTTTCTACATCTCTTTGGGTCATGCCTGTAATTTCAGCTACTTCAGCAGCACTTCTAGTATTTATTAGTGCTACCTGCTGAGAAGATAATCCGTTGATTTGTGCAACATCTCTAGATGCATTTGCACTAACTTCTGCTACATATTCTCTAGACTGATTAGTTGCCTGTGCAATCATTTCAGAACTTCTTAATTGAGAATTATTAATTCTTTCACTGGAAGCCATTTGCATTTGGTCACTAGCAAATCCTATTTGAGATCTGTAATTGGCACTTTCCTGTTCCATTCCAATTTGATCTAATCTTCCTTGAATTTCTGCTACAGGAATATCAATTTTTGTTGCTTGATCCATTCCTTCTAATCTTTCTAGCTGTGCTTGTTCAAATGGGCTAGTCCTAGCTTGTGCATCATAAAATTGTCTTAATAATACTGCTGGCATTGAATTACCTGTAGCATCAGACATTCCTGCTTCAACTATATTTTTTGGTAAAACTGCTTGGCCTCCACCTTGAATTGTTTTTATTGCCTGCATTGCTTCATTAAACATTCCTGGAGTTATTTGTCTTTGTGTTTGAGAAACTAAAGACTGATCTTCAGTTGCAGCAGTTTCAATTTCTTGTTCGTCTCTTGTTAGCTCAGAATACCTTTCTTCTGCCATAACTCTATCTCTATAGTCTGGTTGTCCTGTTACAGGATTTATTTGAGCTCCTGCCATTGAGAGATCACTTCCTTTATTCTCTATAAGTTGGTTTAATAAATCAATATCATCAGAGTAATATTGTTCTGGTGTTATACCAACTTTGCTAAGTTCTTGTAATAAATAGTCCTGTTGAAAAGTTGGCTGACCTCTACCTGCTCTTGATAAGCCTTCACCAACCCAATTTAGCCCCGTTCTCCATGGGTTTAATTGAACTAAGCTTCCTAGTTTATCCCTAGCTTCTCGTAATTCATTATCATACTGTTCCTGTTGTTCATAAGTCATAGTGTCATAATATCCTGCTTTATCTCTACCTGGATTTGCTGCTCGATTTTGTCTGTCCCGTTCTTGGAGGTTCGCAATATCTTCTTCACTGTAATCTTGTTCAATTCCCCAATCAGCCCCACCTCCTGCAGGCGGCCCGAACATTGGGAACATATCGTCTATACCTTGGCCAAGAGGCATCCATGACCTAGGGTCCATATTAGGCTGACTTGAAACCAGTTTGTAAGGATCCATATAGCTGGTATCTCCTTGAACTACATTTTGACCACCCTGGTACTGCTGCGGTTGGAATGGTATTTGAGCATCATATGAAGTAGGTAATTGAAAACCTGCCAAATCTGCATTAACTGATCTTGCAGTAGAAGGAGGAGGAGCAAGTCTATTCATACCTTGCATCATATTTGCAAATGTTGGTTGCTGCCCTAATTC
>Ga0208299_1001102_pt1 | contig 21238 bp, 11 predicted proteins | sample 15_taG_FD_184089 | JGI IMG/M metagenome (GOLD analysis project Ga0208299, IMG submission 184089) | Marine viral communities from the Subarctic Pacific Ocean - 15_ETSP_OMZ_AT15312 metaG (SPAdes) (version 2) | ecosystem: Environmental > Aquatic > Marine > Oceanic | place: Pacific Ocean | collected...
CTCCTTTTTCAATAATAAATATTTCACTACCAAGTTCTTTTTCAACACCCTCAAGTTCTTTTGCTATCTCTAAAGTTTTCAAATCCATGAGTTTAGCAATAACCTCTGGTTTAGATAAAACTTCTGATGTCATATCTTTAGCTAACTCAATACCTAGAACTTCGGCAAGTCTATCTTTACGAGTGCCTTTTAAACCAGAACCAACTGTAATATATTTTTCTCTTGCTTCTTGCAGTGTTGGCGCTTTAACTTTTTTAGCATACTTTTCTTTTTTCGCCAAAGACATTTTATCCCATGCCTTTATTTTCTTTGGACTAATCTTTGTTGTTGGCGGCGTAAAGAATTTAATAAACTGAGCAGGAGCAGGCGTTTTGAATTTCCAAAGAGTATTACCAGCTGTTCTAGATGTACTCTTAGGTACTCTACCTTCAGCAATAGCTTTATCGGTTTGCTTTACGCTCATGCTCTCAATCTCAACCTCAGTAAAAACTCTTTCGTTTCTAGGCAATTGACTCTCCGCGTCTATAAAATATTTTTTATCTACAAATTTCATTATAGCGTCAAAATTCTCTCTTAAAGTTACCTCGTATTTAGGACCAGTACCTAACCAATCCGCAAGAGGTGTTTTAAGTTCTGTTTTATAGCTATCATTTAACGCTTTTTTGAAGCTTACAATTTTAGTCTTTGTATTAGTCTTTGTTCCAGGTAAAGGCATTTTAGTTCCAAACGTTAATAAAACAGCGTTTTCAACTTTATCGATCAACTCTTGGTTAATACCTTTTTCTTCACCTTTAACTAAAGATTTTCTAAGATTAGGTGCTTGTTGTATTTTTTCTTTAGCTAATGATATATCTGTCAACTCTTCAGCTGTTAACTGTTTAGCTTCAACTTCTTTAGCTTCTTCAACATCTAAAGATTTTATAAATTGTCTTTGAGCATCTTTACCTAAAACTATTCCAGCAACATCTATATGCTTCTTATTCATTCTACCAAATATATGCGAAGCTATAGATGGGTTTCTAGTTATATCGTAACTCATTATAGCGCCCATAACACCATAAGTAGGATTTGTTTCCATTTCTCTATAAAGATCATTTTTCATTACTGAATAGTTAGCATGATCTTTGTATATATCGGTCCACATTTGAACAAAGTCTTTGCTTTGTCTTATTACTTCTTTTCCAGTTTCAGGATTAATTTTTGGTTTTCCGGTTACAGGATCAATAACTTTAAATCTACCTTTTATTCCTTCTATTATCTTGCTGTAAGCAGCCATTCCACCTTCTTCTGCATATATTTTATCTAATTCAGAAGAAGCCCGCTCCATTTCTTTAGTTACAGTTCTAGATTCGGCAATAGATTCAGCTGTAACTTTTTTAGTTTTCTTAATAGCACTTAAAACATCTTTATCTATACTACGCTTTTCACTACTAATTTGAAGAGATTTTATCATGTTATATAAACCTTCACCACTATCTGTGCCAACAGCTCTTAAGTTTTTAAAACCGTATTTACGTAACGTAGGTATAATAACATCACCAATCCTATTTGCTAACCTTGGTGTTTCTTTTACTTCTTCATTTTTTAGAACATCACTAAATGCTGTTATATGTTCTTCGTAATAATCTTCTTCCGCTCTTTTTACTTTTTTACCGTTTACAAGTACAAAATCACCATTGTCGTATTTTTCATACTTATAGTCCTCCTCCATTCTTTTATCAACAGCAGCTCTTTCTTTGTCAGTCAACTTATTTAAGAACTGTTTTATAATAACCTTACCCTCTTTAGATACTACGGTTTTTTCTTTTACTTCACCTTTTATAGCTTTATACTCCTTCGATCCTTCTCGCCACTCTTTACCGTCTTTTGTTGTTTTATACTTTACAGTTTCTTTTAAAGAGTTTTTTAATATAGCGTGTGTAATCTCGTGAAGTGGTGTTCCAAGTTGTCTAGCCTCTAAAGCAGCCGTCTCATTTATATAGATCATATCTCGTTTACCTTTCTCACGAACGAAACGTCCTTCTGAACCTTTCTTACCACCAGCTTTAATATACTCTGCTTCTGATTGAACTTTAAATCCAGCATCTAATTCAGCAGCCATTAATTCAGCAAACTCAATTTCGCCTTTCATTAACTCTTTTAACCTTTTTTCATATTCAAACCCCTTTTGTTTAAGTTGCTCGATAATTTCACCATTTTTTTCTTTTAAATCAGCTATTTTCTTTTTATTAACTTCTTCTAAAGCAGGGTTATTTTTGCTTTGAATTAAAAGAGCTCGTATTTGACCACCGATATCAGCAGTTTTCATCCATAGTTTTATAGATGCATTTCTTTCTTCATCTCCTCCGGCTCTCCAAACTCTATTTGCATCAACTTGTTTTATAATACTTTTATAAACAGATCTTTGGTTATCTAGCTTTTGCCCAAGTCTAGAGTCTTTAGAAGCGCCTAACTTAGCTTTCATCAAATCAAATTCATAATCTTTTAAATCATGATAACGTTGTATCTCATCTGGTGTAAGATCTTTATTTTGTTTTATTTTATTTGCAAGAGCAAATGTATTTTCTCTAGCTTCTACATAAGCGTTATCTTTCTTAGCTAATTTTTGAGCTGTCATAGCTTCGTTATGCCAATAAAGAGATTGTTCATCGGCTCTTACTTCTTTTATTCTCTCTAATTTTTGAGAATCAGATAAATCAGACTTGTTTATTTCTTTTATTTTCGTGTCTGCTGTTGTTTTTATAGTGTCATTAGTAGAGTTTACTGGAATACCCATTCTTTTTGCGGCTTCTCCACCCCTAACTGTACTTTTCTTAACAACACGAGCTATATCAGCTTTCATACCTTTGTACATATTAGTAATAGTTCCTTTACCTCCTAACATATACATACCTATAAACGTTTCTAACAACTTTCTACCACCTACAATTTCTTTCCACTCATTAATAGTTTCAAAATTGCCATCTTCCATTTCTTTATATTGCTGCTCACCGCTTAATCCTTCTGCAACTAGTTCTCCAAAAGTTAACACAGCTGTACCTGTGCCAGCACCAACCGTAGCTGTGCCAATAGCAGACAACATTCCACTTTCAACACCTTTATTTAATCTACCCAACATACGAGTAAAACTAGATTCTGTTCTAAGCACTTTATCTAGTATTTTTTTACTTATAACGTTACCAGCACCAAGAGCAGCTGGAAAAGCTAAATGTATATCTTTTGTTTTTTTGTTATAAACAAAACCCTCAGTACCAAATAAGTGATCCGCAACAACATCAGCACCACCTAACGTTACTATTTCTTTTACAGCACCTAAACCAACAGCTGAAATTCTAGCAACTGTTTTACTTTTAGTATAAGCTTGTATAGCTTTATTAATCTTATTTACTCTACTTGTTAATCCAGCTTCTAACGTTAAAATATCTTTTCCTTTTTTTAAAACTCCAATTGGTAATCGTCTTGTAATATATATAGATGCTGCTAATTCTGCGAAATCATCAACAAAATCTCTAGATCCTTCAATCACAGATCTTCCATAATAATCACCTTCTCTTTTAAACTCAGATTTTGGTTTAACACCAATTTCATTTGTAATACCTTTAAATATTTCAGCGGCTTCATCATTACTAATTACATCTCTTAATCTATTTTGAACTACTTCCTCAAGTCCAATAACAGCTCCAGTTTCTGGTAACAACTCTGGATTCATATTTAACTCTATAGCTCTTGTTATAGTTTTTAAATTATTTAAGTTTCTATTATGTTCTTCAGCTATAGGCGAACTACCTGGAATTGCATACGCTTTTCCTATAGGTCTATTCGCGTTTGCACTAGTTTTAATAGATCTACCTAAACCAGTTAAATAAAGCGCTTGTCTATCATCTGCAAGACCAGATATGTGATCGGTGATACCAACACCATATTTACTCATACCCTTCCAATTTCCACCAACAGCATTTCTATCGGCAAGTTTTAGAGAAGCTATATATCTAGCATAATACTCTCTTTGCTTAGCTAACAAGACATCTAAATTGTTACCAGTAGCTTCGTCAACTGCGTCTGATTCCATTTCAATAGGTATATAATCAAAAAAGTTTCCTTTATCATCAAGGAGTTTTTTATATCCTTTTGCTTCAGCCATCTTATCAGCACCCTCTTGATCCCCTTTGTCAATTAAATCTTGTATTTCTTGATCATATAAGCTTAGTAAATTAGTAGAATACTCTGATATCTCTTTATCAACTTTTGCTGGGTCATTGTCATTCCTACTAAATACATATCCATTAGATTTATTAGTTTCAGCTAACATGAACTCTTCTCTAGCTTCTACTAATTCATCTGATTGATTCCAGTAATCATCAGACCGCTCGACACCATACATATCACTATCAATTTCAGGTGCGTTTCCGCCAAGAAAATCAGGTTCAGCAAAAAATAATAAATCACCTTTATTTTTAGCATCTAATTCTTCTTGAGTTAAATTCTCTGGATTAACTTCCTCTTTATGTGCTTTTGCTTCTGGATTATCTATTTGAAGTAATCTATGTTTACCTCTTTGGTATTCGTTCTCTTGAGTTGTATAAAAACTAGCAACTTGATTTGTTACTTGATCTGCAGGTTGTATTAAAGGGTCTTGTGTATTATCAGTTGGAAAATATCCAATATTAGAATCTGGGGTTATACGATCTTCATTATAATAATTTGGGATAGTTTTTAACATCTCTAATTCATCTTTCTCTTCCTCTGGTTTTACTTCACCAGATTCTACTTTAGCTATTCTATCTAATAATACTTCAGAACCATCGTCTGATTCGGAAGTCTGTCCCAAAGCAAGAAATTCTTCCATTGAAATATTATTTCCCCTTTTATTTTCATTTTGAATATCTGGCTCTAAAGCTAGAAATTCTTCCATTGAAATGTTATCTGGCATATATTACTATTTTTATTTAACTATTTCAAAACCTTTACCTTCCCCTAAATACTTATATTTTTTACCACCTCTAAGATATATTTTCCCAACTTCTAATTCGACACCTATACCACTATAACCAATACCCTTAACAAGCATAGGTTGCATTCCTCCCCCAAATTGTTTTATAAAATCTCGAGGAGATAATGGCGTTGGTGGTGCTTTTCGTGTTTCTTCATAATCATCATGATCTGTTCCTCTACCTTCACTATCAGAAATTTTTTCAAATGGCCCTCGTTGTTTGTATTTACCATCTACAAGGTCATGCCAACCACTACCTTTTACAAAAATACTTTTCTCACCGCCTAAAGCTTGTAAAACAACCTCTCGCGCAGCTCCTTCTCCTTCAGTCAAATTTTCCTCGTTTCTAAACCTCCATATATTATTACCCACTGGATATTGAGTGATTTTACTACCTGCTGGCTGTTTATAATTTTCAGTATGAGTATTTTCTAACATACCTGGCACGGTATCTGTACCTAACACGTGATTTCTAAATTCATCTGTTAAATCTTCACTTTTAAGTTTGGTTTTTTCAGCTTCAAATTCCGGTGAGCCTTTTTTAAATCCTGTATTTGCTTCGATATAACCATCTATATAGTATATAAACATAATATCTTTTACTCCTGCCGGAGTTAAAGTTTTTATAAGTGCATCGACACTAACCTCCATATCAGTTTTAAAAGTACCTTCCCACTTACCAGAACCTTTCGCATGCTTTCTTACTTGTTCTTGGAATGCGTTTACCGCATTAACACCCGCGACGTTATGTTCAGGATGCCCAACATACGCATTAACTTTCTTTATCTTATTAGTTCCTTTTGCAGCTTTTAGTTCCGTTATTTCTGCTTGTTTATCATCATATTCAGTAGATGTTTTATCTTCTATTGCTGCTAATTCTGTTTCTAATGTCTTTATTTTTGCTGTATTATCAACTGTTTCATACGATTTATATGATAAAGTGCCATCATCCCCTATTCCTTGTTCTATAATTCTATCAAGTATACCTCCGTTAACAAATAAATTCATATCTGCCGTTATATGATCTGCAACACCACCTGCTATATTATTTTGACTTTTTGTAGTATTTTGCATCTTTATACCTATACTTTTTTCTCCATTAAGTCCTTCATCTAAATTTTCGAAAGCCCTTATCACTTGGTTCATGTCGTCTCTAGCTTTAATGAATCTTGGATCTGTTGTATCATCAATTTTCGACGCTATATTAGCTGCGGCAACGTACTTTTCGTTTTGTTCAATTGTCCATTTAGCTACCTCAGGATGAAGTTTTTTATCTACCTCAGCTAAATCAATACCCTCTGGCAGTAAAGCCATTAACTTGTCGGTTTTGATTTTTTCCTCTTCTAGATTTTTTTTCATAGCTTCGGCTGCTGGATCAAGTAACAACGAAGCATAATCCGTAGTATCTACTTGTGATTCGTACAGTGCATCCGATTGCTTAATTAAAGTTGTGTTCGCCATATTTTTTATATTTATTATCTATTGTATTATAGATCACTCCATTTAGTAGTTGAATCAATCCCACCAGCTATAGTACCTAAACCTTTACCTATGCCTTTTATCATATTTTCTCTAGCTTGTTGTCTAGCTTTATTAGCCGCGGTTAATCTACCCATATCCATACCGTATAATGTTTCTATTCTTTCTTCTTCTTTCCCGCGTCTTATTTCTTCTCCATAACGTTCATATTGCTGTGTTTGCATAGCGCCTTGAGCTCGTAATCTTTGATTTTTAGTTTCCTGTTGTCCAATAGAAGCAGATATTTGTTGAGTACCCAAAGCAGCTTGATTAGACATTGCTTGTGCTAGACCAGCTATACCAGCACCACCAGCTGTTCCGCGTAATCCTTCTAATATATTAGCCCTTTGTTGTGCTTGTTGTTGTGATTCAAATTGCGCTTGTTGTTGGTTAACGGTTACATCTTCGTAAGGATTCTCTAAATTAGCATAAGGATTTATATATTCTTGATTCATATAAGCTTTTCTAGAAGCTTCCATAGCTTTTCTAGCTTCACGTTGTTCTCTTTTTCTTCTTTTACTACCAAATATACCGCCCAAAACACTAACACCCGCTTGAACTAAACCTATAGTTGCTAACGGACCTAATTTTAAAGGTGATCGCATTTTTTTTAAACCTTGTACCATAATATTATAATTTTATCATTATTTTATAATTACACTTTTTATTTTTTATTTACTACTCTCAGAAAACTCAGTACTAGTAGCAAATAATTCTGCTTCATGTGGAGAATTGTTTATAAATTTTGCTTCTGCATAATAACCAAGTAAACTACTTAAATTAACTTGATTATTTTTACTAAACATAACAAAATCTCCTATACCTATATTATCAGTAACAATAGTTGGATTAGGGACAGTAACATCAACCCTTACTTTCACAGTTGGACCATCGCTATTTGAATCATTACTAATCCTATCACATTGACCCATAAGAACAACACCCGTATTGGAAAAATTTGTATTATCAACAGTATTAAATCCACCATGAGATTGATTAGGGCAATAATAAACATTATCCCCAACTTGAAGGGAACTATTCACACTATGATTAAATTCAATCTCTATTTTTGCCATATTTATTTTTTAGTTATTCAACGATTGATAAAAAATTATCAAAATTAAAAGTGGATGTAAAACTATCAATTCCAAAACGCGTAATTTCACCCGTTCCCGTAACAGTACATATACCCGTAGCACGTCCTCCATTAGCACTAAGAGTGGCAGTTAAATTGTAAATGTTCATAGTAAGCATACTACTAAAAACTAATTCATCTCCAACTCGTATAGGATGTTTTGAAGAAAGCTCAACAGTTGTACCAATAATACGTTTAACTGTCACTGTTTTGTTTTTGTTTATATTATCTCCAGTAACTATCATACCAACTCTTATACCCGTTATATTGTTTAAATGAATAATACTTTTATCATTACAATCACCTTCCCTAACTATTTTTGTAACAGTATTTAAAGTATTAGAAAAATCAGATAATGTAGAATCAGTATTAGAAAATATTGGATCTCTAGACACCGCTAAGTTACCATCATCTTTTGTTGCTGTCATGTTTATTGTAATGTCTCCGGTTGTTCCAACAGCTTTTTCATTAGCTTTACCTGTGAAAGTAACTGTACCGGCTGTCGTTACACCTGAAAGCGCTGATGTTCCGGGTGCAATTTGTACTATTGGATCTATATATTGATAAATAGAATATGCAGGTAAAGTGTCACAACCATTAGAAGAATATCTTGGAATATCATCGCTTAATATAGCCATTAAAGGATAAAGAGTTATATCATATCTATTATCTGGAACTTCAAACGTTAACTCTGTTCCATCACTTACTGTTTGAGGAGCTGTTATTACTATTTTAGTATCATCAGTTATTGATGATATAACCGTATCGTTGCCATCAATACCAGTACCAGTTACTTTCATGTCTTTTACTAAATCTTTAGTATAGTCTAGTGTAGCTGTTACTGTTGATGATTCACTGCTAAGCGCTCCATTTAACGTTCTTGTAAATTTTTCTAAAGGTGTAAACTCTTGGGTAAAAGAATAAGTACCACTATCAGGTATTGCAATTTCAGTTAAATCTATTTCTTTTGCAAAAGTAACGCCAATACCAGCTGAAAAAGTTAAAAATGAAGAGGTAGTTATGTATGTAGTTGAAGTTTCATTTATAGCATCAATATTAGTTTTAACAGGATTTGATATACTAGTTATTTTTACATTCCTTCTTTGGTTATTTAATACCACCATCCCAACTTCAAGACCTACAGCATTGTTTAATTCTAAAGTAGCAGAAGCACTAGCAGCTGTTTTTATTATTTTAGTAATTTTATTAGAATAAGGTAAAGCGTTTATATTATTTTTATCTTTTATAGTTAAAGAAAAAGTAGAACCTGGAGTACCACTAATACTTATATTTCGAGACTCTCCACTACTGTTAATACTTGAGGTATCAATATTTAACGAATTTATTTTCATTTGTGGCAAACTGTTTGTTCCAAATTCTTCAACTGTTTCATTCGTAAATATAATATTATGATTATCTTCTTCAGAAATATCGAGCCCAATATTTTTATAGTTTACTCTAAATGTTTTTTCAACAACATAACCATTAACATTTTTAATTTCCGATGTAGTTGTTATTTTATAATTTTCACTACCAATAAAATTAGTGGTAGCAGAAGGACTTTTTAAATAGTAATAATTATTTTCAGCTTTAAATGTAATACTAAAAATATTTTTTCGAGAACCTAATAATACAAAATCACCAAACGTTATTACGGTTTGTGTTTCACCCTCTGTTGTATTTACTATTACGTTATTCTCATGTATTATATTTATTGTTTGGTACTTATTATTATAAGTACTTTTTAATATAATATTTTGATTTTCTACCGCCATATTTATTATGTAATTACAGGTGTGTTATTAGATGTTATCATCCCTATTCCTTGCGTTGAAAATTCTCTAGTATCTAAATTATTATCACTATCACCTATCAATAAAGTAAGAGCATTATTAATATCGTGACAAGTTACGTTATCTATTGTACCTACAAAATTATTTGCTTTGCTATCAAAAACAAAATTTTTATTAGCACTCCACATGTTAATAGCCCAAGATGATGATGTTGTACTATCTACTGTAATATCTTCAGTATAACTACCACTAGTGGTTCGCGTTGCCCCACCTTTATACACTGCTCCGGTAGCAGTACCATCGTCAGCTACAAGTATAATTTGAACTGAACCTTGTGCAATGGTAAGATCATAAGAAACTCTATAGGTATATCCAGTTAATATATCAGTTGATGATTGATAGATTTTTTTATACATTCCCGCGTCAGCGTCAATAAATCCACCACTATTCCAAACGTATGGTGCTGCGTTAGGATTAGTTGAATTATTTGCTGGATTGTTACTAGCTACTGTCCAACCACCCAAGCCAGTATTAAAATTGTTATTTTCCAATATATCACCATTTCTCCATTGCGTTTCTTCTCCTATTATATAATTAAACCATTTACCTTCTTTATTTATAAACTCTGTAATAGTACCAGTTTGTTGATCTGTTGTGATTAAATCAACATGCCAACCAGGTGTTGCTTGATTATTGTAATGCTGACTGTCAGTTGATGTTATTCCATTATAAACCTCACCAGTTAAATTTTCTACTACCCTAGATTGACTACCCTCATAATTTAAGGTTGTAAAACTTTTTATGATACTAGGTGAATCATTAAATAAAACTGTTATAGATGACGTACTGTTAATTTCCCCATTAGTATTATAAAAACTATTTCTATCTACAGAATTACTATGATGCCTCCACATCACACCATCCTTAATTGTATAATATTCGTTATTCAAACTAAGTGCAACTTCTGGAACAAAGGTTTTAAAACTAACCCATCCTTTTGATTTTTCGCTAAAACTTATAGTTATATCTTCCATTATATAATAATTTTAATAATCACCACCTTCACCACCATCGCTACCACTATCACCACTACCACTACTACTCCCATCACTGCTTCTACCATAAGTATTTTCACCATTACTCACATCTCTATCTATAACATCACTAGTTACTCTATTATCAATATTAAAATCAAATAAAAGATCTCTATCTTTCAGTTTTGGTGTTTTTGTAATTGTAGTTGTACCAATAGTTACAATTGGTGAAGATGTTATTGAGGTTGATGTAGTACTTCCTCCAATTAATCCAGTTCCTCCAGTTCCTCCAGTTAATCCAGTTAATCCCAGCGGTGTAGTTAATCCTACCGGCGCTGTTGGCGGCGCTGATCTTCTTGCAGAAGAACCACCTCCACCACCTCCACCACTGGACCGCCAATTAACAATTGTTTCATATACATGAGATTGCAAATTAATATTATATAATGATTTTCTACTATCGTAACTACCTACTAATCTATTTACTTCTTTTAAATTATCTGCAAACCAATCTTTCATACCGTGATCTGATATAGGCGTTAATCCATCTCTTGATAATCTTAGTACAGCACCTCTTTCTCTGTCTGTAAAATAAGCTCTAAAGGCTTCAGAAGCAAATGATTCTGGATTTTTAGATATACCATATTCTCCAACAAATGGTATAGCGTTGCCTAAAACATTACTTGTAGCAGTTATATTTTTAGTGTCATCAGCATTGTATAAAGCATCTTTGTTTGCTAATACTTTAACTATTTTATCCTCGCATAATGTTACTAAGTCATCATCTCTAGTGTGAAGTTTTTGAATACTACCATAAGAAGGATTCAAATCTTTAGTAATATCTTCAGCCATTATGAATTGGTTTAATCTATTTACCCCATTTTTAGAATTATATATTCCAGAGAATATTAAACCATTTTTTCTATTTTCTTCTTCATATGTTTCTGCTATTGTAGAAGAAGCTTTTACACCTTTATCTATAATTACAGCATTGTATAAATCTCTAATTCTATTTGACTCTACTCCATTACCATAAGTATAACAATTATAATACGGTAATGTATGCTTTTCACCGTGAGTCAAACTACTAATACATATTTTTCCGCTTGCTGTACTTCCTATCGCAGTTGCAGTAACAATACTCCCGTCTGGATTTTTAAATGATAATATATCACCATCAACTATATTTATAGATGCTGCAGCAGTAAATTCAATGCTTATTCCAGTCCCATCACACTCATTAGTGATATTTGTAACTGTTGATAACGTTGGGGAATTAAATTCAGCGTCTATCTGTATGTAAAGTTGACTTGTTATAATATCCATGTTTATAGGATATGCTTGTCCAATCTCATAATAAATATCTAATCCAACATCTTTTTTAGGTTCTGTTTCCCAAATTGCTGGATTTACAGGCATTTCGTTATCATTTGAATAATATGGTTGAACAAACTCGATACCAGTTGAGGTTTTTTCGTCTGCAGCACCAGTTATATTAGGAGTATCAGTTCCTGGACTCCAACCATTGTCATTAACCATACAAGTAACAGTGCCATTAATAGCATTAGTAGATGCATTTGGTCTATTATATTGTCTTGATGTATACGGATTTGTCGGTTGCCAAGGATGTAACCCACCAGTACCATATGCAGCTGTTGTTGTAGCACCCTCACCTATAGGTTTGTCAAGCGTCAATCTCCAAGTTTTCTTGTGATTTTGAGCTGCTCGTGTAGCTCCAGGCGTGAGTTTATATGTATAACAATCATGGGTAGACCAATCAGTTATTGTATAAACTATACCATCTGGATCATTTGTAAATCTAAATTTTCTCCCTTTAGTTTCTAATAAATTTATAAAAATTTGTTCTTCAGGAAAAGCATGTCCAACATCTTGGGGGGTAACACCAGTAATATAACCCGAATATACTCCTGCCCAAGATATATCCATGGCAGCCACCCCTAATTCTGCACCTCTACCAGGATGATTACCTTGTGTATTTAGGTGGTAATTACCCCCAGTTGGCTCCATATCTATATACCATCTAGATCTCTTCGCACAATATCTCTTACCACCACTTGTAGCATAAACACTAGCACCAGAACAACCAGTTGTACCATCAGCTTGATCGAAAATTAAGCTTTCCCAATCAGTTTGAGTTCTAATATGTCTACCATCATCAGTACCCACTGAAGGTTCGTATCTACTTCCTATTGCATTAGTTTGATTATAACCAACATTATAAGCGTTAAAAAACAATTGTTTACTACTAGTTACTCTCCATGTTTGTATTGCCGCATCTGTCCCAGTGCCAGTACCACCTGTTAACCCCATAGAAGAACTCGAAAACGGCGTTGCGTGACCCATTATATGTTTTTCTATACTTTGATCGGCTTCAACTTTAACAAAAAATCTACCATCGAATTGAGCCTTGTTTTCCATAGTTTTTTTCCCAATTTCTAATTGTAATCCTGCTATTATACCAGTTGTAGTGTTTGACGTGCCAGTAGGAAGACTCGTAGCAAATAATACATCATCTTTAAATATACCGTCTATTTTTATTATACATCTAGAATTAGGATTCGGCATTGTATTATCAAAAGTTATATTAGTAATATCATACCAATTAGAAACGTTACTTTCATCAGCATCACTTCCAGGATATACTATACGTATCATGAATGAGCTATTTCTATTTGTATCTGAATTTAAATATCCGCTTTGATTATCTTTATTCTGTAAACTAGCAAATGGACTACTTTCCCACGCTCTTTGTGTAATCCAAATTTGATCAAAATCTTTAAAAGGAAATACATTGCTATCTATAACAGCGGAATTAATACCGTTAGATGTGGGCGGTGTTGCAGTGGTAACAGTTGTTTGTAAATCTAATTTACCAAAAGAAGTTTTAATTGTTTTTATAAAATCTGGAGCTTCATTTTCTATGGCTAGTATTTTATATCTAGGAGTTTCTGAAACAAATCCAGTTAACGTAACGCCATCGTTACTTAAGTTTGTTTTCTTTAAAATTAAAGTATCTTCTTCATCTATCTTATTTCTATCTTCAGATGGAAAAGACAACCATACATTTTCATCACCAGCATAATACCATCTATCCATTGCTAGATTGTAGTATTCATTTGAAATTTCTTTTACAAAATATTTGAAAGAATTTGCCCATATAGGTGGTGGTGTAGAGGTTTGTACTGTAAATTTATTGTTAAACTCTGCTTTTGCTGCGTCTAACTTAACAACCCCACTAGGATGTGTCATTACTGGAGTTTCTCTACCATAAATATCTTTATAAATAACACCTACTTGATACGTTCTCATTGATTTTAAAGAAGTTTCAGGAAAATCTACTTCATTTATTAAATCACTTTCAATTGTTGTTTTAAATGTTGGTTTTAATTCATTATCATTATTAAAATCTTTTAGATCATAATTTTGAATATAATTACCATAAACAATTCTATTGCCAGTAATTTCTTGAGCTAATGCTTTTCTAGGTACATTATCCCATGGACGTAATAATTGATTAGATGGAACAACAGCGTGTATTAAATCGTCTTTTATTTCAAAAAAACCTTTATAACTATTCGTTGTAGTTACGTAACCACTACCACCTTGACATGCCACGCACTTACTGTTCCACTCTGGATCTGTGTTTTCAAAAGATCTTATAGTATATATATTAGGAGAATCAGATTCTTTATATAAAATATCAACTTTAACAACATCTAATGGTATGTCTGGAGGAATGAAATCTTTTATATATAATTGTTTTAATCCGTTAACCATACCTAAATTATAACCTTTTTTAGGTTCGTATTCAAATTTTTGTGGTAAAAATGCTATTTCAGAAAATGGAGAAAATGCAGAATATTCTCCATCTTCATATTTATATCTATATGCAAATTTGGGAAATTTTAATTCATATAAAGATTGTGTTTCGTTCTCAAGTCTTATAAGCCAATCTTGACCTGTACTCGGTAAATTTGGATCTATATATAATATTTTTACTTCAAGATGACCACCTACAGCCATTGGAGATTGAACAAGAATTGGATTAGAAGCTGATGAGTCAGATGCTATAACTTTTAGTCTAACTTTAACATCATCACCTGAAAACGTATCAGGATCTGCACTGATATTATTAGTACATAATAATATATCATCAATTCTAAAATCAGCTGAACCATTAAAGTAACCCATTGTACCTCCATTAGAAGTGTTATTAGCTACAATTGATGTTGTACCAACTGGATAAAGTACAGTAGTAGTTTGACCATCTAAACTTCCCCAGTAATGGTAATGATCAGTTACCGTAGTACTTTGAATATTTCCGTTTACATCAAATCTATTAACGCGATCATACATTTCTAATTTAGGAGGTGTTAGTGGGGATTTTTTTATGACAGTAATATGTTTTTCCTGAATATAATTATCTATAGGATTGTTACTACTATCATAAAAAATATCTTCTTTAACTACAAGTTCCGTATGAGTTGTTCCAGCAATTAAAGTACCATCATATGTGTATGGGTTTTGTGTGTTTTGATGGAAATTACAAGCGTTACAAATACCCATAGCAGGTATTGAACCTTGTTTTCCTCTTGTAATATTTACTTTTTTTGGTTCAGAGTAATTATCTGTCCAAAATAACATATCGTCAATAATATTAATACCTGTTATAAGTCTATCTTTATGAAAATTAAGAACTCTTGGAGATGTAAAATTTACGTATACGTCATAATTACTAATTTCAGTGTTTGAAAGTAGCGTACCATTTGATCGACGAATAGGTGACGATAGAGATATCATCGTGCGGTTTGGGAAAGAACCACTTGGATAAAATTCAATCGCTACTATTATAGGTTTATCTATTGACTGCTGCCATATAGAACCGGAAGAGTAGGTGAAATGAACGTTTACTTCCATACCCACTCTCAATCCACTATTATTAACAACAGAATATATGTGATCACCTTGTATTGGAACAGTAGAATTCGCCCAAGATGCCCCATGTTGTTCTATCAACTCCATTTGTACGTTGTAAATATCTACCATCACGGGAAGCGTTTCATTACTAACGCTATTATACTCTACAATAATATCAGAAGATATGTTTTCATTTGCTGGATTTCCTGCTACAAGATAATATATATTATTTGTTTTATCATCTGCAATACTACCAACACAAATACTTTCATCATCTGGAGTAAGGTTTGAAACTAAACTATTACCCAAACAAGTTTGTACAGTACCTGCATTAGAATCTTCTGAAGTTAAAACCTCAACATTCTGTGCATCTCTATATTCTCCATTTGGAACAAGTCTTTCGTCAAGATCCTTATTCATTCTACCACTGGTAAAAGTATGCTTAATCTCTGGCATATACTAGTGTTTTATTTGTTTAGATTTACCCCTTAAAATTTGGGTAATTTCTTCTAATTTAATATTTGATAATCGTAATTTTGCTTTTCTAGTTTCAGCAAACTTTTCTTTTTTAAACCTGTTTATTATATATTCAGGCGTATTTATTCTTGTAGATAATATACCGTAAGCTATCCATTTATACATAGCCTCTTCTGCAAATTTATGTACTATCATTTCTTCATCTGTACCTAAACCATCGCTTATATATTTTAATATAACAGTTTTCCCAGACATGTTAGAACTAAAATGAATTTTTCCAGTATTACAATCCATATAAAATGAACCGTTCGCTTGAGCGTGTTGTGGATCTAATCCGTATCTTTCTCCTCCAGCTGGCCAATAAGTACCATCTTGATAATCGTCTTGATTTTCAGATGGAGTTCCAGATTTATAATTTGACCACGTGTCAGATTCTATTTGAGAAGCTGGACTATGTACTCCAAGATCATAGCAACTCACATTATCTATTGTTCCTACAAAGTTAACTCCACCTATATCATCACTTCGTATTATAATATTAAGTCCATCGTCAAACCAGTTTTGTGACCAATCAGCAATACTAGTTCCATTTACTTTAATGTCTTGAGTAACTGTATAACTACCAACTGTACCCTGTGGGAATCCACTTCTATATACTCTTTCAATATCAGTGCTGTCACTAGCTAAAAGAATAGCCTTTACTTTCCCCTGCTCGAGAGTAAGATCATAAGAAACTCTATAAGTATGTCCAGCTAATATTTTATCTGATGTTTGGTATATTCTAACGTAAGGTCCCGCATTAGCTTCAACAAAACCATTATTAGTCATCGCTTCCCCTGCGGTTGAAAAATCTAAAGTCGCGTCGTCATTCCATGTAAAACCAGCACCACCTCCAGCAGCTGTAGAATTATTAGTTGAAGTCCAATGACTTAAACTGTTCTCAAAATCACCATTTTTTATAATCTCATCAAAAATAACTTCCTCGGAATCTTGACTTATCGCTATTGGATTAGATGTTTTAGAAGTAGGATAAATTATATGTTCAATACCCGCAGAATCACTCCACGTTAATTTAGTGTAATTAACATAATCTTGTGGTAAAGTCATTGTTAATGAAGCCGGTATTTCTATTTCTATAGCTTTACAAGATTTAAGTGTATCGAAACTTAATTCTTGCATCGCTCTTTGCGCGTGAAAAGCAACATCGGATCTTCTAACTTTACTTATCAATTTACCTTCACCAACGTAAGCAATTTGAAAGTACGTTATAATATCATCTAGTGATGTGAATTGATATTTTCCCCAATTACTATTATCATGATAATATTCTGTTTGTGATGCGTTTAATAACCCCATTTATTTATTGTTTTTCTTGTTGAATATCTTTTACTTCTTCTTGAGATGCCACTTGATATAAACTTACGTCTTTCATAGCTAAACCAGCTAACTGTAATATTTTTAAAATTAAATTACCTTCTTCTGAAGAATGTAGTTCAAAATCTGTAGAATTACTTCCATCATATTGAGCATGGTTGTTTACAACTACATAACCCCAATTTGGAGTTGTTGGTTTCCTTACATAACTAATCCTTACTCTATCTATAGTATTATCTGAAGATGGATAAGGGTATATTTTTATTCTTCTTGTACCAGAACTAACTAAAGGATAATTTACATAAAAAGGTCGTTTCTTACTGGACTTTGTTAACGGAGAAACATTATAAGTATTTAATTCATTTAATGATAATTCTTCAGCTAGACTAGAATGAGGTTCAGTTTGATACTTAATTCTTACCATACCAATTTTATATATATCTGATAGTTGATCTCCAATATTAACATCTCCCCAACTATCAAAATTAGGATTACTGGTAGTAGATATTACATTAACCGTTCTATCATATCGTTGAAATTCACTAAGTTTTTCATTAAGATTATTTAACATATCGGCATATATATGATCATTGCCATGTTGTCTTGTCCACTGGTTTATATCATAAAAATATTGTTCAAATATATCAAGTTGCACTTGATCAGCAAATAAATTAAACTCTTGAGGAGTTATATATCCTCTTTGTTCTTTATTAGCGATAGCTAAAACTTTTTGATATACATTATCTATATTTACCATAGTTACTTTTTATTTTTATATGGAATAATTTTGTTTAATGTTTCTTTTCTTTTATCACAACCACAATCTTTTGTTAATCCGTTTGAATATAAAAATTTAGTAAAAGATTTTATTCCTGTTGCTTTTGTAAATTTTTCTATTGTATCGCCTAATCCTTTTGACTTCATATAATTGTGTTTAAAAAAATAGCCACCCTAAAAAGAATGGCTATTCTTTAGGGTTGTTACGAATTTAATCGTTTTTCTATATTGGAGTAAATCTCCATTCCTTCATCAGTTTTAAACCAATGTGCTAAAGCAGTGTATGGGTGTTCGTCAAATGGTATAACCATTAATTTTCTTCCATTACTACCCCACAAAAAGTTTCTTTGATCAGAAGATAATCTTAATATTCCAGCTTCTACAGCTCTAATACCAAAATTCCTTAACATCACATTCTCATCATCCGCAAGCTCTAAGAAGAGTTTAGGGTTGTTTCTAGCAAATACTAGTAAATCACGCTTAAGCTCTTTAGAACTTAAGTCTGATACCTTAGAACCAACTTCAACGCGCATAATAGCTTCTGCCATATCAATATCAATATTTCTAGCGGCTGTTAGTGCGTCCACTTGCATTTCTAAAACATCTATTTCGTCAGCAGCTACTTTAGATGGTCTGAACTCTTCGTATATCTTATCTTTATGTGGATGATATAAAGATAATAATTTTTGCAAAACCGTTTTTTCTTTTTCTACAAATAAATTTCCAGATCTAAAAATAATATGTTCTAATCTTTGATCACCTTTCATTTCATCTACAAACGGTGTTTTTTGATTTTGACAATATTTTAATTCTCTTTCGTATCCTTTTTCTTCATCAAAATAATAGATATTTGCAGCTTTTATAGATCTAGAAAGTGGTTTTTTTCCACCTTTCAAAAGATACATTCGATCTTTTATTTCCCACTCATTAGATGGTACCTTTCTTTCTCTTACTTTTGGTTGTTCTACAACCTGAGTAACCTCTTCAGTTACTATTTCTTTTTTTGTTTCTTGTTTTTTTGCCATAATATAATATATAATAAAATTAATAAAAATAAAAGGACCGAGGCCGAAACCTCGGTTCTTTTAAAGTATAATGCTTATTTCATTAACATGAAATTGTTAGCACCTTGTGTAACTAAACATCTTTCAGAAAGCATGTGTATCTCCATCGCATCCAAAGCAGATGTAGCAGCTCCAACGGAGCCAGTAACCCATGTTTTCATTCGTCTGTCGTCAGTTTGTGAAGCTCTATAACGCACGTGTAAGAAAGGACGTTTAAGATTCTTTCCTAAGTTTTGATCATAAACTGAAGATGTACCAGCTGGAACCATAATACCTCTAGTTGCGTTAGCAGCACTTTTAGCGTTAATAGCACCTCTAGTTGCTTTATCGTTTAGATATCTAAAATCAGATTTATAAAAATCATAAGATCCACGTCTGAAACCAGAGAAACCTAAATTAAGCGCCATATCTTCTGAGTTGTTGAATACCCCGAAAGAAGTACCGCCAGCTCCATAAGAATTCATTGAAGCTAACATATCATCCATTGCTAGAGACGTAGCTCTATTTAAGAACATCATGTTTTCTTCAATAGCACCTTGAGAGTCGAATTCTGCTAAAATAGCATCAAATTCAGCCAAGTCAGTAGCGGCATTAACACCAGTAACACCAGAGGACATATTTCCTCTATCTTCAACGGCATCAAATAAACCTTGAGTACCAACTGTAGAACCAGTAGCTACACCAAGGAACGCATCAACATCCGTCGCAGTCGTGTCATCATCACCTTTAACACCTTCTAGCATTGCCATTTCTAAATAATCAGTAAAACGCGCTCTTGTATCAGATTCAGCTTTTAGATACCATAAATACCCAGAACCGCCATCTTCAGAAGCTACCTCAACCCAACCGATTTTAGAAGCATCAGAACCTGATACAGCGTAATAATCTTTTAAGATAATTGGTTTGTTACTAAAAGTTTTGAAAGAAGGTTGATTAGAACCTCTTTGCTCAGTAGCAGCAGCAGCTTCGGTTTTGTAAGTAGTACCTTTACCATACTCAGAACCGTAAACCAAGATAGTAGTACCTTTAGCTACGTTAGTGTGCACTATAGTTTCGTCACCGTAAGGCGCGACTGTGATAGTGTCAGCAGAAATTGCTGTAACAACCGCTTTAACTAACTGATTTACATCAGAGATAATGATAGTATCATTTACTCTAACACCATGAGTTGCACCAGCACCAGTTTCGATACCAGTAGCACTATAGTTATTTTCATCAATATCACCTTGTATTAATATTGTTGTTGTTGATGCCGTTTGACACACATAAGATAAATGTAATCTACCTTGCTCAGACCAAATAACTTGATCAGCAGTCATAGATTCTTCAGCTCCAACTTGTGAAAGAAACCCTGAAATAGTTCTCGGTCCGAAAACTTCAGCTTCTTTCTCCATTAAATCTGGTACATATTGTTGACCCCATCCAGCAGATGTGTTGAGATCTAGATAATTTGTTGATAATGCTTGCTGTATTGTAGCTGGAACACTATTCAAATTATTACCACCTGTAATTGCCATAATTTTGTAATTTTAAATTGTTATTTTTGTTTAATTTTAAACTTAAAATCAGTGGAATTATCACCTAACACTTTTACTTTAACGCCACCCGCTTCGATTTCACCATGACTTTGTCTTGGATCCATATTCACATTTTTGGCTTTGGCGATACTATTTTTTATAGCATCTGCTTTTCCTTGTTCGTAAAAGTGATTAGCAACAGCATCAGCGTTCATTGCAGTGTAAAGAGATTTATGATAACCTTTAGCATCTGACATTTCATTTTTTTTATTCAAGAACTTCTTGACAAAATTATTAATATCGCTTTGAGTACCCTTAACCTCGTTAGCATTGTTCACGTTAAATCTAAATTTCTTATCCCCGACGTTATATTCAAAACCTTTGAACTTGTCGTTAAAAACATTATCTGTTTTTTGTAAGAATGTAGATTTAGCGGCTTCCGCTGCTTTGTTATTTTCCTCTGACTCCTTGTTGTATCTATTAAAGAAATCCATAGCTTTTTGTTGTTCTGGAGTTAACTTACTCCCAGCTTTGATATCTTCATAGTATTTGGACTTTTGCCCGTCCAGATGGGCTCTAGCGTTGGCAACTTGCTCTTTTAACGCTAATTTTTTTCTTCGT
>Ga0208299_1001105_pt1 | contig 21218 bp, 17 predicted proteins | sample 15_taG_FD_184089 | JGI IMG/M metagenome (GOLD analysis project Ga0208299, IMG submission 184089) | Marine viral communities from the Subarctic Pacific Ocean - 15_ETSP_OMZ_AT15312 metaG (SPAdes) (version 2) | ecosystem: Environmental > Aquatic > Marine > Oceanic | place: Pacific Ocean | collected...
ACATTCGACAGCGGTATCACTAGTATCCTCTACACATTCCTCCTCGCCACATCCGGCGGTGATGATAGCGCACAGTGCTAGACTGATTGCTGTTTTGTTAATTCCAAACATTTTGTTTGTTTCCTTTGTAAAAAGAGGCACCTGTAAACCCGTGCCTTCCCTGCGGTTGAATGATGAGGCATCTGTAAACCCATGCCTCCCTGTGGTGATGAAACTTTTACGCGTTCATCAAATCGTTGAAAGCAGCATCAACACTAGTGCTAGTGTCGGTGTACTTTACCACATCATCGTTCGAAGCATTCTCGCCGTCAAGATACTTGTTTAGAAGCTCTTGAACTTCGGCAGGAGTTTTTCGCTCGAATAAAGAGTCGAAATCAGGAATACTTTCCAGAAGTTTCGCACACTCATCAGAGCCTCCGACAGCATCGCTACACATCGGACTAGTCCGGCGGCGTGGTGTGATGGTTGTCTTTGGAAAAGATGCGCCTGCTGGCTTCTCGTATTTGATCTCCAAATCAGTTCCTTCCTCGGTGTCTGTAATATCACCGTAATCAGGGTTTAGAACGAGTTCTAGAAGTTGCTGGTAAGCCATCTTCCCGAAGCCCCATACTTGGACACCTCGCTCTTCTTCTCCCCGAACGATGACGGGAGCGAAGAAGCGTTGCTTCGCCATAAGGTCACGAGCGAGTTTCTTATCCTCTTCCGTGCCTGACTTCCACAGTCCGCGAACGAACTCGTCGAGGGCATCATCCTCATTAAAGTTTCTCTTAGGGCTCAAGAACCCGTGTGATGCAAGGTTGTAATGGAACCAGTACTGCTTGAACGGATCGCCATCTGGAGTTGGAACGATACGAATAGTAGTCTTGCCCTCCTGTGGTTTCCAAAAGCCTGTCTTGTTGCCTTTGCCTTTTGCCGCGTCAAGTTTGGCGCGCATTTTCTCTAAATCAATAGCCATGATAGTTTTTTCCTTTGTTTTTTAAGAACGTATCGACAAATGTCTCGATACGCCGGTTTGGTTTTATCAATTATCCGATTGGATAATAGAAGTGTAGTTGAGTATATAACAATAATCCTGTTGGTAGTTTGTTGGGAATACTCCGAAAGATACTTTCAAATCTTCTGTCTCAGATTGCTCCTTAACGGTTGAAACGATTTTCTTTCTCAAGTCCCCCTCAGTCTTTAGTCTTTCCTCATTGATACTATAAATATAACATCTTTCCTTGGTCCTGTCAAGGGAAAAAAACGATTTTTCTTCATTTCCTTCGATGTCTGAAATGCCGAAAGTTGCTATTCGGCTTGCTTCCTGTGGCTCCTCTATTCCTCCCATGACGGGATCTGAGTTTCTAAAAACATTTACCATATGAACTGTTGAAACAAGCAGTTCATTTATCTTATTAATATAACCTATTATGGGAACATCGCCAAGTATATTTTCTAAATTTATGTTCGAGACGAGATAAAGCATCCTGAGAAGCCCAGAACGAGCGAACTCTTGGAGCACGCCGTAAGTCGCTTTCTCGTGAAGTGTTTTGTTTTTCGAGAGCAGAGAAGTATCTGGCCTTATGTAGAGAACACTTAGTTCACACTTATCTTTTATTTGCTCCATTATCCTCAAACACATAGCAGAAATGTGTCCGGATCCGCCTACTATAAATAGTGTTTCACCCTTAATTCCTCTAAAGAAAGTCTTCATTGAAGGCACATTTTTTTCGTATTCTTCGGGCCCTTTTTGGCGCTTAACATCGTAGCATCTTTTGCCTTCGACACCAACATCGATCTTGTAAGTCTTGTATTGTGGATACTCCGAAAGCATGTCTGCAATATTACAACCTGCCTGCCCTAAACCAATAACGTTCATTTCTTCACCTCTCGCATATTGCCGAAGTCGGATCCGACAGATGAGTTGACCAAAAAATGTCCGAGTTCTGTATCTCCGAAGATACTCACTAGTTTTCTAGCAAGATGTGTTTCGTCTTTAGAAATATCAACAACAACCGAATCGTGGACGGTAAAGGAGATAAAACTTTTATAGTCTTTTAGGAACTCGTCGATCTTGATAGCCTGTCGCAGCACCATCTCTGCTGTTGTGCCCTGAATAAGATAGGATAGCGCGTGGTGATAGTCTGCGTTCATCGTGTTTCCGAATGGCGTTGTTACTTTGTTGTCTTTGAAATGAAATTCGCGGACTTGGTTGCGGTGGTAAATGCCTTCAAGTTTATCGTTTGTTTTCTTCTCGTCGTAAAGCCACGAAAAGAAGGCCTTTTTAGCGTCCTCACGCGTCTCTACGCCCTCACCCATACCTTGAGCCAAGTTCCAAGCGTGAATGTCCATACGAGGCTGTTTTGCCCCGGCTAGCGCCAATAGTGTGCGAACTTCCGCGGCATTAAAGTCGAGTTCCAAGAAATAGTCGTTTTTAGGCTTTACAATCGAGCGATACTCCTTGTTGATGTTCATTATTGGAAAACTTCCTTTTTTTGTCGACAAACGGCCTGTTTTGGTTCCGAAAAGGTTGTATTTGATGTATTTTGGCAGGTTTTCGGCCTTTTTTCGGAAACGACGGGCATTTTCACGATGCATAACGGAATTTAACGAAGAAAGGTCAATATTTAACTCATTATGGCTGATTTTGGTTAGTAATTTTGTCATTGAGAGCAAATAATCATAGTTTTCTGGTTTTTCGTATGTCTCTAGGACATATTTGGTGATTTCCACTCTCATTCGGCAGTATTCTGCTAGAAAACGGGGCGGAACGAGGTCAAAGAAGCAGTTTTCGTTCAAATCTACTCTCGCAAGCATCAGGGATCGGTAGTATGCCTTCATTTTGTCGCTGATCTGTTCCCATTCGTCCCTTAGTTCTTCCGGACATACCTGATCTGGTGTCTTGCCTCCGCAATAGAGGGATGCGTATTCAATCTCTTTGCCGGCAAGATAAGGAACGGGTGCCCAGCAAGCCGACAAGCCCTCTGGGATGTCGTCAAAAGTTAGACCGCCACTGTGATAGATGCCGATGCACTCATCTTTGTCATCTAGTGTCTGGAAAATCAAGACTCACCTCTAGTAAGTGGTAAACTTGGACGCTTGAACGCTCCTCTTGACCGACGCTGTGATGTCTGCTTGATCGGCGTCTGGTTCTCCCGCTGCTTCTCTGCTAACGATGTCGTGAAATAATGATCCACCAAAATGCTCCACACTGTTGAACTTGCTATTAATATAACCCGTTGCGGTGGCAATGTCAACCTTATTTAATAGATCGTAGGCATTTTCGATTATGTGGGCTATATCGTTCTCGTCGTAGCCCATTCCGATCTCCAAGTTTCGAAGTTCAGCATAGAGGGACAGCCAAGTTGTCGACGGAATAGATGCTTGGACATCATCAATGGTAGTGGTGCTCCTCTGGATCGTTACTGGCTCGGAACACTTGCTCGTTTGAGAAACTGGGAATCTGGAAGCAAGCGTATTATAGAAAAGCACGGCCAACCGTACTAGCGTCTCTATGTCGCTTTCATATGTTCTGTTGAATCCGACTTGGAAGACGGACAAGGAAGGACGTCCGGAATAATATTTAGACACATAAGGCTTCATGTTTGGCGAGTTTAGATCGGCGATGAGGCGCCAAGGAATATGTTTATCGATCATAAAGCCGTGTTGGTAGGCTGCATTTCGATATGGCGCAAAGTACTTATTCGTATAAAATAGTTCCCTCTTTATCGCGTCATCTGAATAGTCTCCATCATAGATCTCTATTGCGAGGCCAGACGATAAGACAGAGACATTTCGGGAAATGAGATAAGAAGAGCGGGTTATTGGGTTTGTCGGGGCGTTGGCCAAGACATATTGACGGAAGAAGGGAAGGAAAGTGTTGAAGTCGGAGATCTTCATCATCTTGTCTGAAAGAAAACTTGATACGAAATGTTCGGCCAGATCATTCATCCGAGAAGAGTACTTAGAAATAGGGCTAACATACCCCTTTTCACACACCAATGGGGCGAAAAGTGACTCCCCTTGTTTTATGAAGCCGATCTGAAGAAAATACTGGATCCTCTTTTCGAGGTCTGAAAAAGCGTCTGCTACGAAGTTGTGGACAAACACTTGTCCTGTGGGCGCGCCAACTAATTTAAGCATCTGCTGGTTCGGAAACACAGAGTTGTTCTGTTCATCTATTCTTCCATAGAACATCTTTTCATCTGATAAGAATTCTTTTATTCTTTTAGTTTCCCAAGTCGGGACGGTTACCTCGCCAGACTCTAGTATGATTTTGGCATTGTATCTTGCTCGCTCAATGGCGAGGCGAGCAGATGAAGTAGTTTTGTTGTTTGCGTCAAAAGGCATTTATTCTGATTACTCCGTCTTTGGCGGCATTACTCCGCCTGTTTCCCATAGGGCTTTTATTGTGGTTTCAAACTTTCCGGGAGAAATGGAACTACCCACTTCAGTTATGATGTGATAGCCCCCTAGGCCCATTAGGTTGGCTAGAGATCTATTGCCTTTGTCGTTGGCATTTGTCTTACCGACACCAAGCGCAACTGGATCGAAATAAATATATGTTCCCGGAATGAACAGGTTGTTGCCGACCATACTCATTTGCATCTCATATCGGCCAGCAAGTTGATTCAATAGATTATCCGAACCTTCTCGGACATAGCGCTCTTCTGCTGCGTACTCTAGTGGTGTTTTTGTAAAGCTTATTGACTTTAAGAACCCCTTCGTGCTACCGTAACGAAAATGCAAAATACCTTTGTCGGCGTCATCCCCTTCATCCCCGTGAAGATTTGAATTAATCACATTAGTCGATATGACGGAAAAAATCATATAGTCATATTGTTTTGAAGAATCGGATTTAGCTTGAGAAAAAAGAGGATTATTTTTTGTAACATTTGACAAATGTATCATCTTGTATGGCGGAAAATTGACTTCACCCCTGCTAGCCTTAAATCGATCATAACCCGCGGGCACTTTATAGATTGATTCATTTTCCACTATCGGCTGACTCATTACTTTTAGTTCGTTTTTCTTTGGAGCATGTTGTGCGGTCACCAAAGAAAGAACAGTGCTGTGCTTGTCTTCCCTGCTAGAATAGCCAGCGAAACAAACCCTATTCAAGCTGTCTAAAACAATATCTACGGTCAAATCCTCCATAAAATCCTGAAAAGAATAGAACGTTCTTTGTCTGCTTATTACTTTATCTATCATAAATTGCCTGAACATATCTATGGAGATGGGTAGATGGGCTAGGTTTAGAGTTTTTCTCTTTCCGTCAGCGATATCATCGTAAGAAATTGTGCCGAGGATCATGCGGAAACGCTTAAGAGTTTGCGCCATCGGCATACTAATACCAGTGCCGGTGGCAAATGTCTTAAAGAGCGTATCCTCTTTTCCAAACCATATTCGGTCGGTGCCCCCGACCTGGCCTAATTGTTCGTCCAATTGTTTCTGTTTTTCCTCATCAGGTTTTGCCTCGCCTTCCTTTACAGCTTCTTCGTTTGCGGCAATATCCTCGATTAAATCCTCTATTTCTTGCATATAGTGGCCCGATGTATTCATTGGAACAATAGAATCCTTTCCCAAAACGTGATAAAGTACGACAGAAAGAAGATTTCCAAGCGTTGTAAAATAAATTCTCTTTTTTTTGTTGTTGCGGGCGGTCAAAGAGGTCTGGCCTTCGGTACCTCCCGGTGGAGCTTCATTCTCTAAAATCGTAGCGTCGTGTTCATGCGCATCAATGTTAGCGCCCCCTGCCACTCCTATGTCGCTTTCTTTTACGACTTCAGAGCCGCCACCATCTAAAAGTAGCTCATTTGCGCCCTCTCCTTCTTTGTCTGCCTCTTTTCTCCCATAAATACTATAATTTGAAAATCGAAAAAAAGTTGCTTCTTTAATGGCCATACTATAAACAAGATGATCTTCAAAAAGAGTAGTCATCACACCAGAATAAAAGGAATTGTTTCTTCTATTCAGCATCCAAGACTTCATTTTTTGTAACTTAGAGAGTGATGTGCTGGTAGTCTTATCATCCTCTTCTAATCTTTCTTTTTCTTCTGATATCTTTTCTTCTAGGTCGTCTAGTCTCCACATCAAACCGCCCGGAGTGGTAATCATCTTACCTCCTCCCGGCATTAAAACATTCATCCCTTTGTCTCCTAAAAGCTGGGCTATCCGTGCTCGGTACTTAATGGTCAACTCAAACGTACCATCTTGCCCTATGTCGAAAGCGTGTTCAACCATGGTAAGATATAAGGTATCGGTTTGATTTGATACCGATGATGGTGAGGTTGGGGAGCTTACGTACCCAACCTCAACTGCTATTTCATAACATTCTGGCCTAAAGGGCGCTTCTCTGGTGCTACCGTCGTCGGCCACCGTAATACTATCTGCTTCTTTCTTGGCCTCGCGACAATCTGGCTGCACAACCAAGTCAAGATATTTATAATCAGGATTTTTGGCGTCTGGTTTGAACAGGTTCTTACTGTCTGTTCGAACTTCAGTTAGATCACGAAAATCTTGAAAAAATATTTTAAGTGTTGCGGTCAAGTCTCTTGTTGCCGTAAAGGGATCCCCTCCGACGAATGACCAGTCAAAAGATTTTATTCCAGCGGATCTCCCTTTTGCATAGCCTGCATCCATTACAAATTCACCAAACTTTTGCTCGGGTGTTCCCTTAAGGAAGCCACTGTCTGTTTTGTTGCTGAACTTAAATTCAACTTTTGACTTTTCAACCCCTTTTTCCCTATATATTTTATATAGTCTCAGCAGCGGCATAAGGCCGGCTATTTCATGCGTACCAACTTTAGATATTTGATCGGCGTCCTTAAAAGAAGTGAAAGAATTAATTGGACGGGTCGCGGAATCAGAAGAGGAATCATCAACAAGAAATATCTTTCCTTCAGCGCCGCGTATCGCGGTATCCGGAGAAAATCTAGAAACTAGCTTGCCGTTTTTATTCATTTGCTTGCGATGGAAATCCGCTATTGTATCTATATAGTGTGTCAAAATACACTGATGTGTTTGTGTCTGTAGCGTTATAAACTCACTACTGCTAGCACCTTCTGTTTGATCGATTGCGGCGACGAGTTCTTGGCCGTCTTTTGTGGCCTGTTCACTCTCGACTAGGTATGTCTTAAGAAATTCTTCCCTCTCGTCGTCAGGGAGATTCTTTAGGACGTCCTTTTGCTCGAACATCGTCGTTGGGGCGCCCATTTCGCCGGTTTCGCCAAGGTAATCTTTAAGGACAGGATTAATGCCGTTTGCGGCGCCGTATTTCGAGACAGCCTCGTCAAAGGTTTCGCCCCACTTTTGTGTTTCACCGAACCAAGTTTTAGGATAGCTTTCTTTTAGTTTTTCTATAGCGACTACTTGTTCTTCTGCTGAAGCTCCGCTGCTTTCTATCTCATTAAGTTTTATGGCAATGTCGCGGGACTGTGCGTCTGTTAGTGCCATAACCTACACTCCGAAATGAAAGTAAGAAATAACCTCTTCCACTGGTGTCGGGATAAGGACAATGCCTCCGACTTCAATGTGGCTTTCTGTTGGCTTCTCGTTATACCAAGCCAGAACCCACCAAAGCTTAGGATCTCCATAATGCTTTGACGCGAGCTTCCAATAGGAGTCTCCAGTCGTCCAAACATGACGAAGAGAGGTAAAACGACGGCGAACGTTTGCTGTCAATATTGGATAAACAGGTGTTCTGTATTGCTCTATTCTTTTGACATTCCTGTCTTCTCGGAACTCTTCATAGAACTCGTTGTCGTTTATGCCTTTTTTTGCTGTATCGTATCTACTCATTATTTGTATGCCTTGTTGTTAACCTTATTGCCCCAGCGGGTTGCCGTCCGGGTCGAGCACTAGCGGTTGTTGCGCTTCTATTTCTGTTTGGGGGATGCCATCTTTGACAGAGATCAATTGATCTGGCGCGCTTCCCGAAGTGTTATATGGACCCCAATCGTCTCCACCATCCCATTCGCCGGCGTCAGTCCAGCCGGGTGCTATTTCATGAAGAACTTTGAGGGAAATCGTGACGGCTATGCGTTGAGGTAAAATAGTTGCGTTATCACCATTGCTATCCTTGATGACTTTTGGTGTGGTTGTGGCGCTCATTCCGTCGACGGGGTTATAAGACATTCCGTTCATATAACAAAGAAGAGGGTACCCGTCCTTGGTGCGAATGTAGTTCGCAAAAGAAATCTTAAGAAGCGGTGGTCTTGATATGGCCGTGGCGCTGCCTGCGCTTGAATAGGTCGGGTATTGGAACTGCATAAGTCTGCTGATCTTTTGTAAGGCCAGCTTCTTTCTATCGTCTGACTCTGGGAAAGGTCCAAGATCAAAACTCAACTCGATTGCTCTTGTTGTGCCTTGGTAGGTTGCGATTGGATCCATTCGACCATAGACAGTCTCTTCGTTCCAACTTGGCGTAACAGTGTCGGAAAATCCAGTCATCTTTATCTCGAAAAACTGAACTTTCTTGCCGGTTGGCGCGTGTTCTATTTCTAGCGCTGTTCTTGTTAGTGGATCTGATGCCATTTATTCTTTCCCTCTCCTAATAACTAGGCAGTCTTCATAATTTCTTGTGAAACACCAGTCATCATTGAATCAAAAAGTTTGCTTTTTTTACCATCAACATAACGCCGTACTTCAACGTCCTGGACTAGCTGCTTAAGTTCTTGATCTCCAAGCTTGACTGTTACATTGACAACTGGTGGTGCTGATGCTGCTGCGGCAGAACCTCCGGCATCGGCTGACTGCCCCGTTTGTCGATTGAATGCTGCGGAGCCATTGGCTGCGACTTGAGAGCCTTTTGGCAATGAGACCATCTCTGGGCCTCTTTCTCCGACTTTAACAAGGTCCGGGTCGGTACCGGAGGTGGCACCTGAGCCTACACTGTAGCCTTTTCCGCTTTTGGCGCCGGAATTCGCCGCTGAGACCGCCAGTCCAACGCCCGTCGCTGCCGCGGCGAAGGCTACGGCGCCCATTAGGGCAGTAGCGCCACCAGTACTAAGTGATTTCCAGAAGGCTGTCTGGGCTGTCCAGATTGCATGCGCCTTTTGCAGCGCGACCATGGTTACCATGCCTGCAATTATTGGCTTGAGTAGCCATGACCACGTGGTCAGGCCGTCCACTATCCACTTGACTGCACTAACAACCGGACCTAGCGAAACAGCCAAAGACATAGCAAACTGCTTCATCTCGTCCATAACAGTGTTGAACTCTTTTGTCTGGTCTGCTAGTTTCTCGAAGTCGGCCTGTGTTTTCACCGGCCCTCTTGCGCTTTCCAACTTGCCGCTCATCAACATAGCGAGTTCCATCTCGCTGTTTAGGCCCGCGGCGGAGGTCATTGCTTTTTTCTGGTAGTAACTCATACTGTCAAAAGATAGGCCAGAGGCATTGATGCCTTCACTTAATTTTCTCATTCTCTCGGCGGGATCTGTTGCGGTGACCATCTCCAAGGTATTCAAAAATGGCCCACCCATAACAGCGTTTAGTTTGCCAACTTGATCCGCTGCGCCGGAGAATGTGTCAAACTTAGCCGTTATTGAAAGCAAAGAGTCGAACGATATACCTGTGGCCTTCGCTTGTGCTTGGAGATCCTTGAACGCTTGGACGCCGGAATCGCCAAGAGCAGCAATCTGTGGCTGCATTTTAATAAAGTCGGCTGACATTCCTGCTGCCGAGACGCCTAGTTCTTGCGCGAAAGCAAATATTTCTCGGGTCTGGTCAGTTGCTTGGCCTGTTGATTGCCCCATTACTTTAGTTAGGAACTGAATGCTTTGTGCTGATTCCGAAGAAGATACTCCAAGCTCATTTAAAAGCGCGACGTTCTTGGCGAGGTCCATCTGTGTGGTTTCGCTCATATTACTGAAATCTGTGACCGTGTTGAATAGATCTGCATATGCTTGCCCTGCTTCTGCTGATGTTACGCCGGCATTCACCATCGAGCGCTCTAAACCCCGTATTTGAGCGTTATAGGCGCCGGCTTGACCTGTTGATTTGTTAAATGCTACAGCGGCAGCATCTTGCTCCACAGCCAGCGCGAATGAAGCCTGTACAACTTTTGTAATGCCTGCTGCTGCTAGGTTTTTAACAGTAAGCAGTTCCTTCATTTTCTTCCCGAAGCCGGCGGCCTTGTCGGTCCAGTTGTCAAACATCTTGCCGCCGTCTTTGGTCAGACCAAGATATCTAGCGGCGGCACTCTCTGCGGACCTCATCCCTTCTAGCTGGGCTTCATTTTTTCTTTGTTCGAGGAGAAGCTGTTTCTGAGTTTGTTCGTATTGGTCTTGAGCACTTTTGTATTTGTCTTTATCGTACTCGTTATTTTTTAGTTTAGCCTTGTTTATTTCTTGGGCTAGCGCTAGTTCCTTATTCCGTACATCTATTTCTTTTTCAGCAATTTCAAGCCTATCGATGCCAAGCCTTTTAGCTAGCCGTAGAGCCTCAAGTTCTTCTTCCGCCATATCGCGTTTTCTTTCGGCAGACTCCTCTTGATCTTTCATCCACTTCATAAACTCTGCTGCTTTTTCTGCTTTTTTGTCGTCGTCTTCTTCTGTACTCATCTAGTTGACGCCCCTTATTCGAACGGCCACTTGATGCCGGTTTCTCTCTCAAAGCTTTTTGTAGCTGATGAAAGTTTTGCTTTATTTTTGTATGTCGTTGGATGATCGAGGCCATATCTCTTTGCTGTCTCGATGTATCTCTTTTCGCTTCCCATTGCTCTGGCGAATGATTCAACTTCGCTCTTTGAGCCCTTAATGGTTCCGGGAATGGAACCTCCACCAAACATCTTTTCGAGGAGCCACTTGACCCAAGCGCCGAACATTACGAGGAAACTTTCATCAAGATGCTTTTGTTTTCTTCTTATCTCGGAGAAGTCGATGGTTATGCCAATCAATTGGCCTTCCGTCAATGTTTCTGCTTTTTCTTTTGTTTTTACTTTTTCAATCTCTGGTTTCATCACATTATATACCTCATTAGCAATCTTCTTTGGATATTCAGGGGTGACTGACTTAAACTGTTTTAAAAACTTTTCATTTTTCAATATTTTTGTTTTTGACTTGTTCCATTCGCTTTTTATTTTATTAAACTCGCTCTTAGCCAAATCTCTTTCGTCTTGAGATGCTTCTTCTCTGAAACTTTGTAATACAAATCCCAGCTTAGTTGCTTCTTCGTCATCAAGTTTCACATATTTTTGGAAGAATTCATCAGAATCCAAAAGCCCTTCTGGTATTTTTTCAAAATCAAAGTCCTTCATCTCAATGGTTGGAGCTTCTTTGTTTAAAGATGCTGCTTTTATACTTTTCCACGATTTCATTAGTTTTGGAGCATATTCTTTAAGGATTGGTGCTTGACCAAGATGATGAATCGCCCATTCCATAAATGGCGCATCGCTCTCCACTCCGGGAATCACATCTTTGGTCTTAAGAGAAGCGAGGTAGTTCATCATATCTTCTGGGATTAGTTCTACAACTCCGGCGGCGCCTTTGGAAACTTTAGCGGTCGTCATGGCGCCAGAAGCCGCGGCTTCGAGTTTCTTTACTCCGCCCAGTGATTTAGCAAGTGCGGCGCCTGATTTGCTTGCCTTTACGGCGCCATAGGCCTTTTCGGCAGCGGCTGCTGCTTTGACGCCTTTGGCGCCCAACTTACCCGACTTGGCATACGAGCCGAGACCGGGAATTGCCGCGATCAAGTCAAAAAGCGCTGCACCATAGTTGCCACGAGCAGTATTCAAGACCAAGCTTGCCAAGTTTGCTGGCGTGGAAATAAGCGCTAGCGGAGGGAACATGCCCACAACGCCTGCAATATCCAAACCAGCTTGAACGGTGTCAAGAATACCTGACAACTTCTTGGCGCTTCTTTGTTCATCCAGTTCTTCTGAGTACTCCATTATAATAATGGCTACTCTGTTTTTGGCGTATAGTTCTGCGTATCCTGCACCTCTTTCTCCGAGAGATTTAAGCCATGTTTCCGTCTCGGTCTTGCCCTCGAATGCGAAACCAGCCAGCCAATCGACGGAACCTTCTTGATCCGGACCCCAGGCCGGTCCTTCATCCTCTGCCGCGGCTTGTGCTTTTTCTTCTTGTTCTCTCGCCGCTGCTATTCTATCTAGCCTTTGCTTTTCTTTTTCTTTGAACTTTTCAATATCTGTGCCGGCTGCTTCAATATCAGCCGTTTCTTTGTCTAATTTTCTCTTTTCCTCTTCCGCTGCGGCCATCCCATTCTCTAACTTATTGAGGAGATAGGTAGTAGATCCGGGAGGCATTTTATCTTCATCGGCGCCGATCTTATTCATGATATCATCAACAGCAGCACTAAGATCTTCCATTTCTCCAAACGCGGCTTTCTTGGAGAGTCCCGTAATGAGTTCAAGATATTTCTCTACACGAGGATCAGCCTCTATTGCTTTAAGCTTTTCGGCTTTACGAGCCCTATCTTTTGCCTTGGGATCGCCCTTTTCTTGTCTTGCCTTACTTCGGCCGCGTTTGCCGCGGTTTCTCTTGTTCTGTGTTTCTGCCCTTTTTGGATCTTGTGCCTCTTCCAGCACTTCATCGATGTCTGATTCTGTGATCACAAAAGCAGCTGCCACAGAAGAGTCAAGCATCCTACTTATTTGTTCTTCGCTGATGATGAGTTTTTCGGACATAGTTGGGATTCTCCTAGACATAAATAGTTTCCTAAAGCAAAAAGCCCCGACGATGCTGGTGGCTATCGACGAGATCTCTTGGACTTCTCCATTGCCTCTTCTTGTTGTTTTCTTTCGTCTTCAAATTGCTTGACCAATCTTTCGAGGAACCAACGACGGATCGTTATAGGAAGACTGTATGCTTCCATAAAAGACCAGTTGCCGTGATACTTGAGGATAAACAACTCCTCATAGACATCAGCGATGTAACTATTGGTTAGTCCAAAAAAAGTTTACCGTCATCGGGATGTCGACCTCCTTCTCAAATCCACATTTTGGACACTGGAATTCTTGCTCCATTTTGGGGCCGGGATTTAGTTTTGCATATGCTGAACGAATGTATCGTCCATCGATTGCTGGGAGTTTTTCTGAGAACTCTTTCAAAATGTCCTGTCTATTGATGCCGTTAACTGATACCGTGATCATTCGAAGTTGATCTGCATATCCTGTGTTGGCGGCGGATCCGTCGACGACCTTCTTTGATTTCGCAATCAAAGCCGCTTCGTCTTTTGAAGTGAGGAGTCTCACCTCCACATCAAACCCTGTTCTTGGTGTTTTGATGATATAGGTTCCTCTGCCCGTGTCTGTTACTTCGTATTCGGAATAATCGTTTCCATCGTAAATGTCCAAAGCATCTAGATCGAAAGTGGCCTCTGATTGCTCTTCGCAAGAAGGACAAGTGACTTTCGTCTTATATTCGGCGCCGAATCCGTTGATGCGCGATGCGATCATGATAGCGGACTTATCTCCAGAAAGAAGTGTGGATACGTTAATGTCTTTATTCAGAATAACATTCTGGATTAGTCGATCAATCGCGATACCCTTCTTAAGAAGAGATGGAGAAGTCAAAATATCCTCGTCCTTTGCTGTCATAAACTTTATTTCGACAGTTTCTTGGCCGTGAAGTGGGTGACCCTCTGGGTAAAAGCGACCTTTTGATGGAAGGTCGACCAGCTCCGTGGGCGTTGAAAAGTCCAAGGTCTGGGTTTGTTCTGGTGCGGGTTGTGCTGCTGCCCCAACTCGCTTACTGTTGTCTCTCATATTAACCTCTAATAAAAGTCTATTCTATAATATAACATCAAGTGTAGCCGCCGTCAAGTTTTTTTACTTCTTCCATTGATGTTGGCGTTGACCTTGGTGTTGCTGCAACTAAGACTTCGTCGTCATTGTAGTACGTGTAGTCGAAAGATGTGTACTCCCAAGTAATCGTGATCTCTACGAATTCGTTACTTCCGTAATCCAGCGACCCAAAGTCGATTGATGTAGGGAAGGCCCCATTTAGAGCCCATCTTTCCATGGCGATTCCGCCACCATCCGCTGTGGGGCCGCCGGTTATCTGTTCGATTACGATGTCGCCAGCAACTGCTTTCCATGCTGCCCCACCTATCCTAGGAAAGTAGTCACCAGAGGCCTTTTTGAACCCTTGTATTATTCTTAATCCCCATTGACTAGGATCAACAAAAGTCATCGTGATTGGTTGGAAATCCGCAATCTCACCGGGCTTTACATCTGGGAGGTTTGATCCAAGATAGTATTCATCTTTACCAAGAACGGGGATGTTTACCTTTGGCTTATCGCAAGTCTTTGTCCACCAAGCGAACACACCGTTGATCAAGACGCGAAAGCGAAACTGCCTAACAGGATCGACTGTTGGCGCGCCTGTCCAAAACCCTTGACCGCCCTCAATAGACATGGGCCAATACTCCTGTTATTTTGGTTCGCCGAAGATCATCGTGCCGGCGGTGGCGAATTTCGCCCAGTCATAGCGGAATGTTACGGTAATCTCTGACATCTCGTCGCTACCATAGTCAAGGTCGCTGAAGTCGATGCTCTTAATCCAAGCATGCATAAGTGACCAAGTTTCTAGTAAATCGCCGTTTTCGTCGATCACATGTATGCGAATGTCGTCTCCTTTGCCGCCGAGAGACTCCATAACGGATTTCTTAGACATTGACGTCATATTTGTATTGCCGTCAGGAATGTTATAGCCAGAATCTGCTATTGCTTTCATAAGGTTTCCACCAAGATCAGGATCAACTGGGTCAATGAAGGTGACGGCAACTTCGCTCCACTCAGCTTTTCCGGGCCAGTAGTAAGTATGGTTCATAAAGTTGTGTTCGGTCTGACCAAAAGACACAGTTGGTCGTTGAGCCGTCTTTGCATACCAAATCGTGCCAGAGCTACCAACCTCGACTTTGAATCGAAAAGCTCTTTTCGGATCTCTGTTTGGTGATGCTGTCCAAAACGTACCTCCTGAAGTTAATCCCATAATGTGTTTTCTCCTTACTTTCTAATAAATAGTAGCGAGAGGCAAAAAGCCCCCCTATTGATTTTCTAGTCTTCGAACGAAGCGCCAGATCTTGTGATAATGAAGTCAATTGCAATGAACTCGATAGCACGGGTTGGTTTGATAAAGATCTTGGCATACATAATGTTGCGGTCGACCAAATCAGGTGTGGTGGTTGTTTCGTCAAGGACGACGCGGAAGTCATCAACACCGAACCGGACCTTAACATCCGCAAGGAAGTTATCTGCACGACTCTTGAAGCTGCTCCAAGTGTCTTGGACATTTGGCTGGAATAGCGTTGATGATGCAATCTCACTGATGCCTTTCTTCGTGTAGATGAGGAGGCGACGAACATTGATGCGGTCAAGCGCTGAACGGGTTGATTGCAATGTTTTCTGACCGAAGACAACGAGGCCCTCTGCTGGGAAACTTGCGATTGGGTTGATGTTGACTTCGTAGAGGTCATCACGGTTACGTGAGGTGAGTCTTGTCTCAACGCCAAGGACGGGAACACCGCCAGCGCCTTGAGATAGGCCGCCTCTGGTGAATCCTGCGGGGGCGAACCAAACTTCTGCTGCTTTCTCTGTGTTTCCAAGAACACCTAGAGCGACAACTGATGGTGGTGCTTTCACAAAGGAACCGTTGACATCATCACGGATGGTGACCCAAGGGTAGTATGCAGCGCCGTAACTGTTGTTGAGGTTACGAGCCTTCATATTACTGAGAACAGCATTGATGTCGCCTTGTCTGGTTGCGATTGTAGCATCAATTTCGTGACGTGGCTGGAAGCCACCCTTTACGTCGATAACGCCAAGAGCATCTGCGCGAGTTTCACACACATCGATGAGATGCTTTGTGAGCGACTCATTAGTGAGGCCGGGAACAGAGATAATGTTACAAGAAATAACTTCTGGATCTGCGACAGTATCGATAGCGCGCTTGATCGTGTAGTATGCGTAGTTGTCGGTCTCGCCAGTGAGATCATCCAAACGAGTGTTCCGGAATGGATCGCGCTCAGTGATGTCGAGGCCGTCAAAGGCGCCGAACATAGGTGATGTAAAGCGATTGACTTTTGACTCAAGGATATTTTGGTAGCGGGTTGCACCGTCACCAAGTGAGTTGGCAGCATTCCAAGAAAGACCAGTCGCATAAGAGCCAGAAGTCCAAGTCATTTCCGTGATGCCTGTAGTTGGAGCAGAACCAGTGAACGATGAGCCAACAGTTCCGGAAACCTCGTCAAGAGTAAAGATCCACTGTTCGGTAAGCTCTCCGTAGCCGCCTAGGCCGTAGGTATCGCCCCAAGAAGCATCAGGAATAACGTCTGCGCCCAAGGCACGGAGGTAATCGCCGTAGCCGGGATCTGGAGTGGTAACCGTTGCTGACTTGCCTGTGTGGAGGCCGAAGTGAGTGTTGGTGGTTGCATTTGATGCATCTGCCGTTGCTGTCGAACGGATGCCGACAGATGGGAAAGATAACGATGCAGTGACGGAAGCGGTGCCGAAGTAAGCGAAATCGGCAGAACTAGTGTTGGGAATAGAGCCAGTGCTTCGCAAGTATCCGCCGGCCACGTATATGCTTGAGGTTGCGGTGCCACTGGTAAAGGTAGCACTATCTGCGAACTTTGGTGGGCCGTATACGCCGAATGGAAGGAGCGCTGGTGCTGCTCCACCGAGAGATACAGTCTCGCTCATAACAACACGAATGTAACTTGAGCGGTTAGGGTAGTCGCCGAACTCTCTGTAGCGGTTTTCGCTGTCGTCCCAAGTCTGGTATGTATCACCGATCTTTATAGGCAAGTAATCAAGAGATTTGGGATCAAGTGTACAGTTTGAGTAACGCTCAAGAACGACGGGCTTAAGATCCGAGTCGGAGGCTTTACGAACAACGACATCAAAGGTTCCATATGGGTTGTTATCGTTGGAAGATGCTTTGATGTTGGAGAGCGAAATCTTCACGTTGTTCTGAAGCCATTCGCCATGGCCGTTAATGCCGACGAACTTGAACAGTTTAGTCATGTTGCCGTATGCATAAGCGGCGTAATCGGTTGACAAGTTCTGTGAGAAGAACCAGCCAGAGTGCGCGTCACGGTAAGCCATTTCCTTGTCGAAAGGACCAACCTCGGTGCTGCCTGATGCGATTGCAAAGATAGCGCCTAGAAGAGTGCTTGTCGTAGTTACTTTCGACGCAACATCTCTTTCGAATGTTTCACCGAGCCAGTAATGCGTTTCAAGGCTGCTGTCTTCCATGTCTGTGTTTGTAAGTTGTGGGTTGGTGTTAAAAGCGTTACGGATGAAGTTGCTGCTGCCTTCTGCTAAGTTAAAGCTAATATTAGCGGTTTCGGCGTCGCCGCCGGTCAAAATACGAAGCTTAAAGTTACCGGAGGAGTCGGAAGCGACAACAGTTGCCGTTCCTTCTTTTGTAGTGCCGTCCGGACAAGTACCTGAGAGCACAGGGACGCCGCTATTCATGTAGAAAGTAGCAGCCAAAGCAGCGGTTTTGGCGCCGCTTGTGCCAGAGTTAAAAACAACTAGGCCATATGCTCCGCCATTGCTGGCAAGAGATGTATCGGGAGTGGCTGCCGTTTTCCAGCCGGCTTGGCCGTTGCTGTCTGCGTCTGAATGTTGTGTTCCCATTAGGCGAACATAGGTGATGGGGCCAACGCCAGCTTTCAGGTAAGCCTGTGCTGCGTAACCGCCGTAAGTTGGGGATGATTTGTTGGTTTCGCGCCAAACATCGTCAACGCCACCTTTACCATCGATAGGAGCGCCGAATGTTTCGACGAACTCAGAGAAGGTGTTGATTTTCACGGGGATCATTCCGGGGCCTTTCTCTGCGCGGCCGATGATTACCGGACCAACTACTTCTGATTCTGCGGGAATCTGAGATTGGTCAACTTCATTTAAGAAGATTCCGGGTGATACAAATCTAAATTTTCTGGCGTCTGACATACTATTGTCTCCTTAATAAAACCACTTGAGCCTTTTCAGTTAGTAAATAGTACAGAGACGAGGCAAATACCCTACTCTCTGTAAAATCCCTTCCCCTTATCATTTTTACCGAGGAAGGTGTTTATGTCGCCAACAATAACTTTTTCTCTTGGAATCTTTACATCGACGATACTTTCTTCTATAGAAACTTTTGGTTTTTTGTCGTTCACACCCTCGCCCATTAGGTAGCCGAGGATCTTGAGTTGGATTTCTGTTTCATAACTTCTTTCTTCTTCTCCCATCTCAGCGACATTGCTGCTCTGTCCGAAGGAGCCCTCGATGAAACCTTCATAGCGATGGCCCTCGTGGGTGATAAAAAAGTTATTCATCTGCCCAGTCTTCGTGATGAAAGGCTGGAAGATGTCGTTCATTTGTTGCAAGTATTCTGTTTTGATCTTCAAAGAATACATTACTTTTACGTAGACGGGTACCGGAAGGTATTTCGTCTGGAATACGACCCTGCTGTTGTTTGTTTTCAAAGACGGGAAGTTTAGTTGTCCGTGGCCGACATAAGGGTTTTCTGATGTGCCGTATTGACGGGCAGACCAAGCATTACGGAAGTTTGATGTCTTTTCTTGCTGGATCACCTTTCCTGCTGGGATTGTTATTCTTTTCACGCCTCCTGAATCTGGAATGTGGGCTTGGAATGTGCCTTTGAAGCCGGGATCCTTCTCAACAGAGGTTCTCTCAACTGTCATTAGGGGGAGCTTTAAAACACCCTTTGAGTCTCGGAGATCTTTGTCTGCCTTGATCTGGAAAGACCTTTCGGCAGAAACCCAGATGGTAGGTACCTTTTTCCAGCCCTTATTTGTATTGACATGGAGGTTTAATTCTCCCTCCGCAAATCCGAAGAGGGCGCGATCAATAGTTTCCAGAGTTGAAGGCATAAAAGCAATCTCTTCTATGTTCTCGTCTGCGTTTTCTATTTCTGTGTAGTCGTAGTTAGGAACCATCGAATAGCCCCTCTCTTGCTCTGATACACTTAGCCGAGATTTCTAGCTTGTGATCGATTTGACCGAATAGTTGTTTTGGTTCTGAAAGAGTTACAATCTCATAGAGAATATCGCCGTATAAAACAAAATCACCTTCTCTCACATAAAGGTCTTGATCTTCAGTCAGTCGCCGTTTGTGGAAATGAATAGTAATGCTCGACTCTTTGTCCAAGCCAATGTTGGAACTATACTTTGTAGTGATCCCATCGAACTCAATTAGAGCGTTGACGCGTACAGGTGGAAGAAAAGTTTTAGCTAGCGCCTCGCCATAGAGGTCGTGAAAGTTTGTTCTCTCAATGTCGATTGGGTAATAAGCAATAGTTTGTCCTATTACTCTCTCAATCAGTTCATCGTTGACCTGCTTTACGAGATCTCTCTCTTTCTTTCCCAAAAACAGCGGAGGGGGAGGTGCTGATGGCTGATTCCATTCATTGCTCATATCTCACCTCCTATCCTTGGTAAATCAACATTGGAATTTCTTGCTGAACTGTATCTATTGCGGCAATCATCGCAGCATCTTTCTCTGCGAGAGCCTTGTAGGTCATTTCGTCTAGGACTGTTTTTAACTCTTCCTTGAGTGCGGACTGTTCGTCTTTTGCCTGTGAGAGTAGGTCAGAGGCGTTTAAGGTCACAGATTCGCCCGGAATAGGTATGGACCCGAACTTGCCTCTAACTTGGCCCAGGACCTCCTTAGAGAGCGCTAAAGCGTAGTTTCTAATCCATTGCTTGCCAATGGCGTTGATATTCTGGTACGGGACATTATCAAAAGGCAAGGTGTTCATATTGTTTATGCCATCGACACCGTGTTTTCTGTCTGAATCTTCAGTCCAGCCGTCAGTATCTATGGAGAACTGAACCCAAAAGCTCTTCACATGGCCATCTGGAATCGGAAAGATCCTTAACTTATTGTTGTGGATTTCATACGAGAAGTGAGATAGTCTGGTCCACATATGATCTTCGTATGCCATGGCTTGGAGTTTATTGTGCCATGATGGGATGATCTCGAATGTTGTATCGTCGGAGAACTGTCCGTAGTAATTTAGGTTACCGACAACATTTAGGCCACCGTAATAACCATAGAAGCGCCACATTGATTGTGGCGTTCTGTAAAATACTCTTTCTATTCTTACCTTCTTGTTGCCGACAAGGCCGGCAAAAGGAACAGATCCGCTTGTTGCTGCGTCTAGGTTGTTAGCGGAGGCTCCGGAAATGATTGTTTGTAGATCGTAGTCCTGCGTTAATGCCACCGTGTTGAATGAAGCAGAATACATTGTTTGGTTCCCGCCTGCGCCTGCTGCTACTGCCACGCCATCAGTAACTCTCTTCGCGTAGCCGAACTCAAAACGAGGGAAAGATAGGTTTACCGAAGAGCCAGATGCATCTCCGCCAGTCATCTGTCCGTCGTGATCAAAGGTGCCCGTAGACATCCCAAGAAGATCGGACAATACATTCTTCGCTTGGTGAATGTTTATCTGATAAGAGTACTCTAATGCTGCTTCTTCATAAGAGGCATAGATGTTGCCGACTGTGAGTTCCACATCGAGAATGTCACCGCCGAGTTTCTTATAGGTGAACGCAACTTGATCCGATGCGCCTGATACGAAGTTCGCATCGAACAAAGCGGATGTTGAGTCGGCGTAAATGCCGAATGGATAGTGTGATGTATTAGCGGCGCCGTTTCCAGTCGTAGCTATGCTTCCTGTCGATGTTAAAATGACAGCGCTAGTCTGACTAGATGGCGATAGCTTTGGAAGTGCCATTCACTAGTTCCTCCTTGGGTTCTCTAGTAAATAGTCTACTCTTCTGTCTTTTTGCTGGTGAAGATGCTCTTGCGTGCGGTCTTCTTTTTAGCAGGAGCCTTTTTGACGGCTGCCTTTTTGACGGCTGCCTTTTTAGGTGCTGCCTCTGCTGGTGCTGCTGCTGGTTCAGCCGCGGCTGCGATTCTAGCTGCCTTCATTCTTCTTTTCCAAGTTTTGCCCATGTTATGAGTCTCCTTATTGTTCGTAGTAAATAGTTCGCCACAAGAGTAATGACGCCAATAAAAAAGCCCCACCTCCGAAGAGGCAGGGCTGCGTTTATTTACGCTTTATCGGATGTTACTCTGCGCCTAGAAGGCCGCGGATAATAACGACACCGTACATGTCCGGACGAACCATCTTCTTGGCGTACCGAGTCATCACGCCCTTGCGAGGCACGAAGTCTTCTGTACCAAAGATGGTAGGAGTGACTTGTAGAGGCACATAAGGAGCGTAGACATATCCACTTTCGAGGAAAGATCCACCCTTACG
>Ga0208299_1001106_pt1 | contig 21200 bp, 14 predicted proteins | sample 15_taG_FD_184089 | JGI IMG/M metagenome (GOLD analysis project Ga0208299, IMG submission 184089) | Marine viral communities from the Subarctic Pacific Ocean - 15_ETSP_OMZ_AT15312 metaG (SPAdes) (version 2) | ecosystem: Environmental > Aquatic > Marine > Oceanic | place: Pacific Ocean | collected...
AAAGTAGATGATTTACATTTTAAGGGATTTTATATTGGTAATAATCATTTAATAACAGAGGAAGATTGGGTTAAATTAGAAAATTTGATAACTAAGTTTATGTCTTCATACAGAGAAGAAGAGTAAAATAAATGAAGATTTTATTTATTGGCGTCTTCGACCGCGAAGGTAAATCAACTAACGTATCACAAATTCTATCTCTTAAAAAATTAGGCCATGAAGTTTCTGGCTACAACTACAGACAAAAAGCTGCTTTGATAGGAAATGAGAGCAGAGACAAAGATTTGGTTTCTACTATTAGAAATAGAAATTTTGATTTAGTAATTTATAGTAAATGTAATGTTATAACGTTACAAACGTTCAGAGAAATAAATAAACTTACCAAAACATGCATGTGGTTTATGGATCCTTTGATTACTTATGATCAAGAGATTAGAGAAAAAACCACAGCAGTAGATTATTTTTGTTGTGACAAAGAAAATGTACTCGAAGAAGCTTTGAAAATAAACAAGAACTCATTTCATGTTTTTGAAGGATACGATTCTGATATAGATAAACCTTATAATATAAAAAAACAATATGATATCAGCTTTATTGGCAATATATATGGAAGCCGCGCACAAATAATTAATCAAATCAATAGGCCGGTTAATATAATTTCTAATGCATATAGTAGAAAGCACGCGCTTGAGGTTTCAAAAAGTAAGATCAATTTAAATCTTTGTACCGCCCATGGCGCATCTGATAGAGTTTATAAGGTATTAGCTACAAAAGGATTTTTAATTTCAGACGATTGGTATAACAGAGAGAAATATTTTATAGATGGAAAAGATTGTGTTATATTTAACGATATTCAAGATTTAAACAAAAAAATAAAGTATTACTTAAACAACTGGAAAGAAGCAGAAAGGATTGCTTCTAATGGCTTTGAAACAGTACAGAAATTCACTCGTTTGAGCTGGGCTAAACAAATAATAAATCTATATGACAAAATCAAATAAAAGATTGATAGCCGGCCCATGGGTTGGCGAATTTGGATGGGAACTATTTGCTTGGCAAGCATATATTCGTTCATTGGCTGATCATTTTAATGAAATAATAGTTTTATGTCGACCAACCTCACAGCCTTTATATCAAGATTTCACAACAAAATTTATTGATATAAATCCGCCTGGAGGATTACCTGATTCTTTTTTTATGCACGGATTAGATATGCCCTCTTATACTAGAAAAATTCTTTATGAAAACAAGGATATAGTGGATAGTAATACGACCATATTTGCCCCTAGAAGAATTGGCTTTCCGCCATATACACATCATTCAGAAGAAGTAAGTTTTAAACACCTAAGCATTAAGCCAAGATACAAAAAATATGGTAACGTTGGAGAAAAAAAATATGATTATATTTTTCATATAAGAAATAGAGAATTAAGAAGACAAGATAATTGGTCTTTTGATAATTGGAAAAAACTGTTTAAGCTGCTATTGCAAGATAATAAAAAAATAGCATGTATTGGTACCATCAAAGAATCTGGATATGTTGAGGGAACAGATGATTTAAGAAATACACCACTTAATGAATTATTTGATATATTGAGAAATTGTGAAGCTGTTTTTGGACCATCATCCGGCCCTATGCATCTAGCTAGTTTGTGCGGCGCGCCCCATGTTGTATTTTCTACACCATCAGTAACAGAAAAAGATGAAATTAGATATACTAAAAATTGGAATCCGCTAAAGACACCGGTTTTATATTTATGCGAGAACGGAAAAGTTGATGCACCAGAATATATTTTCGAGAGATTTACGCAATGGATAAAATAACAATAGGATTAATCGGATACGGCTTCGTAGGCAAGGCTGTAGGGCAGCTTAAAGACGTTTTCCCGATAAACATATATGATCCATTCAATCCGGACTACAAATCCCCTAAACACACAAGAAATGCCTATAATTCGGATGTTGTTTTCATTAATGTTCCCACCGATTTGAAAAACGGACGCTTGGATATATCAATTATAGAATCGTGCATTCAAGATTTTATAAAAGAAAATCAAAATAGTAGTTCTGTAATTGTTATTAAATCCACAGTTCCAGTAGGAACTTGTGAAACTTTATCGCAACGTTATCATCTAGACAATATTGTTTTTAATCCAGAGTTTCTATCTCAAAGAACCGCAATGGAAGATTTTATTAATCAGCAAGAGCTTTATTTGGCTGGCAAAAAAGAAAACACCTTGAAAGTAAGAAGTCTTTACGAGACTTTCTTTGATTATGAAGGAAATCATGATGTGAAAATATTCGAAACGCAGAATTGGTCCGAGGTTGAATTATTAAAATTAGCAAGAAATACTTTTTATGGGCTAAAAGTAAGTTATTGTAATTATTTGTATAATCTTTGTGAAAAAGAAAATATAGATTATGATTCTTTTTGTGAACATTTTGCAAGAGCAGAATGGGTAGGAAAGCAACACACAACGGTTCCAGGCCCTGATGGAAAATTTGGATATGGAGGTAAATGCTTGCCTAAAGATTCTATTGAGCTATTAAACTTTCTTAAAGAAAATGATATAATATTTAATATGCTAAAAGAAAGCATAGAATTTAATAACATTCAAAGAAATAAGGGAGAAAATAATGTTTAAACTTTCAGATGAGGCCCTCGGCGCAGTTATGATGGCACTACAGAAATCACTTTTGGAACAGAGCGACATTGTTCCTGTACTAAAAGGTTTTGATTTCAAAACCAATGAGAAAAACGAATTATTCGTAATGAATCCACCTACATTTAAGGTGAATCACGAAGATTACGACAAGATAACTGACACTGATGCCTAAATATTTCTATTCTTGTAAAGAATGTGAATATACTTTTAGAGCGTATCACAGCCCAAAAGAGTTATTAACTAATTGCCCGGAATGTCACGGAGTTGATGCTCTATTACGCAAAATTAATAAAGTTTTTATCAAGAAGCAAGAAACAATTAATTCAGATCAGCCCGCGGGCGAATTAACAAAGCAATTTATAGAAGAGAACAGAGATATTTTAAAAGAATATAAGGAGGAGCTAACACAGAATGAGTTTGATAACAAAAATATTGATAGCTAGTTCTTTAGTCCTAAATTCATTTTTACTGATTTATCAGTTTGGATTAGTTCCTTTTTTGTTATTCTTTTCTATTGTCTTAAATCTTGGATTTGTATCATATTTGGGTTTTCTCTTGAAAGAACGTAATAACATACAGTCTGATTTTCTTGATTTGTTAACAAATTTTGAAAGCTATTCAACAAAGCTTTTGCAAATTTATGAATTAGAAATGTTCTACGGCGATGAAACACTCGAAGACCTAATTAAAAGCTCAAAAGTCTTGATTAATGGTTTTTATGATTATGAAGACAAATATTATAATTTAAATGAAGAAGGAACAATTTTAAATGATAGACCCGAAGACGAAGAAGAAGAAGAGAGCCCCGCGTAAGAAAAATATGTACTTTACCAAAGTACATGAAAACGCGATTATAAAGTACGCCTCTACAGAGTGTAACAAGATAAGATCTGACTTATATATTAGATTAATCGGCCCTGCCTTTAACGAAATGGTCGATAAGATCGTGTACACTTACAAATTTACAAATCTTCCAAATATTGATTATTTGAAAGATGACTGTAAAGTCTGGCTTACAACAATTCTCAATAAATATGATCCAGCTCGTAAATCAAAAGCGTTCTCATATTTCAGTGTGATCACAAAGAACTGGTTTATCCATAAAGTTAAAAAGAATTCAAAAAGTCTTAAGAGAGAGATTTGTTATGAGGACTTCGCACAGAAGAACACATATCAAGAAAACCTAGTAGTTGAAAATGGGTATTATGCTGCTCGTCATCATTATGAATTTATGCAGAACTTAAAGAAAGAAATTCAAAACTGGGAAAAGCTAAATCTGAAAGATAATGAAAGAAAGATCTTGGAGGCTATAAAAATTCTTTTTGAAAGTACCGACGATATTGAAATTTTTAATAAAAAAGCTATTTATTTGTATATTCGAGAAATTACCGGTCTTAATACAAAACAAGTTGTTAACAATCTCAACAAAATGAGAGTGAGATACAGAGATTTTAAGACAAAGTGGGACAAAGGAGAAATTTAGATATGAGCAAAAAGAGCAATAGCCTGGATTCATTAATCGATGAATCTTTAGATAATATCCGGCAGGATAGAGCAATGGCTTCTACTCTTTTGGTTGATTTAGTAACTCATATTAAAGGAAACAAACACGAACACAAGGAGACCGGACAAGTTGCTGCGAAATATTTAGAAACATTGCAGAGATCAAATGAGCAATTAGTAAAACTTAACACGCTTTTATTTAAGAAAAGTTCTTTATCAACTGGGCTAACAGAAGATGACAAAGAAGAATTATATGATTTGATCAATAAGGAGGAATAGCTTTGAGTTGGCCGAGTTTTTTAGATCATCTTTTTGGTATGGATAACGCGTTTTATAGACCTGACTCTTCCAAGCCGGTTATAAGGCCCGATACTGATAAGTTCGGATCTTTAGGAAAAAGCCATAGATTAATGTATACAGATGATTTATCGGCCGGCGTGACTAAATTTTTAGCTAGAGTTTTGAGAGTAGAAAACAAAGGCGGGCCGAAAGAGGATGAAAGCTTCTTCGGCAGCTGGTTTGGTGCTCTAGTCGGCGCTGACGACGAGGAAACTACGCCATCGAACGTCGCGATTACTGCAATTATAGATTGTGATATTCATGCCCCGGCCTGGGGTTCTTCTGGCGTCGGTAATTCAGATTTTAAACTTCCAAATGATTCTGGCGACGGCGGCAGTGCCAATGCTAATAAAATTATTGATAAAGTTAGAGATTGTTATAGAGGCCTCTTTATAGCATCAAATAATCTTATAAAAGAGCCAGAAATAAACTCTCTCGTATGGGTAACTTTTGGTGATATGGCCAACCGTCGCGACGGGATTTATATGGGACCCGTAATAAGTAGTGAAGCCAATCCGCGTACGCCCAACGGCCCATCTACCAGCCGTCCGCCCTGTAATGGTTTAGTTAGCGCGCCCCCGAACGGGCGCGCCCAAAATACCAGAAATGCATTAACAAAATCTCAAATTCAGCATGCTCAGTTTTTAAAAGACCTCAACGCGAAGATAGAACGAGGCCAATTGCCAGTTGGCAAAGGAGTTTTTACAGGATATCCGGATTTAGAAACTCATAAGATAAATTTAGCGACAGAAGCAACGTTAAACTGGGTTTGCTATACCGGGATTATCCAAGATAGTGATGGGAATGTCCCCACCGCACCGGACTTAACCAAAATTAAAAAATTTGCGGAGGCATACCACAAGAAAGGAATAAGAACTTATATAATGGGATATCCTTCTTATAAACATGAAGAAAAATTTATATCTGAAATAATTTCTTTAGCGGGAGAAGCAGAAGCGATTGGTGTGATTATCAATTTAGATTATTATTATGATAAAGAGAGTCCGGCCGATCCTTATGAATCTGAAAAATATTTAATGACAGCCTTAAGAGATAAGGGGAAGAAAGGTGGTTTTTGTATTGGCTTAACCGCGACAAATCTGGTCGATAAAAAGGATACCCCCTGGAAAATATTTTCAGATAGCAAAACAGGGGTAGATTTTGTTATTCCGCAAATACTCAATCAAACATATAATAAGACTCGCGACGACAAACTCCCTCCGTCCGAAGATCAACAGGGCCCCACTCAAGGCACTCCCGCCTCTTTTGATGATATTACTCCAAGTAATTTTATGGATGTTGCTAAAGATTTTGATCTTGATAAGATCGGAGACGCATTTGAGGGCGTCGCCCCATTAAATTTAGATGAGTGGGATGGTAATGCCGGCGGCCATGGGCCGGCCGGTAACCCTGGCTTTGAAAAAGTCTCCAGTGAAGAGCAAAAGACTCGTACAAAATATATGAAGGCTGCAGCTTATATTATAGAGCTTTATTGGAGACAGATGTATCCTGACGCCACCGTAATCATAACTGATCATTATCGACCCCCACCTGATAACGGAAATCATAGCATGGGCGCCGCCATCGATCTTCGGATAGAAGCCACGTTAGGCGGGTCAGGTACCAAGAGACTTTCTGTTCTTCGAACACATTCTGGCCTCAAAAAGCTTCAAGCTGCCGGCCGGATACCGAACGGCGGCACTGGTGTATATCTCAATCTTTCCCCCAATGGGATTAAGGGTGTAGATACAGCTACGGCCGGCTCGAATACTCAAGGCACCGGCTATAAGGCCGGCCCGGGCGGCTCGGCGGCGAATCATTATGATATGCGCGGCTTTCTGTACACTAGCAGCAAACATCATAAAAATACGGTATGGACTGACGGAGATACAGTAGGTAAAGGGAAGGATGACAAAAAAGGCCAGGCATGCCTCAACTATCTCAAAAATAATGGCTTAGGTGACGTCGCGGACTTTCTTGGAAATAAACCATGGAATAGCGGCGGCTGGACAACGGATCCAGAATCGCCATCAGTTGGCGGCGGAGTTCCAAATATGAGACAAGTACTTGGATTAGAAGATATGAAGCCATCAACACCTCAGTCCGCAGGAGAATCGCTTTTTGTACAGCAGTTTGAAGCATGGAAAAATATAGGCTTTAAACACATAGTACCGGCGCTGGGCATGATAGGTAAATCTCCTGAACCAAGCGGCTGGAAAGATGATGGCTATGATACTCCTGAAAAATCGCCATGGCGTATAAGAGAAGAGGCAACCTGGGCTTTTACTTCTGTAAAACATGCATTGTCAAGCACCATGGCAAACTCTGTGATATGGTGGGATTGGGAGAGTGCAAATACAAAAAGTAGTGCATGGCCTGAACAAAGGTGGGATATCATCAGAGAACTAGGCGTAGCGGCAACCACTGCGGAAAAAATTAATTCCTTAAAAGACTCTAATATGGATGACACTGAAAAAAATAAAATTAAAAACTTTCAATTAGCCAGGTTTTTGAGACAAAGTCCATCCGTTGCTGAGGACCAAGCGAAAAAACAAACACCCGACCCACCGACCACCGGGGATGCCCCATCTTCTGTGACCCCATCAGTTTCTCCAGTCATCGACCAGCCGACTGCTTCAGGTTTATCGGCAGCACAAAAAAAAGAAATTGAAACCGAAATTGACACAAAGACAAAAATTTTAAAAGCAAATGAGGAAGCTTTTGAACAATTAAAATCTGATCTCAGAGCAGGCCCTCCCGATGCCGAAGCTAAAAAAGGTATTTTATCAGCAATTGCTAATAAACAAGCTGATATCACAACACAAATAAAAGAAATTAGTGCTTTAAAAGCTAAATTAGCTCAAGAGAAGATCGCAGGATCTACTACACCAGCCACTCCAGCGACCGCCGCGACCACCACGCCGGCCAGCGCAGCTGCCTCAACAGATCCTCGTTGTAGAAAGCCTCCTGGCAATGCATCAGGCGCACCCCCTAAACAAACTGTAAAAGGAACAATCAAAGAGTCTAAACTAGAGGGGGTTGAATTTGTTGATTTTCCTTTTACAACATATCCAAGAAAAACAACAAGCTATATCGTTATTCATACTCCTGCCGGCGGCGGCGATTATGTGAAAGTTGCCAATAAACTTCTCTCTGAGGACCTAGGGGTGCATTTTACAGTAAGTCGCGACGGCACGTCGCGTCAGCATGTTCTAATGGACGATGCAGTTTCTCATGCTGCACCGATTAATAAAGATTCTGTTGGAATTGAAGTTTTAAATGCTTCAGATAAAGGCTCTCCAATGGCGGTATTCAAGCCTGGTAAAAATGTACAATATGAAAAACTTTATCAATTGGTTAAAAAAATAGTTGCTGCAACACCTATACCTTTAGAATTTCCTGCTGTTAATTTTGATAAAGGTACATATTATTTTGGTTGGAATGAAGGCAGATACAACGGACTTAAGCCCGGCATTGTTGCACATGGCTCTTTCCAGGTACAAACTGGCAAACAGCATGGCGATGGAAGATTTTCAGTTTTATATATGGCTTTGAGAAAAAATGGCAACTCTGTCGGTACCGCATACAAATTAGCAGTTGCCGCTCACGAAAAACAATCCAAAAAGAACGGTGGCGCCCGGTTTTTGATTGCAGAAGTTGCAGGCTTAAAAACCGGTGGTGCCAATCCAACATCAGAAGTTGCCTCCTCCGGCACCGCCTCCACTCCTTGCCCCGCCGGCTCTACACAGACAGGTAATAATGCCGATGGTTCACCAGCCTGTTCTACCGCCTAAAGTCGATCGGCTATTATATATGATTTTTAGAGAAATAAAAAAATGACAGATTTTGTAGATAAACACGGATGGTCCAAAAAAACTTTGGCTAGATACGACGCCGGCGAAAAGGGAACTCAATGCTCCTCCATGGCCGAGGGAATTCCAAAATATGCCGAGGCGAAATGTGAAACAGTTGTAGCTAAAGGTGCGAATAATGCTTGGATCGTCGTAGGCCGCGACCGCCCCGCCGGCCGAGATTCAGGATATGGCGGCAACGGGGCGAGTCATTGCGGAATGATTTCTTTGGTTGCCGGCCGAATGGGCCAGGGCGCGTCTGATTTAGGGCCCAGCGCTAACCAGTTGTGGGCAGAACCAGATCACAGATCAGATGCTGCTTTTATCTATATCTCACAAAAAACAGATATTGACGAAAATTTAAAATTAGTTGACGGCAAAGTTGGTAAAATAGAAGCCAAATCCGGAATTGCAATAAAAGCAGATAATGTGAGAGTGATCTCTCGACAAGGAATTAAATTAGTTACCGGCACAGATAAGAAATTATCTACTAACGCAGCTTCAATAGCAACTTACGGAATTGATTTAATTGCGGGTAACAATGACGATGATCTACAGCCAATAGTGAAAGGTGAAAACCTGATAGAGTGTCTTACTCGATTTAAACAAGAATTAGCAAAATTAAATGGGATATTTGTTGGATTCTTAAAATATCAACTAGAGTTTAATATCGGAACTTTTTATCACCATCACATCACAACAATGCCTCTGGCTCCAAATACTATGTCAGTTATGACGCCAGGAAATCCTTTGTCGATCTGCGGCCTTCCGGTAATTCAGAATCAAATAACCAGAACACTAAGATCATTGGCTAATCAAAAATATAATTTGATTCAAATGCAAACAGAGTTTTTAACCCCTGGCGATGCCGAAGACGGACATACTCATTATATTAATTCAAAATACAATAATGTTAACTAAAATAAAAGACGAGTATAAATAATAATATGGCAGAAACACTTAATGATAAAATCTGGAGAAGGATAGACAAAGCTCGTTCCGACGCCGCGGCCACAAGCACGAACGACATGGACGCCACATTTGCCGAAATGGATCTTCTCCAGGCCGTCCTTCCTAAAATCACGGAGGTTAGCACAGACGACGGTGACGCGACAAGACATGTTAACTATAATCCTAATCCATTTGATGGTATAACTTATCCAACGACAATAACTAAACCACAAGCAGAAGTACAAGTAGAAACACAGGCAGCAAAACAGGAAGAATTTCTAGCGGTTCAAAAAAGCCAAAATATTCCAGAGACGCAAGAGCCAATACAAGTACCAGGCGCAACACATTATATTGATTTGCCACCCGGTGACGACATTGCTGCAATCGTAAGAAATGGCTATATTCCCAGTAGTGAATCACCAGATAAAATTAAAAATCTTGATTTAAATAAAGAAGGTAAAAATCAAATAAACAAAAGTTTATTTGTTGATCTTGAAGGAGTTTCAGATCCCCGGATCGTTGGTTACCACCCACAGCATACTCAAGTTCAACTTATCGAAGAAGGCTATGGACTGGGCGCTAATTTTTCTCGTGTCGCAGTATATAGTCCGGACACTAAAACCTGGCCACATCGAGTCACACACCAAGGCAGGGCCCGACCAGAATTAAACGTATATTTTATTGATAGAAGAGTCTTAAAACGTTTTGCACAATATTCTTCAGATATGGAAGCTAAAGATACAGAATTTTCTATTACAAACAAGATTAACGTTGAACTTCCAACGATTCAAGTTGATGAGCCAGATCATAAATGGGTTGTGCCAATTTGGACAACCAAAGAAATGTGTGATCCATTTCTTAATAAAAAAACGAGAGAATATTCTGTTACATTAGAAGTAGAAAGTGAACTAGCTGATGAAAATATTAAAAGAAAAGGAATTAATTTTCTTTTAGAATATTATGATAAAAAATTCGATACTTCGACAATTAATCGCTTAATGTACCTCGGCGGCCCGAATTATTCAAATTTGAATCAAGAGGCGCCATCTCAAGGTCTATTCGCAACAATCAAAGAAACTACTGCTGAGCCTAGAGATGATGGATTAAAGAAAGTCTTGGTTACTATTCCTCAAACTTATTTTGATCATCCTTCTTTGGAAGTTGATAAAGCTAACCCAAACAGATTAACCAGACAAGATTATATTGGCCCGGGCTTAGTAAAGTATACGTATCTTATAAAAAATTCTGAGATTTCTAAAAAAATAGAAAAATTAATAGAACATTTAGGTGAATTTAAAAAAAGAATCGACGCTGAGGAGCAAGAGCAATCTGGTTTAACTATAAAATCTGAAGATATAGATAAAAAAATTGAACATTTAAAAACTTTTAAAAGTTCTATGGATTCTTTTCTTCAATTGAACGATGAAGAGTTACAGGATGATGGAACCATAGAATTTGGACTTGATGGAGTTTTTAAAGTTGCCTATATCAGTTACGCTAAAGATAACAAAGCTAGATTTTTAAGAAAGGGCTTAAATTGTATTAATTCAAAAAATAAAGTTTTTGAAGATCAGACAACATCAGCTTATTTGTTTTATGCAGATCAAGAAGACGGCATCGCAGAAGCAATTAAAAAAAGTAAATATCCAGGTATAGAACTTGTTCAAAAATTTACATATCCAATTCCGAGTGTATTTCCGTCTAAAAAATCATCAAATCCTATAGATCGCCTGGCTGAAACATCAGCAGAAAATAGACAGTTACTGGCCAAGCCGGTTAAAACCAAGGCGGAAGTAAAAAAGACAAATGCCTTATTAGGAAGTTCAGAAGAACGCCAAAAGAAAGAAATGAAGGCTGCTTTAGGACAGTTTTTTCCTGGTGATGATATATTTGGTAATTTTGAGAATTTACTTGATTCTGTTGGAAACATAACTGAACTTTTTGATATGGTTCTCAACAAAGTGCCTTTATTTAATTTATTAGCCAAAGCTGCTCTTTGTTTGCTTCATAAACTAGGAATCGATGATTTGTTGAATATGATAATCGATGCATTTTTGAGCATGTTAAGTGCTATAGAACTAATATCAATATTAATTAATCAATTCCTTTTAGACTTAATGGAAAAGGAATGTCCGGGCGCCACTCTTAAAATTGAAAATATCATCAATAATGCATTCGAAGCTGTTTTAGGCAATACAAACGCTGTTCTCGCAGCCCAAGAAAAAGAATCAGTATCTAAAATATTAGATGAAATTGTTAATGCTAGGTTCGAGAAAAGAGAGGCCTCATTCATCAATAAAGATATAAATTTTGATTCTGGTGAGTTATTATCAGTGTTGGGTAATGTGTTTAGTTATATAGTTAGGGAGTTAAAAGAACAGGGACTATTAACATGTCTTTTGGTGTCGTTATGTGAGGCTCTAAAAAGTACAAAAGAAGCAAAAGAAGCACAAAATGCTCTCGAAGTAGCTCACAACGCTTATAAATCAGACATTGTAGTATCGGCGGAAGTAGACGGAAAAACATATGATGGCATAGCTAGCTTTTCAATAGAAGATATAGCTGAAGAAACAACTAAAATTACTCCTGTCCTGAAAGGATTTATGGATCTTATCAACCTGATACCGTTTTTAAAAGAGATTGACTGTGAATTGTTGGTAATGATTTTGGAAACTCGCGTTTTGGGCACACGTACCGAAGATGAAATCATCAAAAAAGAAATGCAACAAATAGGAGTTAGATTACCGACCATAGAATATTCTGATGATCCCCTGGCTTTTCTAGATTTAAAGATTTTAAAAACAATATTAAAAGTATTAAACGAGGTTTTAACTCCTATTATCAAAGTTATTTTAGAAGAACTGGGTATTTTATGTCAAGGTTTAAATATTGATACTCCCTTGGAAAACACTAGTGCGGCCCCCTTAAATTACAATGAATTATCACCCGATGATTTAGATAATTTAGACAGCAACTTTTTTGATACTGCTAGTAATGCTTTAAACTTTCCAGGTGATCAAAGTATATTGGACAATTTTAATTCACCCGATCGTCGTGGGATGAATAATATATTAAATGATATTATGTCAGGCGCTATGGGCATGCCCGCAACTCCTGCTACAATTGACGAAACAAAAAAATTAATCGATGTTCTTTCAAATATTCTACGGCCAACTGAAATTTGTACTTTATTATCTGGCAATGCCAATAACGTAACTTTAAAAATAATATTTAAATTAATTCAAGAGAGGCCAGAATTTGCTTTGATTTCCCAGTATTTAAAGTCCACAGATACTATTTCAAAACTTTTTAAAATCCTAGGGCAGTACGCTAATCAAAATTACTGTAAATCAGCAGTAGAAGATATAAGTTTGATTTCAATGTTATGTGAACAAAGATTAAATGAACAGATGTACTGCCAGGTTTTACAAAAGAAGGGATTTTCATCAGAACAATGTCAAAAAATCTTGGATGATAATAAAAATAGAGATAAATCAAAATTAGCAATATTAGCAGAAATGCTGTCAGCAGATTCTTTATCAGATTATTTTCAAGATAAATTGCCGGAAATGCATTGTACTCCGGAAGCTCCCGGACTATTGCCGGTTAATGATGATTTTATGAATGAAATTATTGATTTATCTTTAAACACTGTTCTGGGAGCGGTGAAAGTACAGTTTACCGCCGAGGCCCGCGGAATTAAATCAGTCTTGATTAAAGAAATAATCACCCCATATGGTGGTGATTTTCCGAGACCACCAGAGATCGGTCGCGACTATATGAATGCCGAGATTCCAACCGGATCTATAGGGACACCGATGGAAGGAAAATTATTTACAATGACATCATATATGAAGACCGGCGACGTCGAGGCAACCGACGATATGTTCCCATTCGGCAAGAAAGAGGACGACTACGGCGTTGGTGAACAAATTATTGCAAATTGGCCGATGGTGGATAAAACGGAAAGAACAGTTGCTCCGCGCTTCGTAGAAGCCGCCAGCCAGATCCGCGAAGTCGGAAACATTGTAATTATTGATAATGCAGAGAAGGCTAACTTTGATTCTACAATCGCAGCAAAAAAATTCGTGGTTTCTATACAAGAGATTGATGAGGCTCTTCAAGCTACGATAGAATCTCAACGCATACGAATCAACAATTTAGCTGCAGCCTCGGGCATTACCACTGATCCAGACAGCCTCGCGGCCGGCTTCTCCCCACAAGATGTTGCCATCAGCGCTTTAGCGGCTTTAAGCGAGCTTACTGTGCGAAAAAACTTAGTTGAGTATAGATTACCTTCTTACCGATTTTTGCGAGATAGTTCAGAATTCATTGACCGCGGCCTTCCGGATGATTACAGTAGTTTTTCCGTCACAAAGCTTCCTATTAAAAAACCAGGAAGGAACGGAAAAGCTATCATAATAGATGTATTAGAAAATTCCCAAGATCAAAGCACACTCGATGATATTAAATATCTTAAATCGCAACCAACATTAACAGGAGAGGGGACGCTTAATATAGAAAATGAGCCGGACAGAACACTTCAGGAATATACTTTTGCAAAAATTCTCTCTTTATCCTTTGAAGATATCACCCCCGCCGGCGCCGCGGCTGGGGGCGGAAACGACTCCGCGGCCCCCTGGGATCCCAGCAAACAAGAGTTTGGCGGATCCGCAGCCGTCGGCGGAGCCTCAAATGCCGGCGTGATAAGAGGAGATATAGAAAAACAATTTGCAGATTTATTTCCTTTTGTGTTGGCCAATAAACAAAATGAAATTATTAAAGAATGTTTAAACTCAAGATTCTTTTCTGCATTTAATTTGGATAAGCTAATCACTTCTCCATTATCGCAAGAGGCTATGGGTGCTTTACCCTGCTCTGATTATCCAAATATAAATTTAGATAATTTAAGAAAAGGCCTTTTAGATTTCGATGATATTAAAAAAGAAGTCAAAGACCTTTATGATGATTTGGCATGCGAAACTCATACACGTCCCGCCGATGAGGCGGATCCATTGGATGACGCGATTCGTTATGGAATGATATTGATTTCTATTAGATTAATTATTGCAGAGACAGTCTTTAAATCATTGTTTTTCTTCTCTAGATTCAACGCAGAGGAGGCAATTGTAAATTCTGGTGTTTTTCTATCACATGTGTTGATAAGGCTCAAAGAACAGGCAGACAATTCAAAAGCAAATCCACGGTTTTACGCAGAAATTAAAAAAATAGCATTTAAAAAATTGCTTAATTTAGTTAAAGGCCAAAATCGCGTGGATTTATTATCCAATAGGATTATTTTTGATACTAACCCAGATCCTGCAGCTAGACAATTCACGAATTTTAGTAATAAAATATTTAATTTAGCAGATTTGGGTGAATTAGTTATGGCCACTCGCAAAACGGGCGCCGAGCAACAGAGCACAGTCGCCGATACACTTTTTCAAAATTATATGGACACAATGTCAGATGAGGAGGAGGATTTATCTGTAGACATCGATTTTTCTGACCCTGCTGCCGTGTTTGCGCCAATCATGATCAAGTTCCAAACAAAATTTAATGATCTAGCTATCAAGAACATGATCAACGAGACCACAAAAAAAATGGCTTCGAAGATTAATTCTATGTTTTTGGATAAAGATAGGATTAGCGTTGATACTACAAAAACATTATTGTCTTCAAATATAATTTTTGATATTCCAAGTGATTTAGTAAACGCTAACGCAGGTGCAAGTAAACAAGGATTTAAGGATGAAGAAGGTTTTGGCGAACTCCTAGGAGTTAAAGTCAACGAGGATACCCTTCTCTCAATGGCCGGCGTTCCGTATCATGAACGAAATGCACGCAAAGATTTCTTGAATGAATACGTCGGGCCCGCTTCAATTGTTTCCCCGGGAGAAAACGAACCGCACTTCAAGCCTACTACTCCTGAGGTACCGGCGGCCATCAATATTATCGATTATAAAGAAGAGTTAGATCGTATCGATAATGGCGAAACTACAAATATTAGGAATATTTGCCTTGATGCATATGCCACAGACACCACCTTTTATGCTAATACAATGCAATCTACTTTTTATAATCGCGAAGGAAATTTAACAAAATTAGGAAAAGCTACTAGAAATGGCGGATTTATCGTACAAAAATATGTTCAGGTTAAACTAAAAAAAGATCCAGGATCTTTTGAAGGAGATAAGAAAAGATTCTTGGATACATTTAGAAGCGCAATCACCGGAACCACAAACTTAGACTGGGAAAATCCAGAATATATTTTTAATCTTTCTTACAAACAATTTGATTTTATTTTGAGTCTTGCTTTAACATCGGCTTCGCCTCTTGCTGATGCTCCTTTTATTATTCCAGGAACTGGCGATATATTTACATTATCTGAAGTATTTGATTATATACGCCAAGAAATTAGATTAGTATATGTGATGCCTCATAACATAAATGTTTTGGCGACCCCCGGCCAAGGCATAGCACCAGAAGAGTTTGAGAAATATGCTGTAGAATACGAGGGTAGATTAGTTGCTCCTGGTTCTATACCTGCCTATAGTAATACGGTCTTACCGGGCCAGATCGAAGATCTATTATTAGAAACAGAAGGCGCCTCGCCAGGCTCACTAAACCAAATATTTAGTAGAAAAACATATCAAATAAAAGAACCAATACCAAAAGATTTTGATAACTTAAATACAGTAATAGAAGGTGCAGAAGATTTGCTTTTTAGCAAACAAGAAAAAACTATAGGATCTTTTTACGTAATTCCAATTAAAGACGCCTATGTTACTAGAGATTTAAGCGCCCTAGAAGAGATGACAAATGTCAAAGCTTATCTTGCACTGCATCCAGAGGTGCGACACACCGGAAACGACTTCCCGCCGGTACCTTTATTTTCCAGTGAGCAAATTGCTTTTAATGATCCGATTGTAGAATTAGTAGGCGAAAGCGCACAAAATTTAATGCCTGAACTTTTTAAAAAATCAAAGGTTAAAATGTTAAATGATTATGTTTTGTCTAGTACAAATTTATTAAATTTTGCTATCTTGCAACAGTCTTACTTTCCTTATAACAAGAAATTTGATTTTGATGATTTATTCGCCGGCAGCCGCACAACAGCAGAACAAATCTTTAATGAGAGTAGCAAACCTAAAGATGATTGGTCTTCGCTGCTGACTGATGAAGTGCTTTCTGGATGGAACAATGAAATGGATAAAATTATGTCTGCACAAATACCAGAAGGGGCTTTCTTCCAGTGGTTGCTGGAGGTTATTCCAAAATGGATATTAAGATGGTATGTTGCTGCGACCGACCCTTGTATGAAGGAGGCCTTCGATCAGCAAGACGAAAACGAGTGGGATGATAAGAAGTTACCAGAAATTGTATTTGGATCTTTGCTTGTAAAACCTGAAAATTGTTCAAAAGAGTTTGACGAGATTGTCAAAAGTATTCCTGGCCTAGAACTAGCTTTAGATCTTTTGGGAATTTCTGTTCCAGGAGATACATCCGAGAAAAAACTTTGTCTGCCAGGAATCAGGCCTGTTCCAATTATTCCAGTCGGATTTCCATTATTTGGTGATTCAATGAAGCCAATCACTCCTACTGGTTTAATATATACCCTATTACAATTCTTGGTAGGCTACGACGAAAAATTCAATCCGGAATCATTACCAGAAATAAATGTTGATGTCGACACTCCAAAAACAGATATTTGTGGGCCCGATTCTAATTTAAATCAAAATTCTGGCCTAATTACTCAAGAAACCTCGGAGGAATAAACTAAAATGTATGGAATTTCACCAAAGCTGCCTTTGTTAGTTGATGATCTAGATGGCCATTATGGTCTGACTAAAACAACTCGCGAAGCAGTAAAACAAAATTTTAAAAATCTTATCTTAACAGCTCCCGGCGAAAGAGTGATGGATCAACAATTTGGAGTTGGATTGAGAAATTTCTTATTTGAAAATTTCACTATTGAAGTCGGTGAGAATATCAAATATAGAATTTTTAATCAAGCAAAATTATATATGTCTTTTATAAAGATTAATTTTGTTGATCTAGGCCAAAGTCAAGATGATCTAGGAACCTTGTTTGTAAAAATAAGTTATTCGATCCCAAAGTTGGGCGCCAATGATACTTTAATAATAAGGCAATCAACTTAAAAAATAAAATAAAACTAATTAATATTGTTGAGGATATTAGATGGCCACTACCGATGTAAAAGAATTAGCTATAGATTATACTGCAAGAAACTTTTCTTCGATTAAAGAAGAATTAGTTGGGTATGCAAAGAGATATTACCCAAGCACATTCAAAGATTTTAATGAGGCCAGTTTTGGGGCTTTAATGATCGACATGGTCTCTTATGTTGGGGATATGTTGTCTTTCTACGTGGATTATCAAGCAAACGAAAGTTTCTTGCAAACCGCGATAGAATACAAAAATATTATTAAATTGGCGCGCCAGCTAGGATATAAATTTAATGCGTCACCAACCTCTCACGGAATATTAACTTTTTATGTTTTAATTCCAGTTTCATCAGTTGGTTCCGGACCCGACATATCTTATTTGCCTGTTTTAAAGAGGGGCTCAACATTTAGCTCAACCTCTGGAGCCTCTTACATTTTAACTGAAGACGTTAATTTTGGCGATTCATCAAACGAAGTTGTGGTTGGTGAAGTCAATGACACAACTGGCGCGCCAACCAGTTATGCTATCAAAGCAGCCGGCCGCGTAATTTCTGGCCAATTTGCTATTTTAGATTTTGAAATTGGAAAATTTCAAAAGTTTAGAAAACTAGAAATTCCGGGGGGCCAAATAGTATCAGAAATTATTTCTGTAACAGATAATAATGGCAACGAATACACCGAAGTTGATTACCTGTCTCAAGATGTAGTATACAACTCAATAACTAACCCATCTGCAGATGAAAGAACCTTGGCTCCCAGTATTTTAAAACCAGTGGCGGTACCAAGAAGGTTTGTTACTGAGCGTGAAGCAAGAAATACTTTTATTATTTTTGGTCATGGCTCCGAGTCTGATTTACAGACTGATCCAGTCGCGGAACCAAACAGAGTTATTCTCAATTTGCATGGGAAAGATTACGTTACTGATAAAAGTTTTGACCCAAACAACTTAATTAGTTCTGATAAATTAGGTGTTGGGCCGGCCAATACAACCTTAACAGTAGTTTTTCGAACTTCTAGGACGACAACGGTTAATGCCCCTGTTGGGACAGTATCACGCGCCAATCAAGTAAATTTTAGATTTGATAATTTATACACGTTGGGCGCCGAAAAGAAAAATAATATAATTAAATCTCTTCAGGTAAACAATGAAGATCCAATTATCGGAGATCCAGTTAATGTTAGCACAGACGAAATTAGACAAAAGGCATATGGAAGTTTCTACAGTCAAAATAGGGCGGTAACTCTACAAGATTATAAAAATTTAATATATTCAATGCCTTTGAGATTTGGTGCGATATCTCGTTGTGCTATAATGAAAGATGGAGATTCTTTTAAAAGAAATCTAAATTTGTATACTGTATGTAAAAACAACAGCGGGACTTTAATCACAGCAAACACAACATTAAAACAAAATTTAAAAACATGGTTGAATAAATATAGAATGGTAAATGATAGTATTGACGTGTTAGACGCCAAAATCGTTAATTTAGGGGTTACCTTTGAAATTATTTCTCAAAGAGGACTTAATAAAGCCAGCGTATTAAACGATTGTTTGTTGGCATTAACAGATTTATTTGCCATCCCCCCAGATATAGGCGAATTTTTAGAAATAACAACGATATATAAAAGATTAAATTTAGTTAGAGGAGTTGCTGATACTGTTAACGTAAATGTTATACAAAAGTTTGGAGCGCGATATGCAGACACCTTTTTTGATGTTGAAACTGCGTATTCTGCAGATCGTAGATTTATACGAATGCCGCTAGATACTATTTATGAGTTTAAATTTGGGACCGATTTCGAAGGCACAATAAGATAATGACAATTAAAAGATATGTTGCAACAAAAGACAATACGATAACAAATGCGTTTAAAGAGAATTTGATTAATAGAGGGACTGGCTCAAATATGGGCGCTTCTGATATTTTAGAAATATACTCGTTATATGGTCAAACATACGATTCCTCTTCTTTAGAGGGCATAACCAGAACACAAGAATTATCTAGAGCTTTAATTCAATTTCCTGTTTCTACTATTATAACCGACCGTGCCTCCGGCACAATTCCCGCATCCGGCAGCGTAGATTTTTATCTTCGCATGTATAACGCGAAACATGGGCAAACCATACCAAAAGAGATGACACTCACCGTTGTTCCTGTTTCCTCTTCGTGGGAAGAGGGTTTTGGCCTGGACATGGAAGGCTATAGAGATTCAACCAAAAATCAACAAGGCTCAAATTGGATCAAAAGGTCGGCTGATACTAGCTGGGCCACAATTGGAGGAACTTATTTAACAGCATCTGCCAACAACGATTATGGAGACAGAAGACAGCAAGTAACTTTCGCGAAAGGTACAGAAGATCTAAAACTAGATGTCACAGACACAGTAGAAAGATGGATTAAAAGTACACTTGCAGCCGGCGGCTTTCCAAATTATGGTTTTGGAATTCATCTTACGGCTAGCCAAGAAGCATATTTTTCTGCTTCTGCTGGTGATTTTGCTAGTGGCTCGATAATTCAAAATGTTTCTGGCGCCACAAGATCTTTTTATACAAAAAGATTTTTCTCACGTACAAGCGAATTCTTTTTTAAGAGACCATTGATAGAAGCTAGATGGGATTCAACGATTAAAGATAACAGAGGCAATATACAGTACAGCAGTTCACTATTATCAGCTGGAGATAATCTGAATACGATTTATCTTTACAACTACGTGAATGGACAGTTAAAAAATATTCCAAACTTAACTGATGATTCTGCAAAAATATATGTACAACTATTTTCTGGCTCTGCTTCTAGCGTTCCAACCGGTTCTGCTATCGACTTAGTCACTACAACAGATTATGTCAGCACAGCCGTTCCAACAGTTGTCACAGGAGGCTATGTTTCTACTGGTATTTATTCTGCTTCGTTTGCATTAACCGCCGCCGCTTCTCTTGTAACAAGATTTTATGATGTGTGGCACTTAGACGGCACTAGTATGTTGGGCACCCAAGTTTATACAGGGTCTTTTGACCCAACGCTCTTTAGAGCTTCAAATAGAAATTCAAGATCTCGTTGTGTCCTTAACATTACAAACTTAAAATCAACATATGAAACTACAGAAAATCCTCGCATTAGAGTCTTTGCTAGATTAAAAGACTGGAGTCCAACAATTTATAGTAAAGCCACAGCGAATGTTGAAAATATTATAATTGATGACATGTATTACAAAGTTATTCGTGCGCTAGATAATACAAATGTTATTAATTTTGGTACCGGTAGCACCAGCCCACAAGCTATTGGAACAAACGCTTCCTATACACGCTTATCTTTTGATATGTCAGGCTCTTATTTTGATTTAGATATGTCTATGTTGGAGCCTGGCTATATGTACACAATTAACTTAGCAGTTTATAAAGAGCCCGGTTACGATCAATATAGCCAAGGCTTTAACTTTAGAGTCGAAGAAGCCGAGGATAGTTAGTTTTAAATGGACAAGAAGTTTACACAAAAAACATTATCTGGTAATAAGATGTCAATTGCAGATTTGTTCAGCGGCGCCGTTATAGGAAGCTCTAGTACAACTGCCTCATTTTCTGAAGATGCAGAATCTTCTAAATTTTTAAAAGTATATGAAGAACAGGAAAAAAGATTTGTTCCTCAAATTGATTTTACAACAGCATCAAATTTTGCAAAATTTGGTTCTGCAACCTCATATTA
>Ga0208299_1001107_pt1 | contig 21196 bp, 31 predicted proteins | sample 15_taG_FD_184089 | JGI IMG/M metagenome (GOLD analysis project Ga0208299, IMG submission 184089) | Marine viral communities from the Subarctic Pacific Ocean - 15_ETSP_OMZ_AT15312 metaG (SPAdes) (version 2) | ecosystem: Environmental > Aquatic > Marine > Oceanic | place: Pacific Ocean | collected...
GGTGCACGTAAGCTACAATGAAAAAGGTGCTAACAGAAAACAAGTTTTGACTTACGATGGCAAAAGCTACGAAAACGGTTTGCCGGATATGAAATGGGAAGGGGGAAGAGTAGTAGGATGATAGAAAAATATAAAAAATCATTACATAGTTGGTTTAATAAATATGAATTGCAATACAGAGTATTAATGTTAATTGCAGTTGTTTATTTATTAGGTGTTCATGCTATGGGTTGTTAATTATGGCTATTACTAGGTCACAAATGCCTAAAGAACTTAAGCCAGGTCTTGGTAGGAACTGGAAGCGTGATCCCTATGCCAAAATCCTTGAATCTAGACTGTATGGTCAAAAAGTAGTACAATCTAAGAAGTTGTACAACCGAAAAAGGTCTAAACAACCAACATAGACAATGGGGCCCCAAAGGAGGATAGAATGTCGGATAAAAGTGAAAGTTTTAGAAAAGGTGTAACTCTTAATCTAGGTAAAACTTTTGAATCAGGTTTAAACATAGGGTTTGATTCCTTCATTGGAGAGACAACTGAAAAAGGAAAATACAATATGGCACCTAAAAAAACTAAAGATATAAGTCTGGGAGTAGGTGCTACAACTAAAAAAGGTACTAAAATTAGACTTGATGCAAGTCAATCGAAGGCTAAAGGCAATTATTATTTTCCTGAAAGAACTGAAAAAAGTTTAATTTTGTCTATTGGTAAACAATTTAATACAGGTGGTGACGTTCAAGTTAACCGTAAAGGCGTTGTAGATAAGGATTTATTATAATGGCTAATTTAATGATGCCAGATGCTGATCCAGAATTCAAAGCTTATTTAAAAGAAAGAGCTAAAAAAGAAGCAACGACAGACTATCATTCATTAAAAGCAGATTTTGAAGATTGGAAAAAACATAGAAAGCCCAAAGGAGCTTATTTAGGTACTTTTATATCAGGGGGTCCAGGAGGATCGAACCCGTCATATAGAAAGTACTATAAAGGTATGCTAGATTAAGAATATGCCATTTCAATCTGAAAAGCAGAAGAAATGGATGTGGGCCAACAAGCCAGAAATGGCAAGAGAGTGGACCCAAGAGTATGGAAGTAAAGTAAAAGCAAAGACAGGTACTATGGCTAAAAAAGACGATAAATGGATTCAAAAAGCTACGAAGAATATGCGTAAGGATAAACCTTGCACAGGTAAAAAATTTGGTAGCCCTACTTGCCCTCCAGGAAGTAGACGATACAACCTAGCTAAAACATTTAGAAAAATGAATAAACCTAAAAAAGCTTTTCTTGGTAAAATGTTCAGAAAAAGTTCAACTGCAACTCCAGCATCTCAAAGTAGTTCGGGAGGTAGTTCTGGAATGGGCGGTTTATTAAGACAGCTTCTTGAATCGAAAAAACATTTATTCAACAAAGCAGGAGGCGGTCCGATTAAAGCTAAACACGGTTATTTTATCCCAGTAGCAAGCCCACATGTTGATGTGGCAAAATATATTGATACGCTAACTCAAAAAGAAGATAAGCCTTGGAAAGGCAGAATAAGAAAAGAAGGCTCTGAAGAAAAAATCATAAATAAAAAATGGTCCAAAGGGCAACGAAAACAAATGGGACAGGGTGCCGGACAATATCCTAAAGTAATAGGCAAAGTAACCAACAAAAAGAAAACTGGTCCAATCGGCAAACCACAAAACAAAGAAGAAGAACTAAAACCAAAATTAAATATAATTAAAGATATAGTTGGAGAGCAAGTCAAAGGTGGACCTTATAAACCAGGATGGAAACCTCAGCTATCTGTTAGAAAAGCTAAGAGAGGCAAGATTTTTGATAGTAAAAAAGTAAGTCCTAAAACTCATGAAAGATTTATGAAATTATTTAAACACCGTGAAAGAGGTGGTTGGAAAGACGCAAAAGATTATAAAAGATATTTAACAAGTTTAGGTGCAGCTACGAAAAAAACTAAAGCATCAACTGCTATGGGTAAAGCAAATAGAGCTTTTGGGAAACTTCCTTATGTGAAAAGAATCCCCTTTATAGGAAAAGGAGATCCAAGTGACTTTTTAAAAAGAAAAAGACAATTGAGTACTGCAGGAGCAGTTGGAAAAACATTACTTAAAAGAACAGGACTGGGTAAAGCGGTTTTAGCTGCTACAGCGGTGGCAGGAGCTTATGAAGCAGGAAAGCGTAAGTTATTTACTAAAGATAAAAAGAAAGTACAAAAGAAAGCAACAGGTGGGGAAATCATTATCGGCAGAGGTGTTGATATGGATTTATTGTAATGAATTATGGCGACATCAGGAACAACAGCATTCGATCTCGATATAGACGAGATAATTCAAGAAGGCTACGAAAGAATAGGCCTTAACACCAATAGCGGTTACGATCTTAAAACTGCTAGAAGAAGTCTAAATATTTTATTTTCAGAATGGGGAAACAGAGGAGTTCACTTATGGAAAGTGGCTTTGAAACACCAAGCTTTATCATCAGGCGTTAGAGAATATACAGCGGATACTGATTGTAGTGTTATTTTAGAAGCGTATATTTCTACAACAGATTCTATTACAACAAGTACCCAAGATGTAGCTTTATCTAAAATATCTAGATCAGAGTATGCATCTACTCCTACTAAAGGATCATTAGGACAACCTTCTCAATATTATGTAAGTCGAGTGCAACCACCTATAATTACTTTATTCCAAACACCAGATGCGAGTACCTACACTTATCTAAAATATTATTATGTTAAAAAATTGCAAGATGCAACGGCTTATTCTGATCAACAAGCTGATGTTGTTTATAGATTTCAACCTGCTATGTGTGCAGGATTAGCTTACTACTTAGCTCAAAAAAAAGCACCCGAAAGAGTAGAGATGTTAAAGATAGCTTATGAAGATGAACTCAACAGAGCTTTAGTAGAAGACGGTCAGAGAACTTCAGTCTTTATAGCTCCTAAAGATTACTTTCCAGCAGGTATATAATGGGTAAATTTGCCAGTGGAAAATATGCATTAGCCATTTCAGATAGATCGGGAATGCAATTTCCTTACAGAGAAATGGTATTTGAATGGACTGGAGCTTTTGTTCATATTAGTGAATGGGAAGCTAAACAACCCCAAATCAATCCTAAATTAATTAGTGCTGATCCAATTGCTTTAAGAAACCCAAGACCTTTGCATAGAAGTGGTATTTTGGTACAATTAGATCCAGCAGCGTGGTTTACGATTAATGGTAATATTAATCCTATACCTAGTGAAGCTGCTAGTGAATCAGGAAGCATGATGCCTCCTGAAACAGCTAATGAAGAAAATAAAAAAAGACAGGCTAGAATGTCTGTTGGAAATGTAGTGGTAGCTATAACATGACGTATGCAGAACTTATAACAAAATTAAGAGACTACACTGAAGTTAGTAGCAGTGTTTTAACTTCTACAATTTTGGATGGTATTATCAGAGATGTAGAATTTAAAATTTTTAGGGAAGTTGATGCAGATTATTCTAGAAAATATGAAACTTCTTTATCTACTGGAACGAATCGTTATCTTTTACTTCCAACCGACTGTTATATCATCCGATCTTTACAATTAACCAGTAAAACAGGGGATTCTTCTTTTGAAAGATCTATGTTAGAAAAGAAGGATACCAGCTTTATAAGTGAATTTTATCCTTCAACCACTACTTCAGGGACTCCTAAATATTATGCGAATTGGGACCCAAATAATATAGTTATGGCTCCTACACCAGATGTGGTTTATGGGGTGCAATTGAATTATATTTTCACTCCAGAAGCTCTAAGCTCTTCTAATACAACCACGACTCTTTCAACCAAGGATCCTGATTTATTACTTTATGGGTGCTTGGTCAATTGTTATGGCTATTTAAAAGGTCCTATGGATATGTACAAACTGTATGAAGCAAAGTATAATGAAGCTATACAAACTTACGCTCTTCAACAAATGGGTAGAAGACGTAGAGATGATTACGATTTTGGTGTACCGAGAATTAAAATACCGTCACCATCACCGTAAAAAATTAAATTATGAGGAGAATATAATGGCAATAGCACAAGCAATATGTAATAGTTTTAAAAAGCAATTACTAGAAGGAGACGCAAACTTTACGCAAACAACTGGTGATAAATTTAAATTAGCTTTGTACCAAAGTACAGCTAACTTAAGTGCATCAGCTACAGCGTATACTGCAACAGGAGAAGCAACAGATACTGGAAGTGGAGACTATGCAGCGGGTGGAAAAAACCTTGCTGTCGGTAGTCAACAAACATCTGTAGCAACAGGTGTGGCAATTGTAGATTTCGCTGATCTTTCTTTTACTGGAGTTACTTTAACTGCAAGAGGAGCGCTAATTTATAATACATCATCAGCAGTAACTAATGCAGCAGTAGCTGTCTTAGACTTTGGTGGTAATAAAACAGCAACAGCAGGAACTTTTACAATACAATTCCCAGCTTTTACAACTTCTGCAGCTATATTAAGAATTAGCTAAGGAGGTTTTAAATGGCAGGTGCACCGTCAGGTTGGGGGTCCAATGACTGGGGGTTGGGAGCATGGGAAGATAATGCCCTTGTTATTGACTACGGTGCATGGGGATCATCCGTTGAAGGCTTCGGTGACGGAGTTTGGGGTAACGGAGTTCAACTTAATACTTTATCCACAAGCATAGGAAGTGCAACTGCAACTATTTCAATCAATGCTGCAGTTACTGGGCAATCTTTAACAACTTCAATTGGAACTGAAACTGTAACAGCTGACGCTAATGTTACACTTACAGGAGAAGCTTTAACAGGAACATTAGGAAATGAATCAGTTGATCTTAATGTTATTGTTTCTGTAACAGGACAGGCTTTAACTGGAGCAATTGGAACCGAAATCGTTACTGCTGATGCAAATGTAACAGCTACAGGCGAAGCTTTAACAAGCTCTCTTGGAACTGCTACTGGTGGTGGAAATGCTTTAGCAGAACTATCTGGAATAGCCCTTACTTTTGCAATTGGTAATGAATCAGCAACGGCTGATGCCAATGTTACTCTTACAGGTCAATCTTTAACAAGTGCCGTAGGTACTGTAGATGCAGTATCTGTAGCTGAAGTAACAGGACAGGCTTTAACTGGAGCACTTGGAAATGAAGGAACTACAGCAGATGCAAATGTCACTCTTACAGGAATAGCCTTAACTGGAGCTTTAGGTACGGTAGATGCAGTTTCTGTAGTGGAAGTAACAGGCCAGTCTTTAACAGGGGCTTTAGGAGCCTCTGATGTAGATGATCAAGTAGTAGGATTAACTGGCATAGGAATGACAGCGACCCTACAAAATGTTAAACTATCAGCATGGTCGCCAGTAGTACCGGGAGTAACTAATACTTGGACGGAAGTTGACACAGCGGCTTAACAAAATTATAATGGTTAGGAGATAAATTATGCCATCGAGTTATACAAATTTAGGAACAGAATTAATGGTGACTGGAGAAAAATCCGGTCAATGGGGTACTATTACTAATACCAACCTTCAAATTTTAGAACAAATTGCAGGTGGTTATGTAGCTCAAGCATTAACTGATAGTGGAACTTTAGCTTTAGCTAAAAATAGTGGTACAACAGGTGCAACGCTTGCAACAAGAGTTTGGAAATTAACCGGAGCTTTAACTGGATCCGGAACAATCGTTACTGTTCCAGATAGCACAGAAAATTGGTGGATTGTTCATAATGCTTCAACAGGTGCTCACGCAGTACAAGTTAAAACAGCAACTGGAACAGGACCTAGTTTTTCTACTACAGATAAAGGACATAAAATTTTATATTCCGATGGGACAAATGTGGTGGATGTCTTAGCAGATTTATCCAGTATTACATTAAAAACACAAAACCAAATTAACTTTGAGGATGACACCGGCGGTGAATATGTAGCTGTAAAAGCTCCTACGGGAGTAAGTACCTATACTATTCAACTACCTACGACTGCACCAGCTACTAATGGTTTAGCCTTGACGGCGACGACAGCGGGTGTGGCTTCATGGACAGCTCTGCCTGCGGCAGGAGTAACAACAGGGAAAGCTATTGCGATGGCCATGATTTTCGGTTAAAATGGAAACAATATAGGAATTAAATTATGGCAAATCCAAATATAGTAGATGTATCATCGATACTAGGTTTATCAAAACAAGCGGCTTTAACAACTACGCTTACTACAGAAATTTTAGCGTGTGCTACTGACAAATTAATTAAAGTTAACAGTATTATTATTGCTAACATTGATGGTTCAGCGTCGGTGGATGTTTCGGTTTTTATAACTAAATCAGGTGGATCACCTATAGCACTAGCAAGTACAGTTTCAGTTCCAGCAGATTCTACTTTGATTGTAATAGATAAAAATAGTATGATCTATTTAAACGAAAGTGACAATATTGAAGCTGGTGCAAGTGCTAACGGGGATGCCGTTCTAACTATTAGTTACGAAATATTGGACGACGCGTAGGAGGTGATTTAAATGGCAAGTTATGCTAAAATAGATCCTACTAATATCGTTGTTGGAGTTCACGTTGTGAGTGATGCCGATGAAGGTGGATCAGAAGAAAAAGGAATCGAATTTTTAACCAGTGTTCATGGAGATATCTCTCCTAATTTTTGGAAAAAAACTTCATACAATACATTTCGAGGAGGTCACAAACTCGGTGGAACTCCTTTTAGAAAAAATCATGCAGGAATAGGTTATACTTGGGATGAATCTCGAGATGCTTTTATTCCTCCACGACCTATGAAATCTAATCAAGCTATAACTCATAATTCTTGGGTGTTTGATGAAAGCCAATGTGCTTATATTGCACCTGTACAATGGCCCGGTCAGAGTCATCCAGATCAAACGGATCATGAGGGTAAGGAAATGATTCATTCATGGGATGAACATAAACTAAGATTTGTTGGTCATAAAAACTTGGACCCTCGTCCAACTGATGATCAGCTAACTTTATATGCATGGGATCCTGATACTGGAACATGGTCAGATAGCGGGTTTACATTTGCACAATTTAGAGATATAAATTATACAGGAGATTAATTATGACGGATAGAGCTAATGGCGGAGTAACTGGAGCTTCAGTAGTAAATTCTGGAAGCACTACTCCTACAACCGAAACTTTCAATTCCGATGGTACTTGGACACAAGCACAATCTGCTATTGCAACTGTAGATGTTGTAGTATTAGGAGGCGGAGGCGGTGGTATGGGTGATAGCGGCTCCGGAGGCGGAGGCGGTGGTCTACGAGAAAGTCAAGGAATTCCTGTAACAGGACCAGTTGCTGTAACAGTCGGTCAAGGCGGTGCTGGTGGAACAAATAGTGGAGGCGCCAACGGAAACGATTCCGTTTTTGCGACAACCTTTTCACCTACTGAATCAACATATGTAGGAACAGGTGGTGGTAAAGGGGGAAGAGCTGCAACTGACGGAGGAGGTCAAGGAGGATCAGGTGGTGGAGCATCAGGAACTGCCGGTCAAGGAAACGTACCTCCATTTTCACCTCCTCAAGGAAATCCAGGAGGGTCAAATCCAAATGGTAAAGCTGGTGGCGGCGGAGCTGGTGGATCAGGAGGCCCGTCATCGGGGGGTAGTGGAGCAACAACAACTTTATTAGGACCCGGTACAACTTTATCTGCCGGAGGAGATGGTGGATCTGGTGGAAGCGCTGGAGGAGCAAACACAGGTAACGGAGGTCAAGGAAACGTACCTCATGGATCCTATGGAGGCGCTGGTGGATCAGGAAGAGTATATGTCAAAGCTCCTGCACAACCATATTCTTTTTATGGATCAGGTGTTTGGGATATGAGAGCGCTTTATAATTATGTTAAAGCTGGCGAGTGGTCTTAATCTTTTAAAATTGATACATATCAATTCTTAATCCGATTCTTTACAATTTTAGTTAAATCAAGTATCCTCTTTTTAATACAGGATGATTGGATTAAAGAATTATTATTGGTATTTTAAAGAAGCAATTCCTAAAAAAACTTGTGAAGATATTATTGCTGTAGGAAATTCTTACACGCAAGAAAGAGGTATTGTTCAAGGAGAAAAAGATGGATCTATTTCAGATGCATCTAATATAAGAAAATCACAAGTTACATGGTTAACTGATCAATGGATCTATGATGAAATAAGTCCCTATATTCATACAGCAAACAAAAATGCTGGTTGGAATTTTGAATGGGACTGGTCTGAATCAATTCAATTTACAAACTATGAGCCAGGTGAATTTTATTCGTGGCACAGTGATGATTCCGTTGAACCTTTTGGAAAAGATTCCCATCCTAATTATAAAGGCAAGATTAGAAAATTGTCGGCTACTGTAAGTTTATCTGATCCTAATTTCTATACTGGAGGAGACTTTGAGCTAGATCTAAGAAATAATCGATGTGGTAGAAACATTATTACTGTGGACGAAGTTAAAGAACAAGGCACTGTTCTAGTGTTTCCGTCTTTTGTTGATCATCAAGTACGAGCAATAAGAAGTGGAAAAAGAGTATCATTAGTAATATGGAATTTAGGTCCTCCATGGAAATAATAATTGTATTAGGTGGTGGAAGTGCTGGTTGTATGACAGCCTATACTTTAAAAAAACTATTTCCAGAAAAAGAAATAATAATGTTAGCGAGTAAATCAATTGCAACTGTGGGTGTAGGAGAAAGTACACTAGGACAGATTAATCAATGGTTTTCTTTAGTTGGGATCGAGGACAAAGATTTTATGAAAGAGTGTAATGCTTCTTATAAATTAAGTATTCGGTTTCAAGATTTTTATAAGAAAGGTGACGGGGGATTTCATTTTCCTTTCGGTGCACCAGATAAATCTAATACGATAGCAGATTTTAATGACTGGTATTTTAAAAAAATAATGTACCCTGAGACCCCTGTGTCTGATTTTGCTGACTCTTACTATCCAATAATGTCTTTAGTTAATCAAAATAAAATCTTTGATTCAGGAGAAGAAAAAATAAATTTAGGTAGATATAATTTTAAACAGGATACAGCCTATCATTTTGACGCAACATTATTTGCTCAATTTCTTCAAAAAAAATTTAAACAAATAAAAGGAACTATTATTGAGGACGATGTGGTTGATATTAAAACTAATGAAGAGGGAATTGATTATCTACACACAAGTAAGAATGGAAAATTAAAAGCAGATCTTTTTATCGATTGCACTGGTTTTAAATCTCTACTACTAGGCAAAACTTTAAAGGAACCTTTTATAAGTTACGAAGATATCCTACCCAATAACTCAGCGTGGGCTACAAAAATTAAGTATAAAAATAAAGAAAAAGAATTAGTTCCTTACACTAATTGCACAGCTATTGAAAATGGTTGGGTATGGAAGGTACCGCTGTGGAGTAGAATGGGAACAGGGTATGTTTATTCAGACAAATATATTTCAGATGAAGATGCTCTTACACAGTTTAAAAAATATCTTAAAAGAGATGATTTAAATTTTAAACAGTTAAAAATGAAAGTAGGTATTCATAAAAGACTGTTTGTAAAAAACGTCTGTGCGATAGGATTATCTGCGGGGTTTATAGAACCATTAGAAGGTAATGGACTTTTATCTGTTCATGAATTTTTAATAAGATTAGTAAGAGTTTTAGGTAGAGGAAGTGTATCTAATTTTACAAAAGAACAATTTAATTTATCTTGTACAAATTCCTTTAGATACTTTGCAGAATTTGTTGCTATTCATTATTCTCTTTCTGTTAGAACTGACACTCCTTATTGGAAAGCAATTCAAAAGAGAGAGTATAATTTAAAATCTTTGTATAAAACTACTGGCAGTATGTTTCAAGATTTAGTTTTTTGGAAATTTTCTGACTTCTCTTTTTCTCATGATGAAGGCGCGGCTTGTATATGCACAGGTATGAATTGGGGAGCGACGGATGAGTTTGCTTTAAAGTATGGTTTATATTTAAATGATCTTAAAGCAATGTATCCAGGTTGGCAGTTATCTATTAATAACTTAGAACAAAGAAAACGACAATGGAATGATGCAACGAAGCATTGTTTATCCTTGTATGATTTTCTCAATAAAAATATATACCATGGAACAAATAAATAATTTTTTAGACGAAAGAGATTTTGCTCTTATAGAAAACACTTTTACAAATTCTCCGAGGCTTTCAGATATAGCTTGGTTTTATTCTACAAAAGTAGGTACTGAGACAGAGATTGATGATCTTAATCACTCATACTTTATTCATACTTTGTATGATCACCATGCCAGTAGGAGTGATCTATTAAATGTAATTCAACCTCTTTTAAAAAAATTAGAAGTAAAAAGTTTAATAAGGGCAAAGGTAAATTTATTCTTAAGAACAGAACAGTTATATAAATTTGATCTACACCAAGATTATCCCTTTGAAGCTAACGCGGCTATTTTATATCTTAATACATGTAATGGGGGGACTTTTTTTGAGGACAAAGAAAATCCATTTACCCAAAGTGTACGAAATAGATTATTAAAATTTAAAACCAATGAGGCTCATCAAAGTACCTCTTGTACCGATCGAAAATTTAGAATGCTAATTAACTTAAATTATTTTTAAATATGCTCCTCTTAAAATTATTTCCCACTCCTGTTGCTGTCTTTGATTTTAAACCTTTAAGTGAAGAGGAAAAATCTACTATAGTTAATACAGCTTCTGGTAATACTAAGAATACTTACCTAGACAATGTTTCTTCTACTGATAAGAATATTTTAGAAAATAAAAAATTAAAAAGACTTAGAGAAGCCATACAAATGTGTATTGATAGGTATAAAAATGAAGTTATGAGCTGTGACGAAGAATTATATATGACTAATTCATGGGTTAATTTTTTACCTCCACAAAAAAAACATCCCATGCATTATCATTCTAATAGTATTGTTTCAGGAGTTTATTATATTAAAACAGATGAGAAAACGCCTGATCTTGAACTTGAACACCCTAACACAAACTTATGGCGTTTAACTTGGAAAAGAAAAAAGTTTAATCATGAAAATAATTTATCAGCTTTTGTTAAAGCAAGAGATAACAGGCTGGTTTTATTTCCTTCTACTGTTTGGCATAGTGTAAATAAAAATTGTTCTTCGACAACAAGAATTTCGATATCCTTTAATACTTTTTTAAGGGGAGATCTTGATTCTAATGATTATTTAGCGGAGTTGCCATTAAAATGAAACCTTTGGTAATAGATAATTTAATCCCGGAAGTATATCAAAATGAATTAAAACAAACGTTATCGCATATACCTTTGTATTATACATCAAGTATTGGATATGATGAAAATACTCCCCCTGCTGATGGAATTAAATTTTTAGATAATATAGGTTTTAGTCATTCTTTAGTTATGCAGGGAAAAGAAAATTCTATGGATTGGGGATTGTTTAGACCTATCTTATATTTCTTTGCAGAAAAAACAAATGTTTTTGTTAAACAAGTTTTGCGAGTACGACTAAGACTTACCTTTCAACATCCTGATAGGGAAAAATTTTTATTTAACAAGCCCCATACAGATTTGCCTGATCATAGCGGACCGTATAAAACCCTGGTCTATTACATAAATGATTCGGATGGGGATACTTTTATTTTTGATAAATTTTTTAATAAAGAAGATTCTAGAAATGTTTTAAAAGATATAGATAAAAAAATTATTTTACAACACACACCTAAGCAGGGAAGTGCAGTTTATTTTGAAGGACATCAATATCACGCTGGCAATACTCCTATTAAATATAAACACAGATATATTATTAATTTTGATTTTACAATATGAATGATTTTAACACTAATAATTATACGATTATAAGAAAAGCTATCTCTACCGAGATGACTCAATTTATTTATGACTATATTTGTTTAAGACGAAAGATAGCGACTTATATGTTTCAAAAAAAATTAATCTCTCCTTTTAATAAACAGTTTGGTTTTTGGGATGACCCACAGGTTTTAAATACTTATACAGTATATGGGGACACAGTAATGGAGACTTTACTTCTTAAATTAAAACCGATGATGGAAAAGCAAGCGGAGCAAGAGTTAATTGAAATGTATTCTTATTGTAGAATATATAAAAAAGATGATGTCTTAGATCGACATAAAGATAGAATGTCTTGTGAGATATCTACTACATTAAACTTAGGTGGAGATCCATGGCCTATTTATTTAGACCCTACACAAGGCAAAAATCAATCTGGTATAAAAGTAGAACTAAACGCCGGAGATATGTTGATATATAAAGGATGTGTGTTGGAACATTGGAGAGAAACTTTTACAGGCAATGACTGTGCCCAGGTATTTCTTCATTACAATATTAAAAATGAAAACTCAGAAAAAAATAAATATGATAAAAGAGAATTTATAGGAGTACCCCATGCCGTCTATGAGAACCATAACATCCGTTAATTCCGGTGAGGTATTTCCTTTTATTGTATCAGATAATTGGTATTCTCCTGAAGAGGAAAAATTAATTTGGAAAGAATTAGATTTTTATTACCGGCCAGATAATTTGGAACGAGCTGCTGATTTTTCAGCAAAAAAGGATGGAGTTAATTTAAGTAACAGTTGGAGAATATATCCTGACGCTATGTTTACTCAAAAGTATAGACACGTTTCTTCGATCATGTCAGCCACGAAAAAGTTTCAAGATAAAAAGTTTCAAGATTTTATAAAAAAAGCTATGCCTCATGGTGTTCAATTTTGTCTTTCGAATAAAGATTCTACTCTAATCAGTTATTATGATGATGCTCAGGAATATAAAACCCATCATGATGATCCTCAGTTTACTGTTCTTATCTGGTTTTTTAAAGAACCTAAAAAATTTACGGGAGGAGATTTTATATTTACACAGTCTAATGTAAATGTTAAATGTAAACATAATCGTATGTTATTATTTCCAAGTTATTATTTACATCAGGTTACTCCGGTTCACCTGGATAAGGAATACAGAAATAAAGGACTAGGTAGATTTGCCATTACTCATTTTTATTGGAGTCATTCTTAATGTATAGAAATAAATTTTTATTGGACCAAATATGTGACTGGTTTATAGCTCTATATAAACGGAGTGATGATAAAAAACAGGTCTTTAATAACAAAAAAGTTTTAAGACTTTATGATTTAATTGCAGAAGAAGACAATGTGAAAAGAGCTATTACTTTTATGAGTAACCATATTGCTAAAGACTTTCCTACTAAACGTCTTTACGTTAAAAATATCGAAGTTGTAGAATGGAATGAAGGTCAAAGTATGGATTGGCATAGAGATTATCCTTATTATGAAGGCACTTCTATAATATTTTTAAATGATGATTATGAAGGTGGAGAATTAATAACGGCTAGTGATCCATCTGACGCCATGAAGCATACAAGAATAATACACTCCCCTGAAAAAGGAGCCATTGTTAGTTTTTTAAATATGCTGTGGCACAAGGTTAACCCAGTCATAAAGGGTAAAAGATACATCCTGGCTGTCTGGTATGACACACTGTAAAGTCTAGACTTTACCTAAAAAATAACATAAAATTAATTTTGTGTGGGAGGTACACCACCAATCACCTATCTCCCATGCACTTTAAGCAATCTATACAAGTCAATAACTAAAGATTATAATGGTTATATGCTTAGAAAAGTAAATTTCATTCCTGGCTACAATAAACAACTAACCCCTTCTGGAGTTGAAGGAGGATGGATAGGTGGGGACTATGCCAGATTCAGATACGGTTTACCCGAAAAGATAGGGGGATGGGAAGAAAGTCAAACAAACACGCTTCCCGGCGCTGGTCGTAAACTCTTTTCTTGGTTTGACACACAAGGAAATAGATGGACCGCCGTAGGTACTAATAAAATTTTAGCTGTATGGTTTGAGGGAGAATTTCATGACGTTACTCCTTTAAACTCATCTTTAGATCAATCAGGAGTTACTATTACTACTAGCAATAATTCTGATGATGCTACTCTCAATTTTTCAAGCACTACAAATTTAGAAGATGGTATGGTTATTATGTTAGATAATGTAACGATGCCAGGCTCAGGTACCAGTATTACAGCTGCTGCTTTAGAAGATAAAAAATTTGAAGTATTAACTACTCCCACAGGTACAACTGTTACTATTAAATTGCCTTCTACCGAAACTGGAGCAGGTATTACAGCTGGTGGATCAATGACGGTTAAACCTTATTATCGAATAGGAAGTTCTACTCAAACTTATGGCTATGGGTGGGGAACAAGCTCCTGGGGTAATGGAGGATGGGGCGATGCTTCAACATCAACACAAGTAATTTTACAACCCGGACAATGGCAATTAGATAATTTTGGTTCTTTATTATTAGCAACTATAAGAGGCGGTAAAACTTTTCAATGGGATCCAGAAAATGTTGACGTTCCTACTGCTGTTGCTACACGAGCCACGGTGGTAACTAACGCACCTACTGCATCAGAAACTATGATTGTATCAGAAAAAGATAGACATGTTATTTTATTTGGAACTGAAACAACCATAGGAACTACAACTACTCAAGACAAAATGTTTATAAGATTTTCTGACCAAGAAGATAGAAATGATTGGGTTCCTACATCTACCAACACGGCTGGAACGATGAGATTATCTTCAGGTTCAGAAATAAGAGCAGCTATTCAAGGACGAGACTTTGTATTTGTTTTAACTGATAAAGCTGCTTATGTAATGCAGTTCGTAGGACCACCTTTTACTTTCTCTGTCCGACAAGTAGGTACCAACTGTGGAGTCATAGGGCATAATGCAGTTGCGTTTGCTGATGGTAAAGTATTTTGGATGGGTGATGCCGGTGGATTTTTTATGTTTGATGGTACTGTTAAAAATTTAACCTGTAATGTCGAAGATTATGTGTTTCAAGATATTAATTATACTTCAGGTCAAATTGTTGCAGCGGGTGTAAATAACTTATTTAGTGAAATAACTTGGTTTTATCCTACTGAAAGTAGCTCAGTAATAGATAGATATGTTTCATTTAATTTTACTGAAAGTGGCTCAGTTCCAGGAGGAGTATGGACTACAGGAAGTTTAGCAAGAACCGGATGGGTAGACTCTGATGTGCAACCTAAACCGTATGCTATAGAATATTTATCTTCTACTCATACTTCTGATACTCCATTAGTTTATGGAAACACAGAAGGAATAACAAAAATGTATAAACATGAAACAGGAAATAATGCTGTTACTGCTACAGGTACTTCTACTGCTATTGCAGCCTATATACAATCAGGCGATTTTGATTTAGATATAGACGGAGATGGAGAATATATAATGAAAATTAGAAGATTTATTCCTGATTTTAAAACGTTAACTGGCACGGCTAAAATTTCAATGAATCTTAAAGATTATCCAGCGGATAGTGAAACAGCTTCGGGATTAAGTCCAGTCTCTATTACTTCTGCTACTACTAAAGTAGACTTAAGAGCTAGAGCAAGATTAATTAATTTAAAAGTAGAGAATGATGGGAAGAATGAGACTTGGAGATTTGGAACTTTTAGAGCAGATATACAACCAGACGGGAGAAGATAATGGCTAAAGTTACTGTACAATTTCAAGAACCTACAGACGATTATGATCCATCTAATCAAAGACAGATTAAATTTAAAATGGAAGAACTTAAAACGCAACTTAACACTTCTTATCAAAGAACAATTGAAAATGATACACAAGCGTTTCAATGGTTTAATGTAACTTATGGCTAAGAAAAAAGGTTTGTATGGAGTTAGTACTTATGTTAAAAAGAGTAGAAAAAAAATTCATCGACATAAAAAGCGTCTTTCAAAATCGCAAAAACGGTCGTATAAAAAATATAGGGGGCAAGGTAGATAGTGACAATACAATATAAAAACGCAAGATTTAGTTTAACAGGAACAGCTCAAACTACGGTCCTAACTTTAAGTGTAAGCTCCAGAGCCATCTTACAAAATATTCAAACTCAAAATGTAAGTTCTGGCACTACCACTGTTACTGCTCATATGTATGATTCAAGTGTGGGTAATACATCTGAAATTAGTACAATAAAATTAAGTTCAGTGACTACTCAAAATTTGGCCAAAGGACCAATAGTTTTAGAAGAAAGTGATGCCTTGAAATTACAGGCAGGCACTGGTAATGTAATAAAAGGAATGATCTCGTACGCATTATTAACAGGAGATCAAGGAACGGCATAATGGCAGACCCAATAAAAGTACCTGCAAAGGTCAAAGAAATAGTAAAGAATAAAAGAACCGGTAAGGTTTACGCTGATAAAGCAGAATTCGATGCTGATGTAGCTAATCCTGGTACTGATACTACTTCTGATGATTTTAGACAGGACATAGAAATAACAGTTGCATCTTTGGAAGTATTTGGTAAAACCAAATAATGCAGCCATACGGTGGAACCGAAATTCAATTAGATTATCTTAAAAAGTATTGTCCTACTCATTGGGACTCTGTTCAAATTACAACTTCTGTTCCCGAAAAAGAACCTCTTCATCCTGTTCGATCTAATATTTTGTGGCTTAAAAATTCTTTTGATCAACCTAACATTGCTCCTTGGTTTTCTAATCCTAAAAATCATACCAAATATGATTGGTATGTATTTAATTCCCATTGGAACTATGAAAAATTTAGATATATGTTTAAACTCCAGTCCCCTAATTGTTTAGTTATTAAAAATGGTATTGATTATGATGAGCTTGTCATCAAGAAAAAGCATGAAAAGAAAGATAAAATTAAATTAGTTTACTTCTCTACTCCCTGGAGAGGCCTAGAAGTCTTACTTAATTCGATGGAACAATTAAAAGAGGATAAAAATATTACTTTAGATGTTTATTCCAGTACTCAAATTTATGGAGATAGTTTCAAAGAACAAAATGATAAACTTTATCAGCCTTTATATGACAAATGTAAAGCCCTTCCTAATGTTAGGTATATGGGATATTGTAAACATAAAGATTTATTAGGCAAACTACATGAATATGATGCCAATATTTTTCCTTCTATATGGGAAGAAACCTTTTGTATTTCGGCTATGGAATCATTAGCAGCGGGTCAAGTCTTATTAACCACGGACCTCGGCGCTATTCCGGAAACCTGTGGAGAATTTCCTATCTATGTTCCTTATACTTCCGACTATAAAGCTTTAAGCGAAAGATTTGCGGCAGGTATTCGAGGGGTTCAATCCATGTTTAAGAATGATATTAATGATATATTAGATTTTCAAAAAGCATATTATAAAAAATTCTATGATTGGAATGTTATAGGAATGTTTTGGAAACGATTTTTACTGGGAGCTTACCGTGAAAAAAGAACAACCATTAAAAAAAGAAACGAAATCTAAAATTAGCTTAATGGTAGCTACCCCGTGTTATGACACGGTGCAACTACACTACTGTAAAGCCATCTTGGATTTACAAAAAGAATGTCTATTGAATGGTTATCATATTACTTTTCAAATACTTAAAAGTAGTTTAGTTACTCAAGGACGTAATCTAGCTGTCTCTGCTTTTCTCAATTCTTCTTGTACTCATTTTTTATTTATTGATTCGGACATCTCCTTTAGTACTAGATCTATTTTTAGATTATTACATTCGGATCATGAGATAAGCTGTATTGCTTATCCGATGAAAACTATAAATCAAAACAAATTTAGAGAGGATCTAAAGCGTCGTCCGGACGATGATGTAGAAACAATGGGATTAACCTTTCCCATTCATGTTAAAGATCCTGATAATATTAAAATTAAAGATGGTTGGATAGAATTACATAGAGCACCAGCGGGATGTATGATGATACAACGTTCTGTATTTACGAAGTTAGTCAAGGAATACCCCAAACTTACTATTAAACAAGACCATGTTATAGATGGTAAGATGGTAAGAAGACCTAATTTTTATAACTTTTTTGATACTTATTATAATCAAGAAGAAGAAACTTATTTAGGAGAAGACTTCTATTTCTGTAAATTATGGACTGATGTAGGGGGTAAAATACATGCCTTAGTCGATGAATATATTACCCATACGGGGGAGAAGTCTTATATCGGTAAATTAAAAGATGAGCTAACTGTGGCATGATATTGATATAAGACACATTTATAGGTAAAATGGTAAATACAATAGATATTTATTATGGATCCATTAACATTAGCATTAGCTACATTCGGCGTACAAAAACTTAGAGGAAAATCAACAGGTAGATCATTTAGAGATGCCTTCTTAGTAGGAGGTGGAGCTTATGGTATTGGCCAAATGGGTGGCGCTGGAATGGGAATAGGACAAGGCGCTCCTTTTAGTGGACTAAAATCTTTGTGGGGAGCCCCTGGTACAGCTGGAGTAACTCATGGGCATGCACCTTTAAATGTAGCAGCTACAAAAGGAACTGGTATTAGAGGCATTATGCAAAAAGCTGGACCTTGGTGGCAGAAACAAAGCACTGCAGCTAAGCTAGGCTATGGAACCGCAGCAGCTGTAGGACTAGGAGAAGTATTTAAAGGTGATGATCCTAAACCACCTTTCACTGAAGAAGATTATAAAAAAGCATACGAGAAACAATCCCAAGCACATAAAGGAATAGGAGACTATGCTAGTAACTGGAGCGCAGTACCTTCCTTATATTCAAACCAAAATGTGTATAGTTATAATACAGGGGGATTAGCGAGTGTTCAAAAATTTAATCAAGGAGGAGTAAGTTATCTTCCTTCTAAAACTACCCACGATGAAAAAGATACGCACAATTATATAAGAGCTGGAGGCTATTTAGAGGATCCCCAAGGAGATAAAGACGAAGATACTATCCTAGCTCAATTAGCAGATGGTGAATTTGTATCCCGAGCAGATGCTATATTAGGAGCCGGTATTTTAGAAGGAGCTTCTATATCTGATAGAAAAGAAATGAGAAAGAAAGGTGCAACTTTCTTTTACGATCAACAGAAAAAATTTAAAAGGATATTTGATTTATTACATGCAAGCAAAAAAACAGAACATTAAAAAAGAAATTGAAGTATTAGCTATTGCACCCAAGGACGTAGATAATATGTGGGCTTTAGTTGAATTTCAAATTAAAGAAGCTTTAAAATATGGTGGAAGCTGGGCAGAATCTTCTCATATTAAAGCCAATTGTAAAAAAGATACTAATCAATTGTTTATTATTTATGGATCGGATGATGGGTTAGAAAATAAAGTATTTGGTGTCATGGTTACACAGTTTATGAAGCTACCTAACTTTAAAGAATATCAGGTTTTAATTTTAACTGGTAAATATTATAAATTATGGGTAGATAAAATTATTAAAACCATCGAAGAGATGGGTAAATTGAATGGCTGTAAACGAATCAGCGTTCAAGGTCGTCCGGGATATTTAAAAAGTGTTATTCCGCACGGTTGGAAAGTAAAACATTATCACTTTGTTAAGGAGTTAGTATGAGTTTCTTTGGCTGGGGCGGCGGCGGAGGCGGCGGCGGTGGATCGTCTACTGGCACTCAAACAAACATTGCAAGAGAAGCACCAGGAGTAGAGTCGCGTAAACTAGCACTCTATGATGAAGCTTTAAACTTAGCAAAAGCTCCAATCAGTTTACCTGCCTATCAAACAGCTAAGCCTTCAGCTTTACAACAAGCAGCCTTTACGGGGGCAGGAACTACAGGAGTAGGAATTTCACAATTAGCAGCCGGTCTAGGAGCTATTGGAGGCGCTCAAACTTTAGCGGGTGGTTTACCTGCAACAGGAGCAGGAAGTATTGCTTCTTTTATGAATCCATATTCACAACATGTTACAGATGAAATCAACAGACAGTCTCAAATAAGACAAAATCAACTAGGTGCCGAAGCGGTTCAATCAGGAGCTTTTGGAGGAGCAAGACAAGGAGTAGCATCAGCCGAATTGGATAGAGCACGACTAGGACAAATTGGACAAATGCAGGCAGGTATATATGGCCAAGCTTTAGGTGCAGCTCAAGCACAACAAAGATTAGGAGTGACTACAGGGATGCAGGCTGCTCAACAATATGGAGTAGCAGGAGCACAAGCACAACAAATGCAACAAGCAGATCTTCAGAGTCAACTTCAAGCAGGAGGAATACAACAACAATTAGCACAACAAGCTTTAAGTGCACAAAGACAAACACAAATGGCAAGAGCTTACGAGCCATATCAAAGAATGGAATTCATGAAAGGTATGATGACTAACCTTCCAACATCAGCTAGTCAGATTACAGCAACAACTGGTCCAGGAGTTAATCCATTAGCCCAAGCAGCGGGTGCAGGTATTGGAGCTTATGCTGCTTACAACATGGTAAACAGACCAGCCAGCAATATTACAGTTCAAAGGTAGAGGTGAGAGATGAATGATCCAGTCTTAAACCGAAAAATGTTTAGGCACGCAGCCCAAATTAAACATAATCAAATTCCTAAATTACAACAAGGAGGTGCTCCTTGGTACTCTACACCAGCGGGTTTAAAAGGAGCGTGGCAAGCAGGACCGGGAAGACATCTGTGGGATTTCAATAGAGGACGAATGTATAATACAGCAATGCTAGCGGCACCTTGGAAAAAAGCACAACTTGGATGGGGTGTAGGAAAAACAGCAGTTAGAGCTGGAATGCCTTATGTTAAAAAAGGTTTACAAAAAACTGGAATTGCTCGGCTATTCAGAGAAGCAACTGGACAAAAACCTTCCTTTACAGGTACTGGCGCACATTACTTAGCTAAAAAATTTCCAAAAACTTATGGAGCAACTAAAATAGGAGTAGGAGGTGCTTTTGTAGGTAGTGGAGTTAAAACTATGTATGAAGGAACAAGAGAAGGCGACCCGGGTAAGTTTGCATTAGGGGCTGGAGAAACATTATTAGGTCCTGGATTGATTACAAGAGGAAGACAACTTTTTAACTTTGGTAGAACAATTAAAGGGGGCGGTAAAGGAACTAAAGAAGGAATCGAAGCTTTTAAAAAATCTACTAAAATGAAAAAAGGATGGGAAAAATCTAAAGCTAGTTCGGGATGGCTTTCGATGCCATTAATTTTTGGTGGAGCAGCCACAATGAAAGAAGGTGAAGCAGCAGCCCAACTAGGTGATGACGAACAAAATTTAATTATGAACATTGCTCAGAAAGTAGCAATCGAAGCGGGAGCTAACGAGATTACTCAAGAGCATGTGGACCAAGCAGTACAGATTTGGCAAACAGATTTTGCAGTAA
>Ga0208299_1001108_pt1 | contig 21193 bp, 26 predicted proteins | sample 15_taG_FD_184089 | JGI IMG/M metagenome (GOLD analysis project Ga0208299, IMG submission 184089) | Marine viral communities from the Subarctic Pacific Ocean - 15_ETSP_OMZ_AT15312 metaG (SPAdes) (version 2) | ecosystem: Environmental > Aquatic > Marine > Oceanic | place: Pacific Ocean | collected...
TGAGTCCCCCTCCTCGATAGGCCCACCTAAACCGCTCAAAATACTACACACCCATGTATTAGAGATTCTCTAGAGTACGGACAGTTCTCTTTTTTTTATTTATGAGTATGGGGCATGAGTACCGGACCCATTTCGCGGACACGCTCATGCTCTGATGCGCTCTGATCGCGTTCCCTTTATAGAACCCGAACAAATACATACAGTATTTTGACTCCAGTGCTCTTCTCTGCGCTGCGCTCTTTGGAGGGTACCGCTCACTCTGCGCGGCCTCGTGTGCATCAATGAAGGAGCTCAGTATTGACTCTGTGATAATGTTTGGGGGCTCATTCCAAACGCATTTCAGTGGATTGTTCCATTTAAGTGCGTCTTGTCTTGATGCGAATGCGTACACCTGACCTGTCTCTTTTTTACTGCATTGTTTGATTGAGCGATATGGTCTCGACTCTTCTGTTCTGTAGTGGATCATTTGAATCTCCATTCTGGACGTGTTTCTCTGATGTGCGCTCCGGTCTCGAGCGATCTATTAGTGTGTGTTCGTAACCAGGCTGCTTTGAAGAACAAACAAACCTCGATCATTGTTTTTTCTTTGATCTTCGATTGTTTAATGAACTCTGCGAACGAGGCTCCGCCGAGCTCACTCGCTGTGTACAGCTTTTTAGCGACGTGAACCCAATGGGGATTTGAACTGGCTTTCCACAGCGCCCAAAAGTGCCCTGCCAGAGCTTTTGTGTTCTCAGCTGTCCATGTACCGAACACGGAGTCTGCGTTCTCGATCGCGGGGATGTACTCTGTATGTATCGCCAATCGGAGCGCGGTGCCCCACTTCAAGCCAAAGGCTTTTTTTATTTTCCATGCGAACAGATTTATTCTCTTTGTAATCATTCTGGTTCTCCTTCTCTTTTGTCTTTTCTCTTTGTACTCTTTGTCTTCTATCTTTGTATTATAGTTATTACACTAAACACAATACTTTTTTATCTTTTTTCTTTTGTCTTTGTTTTTAATGACTTAGCTTATGCACAACCCACTCGTCATTGTGTAATACGCCATGCCCAGACACTATAGATACCTCTCCTTCATCCTCAAATGCGAGGTCCAATACCTCTTCTTTGTTCTTACAAGAGTCCAAGGGCATCCATATGACCTGCCATACATTCTCTTCAACAGGTATCCGGATCTCGTACCACTCATTGACCACGGTACACCATCCAATTTTCGTGAGTTTGCTCTTCGAGCTCATGTCCTGTCAGTAGGTACAGATTAGTATCGCGCACCTGATCCAAGTATACGACCCAACCATTGTGTTTTAAGATAATTTCCTTTGGGAGCTCTCCGTAATGGACCTCCAATTTCCAGATACATTGTCCGTGTGTAGTATCCCAGCACTCAATGTTCTGTTCTTTGTTATTCTCTCTCCACTGTTCTTCTGTAAATCTCATCGCTTTGCCTTCCTGTTAATTAAATCTAATACACACTCATGAAGAGTATCACAATAATTATTTCTCTTTTCACTCATTTTATTTTATCATGTGTTTTTATCTTGGAGTTTTGATGAGTCTATCTGAGTACATATTTATATCTAAGTACGCGAAATATAACAAAGAAGAAAAGCGTAGGGAGACCTACCCAGAGGCGATCGCCCGTATGCTCGACATGCACTCTACTAGGTACGCGGACCTCGATCTAGTTCAGTATTTACTAGAGACAAAAACGATCGGGGGATCTCAACGGGCTCTACAATTTGGAGGCGCTGCGATCGTTGAGAAGAATGAGCGTATATATAATTGCACCGTATCATACGCTGACCGACCTGCTTTTTTCTCGGAGCTCTTCTTCTTATTGCTCTGTGGCTGTGGTACCGGATTTAGTGTGCAGCGCCATCATGTATCTGCGCTCCCCCCCGTATCGACACCTACAGAATCTGTGCCTCATATCATCCCTGATTCGATCGAAGGCTGGGCTGACGCGGTCCATGCGCTGCTGCTCTCTTTTTTTACGAACAATCCACTTCCGATTTTCGATTATTCTGAGATTCGCCCTATGGGGTCGCCTCTTCGTCATGGAGGCCGCGCCCCTGGTCCGCTCCCTTTAAAAAGGGCTCTACAATCTATTCAAAGTATTTTAGAGAACAGCTGTGACCTACTGAGACCTATAGAGGTCTTCGACATCTGTATGCACCTCGCTGACGCTGTACTCTCTGGTGGGGTCCGTAGATCTGCGACGGTCGCTATTTTCTCTATAGATGACCAAGAGATGCTGACATCGAAAACAGGGGACTGGTTCGTTAATAACCCTCAACGCGCACGAGCGAACATCAGCGCGATGATCACACCTGCTCACACAAAAGAGCAATTCTCAGAGTTATTTGAGAGCACTAAACAATTTGGCGAGCCTGGTTTTTATTTCGCGCAGAGTACGGAGCATTTACCGAACCCTTGTGTAGAGATCACTATGGCCCCTGTACTCATAAAGAAGAACGGTATCATAGTAGAAGAGTACACACTCGATCTACTAGATCCGCTCCAACGAGATCAAAAAGAAAAAAAAGGGTATACCTACGAGTCTGGCTGGCAGTGCTGCAATCTCTCAACCATAAATTGCTCTAACATTGAAAACGAAGACGAATTTCTCACTGCTGTGCAAGGAGCTACGATACTTGGAACGATTCAAGCCTCGTACACGGATTTCTCTTATTTAGGTTCTGTGTCCAAACAAATAGTGGAACGAGAAGCTCTACTAGGCGTCTCTTTAACGGGTATTTTATCGAACCCTTCATTGTTCTGTAATGAGTATGTACTGCGCAACGGGGCCGACACAGCACAGCTTGTCAATCGCATCGTCGCTAAAAAGTTAGGGATCGCGCCAGCATCGAGGATCACTTGTGTAAAACCTGAAGGAACGACCTCTCTTCTGTTCGGTACGAGCGCGGGTATACACCCGTACCACGCGAACCAGTATATCCGCAGAGTGCAGGCTAACGCATTTGAGCCTCTCTATCAGTACATAGAAGCGCAGTGGCCCTCTGCGTGTTCTTCTAGCGTCTGGGGTGATTCTGAACAGCGTATAATCAGCTTTGCTTGCCAGGCACCAGAAAACGCTCTGACTCGCGATTCACTCTCTGCGATTGAGCACCTGTCTCTAGCGAAGACTATAAACGAGAACTGGGTCCGTAAAGGTACGGCACATCCGGAGCGTTTGGAACACGCATATCATAATGTATCGATCACGGTATCTGTACAACCGGATGAATGGGCAGATGTCTCCGAGTTCTTATGGAAGCATAAAGATAAGTTCTCTGGCGTGTCTCTTCTCTCTTCATCTGGTGATTATGATTATGAGCTCCCCCCCTTCCAATCTGTGACGCATCCTTTTGAAATCTCTACTAAAGATATTCACGCGCATAAAAAAAATGAAATGTATGCGCTTTACCTGTATTTAAAGACCCTCCCCCCACTTGATTTTAGTGATTTTAAGGAAGAAGAGGACAACACCGATCGACAGGGTGAAATCGCGTGCGGAGGAGGCCAATGCCAGATTTTATAATTGAGTTACAGCACCTTATCTTTGTTATTCGTCGTGCGGATGAGACGCTCACAGTCGCTTTTTCTGTTGCAGATGGGATCGTGCATGTATTAAATGAGTACGGCGAACACATAGATTTAACAGAAGAAGAGACCGAGGAGATACACGAACGATGTCCATAAAACCCTTTATAACTGAATATGTAAACACACGCGCTGCCCGTGTAAAAGCGCACCTCCGCTCGATCAATCCAGAGGCTGTGCTGATAGAGGGTGCTGACCTCGCTTTGCTCGGGGTATCAGGTCTTTTAGCTGTGTATCACGGTGATATATTAGACTCTATGAACATAACCAGTGAAGAGAACATCGTAAAATATCACCCTTCATCTGTGTCTCTCGATGACCTCTTCTTATCTACGCTCTTTGGTTTATCGGAAAACACAGAAACAAAAGCGGAGATTATCTCTTCAATCTCAAAATTATCTGTGGAGCTCGGAGACTACAGTGACGGCACGCCCCTATCTGATCTCGCGCTCCAGGCTCGCATATCTTCTCTTCTGAAGGCTCTAATGCACCTAAGCGCACTAACCAATTTTGATATGGTGCCTAAATGAGTAACTCTATAAATGTGTTTAATCTCGCAAGGGCTGTCGCATATAACACTAAAACACGCGCTACAGTCCCCCCCTATATACTCTCTCTGTATCCGAGGCTCGCAGCACCTAAGGACTCAGAAGAGTTCGCATGGGTGATTCTAGGTCTCCAGAGCGATCTAGGTTTTGAAGAGCATGACCGTGATGGTAAGTATGGGCATGGTACTCGATCTGCGCTTCTCCGTACATGCGATGACAATCAGTACATCGTGAATAATGGTGAGCGTATACCGATCAAAGCGTCCCACTATAAAGTGATCGCGTTTGATTCATCAGATCCTGCTCGTATGGATCTCCATCCGAGGGGACATTGGTCATCTCGCCGGAGCGAACCGGCTGCGCTTATGCTTCATTGGGGAGGCATTGACGCGCAGCATTGTTTCAATGTCTTCAACGGTGACCGTAAAGTAAGCTCTCATTTTCTTATAGGTCTCGTTGATTCAGCGGTCGTAATTTATCAGACCTTAGACATCGCGAAGAAGGCGTGGCACTGCGGTAAGCACAACGATTGGACCGTAGGTATAGACATCTGTCAGCAACCGACGCCTCGATGGTTCAGCCTGTACAAAAAGAAGAAGTATGATGTACAGCACATGGAGAACCCCACTAACAGAGGCCCTCAAAAGCTCATCACACTAGATCCCCGGCTCGTTAAAGCCACCAGGGAGTTTGTTGAAGATCTTCTCTGCGCCTTGAATATACAGCACATCGCACCTTCGTCGTTCTCCCCTGCCGATCCAAGACAGTATACGGTGCTATCGCACGCTCATGTCTCAAAAACGAAATTTGATATTGCACCCTGGTGGAGCATGATCTTTGACGAAGAAGAAGCATAGATTACCGAGAACACCGCATCACTGTACGATCTGTGGTGAGAAGCTCCCTCGTCGCCGCGATCACTGGGCTATCGTATGGGACGACGGAAAGACTGGTGTTTGTGACACATGTTTACTCAAAATACGAGAAATAGTGCACTGAGGATACACCGTGAACATCAAATCAGCGTAAGTATCTAAGACTTTTGTGGCGTACTTATGTTCGCTTCTCCCCTTCGCGCATCGACCCTTCATTCCTCTATTATACTGGGCCAATGCCGGACAATGCTGCCAGCTGTTGAGCATTAGGAACTTCGAGAGGGCGCGTACACCTGCCGCTATAAGATCACATTTACCGTACCTCGGGCAGTGATACCTTTTAATCACCCCCATAGGCCCTTGCGCCCCTTTACTGCTCTTTATGTTCTGCCATCGAGTCTCATGAAAGGATACAGAGAGCGCGAGTAGAGGGTCTATCCCCTGTTTCTCACTCTCAACGATGATCTGTTCGCAGATCTTTACTCTACTGTACATGCTCTTCATCACTTTTTTCTTATATGAAGGAGAGTGCCCTTGATTGAAAAGTAAGGACATCGCGATCCAACAAACTGTGAAATTATCCATATTAATTTACCTCTTGTACGAGTATCATCCATTAAAAGTATAAGAAAAAGGCCGAGTATGCGTGATAATGAAGCTAAAAACACACTCTTATTTCTCATTTTAGTGTTCTGGGTCATTGGGATCTTTAGGAGTCTAGGATACCATCTTGACCCAAGCCTTATCCCTTAATCTCCTGAAGAGCCGCTGCTCGCGGGCTATAAATAAGTAGCTACTTCTTTTGTAGGTGCCAATTCAAAAGATTAACTTCTTCTTTGTTTTGTTCTTCGATATTATAAACTGTAGGCGACTCGCAAAGACCCCACCGCATACACCCTGCCTCCTCTATCTCATCAAGATCGTCAAGCGTCTCTTTTTTCTTAGTTTTCGACCATTTAACGATCTCCCGAATCCCCATTTTTGCGATGTCTTTTTTTCTTGACTTGAAAAACGTAGCTTGTTGTCCGTCAGACCGCAGACTCGATATTTCCCCCTCAAGATCTTCAATGTGATCTATTCGACTTGGCTCACTGAGTGCCATGTGCCGAATCTCATGCTTCCTCGCAAAAATACAAGGGTTGCAGCCGACTCTCGAATATCCTTTTACATACTGAGGGTTTGGGAGAACTTCCGCAGATTGGTGTCTCCTTATTACGTCCTCATATGTCCACTTTATGAGAGGCCGCCATACATCAGCCTCGTCTTGTTCTTCAAACTCCCCCATCGTAGACCGCTTCCGACTCTCCTCTGCGCGTATCCCTATAGCGTTAATGGGTTTTGCTCCTAATTCTGCGCGAACTTCCGAGTAGAAATTTTGAATAGGTATGATTTTGAGGTAGTGAGTACAGAACTTCATCCTCCCGTTTGGAAACACCTTCTTCTTTGCGACTAATTGCTCCATCCCCCCTGCAAATGGAGAAGTGGAGTCAAAGAACTTCTCGTTTCTAAGGATAATAAAATCGCCAAAAAGAGGAATAAGCACTTCTCTAATATATGTGTATGTATCAGGATGCTCCCATCCGGTGTCGATAAATACGGGGGTAAATTTCAGCCCTAACTCTTTTAGATGTATCCCAAGCGCAGTTGAGTCTTTCCCTCCGCTTATACTCGCGAACAGTGGCCGATCGTTGACCCATGCGTGTTCGCCCCTAATACCTCTATTTATAGGGTAATGATATTTATATATTTGTTTCATGTTATTGTATCTCCTGAAGAGCCTTCTTTGATCTTATGAGCCACTGCTCGCGGGTCATGAATCGGCATCTCTCATTGTAGATCTCATTGTAGAATACATCTAATGCTTCCATATAGGCGACATAAGGCTCTAAGCCGTCTTCGATGAACTGCTGCTGTACTTTCCTTATGATCTTGTCTTTGTCGTATATAGGCCGCCCTTTAGGGCTCTTACCTAAAAAGCAGTCTCTGTATTCGTTCACGACTCTGTCGCAACCTTAATCACCTCTTCCTTTGTGGCTTTGTGCAGCTTTGTGAACTCATCATAGGTCAAGATCTTATCCCCGACCACGATACAGGCTTTCCCGTCAACATTCTGGATGTACTGCTCTGCGATGGACTCTGTACGAAAGAATGGAGCCCACTCACGCGCTGCCGCTTTGTACTCCTCACCGAGATCCCGAGCTTCTAACTCTAATTGATCTGCTGTCATTCGACCTCTGACGCCGGCGACCTCTTCAGTGAGCACTGAGTAGAGGTATGACTCTCCAAACTCCTGCCCTAACCGAACGATCATGAAGCGAACGAGCTCTGAGCGCCCCATCTGCTTATATCCCGCGAGTGCGTCCATCAAGGTGAGCATATTATTACTCATAGTTACTGATACGACTTTATCTTTTCGACCTCTGACTGTGTTTGCCATTTGCTGGGCTCCTTTATGTGTGAGCCTTCTACATATCTAAAACTAATACACATGTCAATAACTATTCATGAACCTCATAAATAATGACCTCTCTCCCCGTCTCTTCTCCTATATGATCAGCAATTACGTCTACTTGCGAGGCTGAGAGGTCAAGGCCATACACAAGTATGACAGGACTATCCTCACTAGAAATATATAAAAACGCGAGTATGTATACAGGCGTAAGGAGCACTATGCTCCATAAAGAGGTCCCACAGAGCACTAAAGAGAGTGCTATGTATCCGTAGACGATTGCAGATCCCATGTACATTTCCCGTATAACGCGACATGTTGTCCGTACATGCGCTCAACAATGAGTAGTGCCCAATCTGCAATAGATGGTGAGAATACGCCACTCTTTGTAGTGACAACCGCGAACAGATGAGAGTCCTCAACAGGCGCAGTGAGCTCTTCAGGTGAATCTATGTAGAATACCTGCATATCGGCGGCTTCTTTAAGTAATACACACAGCTTTTTATGCTTCTCCGCGTCCCTTTTATTGGTCACACCATGACGCGCTAATAGCTGCATTATTTCGGGGACAGAATAATACATATCAGGTATCTTTTGGGTAGGCGGAAACTATATCTCTTGAGATTGCGTCCCGTCTCGCGAGCTCCGTCAAGCCTCTTGTACTCGGGCTAATTCGTTGTATTTCAAACTCTAAATACTGCTTCGCCTTCTTCAGATCTTCCATATGACTCTCTCCTGGCTTCTTACCAGCACGCAGTACATACTTTATAATGTTACCAACATTAAAATTACAATCGAAGGCTCCAATGACATCAATAACTGTCATCTTGTCGCCATCATAGTGGTCAGGGTTTTTGATCTTTTCGTACATCGGCATCCTTCACTTTTGATTTTAACTTTTTTACGAGCAGCGCGTTGAACGCACCGGCGCTGACACCTAGCCATAGGTCTACGACCTTGTATGTGAGCGTCCAGCCGACAGCACCGCCTATGATTACTGCGACAAGTCTCACAAGTGAAGCACTTTTCTGTTTGTCTTTCACAAAACTTTTGATGAACGGCTTCGCGATCTGAGTACCTGCGTAGCTCGCACCTGCCGCGACAACGGTTAATGTGATGTGATGTTCTGAGAAGTTCATGTTAGCTCCTTGAGGGGTTCACGATCGACGGAGGCGTAGGTGATGCGCTCCCATAGATCTTCTTATGATACAAAGACCCAAACATTGGGTCTCCTCCTGGATACCAGTTCCTAAGTTTGACTTGGGATATAATACCAGACGCTAAGAGGTCTTTGATCACCCCAAAAAACAAAACTGACAGATCGTCACTGCCTAAATAAGTAGGGTATGGGCCTGTTGTTTGAGACCCGTACCTCTCGGCAGTATCTGAAGAGAAGTAATCTAATAACGCGCCACCAAAAGGCTCATCTGGATTACGAGACCCCGCCATGTGATGAAGATATGTAGGAGGCACAGAGAGAACGGACCCGTCCAGATGCACGATATATTTGCAGTTCTCCTCTTGTATAAGGAAAGGAAGGATCTTTACCTCATACCACGACAGGGTTGAGAAGCCTGCGCCTTCAAACACGTTTGTATCTGCCGATGAGAAGACGAGAGAGTCTGGATTAGATCCTAATCCGATACTGAAGTGCATTTTGCCGTCTACACGAATCATGCGATGTGTGTAATTCGCGTCCGCGCCTGTGATCTCTAGGATATTAGGGGAAGTAGCGTACGCAGGGAATGTGCCTAATTGGTCAATCCACTCGCCAAACGCAGCCTCTAAGAAGGCGAAGACTACGCCAGGAGTACCGCGTGCCCCGTAGAGCACATGCAATATCGCTTTTCTCCATTGAGATTCGCTCACATACGCAGGCCTTTGAAACCCATACCACGACGCCAAGCGTAGGAACGCTCTACCGGAGGCTTTGGTTATCAGTGTCTCTCTCTTCACTTTTTCTAATCTACTAAGCGGTTGTAACATCGAGAGTGACCTCCTTACCTATTGGGATTGTCGATGGGATGTAGAGATCGCTCGTGATATTGGTGAACGATGTCATTGTCTTCGCGGTGTAACTGATTCTCACAGTACCTACGAACACAGATCCCTTGTTTGGGAAGCCTATAGTTGACTCTACAAACAGTGTGGAGCTCCCATTCACTAACTCTGCTGTGGTCGCGGTCATCGGGACACCACAAAAAGTCTCGACACTGTCTCCAAACACCTTCGTGAGCATCTCTAACGTACCGGGGCGTTTATACAAACCTATATCCTCATTCTCTGGAATATGTGGCCCTTTTTTAAGCCATTGAGGAATGTGTTGACGGATACTATACGCGCTCGCGCATCGTGGTCTCGAATACACGGTAAACGCGCTCGTGACAATGATTTTATTGATACTCAGCCACTCAATAGATAGATCGTAAGTACCTCTCGTCAAAGGAGGCACATGTGCGATTAAAGCATACTGAGAGGCTTCAGTATAACAATCGGTACTCTGTAAACCATAAGATGCTGTTTGAGCGCCTGTTAGCTGTTCAATATATGTGACCTTGAACGGGCCTGCGTAGCGTGGAGGTATTACGATATTGAGACTGCGCCAATCGTAAACGAGCCTCAGTGTGACGCCTCCATCATCAGGCAGGGCGACGGACTCTCCTGGTATAGTTATCGCAGCATCGGCGATATCAAAAGGAGATCCAAACCCTGTATCCCTGCCCTGTAGGTTATTACTAGGAGATCCAAAGCCGTAATCTTGTACATCCGGTGCTGGCGTTAGGCTGAGAGCCCCAAAACCTGTGTTAGTCATCGCACTCTCACAAATATAAAAAGTATAGGTTTTTATTATGCCATACGCGCAGAATGAAGTCTTCTCTTACCGTAGATGAACCAGGACGAGCTCACCGGCGAGCCTTGGTGTGGCCCCGTTGTAAGGTTGGGGCGCGATGACCCCGCAAGCCGCCGCGACTGCCCCGGCGTAGACCCCGCCCGACTCGACGGCCATCATTCCGCCCTCGGCGGGGATGCCTCGGCTCGCCTTGGCATATGCGAGACCTGAGAAGACGATCTCGGATGTGTAGAAGTCATCGCCCTCGGCTTGACTCGGGACGGTCTTGACGATGCCGACAAGCGCCGAGATGTCGGTCGCGTCGATCCAAGATTGAGAAGAGGCATCGAAAGAAACGACGGCCCCGGCTTCTAGTGATTCGCTGACTTTTAATCGAGTGTACATTAATTTGTCCTAGGCTGATTTGATAATTGAGAAAAAGGCCCGCTCTGCCTGGCGTGTGCCTTGTGCCGCGATCGTGTTGAAATTCGCCCCAGCTGACAGTCGACAGGAGATCGTGACCGGCGATCCGAATGTCGTCACAAATCGCTGGACACACCCCACTTCAAAATCTGTAGACCCAAATGGAGTCCAAAGACCGAGGCTCGCCGCGCCGTCATAGTAGAGATGATTCGCTGTCGATGTGGTTGAGAATGACAGGGCGAGACTAGACTCAAGCAGATATGTACCCGCTGGTATGTCAACAGATGTAATCCAATTTTCACCCGCTGGGGGTGATGCTTCTACGTTTATAGTGGACCCTGGGATCGTGTTAATCGGTGCGAGATCGTGGAAGTTTACGTCGATCCCTATCGCTGGATTCGACCCGCTCGAATAATAACTTTTTGACGCCCCATCTCCGATGAAGATCATCTCAGACCCGCTAGCGCCGAGGCTAGCAGCGACCCAAGCGGCCCCGTCCCATTGTAGAGACTCTCCGCTAGACGGAGCGGCCACTGATACATCACTGAGATCATTTAATGCTGGGGCAATTTCACTAACCCTGTTTGCTGTAGCTGTTCCTATTTTCGGTGTATTGTGACTCATTATGCAATCCTGATAATGCTGATTTGTAAATATCCATTAGATACGCTGTCTGGTGCTAGGACACCTGTCGAGCTCTTGGCGATAATTTTGAGGCCCAGCGTCTCTGAGCTCGCCCCTGTTTTAATCGCCCCTCTGACTGTGCAAACATCATATAGACCTGAGATCCTACGGATCGGGCCAGCGGCATCCCCTGTAGCTGTCTGCCATTGCACGTCGACAAAGGGAGTACCAGTTCCGCCAAAAACCATATGCTTCGCATAGATAATATATGTGCCATTGGCGGCTAGCCTTACGCGGTTCAGCCAGTCGGGCACTGTAAATGCATCTGCCCCCCCTTCACCCACCCATACGGCAGAGACGCCGTCTTGATAGTAAAGGGGACGAAAGTCGAAATATGAGGGGGGATAGCATAATGATAACCGATACCAACCCCCTACAGCCGGCTGAAAATTCGAATACCCTACGCTATATCCCACATGAGCCCCGCCTACCCAGGTGACGACCTCGGTTGATTGCCCGGCGATAGGGGCTGAAACAGGTAACCAGCCAGCCCCGCCATATTCCATTAAATCACTAACAGAAGGAGAGCCAGAGACATCACTGAGGTCTGTGAGAGATGTGCTTAAAGCGCCCGCTCTATCCTGTGTCGCCGTCCCGACCTTCGGTGTGTTGTGGCTCATACTAGACGATCTCCCAGTTCGTGCCGCTTGATGCGACGAGCGTGATCGAGCTCAACGCGATCGAGAGCGCGTAGGCTGTACCCGATCCGTCGATCGTGTCCGACCCGTCCGGCGTTACGTTTAGATTGTTGCCGGTGGTGTTGAGCTTGATCCTGATCTCCTCACCTCCGCTTAACCCGCTCAAAGCGGGGAGGTTGAAGGCGATGACCCCGCTTGATGTGTCGGCGCCGTAGTGATTCGATACTGCTGAGGTGACCGGGGAGCTCGCCGCGTTGATCGCGTTATATGTCCACCCGCCGCCGCTGCCTCCGGCTGAGGGCTCGGCGCCCCATGATGTCGAGGAGTGATCGTAGGTCAGGACATAATTATCAATTGTGTGGCCGGCTGTATAGGCGACATCCAACATGGCCGACATCGGGAGAGTCGCGACTTGAGTGTCGACTCTAGCTGTCGTGAAGTACTCGTTGGTCCCCTCGCTCACATTAGCCGTCGTAAGATCTTGATTAAATGAACTGAGGTTGACCGCCGAGAGCAACGTTGAGACCGCTTGATTTGATCCGTCACCTAAGAAGATCTTATCCGTGTCGAGGTTAGGGGTCGAAGCTGACCGCCCTGCACCGCCGACCTTAATGATCCCCGCGCTCGCGTGTGCTTTAACAACACGACCTATGTTCTGTATAAGGTTTGTTTCGCTCGATGGAGGTGTACTTGTGAGGGCTCCCGCAGTCGCGGCAGACACATATATCGTGTCTCCTGTACTAAGGCTCCAAGTTGTAGTATCTACGTTTGCGATATTGCCAAACGTGACGATGTCGACACTCGCCCCCGCATTTGCGGCGGTCTTGACGAGACCATAGGCAGGCATCGTTGATGTACTATTCGCCCTTGCGAGGGCTACAGTAGGTATATTTCCGGATACACCGTTTATATACACAACCTGACCCACGGATAATGCAACGCCAGAGTCGTTATGTGCTCCAAACTCGAGTGCTCCGTCAGGCTTATTAGAGAGATCGTTATAGTCTCCGGAAGTCGCTACTGTAGCGAGTGCTGATGAAGTCCAATTCGTACCGTCTCCTATAATAGCGTTACCAGTAGTAGGGGAAAGTCCCGCGATATCGTCTAAGTCATCGTCCCATGCTTGTACTGTAGATCCAATGTCCGTACTACGAAGAATAAATGCGGTATCGGATAATTGAGTAGATGCGATACTACTGATATTAGAGGGTACGAGTGCTTTATCTGTCGCAGTCCCTGCGGTAGCCTCTGCATTAGTAGCGATCTCAATGATACCTTGAACTGTCTCTGAAGCAGGTGAAGCCGCCCCGGGCTTATTAGAGAGATCGTTATAGTCTCCTGTGCTCGCTACTAGCGCATTTACGTTATCAAAGATGAACCAGTTTGAGCCGTTCCAACGCATGGTCATCTGTTGATTATTGTTAGTCAACGTATGACTACTCGCCGCAGTAGGCCCATAGAATATGAGTGTCCCTGCGTCTCCCCCGTTCTGTTGAATGATGAGCTCGCCATTCCGCGCTCTAATCGCGACTACAGTGTCACCGTCGCTTAACCCACTCGATAAGGGAAGGGTAAGAGTACAAGAGGTCGCCGACACGGCAGTGAACCATATCGCAGTGTTCGCGTTCGCTGAACTTGAACTTGTAGCTGTGAACACATCAAGACTAAAAGAGGACCCACCAGAGATCCCTGTCAAATTCGACCCGTCCATAACTCCTAGTCCTGGGTTTCCGCCTACGTCTATCAGAACAGGGATGTCACCAGTGGTTAATCCCGTGTCTAGTGCGGCGGCAGTGCCGAGTGTCGGCGCACCTGTGAGGTCTGAGTAGGCCCCCGTGTTCGCGACAGTGGATAATCCTGTGATATCGGTGTGTACTAGCGTGACCGCGCCTGTTCGTCCAGCGACGGAGCTCACAGCATCGGTACTGTCTAGTTTATCGACCTTTGCGTCTGCGAGAGTACCTCCCATATCATCATTGACTACTAGATGATCCCCTACTTCAAAGTCTTTTGAGAACTGGGTACCTGCGACATCTATGATATAGAAATCACCCTTCAGCGCATTGGTAAGAGCAGGCGCACCTGTCGTCGCGTTATAGGTCCCTTTGTATGTGAGCTTCCCGAGAAAAGACTGATTCTCCCACTCGGTCCCTGTGTAGACAGGAACATGCCCATTGCTGAGACCTGCGAAGTTCGTGTCAGTCAAGCCTACAAAGGACCCTGGTGTGACACCTTCGAGAGTCGTAACTCGCGTATCGATCGCATCGACCGTGGCGTCCATAGTATCTACAGCGGAGACCCACTCCCAGGCTCTTGTGTGCCAATCGCGCTCTCCTGGGGAGACCTTCTCAAGACCTAGATTAGTAGAATTAACACGCACATGTACAAATGCTGAGTTAGGGGCTTTTAGGAAGTCCGTTTCACTCGTATCGCTCGTCGCTGTATTGGTAGCGATCAAGAAGAGTCTATAGTTGCCCCATGTGTCGATGCTGTTCAGTGTGACATTTGCGACATTAGCAGCGGACAGTGCCGCGTTGCTCCCTGTAGGCTTCTGTAGAAGATGCCAAGAGAACGTGAACGTCGCTGTAGGGTTTTCTGTATCGGTAGCACCTCCGTACACGTTCTGCGTTGTCGTTAAAGTCGCCTGTGCGATCTCTGCATCTGCTTGAGAGAAAGTAGGATTCGCTACTGCGCTTGTGTATGCAATAATCATAGAATAGCCTCAGATCCTGCCTCGTTGGGGTACACAATTATATCTACTTTCAAACCGACCTCCATATATTCACCTGTGAAAAGCGCATTAAATTGATCATCGAAGGCACGCTCACACACTACACGAAAACCGTGGTGGTCCGTTTCCGGTGTGTTATCTCTTGCTGATGCTGTCGTAGGGAAGTATGTGCGTTTCTTTATGATATTAAGTGCTTCTATTTGACTTACAGTGTCGTTCGGAGGGTCCGAGATACCCTCGTCCACGATATGCCAAGTCTGTCTAAGCAGGTCAAATATGTGAGTGTGAGCATTGCCTGGCGCAGGTGACGTGTACTCTATATAGTTTTGTCTAAAGACAGGTGTCAACGAGACAGAGAAGCGCCGGCCTGCAAGTCCGGCAGGAAGCCGAATAAACAGAGAATAAAAATAGGCACTCATTTGGGAGAGATGTGCGCTCGTCCAGGCAGAACTGTACTGGTCTTGTGCGCTTCCGTCTGACATGTGTCGCCATAGGGGCATCGTATGATCAGTCTCTATATATATTTGGAAGTCGCCGTCATCCGCAGTCATAAGTTTTTTACTATATACATAAGAGTCATCGATAGCCGCAAAGAAAGTCGCTGACGATCTTAGTGTTCGTCGATGATATAATCCCTGTAAACTGAGATATGGTTGCTCCCAATCTTTACGATTGACTGTGTATGAGGGGTCTTGTGTGCCGTTGTCGAGCATCTGATTCATAAGACCTAATAAGGTGCGGAATGTACTCCGCAGGCCCCTATTAACAGTATCAAATCCGAGGTCCCCTACAAGTTTTTCAGGAGCATCCGCGAAATTGAGCAGGTCATCAGAGAGGGTCCACGCATAAACGCCATCATTCTTTAAATTGACGACACCGCCCGTAACTTCCCATTCCCTTAACTGCGCGATCTTAGCCCATTTATATGGTGAGTCATCATTTGGACGGACATGATCAATTTTAATCTCTACTGAGGTCTCGATTCGAGTATCGACCGCAGTGCTGATCTCGTCAGCGTTAGCTACGGACCAGAAACGTCTAGTGCTCTGAGCGCCGTCATACTCAACAACCCGCGCCCAAACAAAGGGATAAAACCCAGGGTTCCATCCTGCGGCACCTATCGCAGCAGGTAAAGCCGTGTTCGCGGTATATTGATTTTGTACATGTATCTTGTACAAGTCAAAAGAAGCATTCACGTTATTAGCGTTATTAGACTCATACTTGCCGACATAGCCAGGGCGACTATTTGCATTACCGTCACTCTCCGCATATTTACCCAAAAACACGAAGTCATTCCAGCCTATGGTCTCATCATTGTTCACAGTATAAGACAGAGGCGTTAGCAGTCCTTCAACATCCCCACAGATATTCCCGATCTGATCATCGATATCTTTATGAGATAGATCTTGAAGAGCCTCAATATCGATTTTATCGACCCGCTCTAAAGCGTGGAATTTTACTTTCTTGCCGGACATATAGGCTCCTAATTATTAGGCGTCGTGGAAATTGACGCCTCTGTGATCCTAAGCGCCTTTTTAAGCGCAGGGAATACATTATCTTTACGAACATCTGACCGCGGCTCATAGAATTTGATATCTACAACACCGGAGATCGCGACACATGCGTCGACTAATTGACTAATATATAAGGGCTCACCAGGCGCAAGATTGTTCACAAATGCCGCGATGGCGACCTTCACATCACGAGCCACAATATCGAAGTCAGAAGCTGTCGATGAGATAAGGCTCATATCTAAATTTAAAGTAGCGGGGGTAACAGGCTTAACTACGATCCGAGTCCCTGCTGCACGAAAACCTGTCAATCTATCGGGGTTATTTAGATCCCCTTCGATTTCACGTTGTACCTCTGCGATTAGGCCCGTAAACACCTCATAATTTTGAACCCATACGACATCACCAGACTGTAAAAAGCCTTCTGGGAAGTATAAGAGCCCACGCTCATGTATAGATGTATAGTCCGCAGTGGTGACGTTTATCTGACCTGCTCCGCGAGTGATCGTAATAGAGTTTGGAGCGATAGGCGCTACCGCAGGAGCCTCGTGAGGCACAATGATCGCACCTCCCGCAGGCACTGTGATTCCTGAACTCACACCTGCGCGTTTCATGCTGTCTGCTGAGAGGTCACTGCCGTCATCAACATATAACTCTGAGTACCCTGGCGTGTTCACGTCTTCATACATCTTAGCGTATCGAAAACGATCGTTGCTTGAACCTATAAAAGAGGACGCCATATATTCGATCGAGGACGCTTGGCACCTATTTAGCGAGTTTAGATATAGATATGCGCGTTCGCGAAGCTCTTGATCTGTCTCTTCATCGAGACCATTCGTGATCGCGAGTGTGTTTCTCGCGCTGATAATCTCTGAAGGCGCGTTCTCTATAATATAGATATCGCCTACTGATTTGTTACCTTCCTTGCCTGGGAAGGTCGCGCTGATGTGGACATTTGTTACCTCCGCGTCACCTACGCCGATAATAGCGTCAGCTGTGGTCGCGAAGGTCGTCCCATCGGCGCTCCTGAAGCGTGATCCTTCAGGGATCGTAAGCGTCGTCGTTGTGAGCGCAGGGTCACGGTCTAGTTTTAATACTGCCCCTGAAGCGTTTGTATTCTTTATACGAGTGACACCCACAGCAGGAAGCTCACTCACGCGCTCATCAAGGTCACTACCGGAGGCTCCATTTAAGAAGAAGGACTCTCTGAGGTTATATAATCGACGTTCGCTGCTCGCGAGCTCGTTAGCGACAGAGCCTAACAGTATAGACATAACCGAGCCTGCGCTAATGTCGTCCAAATCAGAGCGACCAAGCACGCTGCCTTTGAGGTCTCGTAAGATCTCACCACTGGTCTTTGGAATGTACGGCATATTATAATCCTACTTCGAGGGGTGCTCTAAATGTAATCGATTCTGAACCTAAAGGCTGTACAGAAAACTGTATATCCACATAATCAGACTCGCTGACAAACGAGATGTCGCTCACATCAGTGATTCTAACATCTTTTAATAATTCTTCACGAATAAGTGCAGAATAAAGAAGAGATGTTTGTGTGCTCATGCGTGCGCCCACCAGAGGGAAGCCTCCGTACTGCGGTGTCGTCGTAATCTCACCCGCGATCGTCTTAACTCTAGTAGTCACGAATTGAATGACGTTATCGTCTCCTGACACGAGTTTCAGGTCTTCACCGAGGACAAGATCACCATCGACGACCTGTAAGTCAGTCCCGATACTGTCTGAAATACTCTGGTTATCAGAGCTTTGTATCTGCTGTAGAACATCTGTGTCGAGCGGGATATAGATCCGGTCTCCTGTGTTCGCTCTGTCCCCGTTTCTCTTCGTATGGGCATCTTTATAGTCGTTAATCTCTGCGAGCTCGTGCCATCGAGATGTGTCTCCGAGAAATGTGTGCGCTATATTGAGTAGATTTTCACCACTCCTCAGAACATATTGGACCTGTGACTGGTTGTTCTTCGTTCTCCGCACAGGCACAGACTCTACAGATGTTAGTAATTGTGCGAGCCTGTTGTACCCTGTCTCGCTCCCTAAGAATCCCTTCAATTCGGCTTGTTGGAATGTTCGTCTATTCACTCGCCCTAAGTATCCTTCGAGTACAAACATCTGATACATAATATCTGCGACCATGAGCGCAGCAGAGGTCGTTCCCAATTCCGTATTTGCGCCTTCTCCAGATGCTGCTATTTCTGCGAGTTCCGCTTTTTCCTTTTGTGCCGCGTGTAGTCGTTCATCGAAGCTGTTTAATTGGTCTGTTAATAAATAATGCCGAGGAGCGAGCGCGGCAACATTAAGGGACATGGTTTTATTCCAAAGACTTTGGATTTGGACCGCTAACCCGCGCACGCCTTCAGCTACAGTGTTGGGCAGATCTAAGATATCCTGCGTTGCGTCTACTGCACCCTCCGCAGCTTTAAGGATGCTCCTAGTCATCCCTGTCGCTTGTCCTATTGTACCGGCTATAGCCCCTGATGTAGCGTCGAGCACACCTGTGAAAGCATTAATCCCGTCAACAACAATATCTTCAAAGTTATTTAGTATATCGAACTCGAATGGGTTATCCGTGACCTTGGCGCTGTCATAAATCTTGAGGGTCATGTTCCATTCGTAAGTGAAGCGTGAGGTCTTCGCGCTACGGGTCCACATGAAGTTCTGGATAGCGACCTTCACATGTAGATCCTCTTTAAGCGCACGAAGGACCAAATATTGGCTCCCGCCGTCTTCTATGCTCTTCATATAATCTTCAATGAATTTCTCAAAGTTGCGAAGATGATTCTCGCCCTTCGTGTTCACTAAATTCCCCTTAGCGTCTATCCCTAAATATGTATATAGCCTAGAGAAACCAAATAATTGAGCAGTACCCTTCCGCAGTCGCGACACCTCACGAGACACTTGAGTTTGGTCTAACGTGAATATAGGATTCTCAAAGAAGTCTCCGGATGTCGTAAAACTAAAGGGCTGTGTAGGGAAGGGGATAAGTCCTTTAAGTCCAGAATCGTCGCGTACCTCTAAGATATAATCGACATCTATAACTCCCGCATTGAGTGCGAAGGCTACAAGTGGGTTCTTTATACTCGCTATGCCGAGGCCTAGATCAGGTGCTTTAGGATTGAACATTTAAGGTATCCTCACGTTATCATTAATATCTTGATCACTAGCTGACCGTATAGTGGTAGCAGGGGTAAGCGGCCCAAGTGCCGATATTGTTGTCGTTGCTGTGGTGAGGTCAGCCAATCGTTTTTGGGCTTGCTCCAGTAGTGGAATTGCAGCCAGAACACCTGAATCGACCGCCGCTTCTTGAATGACTATTTCTGCCACGATGACCATTTCATTTATAGGTGCCATCGCAGTAACGGCCTTCTCTAACGCATCGATTTTAAGTTGTAGTGAAGAGATATAAGAGTAGAGACGGTCCAGATGAGGTGTGGCGTTAAGTACCTGATTATTCGCAGTTCCTGCACTAGAGACTCTAAAGAGCCCTGTCGTGGGTATTTGTACTGACACTCTGTTCTCTGAAGAGAGCGTGATCCCGTTCTCTCCTATATTGATAAAGTTATCCGTGTTCTCTAAGTGGTAATCTTCGAGATGAACATCATCATAATCTACGTTCTGTGCCGCGAGTGTGCGTGTTTGATTAACATCAAGACTCCCAGTCACTTGCTCTGCTGCGTATGCTGTGTCTATACCGTCTACACCGACAGCGAGCGCGTCTCTAGCATCTGCGATGCCTCCGATAATATAAAACGCATTACCGGGGTTATTGTTCGCGACCAATGCGACCTTCGCGCCTACACGCAGGCTCGGTGAAGAGAAGACGCCATGAAAGCCTGCTGTTACGCTCAGAGAAGAACAGGGGTAATAGTAGTTGTCGGCACCGTCTATAACGGCACATACAGGTAACCCCTCTTGATTCAGATGTATTGTGTCGATCGTGCCGATATAAATCATTATTTAGTCTTCTTTCTATCGGTTTTCTTCTTCTTTGGGTTTGTTTTGCGTGGGGCTGTTGTTTGGATCTTTACCTGTTGTGGTTCAAAATTCGGAGAGTGGTCTCCATAACTCGCACGCTCAACCTCAATAAAAGATCGTGCTATCGGCACTCCTGACATCGGATCGACCGCGAAGCTGTTACGGACATTCGTGATATAGAAGGTCAATTTCATCTTTTTTGTACTGATTTCAGCCCAGGACCCTATATATGAGATTAACGCAGCGTCATATAGACAAGTTATCGTCCCTGAAGCGTATTTCTCACCTTCACCGAGCAACAGATACAGCCGTTCAGCGAGAGCACTCGGAGCCTTTGTGTTATACAAAGCGATCTTATCCGGTTGGCTACCCTGGGCGATAAAAGGCGTATTCGCAGTGTACATCCGCAGGCCATTCGTATTTATATCTATTTGATCGAATACCGGAGAGCACCCTACTCCAAACAAGAGAGAATCGCCTCCTTCGCCGATCTCGAAGGGGATCGACAAATTAATAGCGTTTATACGAGAACCTTCGCTCCAAGATAATGATATTGAGGATACGATCTTCTCTTCGATCTTCAAGTGCTCTTTTGGTGCTCTTTTCCCGAAGAATGTACTCGCGTATGCGCCGGGAGGGACATCAACAGTAGGGTTTACAGGCTTATAGCGATACACCATAGCCATACCCTCTTTTAGATGCTCTAAAGAGGTATGTTCAAGTCTCGGGAACATCTCTAGCATATCTTGGTTTGGAAGGAATATAGACTGTAAAATACCCCACATCGTTGCAGTTCTTTGTCTAAAAGCGGATGTATAATAACTAGGTGCTGGTCGTCCTTGAATCTTATCGAAGCCTACTTGAGCCACTACTTTGATAGGAGATTTTGTAGGCGAGGGCGGTACATAATATGCG
>Ga0208299_1001113_pt1 | contig 21120 bp, 33 predicted proteins | sample 15_taG_FD_184089 | JGI IMG/M metagenome (GOLD analysis project Ga0208299, IMG submission 184089) | Marine viral communities from the Subarctic Pacific Ocean - 15_ETSP_OMZ_AT15312 metaG (SPAdes) (version 2) | ecosystem: Environmental > Aquatic > Marine > Oceanic | place: Pacific Ocean | collected...
TGACCCCAAAGATCTCAAAGAATTTAATCAAGCCTTAAAAGAAGGGGATAAGCAAAAAGCTGACGAGATCGGTAGAAGAATTGCTACGTCACGGACAGAGTTTGCTGAGAACGACACAAGGTCAGACCAGCAACGGTTGCTAGAATCCTTTGTAAGTGAAATGAGGGCAAGGGAGTTAATAGACAACACGTCAACCAACGTAGTTAAGCCAGTCCTTAATAGAGAAGCTATCGAATCGGGAGAAATTGACGGCGAAGCCTTGAATGCTGTGTTCACGTTCTGGGATGGACGTAAACCACCGTATAGGATGCCGGTAGAAAAAAGAGAATGGCGATGGGGTGGACACAAGACGAGACCTGAGTCCAATTCTCTTTCTGACCTTTTGGATAGAAACAAGGGGATTATAAGCGACGACAGTGCTGACCCCGGAACACAAGTTACTAAGGCCGCAGATGCTCACCTGCTTCTTCCTGATGGCACTGAGGCGGGATCCATAGAAGAGTGGAAAAGCTTGTTTGAGGACTACACCTTCAGGATGAACTTTAGAAGGAAGATTCTAGATAGGCGTTTGCCACAACTTTTGTCAGCAAGAAGGGCGGACACAAGGCAGTTGAAGTTGTATGAAACAGCATTAGGAAGGTTAGCCGAAAACTCAGCTATTGCGGCTTGGAGATTTGCTGACAATGCCTTGAATTTCTTGCCGGGTGTTATGAAGTACGGGATGCTGAGTTATGTAAATGGTGGGTTTAGTATGCAACCACTTTATGCAAAAAATCCTGACGGAAGCCCGGTCTTAGATGCAGATAACAACCCTGTTAAGGTGAAGTCTCTGTTTGAAATCTTCACACCGATCATAGAAGATCAACAAACGCATGATACAGCGATGCTGTACACAGCGGCTCGCAGAATCCAAGGGACTAAAATAAAGTTAGATGAAGCTGTACGAGAGCTAAACGAAGCGAGAACAGCAGGCGCTGATAGTGCTACTGTTAGCGAGTTAGAAATACAAGTGTCTCGAATGGAGCAGTTGTACAACGACACGAACCCTGTATACACAAAGAAACAGCCAGAAGTTAAAGCCGGAACACACAAGGCTGGTGATCGCTGGATGACTGACGCACAAATTGCCGATGTTATAAAGTCTGTTGAACAACCAGACGGAGATGCAATACATCAGGCTGAAGCAGTGCAAACATTCGCCGAACAATACGGGTACTTCAATCATTACTTGTTAGAGTTTGCTCATGATACCGGCCAGATAAGTCGTGACGAGGCCACGTTCATGCAGTCGGTGCCTTTTGTACCGTTTTACCGTGATGTGGGCTGGCAGAACAGTACAATTCTTGAAAACCAACACAAAGCCAAACAAGAAAGAAGAGAGGAAGGGAAGACTGAGGAAGAAAAAGAAGGTGAGGGAGTGCTTCGTGGTGCTGATCTAATTGATAAGTCCATTCGAGGAAGCTTCGCTCCCATTAAAAAAGACTTGTTCGGCAATATCACTAAAAACGTCAATGCTCTAATCAGGGACGGGATGGTCAATGTCGCAGGGACGCGCACTATGCGTGACGAACTTGCGAGTGGCACCGCTGTAGAAATACCAACTTGGACTCGCGCACAACAGAGACAATTAGAAGCGACACAAAGAGTATTAGATAAAAAGAAAAAAGCAAAGGATGAAGCAGGTGTAGCGGCTTATCAGGAGAGGGTAAAGCTTTTAGAAAAACAAAAGGCAGACATAGACGCAGAGGCAAAAGAGATTAATGCCCGTCTGGATGACGAAAACTTTTCGACCATACTTGTTAAAGTCAAAGGCGTATCGACATCACTAGAGCCTATTAGGATAGAACGTATTAGAGCTAGGCTTGCACAAGAATCTGGTGTTGATGTCAGCGAGATTAGCAATGAGCAGTTGCAGGATGAAATTGCCAAGGGCGAATTAAGGGCAGACGAGTACACAGAAGCGGATCCGCAGAAGCCAGCAGACATGCTAGAGAACGGTATAGAAAAAACGTACCGTGTTATGGATCCGGAATTGTCAAGCTCAATGATGAACATTGGGTTTAGCCCAATGCAGTCGATTGAAAACTTCTTTACTAATAAGGTTAAACTGCCGCCAAAAGTTTCTGCTGGAATAGCTAAAATATTGGTGGGGTCATCTAGGGTGTTACGAGAAGCGGTCACAAGATCGCCACCCTTTATGATTAAGAACATTATCAGGGATGCTATGCAGGCTACCGTTGTGTACGGTGGCGGGCCAAAGATGTTCTTCACCGTATTGGGCAATGTATTTCAAAGTGACATTGTCGCACGGGCTGAACAAGCTGGCCTTGGTATCGGTGTAGACTGGTCTCCTGATCCGAATGATGCAGGCAAGGATATCGCTAAGATTCTCAAAAGAGAACAAATGAGTTGGGCGAGTCCGAAGGATTTCGTGGGTAATGTTTGGGGTGCCCTAGGCAACATGGCGAAGCGTTCTGAAGTCGCTACCCGCATGGCTGTCTATGATCATGCAAAAGCACAGGGAATGTCTAATGCAGAGGCAACAAACCAAGCAATAGAAATCATTAACTACGGTCGCCGTGGAGCGTCTCCGTTGTTTGCAGTCATGACAGCGATGGCACCCTTCATGAACGGTCGTATACAGGGACTAGACGTTACCTATAGAACGCATATGGGCAAGACTGATGTCCCCGGATTATACCCCGGATCAGGTGGTGGGGCACTTGGGTTGATTAGCGAAGAACAACGAATGAATAGCCAACGTGCTAGAGCTTTGACAGTTCTTGGTAGGGGCTCTTTGATCGCTTTTGGCACCCTGATGTACTACATGCTGATGCGCGACGAAGAAGAGTACAAGAATGCTCGTGAGGATGTGAAAAACGATTGGTGGCTTATACCGATGGGTAAGGGTAGGCCGGGAGTTAAGATCCCAATTCCTTTTGAGGTAGGGTTTCTCTACAAGGTCATCCCAGAACAAATAGCGCGAGTATTATTTGAAGAAGAGCATGATGTCAGGGACATGCGAAACGAAGTGAGAAGACAGATCACTGGATCCTTAATGATGGACTTAAGACCTCAAGCAATCCGTCCCATTATAGATGCTATGAGAAACAAAGATGCATATCAGCGAGATGATATTGTGCCGTCATGGATGGAAGATACTGTTGCCTCAACTGAGCAGTGGAATCCTTACACGAATATGGTAACACGACTTGCGGCAGACGGTTTGGATAAAGTTCCATTCCTTAATAATGTGGGCTTTTTAACATCACCAATGAAGCTTGAGTACATGATGCGACAGTACTTTGGCACACTAGGTTCTTATGTAATGGCCTCAGCCGATGCTATAACTCGCAAGGTGGCGGATGAAAATGTTGTGGGGACACAGGCTGACTTTGGTCAATGGACTAATATACCCGGCATTAGAGACATGATATTTGATCCACGAAAAGGTGGCGGGTATCAGGAAGATTTTTACGAGCTTGTAGAAGACATTGACAAGCTGGTCACTACGCTAGGACAGATCGAAGGAACATCTGACATTGGCCGTCCGGAACGTGAAGCTAGGGACAGAGCACGAGAATACTCTGAAGAGCACCAAGAGTATTTCCAGCATGAAAGAAGAGTCCGTCACTTTGAACGTGAAATGAAACACTGGAGAGAGGATCGCGACAGACTTTTCAATAGAAGGGATGTTGATAACGATGAGAAGCGCAGAATCTTACACAGAATGTTTGAGCAACGTGATGACATCTTAGAAGAAATGTTGCAGATCATGGGTGATATCAGAAGAGACAGGGGTGTAATTGAATCATTACTTGGTAAGAGGCCGTAATGCATATACGAGAAATACTAACCGATGAACGAGGAAGCCTTAGCGCGGCCAGAGTTTTACTGACTAGTTCTATGTTATTTATTGCAGTCCTGATTGTACTGGACGCAACCATATGGGACGTACCTGAACCGGCCTATGTCTTATTAGGTAGCTGGGGCATGGGACTTCTCACTTGGGCGGCAGGTCCACGGATGGCACAGTACTTGGGTCCACAGGTTTCCGGGGTAGGCAAGGCTATCGCACAAGCAGTAAAAGAGCCACGTCGTCCTGCTGTTTTGGATAACAGTCGCAGGTTTAGGGAAGATGACGAGAAGTGAGTGGGCCGTGCTGTGTGATGCACGACTAAAAGAAAGCGGCGTAGAAAACTTTTCCGCTTTAGAAATCTGCGATGTCGGGCGTAAGTCTTCGGGCGTATCTCTGACAGCCCCTTCATTAAACCTTATGGAGAATGCATTCAAACTGCTTTTGGTTTTAAGGTGGATCCGAGAGGTGAACGAGGTGTCCAGCGTTCTTGTGAATAGTTGGTATCGCTCTCCGGCATACAACGAGGCTATAGGTGGAGTGCCTAGCTCTATGCACTTAACCTTGGGTGCGGCGGATATTGTAAAGGTGGGGTGGAGCCCAAAAGAAGTTGCCGACGCACTTGAACAAAGCCCTTACAGACAGGAGCTAGGGGTAGGAAGATATAATACGTTCACACATGTCGATGTTCGTGGCATGATAGGCAGGCCAGCGCCTGCAAGATGGGGAACTAATGGCTAGAGGTAAGACTAACTAATGCCCGCAAGGTTGAATGACAACACCGAACTCACTATGCCCCTGCGTAATCTCCTGTCCATTGTAGCAGGGGTTGCCCTAGGCGTGTGGGCATACTTTGGAATCGTTGAACGCCTTAACACCATAGAAACCTCTCAAATGATGATGGAGAACGAGGTTGAGTCGAACTCTGAGTTTCGTGTGCGTTGGCCTAGAGGTGAGCTAGGCTCTCTGCCCGCTGATGCTGAACAATTTATGTTACTAAACCACCTCGACACGCAACTTGAAAAGCTTATTGAAGAAGTGGAGTCGGGCAGTGCTCCATTTGATCAACAGCAAGAGCTTACGCTTGAGTGGTATGCGCAACGAATATCTGAGCTTGAGTCGCAAGTCGAAGAGATAAGGGCGAGACGATAATGGCTAACGGAATATCAAAAGCAACATCCCTTCCTGCGATAAGCGTGGGCTTTGCGATCTCCATACTGGTTGCAACATGGGTAGCAGGTGGACGATTTGAGGGCATGGAACGCGCTGACGCACAGGCTATGGTTGAACTCGAAGACATTCGTGACCGGCAAGGAAAATACATAGGTCAACAAGGGAGCCTGACCCTTCAAATTGCAGAGTTAGAAGCAAGGGTTAACGCCCTGCAAACGGAATTGGCGTTATTAAAAGTTCGACTTGAGCTTAATAATGATTGATTGTCCACGTTGTGGAGAAGACAATAAAGCCGATAGCGATTTTTGCGGTTACTGCGGGTGGGCTTTTATGTCCAATTGGCACCTGTGTCCCGATTGCAATCAAACGTTGAAGGCCGCTGAACGGTGTCGTATGTGCATAAGCAGTTCTGAGTCTGACCCTAAAGACTTAGATGACTGGTACAAATTGGCAGAGGGGGCGCAATGAAACACATAGTAGTTTGTTTCGGAGATTTGCACTGTGGGTCTACTGTGGGGTTGTGCCCACCCGAAGGTATAGAGTTAGATGATGGTGGCCTATACATGCCCAACAAGGGACAGGAATGGCTTTGGAATAATTGGGAAGAAGCATGGGCTAAGATTAAATCCATTAAGCGCAACAACAGAGAGGCTAAGTTACATCTAGTATGTAACGGGGATGCAGTTGATGGTGACCATCACCGAACCACTCAGATTGCGACAGGCCATGAAGGTGTTCATGTGTCCTGTGCGATGGAGGTGCTCAGGGTTCCGTTGGCACTTAAACCGGACAGCATCCATATCATAAGAGGGACAGCTTCTCATGTGGGCAGAGCCGGTGGACTAGAAGAAGGAATGGCAAAAGCTTTGAGGTCCATAGGATGGAAGGTAGTCGCGGATCCCGACACCGGTGCCGTGTCATCGTACCACCGCATGGTCAAATTTGGTAACGTCCGGTTCGACATAAAACACCATGGTCGAATGGGGAGGAGGGCACACACCAAGGGGCCATACATGAGATGGTATGCCCAAGATATTTTCTTTAATTACTTGATGGACGGAGACGAAGCACCGGACTTGGCAATCCGATCCCACTTCCACCAGTTTGCTGACAGCGGAAAGATTCACAAAATAAAAACACGACTAGTAGCTCTTCCTGCGTGGCAATTAGCAACAGAATACGTTCATAAGGTTGCAGAGTCACTGGCCGACATTGGGCTTGTCTGGTTTGAGATTGATGATGACGACAGTTATACTATGAAGAACGTATTATTTAAGCCTGAAAGACCAACAACGCTGGAGGTTCGATGAGTGTTACAGAAGCTGACTTACTGGAGCAGGTACAGTGGGCCTTATACAATACGGCGGACCCGGAAGGCGCAATGTCCGTCATTGAATTAGCCGAAGCTTTAGAGATGGCACCTCAAGCTGTCAGAACTCGACTAAAACAATTAATAAAGAATGGCAATGTGGAAGTGGTAAAGGTTCCTAGGACCAACATCGTCGGGACCGTAGCAAAGCAGTACTGCTACAGAATTGTGAAAGGCAAGACAATTGAAGACGAGTAATATTCTAGTCGGCCTCGTTGCTTTTGTTCTATTGGTGCTTGGCTTTAACCAAATGCAGTCAGACAGGACCGATGCACTCTTGGCAGAAGAGCGAGTACGTTTCTTGGAAGCAGAACGAGAGGAGCTTGAGACAGAAGTCGAGGAGGCTGTCCAGAATTACGAGTCGCTCAGGGACAGTTTAGACCAAGCTCACGATTCTCTGGCAAAAATTAGGGAAGAGGCAAAAAACGACGCTCTCACAGCCTCTCTAAGTTACAACGAAAACCTTGCGACACTACGGGGTAGGCTAGAAGGACAAAGTGGCTTAGAGGCTCTTCTGGATACCTTAGAATTGAATCACGAAAAAGAGGTGTCTGCATACCAGACTCAGGTCGCTACATTGGAGGCTGACAACGCTTTGCTCTGGCAAAGAGTACAAACTTCGGATTCGATGTGGGTCATGGAGCAGAGACTTAACGAAAGTTTGAGGCTGGAGATCGACGCATTGAATCAACAGTCGGATGCTTGGAAGGGTGTAGCGAACCAGTCGGTGTTCAAGAGGCTGACCGGGGCAGTACCTTACGTTCTAGCCGGGGTAGCTATTGGCTCGCTTATCAAAGACTGAGCGAAGAGAAAAACAATTTGGACCCAAGGCTGAATGGATCCGCTCCCTGCCCTGTCACACCTGTGGCAAAGCCGGACCAAGTGACCCTGCTCATATGAAGTCGCGTGGTGCTGGCGGAACGAGCGACCACCTCGTGCCCCTCTGTCGAGACTGCCACATAGAGCAACACTCCAAAGGCATCAAGACGTTCTTCGAGAAGCACGGGGTGATCGACACGCTTGACCTAGCACAGCAGTACCATCACAGGTGGACCTACCAAGACTACTGGCGGAACCGCAAGGAAGACCTGCTCTACTAATTCCTGAAGATTCGATTCCAAAACGATCTGAGGTTATCGACCAGTCGGTCCCAGACTAACCTCACCCTGCTCGCCCCACGTCGGAAGTAATCCATCACCGGCTCTCCTTGGGTGTGTTGATACCAGACGTAAGTCTTATGAGAACCAATCAAGATGATTCCGGCAAGCACTGCAACTGTGAGAGAGAGCAGGAATAGATCTAACAGAATTCTCCAGATCATTGCTACTTCTCCTCATTGTGTGGGTCTATAAAAATCAGTTCATCCTTCTTGCCAGTTGCCTTAGCAACCGCAGCTTCAGCCTTCTCACGCCAATCGCGCCACACCGTCACATCGTAATCACCAAGCGAGGCAACTACGACCTCAAGCAGGTCAGGTGCCGCACAGATCAATGCAACATTGGCGAGTTCCTGCGAAGTAGGTTTGAAACTATTAGCGTTGTTGCCACCAAACTCAGCGATCGTGTGCCCGTCCTCGTTTTTAATAAGGTCATGGTCAACCGTCCACGGCCCAAGGCTAGGCTTCGTGCGTCTAGGCATTGTTCAGAGTATCTCCGTAGTAAAGGGGGCGGGGCCGAAGCCCCACCCCCAGTGAATGTTAGATCGTTGGTTCGATCATGCGAAGGCGAGCACCTAAACGACAGCACTCATTGTAAAAACCACTAGTCAGGTGATCACTCACCTTGAGGTGAGCACACTCATGGATCAGCAACCTATCAACCGCATGCTGATCAGTGTACTGAAAGCGGGCGACGTTTAGTGTTACCGTAAACCCGCCACAGCACCCAGCGTACTCAAGCCTCCGATCAGACTCTAGTACCAAGGAGGCACGAGACCCTGCAATGACAGAGATGAACCGCTCTGCATACTCCCTAAGCTTCTTAATCTTAGGATCAGATTCATCAGCCAGCTTTGGCTCAAACCCATCTGGGCTTGTCTTGACCATGCCCGTGTCAAACTGATCGCTCGACGGAGACCATGCTCCTGATCTCTTGATCGTGCCCCATGCCTCCTTAGAGAACTGCCTACCGTGGATCACGGCGTAGCCTGCATCGACAGCCCGCTTGTTTGACTCCGGAGTGTGAGGGTTGAAGATCACTGCGTCTCCAACCCGCTTGTCCAACACCTTGCGGACAGCTTCATCATCCTCCATCCGCTCTAGGGCTGTGCCTATCCAACCGCCCTGTGCCTCTTCTTCGGTGATTTCGTCAGCAGTAATCTCTGCGACATTAGCTTCGAGATGATTCAGGAAGCTTTGATTCACCGACGTGCGATCCATGGACAGAGGCACCTTCTGCATCACCTCGACATGGAAGGGCATCTCCACAGTGTCTACTGGGATCCCCATCTCGTACAGCGATGGCACCTCGCCATCCTTCGGACGGTAGACACGCACCTCAGTCTGACGGCGCGTCCTGCGGAACCCACCCTCTTCGCCACGAATCTCAGTAGGCAGGGTAACCGTGCGCTTTGCAAAAAAATCACGGCTCTCAAGCTCTACCCCATTGATTGTGGTGTGGACACCCTTCGGCGGAATCAGAGAGGTCGCAACCTTCAGCGACTCTTCGATCTCGTCCCTAGTCATGTCCACCAGCGCTGTCAGTATGCTACCTGCTTCAGTAGCTTTGGACGACCGACGCCGTCCCTTCTCACTGAACAGCACTGTGCCAGTCGTGCTCTGGATAGAAGCCTCTCTCGCAATAGAGAGCAGAAGCTTCTCACCCATGTTGAACCGACCACGCTTACTAGGATCGTCGAGCTTGTAGCTCTCCTTGTACAGCGTGTAGGAATCGGCTAGATCACGGAACCCGTCAGGCGAGTCGTCAGTAACAACGAGCTTTGCTAGACGTTTGTTGGGGACTGGCTCCAACGTAAGTGTTACAACCTTCACGTTCTCGTCCCACGCATTTTGAATCGGTTCGAGGACAAGGCGTTCAACACCATGTCTCCTAGCGATTCCCGAAAGACCCTTACGGTCTACGGTAAACCAAGTAGGCGTACTCATACGCCACCTCCCTAACTTAAAAGAAACTAATACAACGTCGCCGTGTGCGACCATAGAAACGTATACAAACTATGTCACGCTGTCAAGGTATCCCTCAAAAACGGCGTAGCTAAGCCATTTCTAAAAGTCCCACCTTGCATCATCAACTTCTTCTCTTATGTGATCGGTCCATCTTCCTGTAGCACGATCAAAGTCTAGCTGACAGTATCCATTTGTGCCAATCCATCCCCACCTAACCTTCCATACATGACACTCCGGGGGCTCTTCATCTCTCTGGTGTCGCCAAGCAGTAATGCCTAAGTCGGCCTTCGCAAACCACGCCGCGCTACCTGCAATATCGTGCCCGGTAATGACCACCTTCTTATCTGATCTACGATCAGGGGACAGCTTAGTCGGGTGAGCTATAAAGAAGACATGCACATCATGGGACTTAGCCCACTTCTGTATCTTCGTCAGCATTTTGCTAATCGAATCTGTTTCACGGTCAGATGGTGGTAGCTCTATAAAATTGTATGGATCTATCACCAGCAACCTGCAACCAATCTGCATCACCGCCGCCGATGCTGTGTCTAGGATCCCATCAATAGTAGTAGGTCCATCTAACGTGTGGTCCATAAACAAAAAGTGTTCGTCTATCCACTCGTATGCGTAGTCCTTTGCTTCGTGTGCCATCCTTGTAGAAATGCCCTCAAAGAACGGCTTGTCCATTAGCTTTTGAGCCAGTTGTGCCATGTGTAATGCAGGTGGCTTTTCAAAAGAACAGTAGACAGTCTTAAGACCCTCTTGCCTAGCTAGGTTCAAGCAAATCTGATCAATCAAATCACTCTTACCAGAAGAAGGAAAGCCAGTGACTACCGTCAGCATTCCGGGCACCACCTGTATCAGTTGATCTAACGATCTCAGGCCAGTAGAACTGCCACTAATTTGCCCCTCTTCGTATAGCTGATCGTAATCTCTTTTAAAGTCTCGCGCCCTATACAATCCTACCGTTGGATAAGGGTCAGCAACTTCCAATTGTCCAAGTAGGTATCCGACTCCTTTGTCTTGCAGTGCCTCAGATGTGTCTTTGTACCCGCCAAGATCTAGGGTCCACAACTTACTGGTGCCTATGCGCCTCCTAATTTCCTCCTGCAACGCACCACCTGCCTCATCGTTATCAAAGCACAGTATGATTCTTTCTGCACTCTCAAGCTGATCCTTAGCCCTCCAGACATACTGAAACTTCTTGTCTTCACGGGGATCCACCTTGCCATCTCTTACCTTTGACGGTGCCCCATTCGGAATGCTCATCACCGTCAGGTTTTCAGGTATGTCGCATGACATCCATGACAGTGCGTCCATCTCCCCCTCAACAAGCAGTATGTCGTTGCCAGTCTTGTAGTTGTGAAGATTGTAAAAGTCTTCGCATACGTTTTGTTGGCTGTAGTATTTAGCCTTGTTTGCACTGCGCCATTTTATGGCTTGTACTCCGTGCTCATCTTCATACAAAAATCCAATTGCAGGTACAGCTTTTCCATTAAAGGTGTATGTGCCCTGAACCGTATGCTTTTCAATCACTTCTTCAGCGATGTTTCTGCTGACGAGGTACTCTTTTGCTACTGCATTAGGCTCTGATCTATCCGGCAACGTGATTGATTTCCGCTCAAAAGGATCAGGTGTATAAGTGTTTTTTTTGTGCATCCAACCTCCTTGAATTCCGCAATGGTGACAGTGATATCTAACACCATCTGTGTCTATGTTAAGGGAGAGTGCCCTGTCATGCTTATGCTTTGATCTTGTGTGATGACACTGTGGACATTTCCGTTTGTATTGCCCAACAGAAAGCTTGTCCGCAAGAAACTTCACATCGCTTGGAACATCCTCTCTAAACATCTCCCGCCTTTATATTAGTTATTTATACTAGTTTACTAAGAGTACTAATAATCTCATCCTTATTTTCTACTGGTCCTACTACTAAAACAGTTCTAGGGTTTTCTTTATCTAGACCATGTAAAACATATTTCATTTTGATTGATCTATCATTCTTGTAAACTTTGTCTTGTAATAGATCTAATATCAAACTCTCATCTAGGTCTGGTCTTCTAGTCCTGTAGTAAATCTTCATCGCTATTGCTAAGTCTTGATCTAGCAACTCACTGCTCACTGGGCACTGTAGATCGACAGACTTTTTGTATGCCAAAGCCTTCTTCGATTTAATAAAGCGAGGCTTGCCACCCATTAGCACCAGTCGCCTTGAGTTCGCTTTCGATGCAGGTTCACCTTTAATCGTGAGCACTATGAGGTTATTGTCGGACCCCTTGCGGGATCCATGTTGAGTGGTTACCATACTTTCGTCTCCTTAAACAGGGACAATAGCGATAAAAAATCGTAATGGCAAGAAAAGGAGTTTTAGGTGACAGAAACGGCAACGCGCTTTAGGGTTTACGAGGATGTGGGACCGCCTCCTAAGAACCCCGGACCTCCTAGGAAGTGGGGGTATCTGCCACTCGACAAGATCGCAGTCAACGACATGATAGAGTTGACAATGACAGAGGAAGAGGTGGCAGAAAAGATCAACGCGATCAGGAGTTATGCGGGTAGGATGGCAAGAAGTACTGGCAAGAAGTTTTCAATTAGAGTTACTGATTATGGCATAGGAATATGGAGAACTACATGACAGACGTAACAAAGGATGGAGTGGAAATCCTGAGTGGGATACCGATCCCTCACAGGACAGAGAGACGCACCTACCCCTTCGATCAATTGGGAGTAGACGAATGCTTTATGGTTCAGTGTGATGACATGAAGCATGAACGGAGTGTTCGTTCTTCTGCTACACGGTGGAACAAGAACGACAATGGACGCAGGTATGTTGTACGGCGCATGCCTGACACCGAAAGAACGGTCGGTGTCTGGAGGGTTTCTTGAAGTTAACAAACAACTACGGCGCACCAGACTCTATCGTAGACGCTATCCGGAATGACCCATACACAAAGGATGGGGCAGATTTCAGCGTGACAGAGTTAATCAAACCGCCACAGATTCGCCGGTTGTGGCACCTCCACGAAGACGACATCAGTGTTGATGTCAGGGAAGAGATTTGGAAGTTGCTAGGTAAGGGCGTTCACAATGTTATTGAGTTGGCTGAGAGCGAGGGCACTAAAGAGCGTAGGTTCCATGCAGAGCATGACGGATCCACAATCAGCGGTGCCATAGATCTATTGGGTGACGATGGATCCATTACGGATTACAAAGTTACCTCAGCTTACAGTGTTCAACGTGGGTTAAAGGAAGACTGGGAAAAGCAGTTGAACATGTATGCGTGGTTGATCCGGCAAAATGGGATCACGGCTACGAAGCTGAACATCGTATGCATATGCAGGGATTGGATGCGTTCTCGTGTGGGTAAGTACAACTACCCGGACTCACCTGTTGTGGTCATGTCTGTCCCTATGTGGAGAGACCAGAGACAGGATGACTACATAGCTCAGAGGGTAAAGCTACACACACAGGAAAGAACAATCCCTTGTACACCAGAAGAGCGTTGGGCTCGTGGCGCTTATCAAGTAAATGGTAGTGGCAAGCCACGATCTTTTGATACACTTAAAGATGCGCAGGATTTTATTAACAAACAGAAGAAAGGATCCTTCTCAATAGTAAAGGGAAACGCTAAGTACATCAGGTGCGAGAGTTGGTGTGAGGTCGCAGATTTTTGTCCACAATGGAAAGGAGATAGGGGAAATGCCCGCTAAAACTTTAACAGCAGGTAGTATTTGGAAGGCATTGAGTAAGATCAACGTCAACGAATACACAGAGGAAAAAGCAGGACTGACGTATCTTAGTTGGAGTCATGCATACAGGATCATGATGGAGAATTATCCTGAGATGCAGATCAAGTGGAACGGAACCACTGATGAGAATGGTGTGATTAGAGATCTCACCTACTACGAAGGTGGTACTGCGATGGTGTCATGCACAGTAACCATTGGTGATGTTAGCCGTGAGATGTGGTTGCCAGTAATGGATTACCGGATGAAGAGCATTGCCCATCCTTCTAGCAGAGATGTATCTGATGCGAAGATGAGATGTCTGGTGAAGTGCTTCAGCTTGTTTGGGCTGGCTAACTACCTGTACTCAGGTGATGGACTGCCCATGGAAGAAACTAATGGTGTAACCAAGGCTCCACCGAAGAAGCCTGTCAAGGCCAAAGCCAAGGCAAAGCCCAAGGTTGAGGCGAAGAGCAATGGAGTGGCACAGGACGATGTAGAAGAAGCCATCCAAGCCTTAAAGGATCTCTGCAATGAGGTGGTGAGTTCTGGTTGGGAGCCTGACAAAAAGACTCAAACAGAAATCAAGTCAGCAATTGCATCTCGTGACGAGAAGGCGATAGCAAAAATGATGATCAGTATCCATGACCTTGCCAAGGTGGCAATGCAACTTAACGATGACACACAAGCACAAGGGGAATTGATTGATGCCTAATTACAAAGACCAACCCAAGCTAGACTTTGCACTTTTTGCTAACAAGTTCAGAGCAAGCGAGCGTCACCCACTTAAGACAGGAAACATAGAGTTCACCGAAGAGTTTCTTCGGGCGATGGTTAACAAGGCGAAGGAAGGCACGATGCCTAAGCTGAAGGTTGCTGTCTGGGATCGTGTGTCCAAGGCGGGTACACCTTACGAGAATGCTAGGCTGGAGATTGACCTTGGTGGGACCGGGTCCGGGCCAGTCAAGGTGGAAGCAGAGAAGGCTGAGGATGACAGCGATGACGGGCTACCATTCTAAGATGAAGAAGAAGTTTTTGTTACGAGTGGATGAGTCAGTCCTAGAGGACTTGCGCAAAGAAGCAAAGTATCAGGAGATAAGCTTGTCTCAGTTGTTGCGAAATATCTTGGACGATTATGTGAACCACACAAACCACAGGAAGAGGGAGTCTAACAATCCTCCAAAAAAGGTAGATAGATGGTGGCATTAGAAGACAATAATGGCGATGCAGTATCATGTATCGTGTTGATGATAGACAGCTTGGCTAAGGAGAATCAAGCCTTAGTCCAACTGGAGACGTTGCATCAAGACGACTGTAATATTTTTACGATGATGGACGAGAAGTCGGTGGACAATGAATCAATTAACGAGCACGACGCCACCTCAGAAGAAGCACGGAAACATCTCTACTCATGTAACTGCAATGTCCAGATTGAAACCACATTCATGAGAGGGGATGGGGAATCTTTGCTAGTCAGCTTTCACTTGAGCGAGGTGAAGGAGCGACATCCTTGGCTGAATAATCCAGAGGAAACAAAGGAAATGATTGAGCTTCACAAGATGAACGAGGACGCCCCACTCTTAGAGTCAATGAAGCCAGTGTTTAAAAAGCAAATGGGTACGCCCCAACATGCATGGCACGTCCCCAGTAAAGAAAGCGACACGCTACATTGATTGTATTGCTTGTAGGGATTGGACTTTGCTTTTGTTTTTATGCAATGGTAAAGGCGATAGAAGGAGAAGTATGAAACAGACAGAGGGAGTTTGCCGGTGCCCCCTTACTGTACGGCAAACTTTAAACGACCACAAAATGGACCACGTTTTTCTATTCCTTTTGGACGTGGGGTGCCCTCTGTCATGAGAACGATGTACGAGAGCCAGACAGACCGGGACAACGAGCAAGGTGTTATAACCTTTGCGTGTCGTGAATGGGGCTACGATGCCCACAAGCTTCCGATTAGTTATGGGCTCGACTATGCACTGTCAAAAGAAAATAAAATCGTTGGTTATGCTGAGGTGAAGAGAAGGCACAACCTCAAGAATAAATACCCAACCATCTTTATAGCTCAACACAAGTGGATGTCAGCTAGGGCGTTAGAGTTGCCATGCATCTGGGTAGTGGCTTGGAATGACTCAATTGGGTACATCAATTTCAACACACCATATGAGTACATAGCTATGGGTGGCAGAAAAGACAGATCGGATCCGGCAGACCAAGAACCAATGGTACACTGGGACACGAATAAATTTATCACATTGTGGATGAGAGGACACGATGAAAGTTAAAGAGTTAGCAATCAAAGATCTAAGGCCAAGTGCAAGCCTAGCCCGAAAGACTATGGACCCAGAGGGGCTCAAGGAATTGTCGGACAACATACTGGAATCCGGATTAGCACAACCGATCAAGGTGCGTCCCATGGGGGACGGATACGAGATCATCTATGGGCACCGGAGAACAAAGGCATCAGAGATGGCAGGACTTAAAAGGATAGATGCTATTGTCGCAGACGTTGACGACAGGACTGCATACCTAATGCAACTGCTAGAGAACGAGCACAGGGAGAAGGTTCCTGAACTGGAACGTGCGAGAAGCTATAAGAAGCTGATGGACAGCGAAGGTCTTAATTTTAAGCAGTTGGCAAAGGTTGTTGGTCTTTCTACATCAACTATTTACGATCTACTGAGAGGCTTGGAGGGTCACGAGGCAGGTATTCGCGCAGGTACCTTAGAAAAAATCAGTGGCATAACTACTGTGAATGGTACTCTTGAGGAAAAAAAAGCGTTAGGAAAAAAGGTTCTGGATGAGACGTTAACCAATGTTCAAGTTCGTGAATTGGTTAAGTCTTATAAAAAAAGAGACACGCCAGTCGAGAAGGCGATAGTGCTGGAAACTAAATACTCAAAGGATCCATCTATAACCTTTGAGCAAACCTTGAAGGCAAGGTCTTTTGAGAAGTCGCAGGAGCAGAGACGAAAGAAAATGGTGGCGGAAGTTAATGATCCTGTGGTGAAAGAGTTTATCCGGTGCGCTAAAGAATTTACCAAAGAGGTAAAGCTTGCCCAGAAGTATCACCACAAATTTCCTAGGCCAGACAGTATAGGTTTTGTGGATGGGCAATCAGCAATGATTATTAAAGAGTTGCACACATTAAAGGAGTTGTTAGCAAATGCCTAGAAAAAATCGTAACACGACAGAGGAAAGGATTAAGTGGTGGGACAGGCTCTTGCAGGTCGTGCCCAATGGTGGGTCTACTGCCACGTCAAAGGAGATCCTATGGCAACTGGTTCGAGAGATACATGCAGATGACGACCCTCCTCCCATAGGTTGGTGGAGAAACAATCACTCAGGATTCAATCATTATTGTGTGGAAGAACAGATGAAGGATGAAAATGAATCTTTCTATAAGATTATTTGGAATCATCGTGGCTTATTCCGTCCGACTAAGACAAAGGAACTGACGGAGTGGAATAGAAAATTAGCTAGGCCATTGATGAAGGGCATGAAGTTTTCTGTGATGGATAAGATCAGAGCCTTCCTGCCTAACGCAAAAGAGGATCCGTTCTTGCTAGATGGTTTTGATGGACAGGAATCTCTAGGTAGTGGTTCACCATGATTGACATAGAGAAAGTAGTTACTTGGGTTTGGTTGCTCTCATCGGTATCGCTTGTGATGTGGGCATCTCACTTCATGACAATGAGTTTAGTGCGCCGGGAGTTGGCAGAGATGGTGATCCCAATGCATGAGCCCCAGTCCATAGAGTTAAACCTGAGTGCCAACCCCGGACTGGATAGCCTTGCGATGTGTCACTCCTTCATGATTAGCAAGGGATTGACTGTACTAATGGAAGAGCGATGACGAAGAAAAAGATATTAGCAAGACTCTTACTTCTTGGTGGGAGCATAGCTGTGGGGATCCGGATGGGCATTAAGTACGGATGGCTTTCGGGGCACAGCCATTGGAGCATCGGGAAGCTCAAGTCTCGCAGGAGCGAGGACTTTGTGGACAACCTGCGCAAGAAGGGCTATTGACCAACAAATAGAATAACTTGTAGGTTAATAAAAACAGGCGTGTTTCCCCTCCTTTGCGCGTCTCCCCCTAGGCTATGTGAAGTGTCCTCTCTCTCCATACCCTAGGGGGTTTTCAATTATGGAGGCGTCCGGAATCGAACCGGAGTGCACCCCTTGCTCTTGCGAGCCTTTCGGGATGTCAAAGCCTGTCGCCCCCAGTTATTCGTAGGGCTCTTGAATTGCTAGTGCGATGATTAGGATCAAGCACAAGAAAAAAAGAAACGCTAAGAAGCTAGCTAACATATTAAAAACCGATAAGCTTGATAATAAACTTGCGCAACCAGAACATCTTAGGTGTGTTGCAGTACGAGTGAAGCATGGCTCCGCCCACGTTCTCTGGATTATCCCAAGCCTCTAGTGTTGTAGAGCAGTTCTTGTTCGGGCATCCGTATAGCTTGAGTGCCCCAGCGTGTGATATCAACTGGGGCTTGTGCCCCCTCACCATAGCGATGAGGAGGCCACGCCTTAATAACTTTCTAGCTTTTCTTGTTCTCATCTTAGTTCGTTTTTAATTAATGATATACACTTTAGCGTCTTCCGTGCCATTGCTTCAACCTCTCGTGCGAGACGACCTTCGGTAAGGTTGTTCCACGAATCTCTACCACAGCAATCGCATAGCTCTCTGTTTCCGTCAAGCTCATCTGCTATACCACTCAAGGTAGTGTAGCATTCTGATAGCTTTTTAACTTGCTCAATGTGAATCACAGTCCATCTCCTACGTCATCCAACTTTACATACAAGCTGTTCTCAATATCTGCCAGTGTCTTAGTGAAGTCTTCGATGTACTGAAGACGTAACTCATTGGATCTAGCATCACCTTGCCGGTCGCACTCATACATCATCTCCTTCAGCCGGATCAAGATGTGAATCTTGCTCATGTGGGTATTGATCCACGTCTCATGCTCGTGTCTAACTGTCATCTGGCATCTCCTCCATGGGAGCAACCCATGTCCCATTGCTTAGTCGCACCTTGCCACAGGTATGACAGGTGAGCAGGGCCACAGGTTTATACCTGTTTTCCAGTATCGTAATTTGAGTCTGGATATGCTCAAGGTCTTCGGTGCTAGGGACTTCGTCTAAGGCACAAGCGATAGATATGCTTGCTTCTCTTAGGGCTTCTTGGAATTCCGTCTCATGCTCGTGTCTAACTGTCATGATGTTACTCCTTGGTTACGCCCATTAGTAAAGGGTACCGGATCAAGCAGGTTCTCTAACTCAGTGATCTTATCTTGGATGTGTTTCAAGTCTGACATCTGCAAATTCTCCATGTCATCCTCTAGGGCACAGGCGATTGAGATGCTCGCCTCTTTCAGTGCCTCGCGCACAGGTGTCTGTGGATCTATATAGTTTTCGTCGTAATAGAAGGCTACCTGCTGACCATCCACGCTTCCTATATCAGCCACCTTATCCAGACCCACCTTCTCTTGGTCACTCAAGGTGTCCAAGCATACCCAGTGGGTGTGTCCGTACATCCATTCACACAGTTCGTCGATGCGTTCAGTGATATCTCTCATCATTCACCCCCCTTGCATCGGCCAGCTAATTTGTCAACTATGCACTTGATATTATCAATGAGATCACCTGCTGTGTCTTCATTGTCTGTCCCTGCATGCCTTCTTTTTTCGTCACGAAACTTATGACCTGCCATCGTGTTGTGCAGGTCAATGACATCAAAGTACAACTCTGCAATTTCTTCATCTGGACTCACTTCCAGCCAGACATTTCCTTTACTCAATTCTGGTAAACTCATTAGGATACCCTCCCAAGCACACGGCTCGCTTGTTCGCTATCCTTCTTCATTAGGTCATGAACATACCCGAAGCTCATGCTGTTCTGTACCTCTACTTTAATTGCGTAGGTGAGTGCGCTTATGTAGCCCAAGTCAAAGGCCACATCTTGGGGTTCCATGCGCTTGCGATCTCTCTTTAATTCGGAGACCATAGTAGCCAAGATATCTCTCAAGGCTTGATGTGCTGTACTTCTGTGGTATTTCCTGTCCATCTTCTGCTCCTCTATATGAGGGTGATTGTTTGTGGCTTCTCGACCTTGGCAGACAGTTGTTTCAGGTCTCACTTAGCTCCGGTTATCACCTCGCAAGGCGCACATTCCAGAGTACCGACACAAGAAATATATGTAACCATGTCATCTTGTCAAGAGGTAGCAATTACTTGCACTTTGATAAAGCCCTGTTTAACATGGGTATGAACCTATTACCGGAGGCGATATGACTAGGGGCACTACCCTGACACCGAAGCAGTCTGCTTTCTGTGCGTTTGTAGCACGAGGACACAGCCAGACGGATGCATATATCAAAGCCTACGATGCGGACGAATCTAACAGACGAAGCGCATCCAATGAAGCAACCAAGCTTTGTAAGATGGAGAAGATTAAGAACCGGATCCAAGAACTTAAAGACGACAGCGCAGTAGCTAAACGAGAACAGAAGAAACTCTCGAAAGCATGGATAATACAAAGCCTTCAAGCCGAAGCCAGTAACGAAGACAACGCTCCAAGTGTGAGAGTCAGGGCACTGGAAATCTTAGCTAAGACTGAGAAGCTGTTCGATGATAGCACGTCAGTTAATATTGTACACAGAAGTAGCGATGAGATTTATAAGGAGCTACAAGAAGCACTCAGTGGTTTCGACTTCGAGATGAATTGATATACCCTGTGTTTAGTGGTACGGAACTAGCGCAACTAGGGACTCAGGCACTAGAACTGGGCTAAACAGGGTAACTTTCGCACCCAAAACCCTTGACAACCACCTAAAACTAGTATACTAGTAGATAGAACTAGTTAACTAGACTACTAGTTTACTAGATTACTGGTTTAGTCTACCAGTTTATCTAGTAGATTATGAGTTTTAAATAGATTACCTTTTAAACTAGGGTAGCAATGGCTCTCGCACCGGTGGCGAGGGCTTTTTTTGTGCCAGTATCCTACGCCCGTACCTATTTTCCTTTTAAGATCGGCCACGTCCGTACCTTTTACGCCCGTACCTGTTGTTTTTTCTATCTTCTGCCCTTGACCTACCTTGATAACGTGATAACATGATGTTATATTTAGGTGGGTGGGATTCATTTAGCTAAGGAGATGGTCAGATGGAAGGGATCAGAGTTACAATCACTCTTGAAAGTGACGAACAAGTAGAAAAACTTTTAGACGTGATAGGAGAGGCAGAGGCAGAAGGGGAATTAGACTTTGCTTTCGAGGTTAGAACGGATAGATGGATGGGTGGTTTCTGGGCTAAGCTTGACAAGGTAGCAAGATGATTGTAAATTGATACAGTTAAACTTCTCAAGGGAGAAAGACATGAAACTTTTAGGATTTGCAGACTCATCGCCCAAGTTGAAAGGTGCTGAGGCTGACGGAATCGAAGGGGCCATTATGTATTTGGCTTCGCATACGCAATCAGGCTTCAACGTATGTGCCTCGGCTACTAAGGGATGTGCGGATGTGTGCCTAATGGTACAAGGTCGGGGCCGGATGGATAGTGTAAGGAATGCTAGGATCCGGAAGACTCGAATGTTTTTCGAGAAACGTGACCAGTTTCTAGACTGGTTGGTTAACGATATCGCAAGCGTAGAGCGCCGAGCGATTAAAAAGAATTTAGATCCAGTGGTAAGGCTCAACGGAACTAGCGACATACGTTGGGAGCGTCACGAATTTATGAAAGACTTTCCCGGTGTACAATTCTATGACTACACGAAACATAGAAACCGCAAAGACCTACCCGAAAACTATCAGCTAACTTTTTCTAGGTCGGAAGAGTCAACGACTAAAGACCTAGATACCGCACTTAATAA
>Ga0208299_1001114_pt1 | contig 21117 bp, 36 predicted proteins | sample 15_taG_FD_184089 | JGI IMG/M metagenome (GOLD analysis project Ga0208299, IMG submission 184089) | Marine viral communities from the Subarctic Pacific Ocean - 15_ETSP_OMZ_AT15312 metaG (SPAdes) (version 2) | ecosystem: Environmental > Aquatic > Marine > Oceanic | place: Pacific Ocean | collected...
CCACTCCTGTAGCCCACTCAGCATAGCCCCTTCTCAGGCGTAACCCGTCCTCAGAAGGCATGATGTTATAGGTGTATATGCAGTCCTGCGGAGGCATGGCAATGAGCGCATCAAGGGCGTTTACGCCACCAACAGATGCTGGAACCGTCACAATCTCCGCCGTAGGCTTTACTGCCCTTCCCAGTCGCCCTGCATTGTTCCTATATACACTCATTTTCAGGAACCATAATTCGTATCTGGCATATTGCGCCAGCCGAGATAGTGAGGCCCATTCCTGCCGCCTGAAGCACTGAGAATACCAGCACCTTCGTCTTTACCAGAGCGGCTGTTAAATGTGTTCTCAAAATCCATCCTCGCAGCAGAAGCATCCATGCCTTTAGAGTCAAGGAACTTCACTTTGAGGAACTTCTGCACAAGAAGCGGATCAAGGCGGACAACATCTGACTGTGCATCTGTCCAGTCCTTGCCTGTACCGCCTGAATCCTCCGCCCAGTTGCGGGATATGTACTCAAACCTGAGCGTTATGGCATCAGGTGGAGGCTGGGGGTATATTTCCAACTTGTTTTCAGCCAACCTGAATGAAGCGTAGATGGTAGAGGTGGTCAAACCCCTGCCTTCAAGATATGACCATACCTGACCCGATAATGGGCCACCAATAGGGACGTTATTGGTCTTGTCCCATGCAGCTTGGTCAATCATATAGCCGAAATCAGTGGGTAAGTCGTAGATTCCAGTGATGTCTGCTACGGCATCAGTGGTGAATTCCCACTCCTCACGCAGTACCTGCCACGGGTGTAGCTCGACAAGCTCCTGTCCTGCCGTATTGAGCAGGGAAGTGAGCTGCGTAAACATCTCATCTGTAGACGAATAGGGGTCGGCAGAGGCTGTTATAGCTAACTCAGCCGCAGCCCTGTTAATAATCGTCTTTGCAGTTTCCTGTCGAGCCATTACCTACTCCTATGCAGCCGCGTCAGCTTCCATCTCAGCCTTGGTACGGCGTTTACGCTTGGGCTTCTCTTCAGTTGGCATCGGAGCCGCCGCTTCAGCAGCAGCAATCAACTCAGCAATCTGCTTTTCCTGTGCCGCGAGCTTCTTGCTCAGCTCTTCGTTGGACATGGCAGAATCAAGGAACTTGGCTGCTTTCTGCTTTAAAGTCGCTACACCGCGCATGTTCTGTGCGTTGACATCACTAATAGCTGCCAACTGCTCAACCGTGCGGACATGGTAGAACTTCAACTCCTCAACCTGAGAGCGGGTGACTTGAGGCCACTCCTCCAGCAATGTGCCTTCAATGGACTCGTCATCACCTGTACGCTTCTGGTACGCATCCCAGTGACGGGGGAATCTACCCTTATCGTGCTCACGAACTGGCCTACAGACAACATTACCTTTGTCGCCAGGGGTCATGATCTCGATATACTCGGTTTCCTCAAAGATGGGTCGCCCTGCCTCTTCAGATTTGGCCTGATTTTCCTGTGGGTGCTTGAAGAACCGAACCAGTAAGGACTCGTCCTCATTGCCGCCGTATGCTGCTTGTGTTTGCCCGTATGTTGCTTCCATTTTAATACTCCCGAGGTCTTCGCCTCTGTTGTGGCCTTATGGCCGAAATCGCTTTATGCTTTACTTATAGTAAAGTTCTTAATGCAGGAGGAGGTAGCACCATCCCCACTTCCGTCTGTACCAACACTGAAGTTAGTACCGCTGGACAGAACTGCCACGGTAGCGTCAGGCGTACCCTCAGTGTCATCAAACCAAATACGCATTCCGTCAGCAGTTGTATTAGTTGCCTTCACTGCGTATGCGGTTCCAGCAGAAATCGAGATCGCAGAGGCTGTGGCTGTGTCTGTGCTTCCGCCTGTTTTGCGGATAAAATCTAAATCCGTGCCGTCATAAGTAATTTCCCAATAGTTATTACTATCGTCAAAAGACCCTGCAAGGGATGTTGTGCCTATATCATCACTCAAGGGAGTCCACTTAAACTCTATAGATACGTCTTGTGATTGGAGGTTGTCTGCTACAGGATAAGTAAGTGTGTCTTTACTGCGAGTGACTGCAATGGCCTCTGTTTTAATGTACATGGAGGCATGTGACCCCTCTTCTACCTGCCACCCCCACACATAACATCCTTGCGTTGCCACAGCGAATGACTCTGGGACAATCCTCGGCTCATATTTGTTCGAGGCTCCTGATGCCGTTGTCGTAAATGGCATAATAATGCGATACCAGCCATTACCGTAGTCCTCGACAGTACCGTTTGCGAATATAGATGGCACTCCATCAACCCAAATAGCAGTAGCTGAAACCAGAGTAGCGGAGGCATCAGCATCGTAGACCACTACTGAACTGGCGGTTGCATCTACGTTCTTAACAAACACCGACAATACATAATTTGTTTCAGCAGCCAGCACTATATCGGACTGATAAAGACTGTCTGAAGTCGCTGTAGCTTGCTCGCAATGAAACGCGGTAGTAGTGCCATCGGGTGCTACACCTGACGCTGTGGCCTCATGGGTGGCAGTACCAGTCCATACAGCATCACTCATGTCCTCCGAATGAAAGCACAGGTTTTCTCTCTCACTTTCGGAGATACGCCCACGCAGGGTGGCTTCGGCAAGCTGGGTAGGCGCAGTAAATCCGTTGAAGGTTATGTCGTATGTTTCTTCGTCCTCCATCGCAATATCCATATACTCAGGTATCGTGAGGTCAGGACGCCACAACCACGCTGTAGCATCGTCCTGCGAATTTATCACAGTTTCTGAATCTGCTGTGAGATACGTTACACCTCGGATAGTGACGGACTCAAACAAGTCTTTAGGGTATAGCTCAGTCGGAGTATCTGGTGGGTTATCTATAACAATCCTGACAAGGGGGGTGTACAGCGTTGGATCAATCCCTGTTAGGATAGACCTCACATCATACCCACCTATCTTTATTATTGGTGTACAGGTTCCTTCACCAGTATACCTCTGATAGCCAGTACCCTCACCTGCCAAGACACTGACAACAGCTTCATCTCCACCGTCTTGTGTGCCTACTACAAGGTTGTTGTTATCTACAGTGTTCCAGTTAGGCGTATCGAAATACTTAACCCGTGGGACATTGGCTCCGTGATCTCCTTCTGTGGTGGTAATGGAAACTATTTCTACCGTTCCGTATGAGCCAAAACCTGCGAGAAGGCGAATGTCTCCATCGGCAGTATCTATAACTTTTGTTCCAGTGTATGTGCCATCCCCTGTCATTAATACTGCGGCACCACCACCACCAATAATTAAAGAAAGATTCTGTCCAGAGTGACCTGTTAATATTACCTCATAGTCTACTGAAGTACCTATATCTAAACCTGTTAGATATGCCCATTCAACTTTACTTACGATCGCATTAGTAGCAGTGTATGTGTTGTCCCCATTGTCTTCCCAACCAGCCCCCACTTCATCAGGCGTTCTATCTGCAAAAGGAACTCTAACTATGCCAACGTATTCGGCAGGAGATTGGTTAGACTGCCCTGTTACATCCTCTATCTGGAAGTTTGAGCAAGTGCCAGAAGTTACCGAATGCGTAAGAGTGGTTGTGCTTGCGGTGAATACGTCCATAGCTGACCGCTCACCTGTTGTCCCAGCCAGAGAGTCCGTCACAGCCCCTGTAAGCCCTACCGTACCAGTCCCTTCAAAACTCACCCGATAATCTTGTCCCACGACCACTGTCGTAGTTGCTGGTAGGGTCGTGTCGCTGTTGCCTGTTACCAGATTCTCAACCCTTCTGGCACCATAAAACCGTGCCTCGTTCGCAAGGGTGTGACGGATAATACTGTCCTGATCGACAACAGTGGCTGTTGCGTTTGCTCTGGTGAATGTTGGAGGGGTGTCACCCTTGCCACTTGCGGTCAAAGAGGTCGTCAGGGGTGCAAAGAAGTACGTGGATAGCCCTTTAGCGGCCCCTGCGCCTAGTTTGTTTAAAGTCCCCAGTCCAAGCATTAGTTCATTTCCGTGATGTTCAACGCACCTGAGGCACCAATACCAGCAACCTTCTCGCCGGGAAACACACTGATGTACTCAACTACGTTTCCGGGTAGGTACGTGGAAGCGGCAGTAGCTGTTGGGGAAGCCCCCAGCACATAGTTCACCGCGGCATCACACACGAGACGCACAACTGTAGTGTTGGCTCCAAAGGCAGTACTTGATACTGAAGAACCTGTCATTGTTTTATTCTCAGACGAGAGAGGTCTAAGTACTGGGATTGGTTGTCTGTTTACATCTGTTGGCAGCTTAGCCATAATTGTTTCCTCGTTGTTAAAATAACACTTGCGTTATACCTCGGTTGACCAAAGGGTTAACGCAAGGGTTATGAAAAGTAAAAAGGCCCCAAGCGTCCACTTGGGATACTTGGAGCCTTTATAGGACTATACCTAGGCTTCAGGTACAGCGATTACAACACCATTTTCTGGACGGTACACTTGCTTTCCGTAGATACGGTCAGCGGTGAACAGCGTAGCCAAATGTTCCTGCTTGTACTGTGTCTGTGTACGCACACCAACTTGCTCCGCTAGGACAAAGGCGTCCTTGTGCAGCAAGAAAGCACCACGAGTAGTACAGTCACCATTAAGGTTTTGGCCTGTAGTCTCCAGCGTAGGGCAGTTTGTTGAGATGTAAACGTCTACACCATACAAACGACCAATCTTACCATTCTCGATTCCCTTGTTCACTGCGAAATCTTGGTTGTGGTAATCGGTCATACCACGGATTGCGTTACAGAGTGAAGGTGGGATGATAAGAGCACGATTCAGCATTGGCACGTCATCATCATCAAGCATCTGCATTGAATAACGCAGGAGAGCATCGGTGAATACGTTTTCTGCCAGCACCATCTCGTCCGCGTCCCATGCCTCAAGGACACCGTTGTCACTCTGGACAACGTGATCGTGTTCCCAGTCCGCAGGGACCACAGCAGATGGGTTTACAAAAGCACCCCCATTACCAAGACCAGTACCTAGCGTAAACATATCTGAGTCTACTTGCTTAGCCATAGCGTAGCCAGCGTCACTGGTGTAGAAACTACGCATAGATGCCAGAGCTTGCACATCGGCAATATCTTCGATCATACGTGAGTATTCCCAGTGCTCAACGATATTAATGTCAACGACATCGTTAGTCGGTGCCTGTAGGTTTACAGATTCTTCCATAACTTTAAGGGAAGCAGTACCACGAGAAGGCTTCGGAATGTGAATTGTATCACCTTTCTTACCTTTCATAGACATCTTTTTAACGAGCGGTGCCATAACGAGATTGCTCTCATAGGTACCGATAACCTCGTCACTCCAGAGTTCTGGAATGAAGTTATTACCTATTGTGGTTGTTACTTGGTCAGTAACGTTTGCAAAATGAGCCATAGTATATTTCTCCTATACTTTAAGCAATGACCTCTACCGTACTCTACCTTCTGCATACGCCTTTTGTATCTCTGGCGACAGGGCCTCGTATCGACTAGGGTCGTTTTTCATGAGGTTGATTATGTCAGCTCTACGGTATATCTTACCCCCTGAGGTACTTCCAGTTGCGCCTGTGGCACTCCCTGTACTCGCGGCCTTCACTTGTTGCGTGCGGGACGTTTGTTCAGATCGCGCTGCTTCTGCAACTACCTTGGTACGCTCCTTGTACTGTGAGAACAATTCGTCCGCACTATCAAAGTCGTACTGCTGGTCCGCACGTACAAACAGTTCTCTTCGGATTGGTGAACCCGCGATCCACTCGCTGAATTTAGGGTCACTTGCGATTGCCTTCATATCAGGGTGTTTCTGTTCCAATCGACTAACGGAAGTAACCTTTTGGTGTTCCCTTGCCGATTCACGTGCAGCTATTACATCTGGGTGTTTAGATATTTGTTGAGTGACTGCGCCCTCAGGGTCCTCAAAGAAGTCCACAGGTTCTGCGGCTACTTCAGGGGCTGGGGTGCCTTGTGTTGGAAGTTGATTCTGTATAAACCCATCGACCACCTTGCGGAGCTCACCTACTTCACCGGAGTGCTTACCAATGAGCTGTTCAGCTGCTTGATGCATTCCTATGACTTCCTTGATGGTTTTCCCTTGGTACTTATCGGGGACATCAGGGACATCACTGGGTGTTGGAGTTACCTCTGGGGCTGCTTCCTCTAAGGAGGTCGCAAGGGCCTGAGGGTCCAAGGCTTCTGTATCAGGTGGGATCGTAGACTCTTCGTTAGGGTCTACTACGTCATCTTCTATAATTGTTGCTGCCATAATCTAGTCTCCGTGCTCATTAGCATTATGAAGTTCTTCTTTTAACTTAGCCTCTCGCCGCTTTTGCCACTTCATGGCCGCACCAGGAAAAGACCCAGTAACACCCTCAAGGTGGAAACGTATTGGCTTAATTATCTTCGTAGCAAGACAGTTGCACTCTTGGCATTGAATATGCTTAGTCTCGTTATCTGCAAAGTATTCGTTGGTGTGCCCCTCTGGGCACGTGAAATCATTCAGGACTTTCATCTAGTTCACTTTCGGAAAACTTGGTTGTTTCCTCAAGGTTTAGCACGTTGCTTATGATAGCCAACTGCCCCTTGCGGAACCAGAGGTCCGTCAGGTCTGATGTGTCCTCGACTGAGTTAATGTATGCCGCATTGTCCGCAAGTTCCGTCAGGAATACCTGCCAACCTTTGGTTGAAAACATCGTTCTCAGGTGATCGAAGTAATCTTCGTCACTTAGGTTTTCTAAGTCCATATTGCCCCCTTGTTGGGTATGGTTGGTGCCACTTATGTCACCATAGACCCTATAAAGGCCTTTAAGATGACACAAGTGGTTTATTAGGTGAATTGTATTGTGTAATATACATTAGAGCCTCTAATGTTAAATATATTAGACATACGTTTGTTTGAGTGCCTACCACGACACTAGGGACCTAGCTGTGGCAGGGCTTATGTATTCTATTGTACCTTAAGTACATTATAACACAGTTTTCCCAAAACGTCTACTTTTTCTTAATTAAATCTGCTTCAACGTCAGTTTTTTTCGGTCTGCCGCGCTTTTTGGGCTTATTTAGGTCCTCTATAGCCTCTATTCGGGCATTTAGAGTCTCAATGCGGTCAAAGGCCGTTTTTAGGACTTTGTTGACTTCTTCGATGATTTTGTTAAGGTCTCCACGCATTAGCATAGGGATTCTCCTCTTTTAGTGGGTTGTGGGTGTAACTCTACTACTTTTGTTCTCCTTTCACCACCCGCTAAGGTGGCTAATTGGACTATATAAGCCCTGAAGTTCAATGAACTCAATGAACGATCTACAATTGACCAGTCAAAACCAAGTTTCTTAGCGGCCTGTTTTACTGTGTTGCCTTTTTGTATCTCCACCAGCAACATTACCTCTTGCTTTGAACTTAGTAGCTCATCTCGATCCATCTACATGTCTTTCGAGGTTTCTGATTCGCTGGTCTTGGAGGTTGTCCCTGTCGTTTTGCTTCCTGTGGTCTTGCGCGGCATCTTCAGTCGTATAGCGATACTGGGTCTTTTCAAGCATGAAGTTGTTAAGTCTTGATAACTCATCCCCGTGCTGAGCCGCAATGTCAATAGCGATCTTGCTCTGGTCGAGGGCAACATTTGATTGGTCGATGCAAGATGATAATGCCTTTTCCTCCAGTTGTGGGGTGATGAGAGAAAAGCCACCGCCCCCCAAACCAGCAGCAGAAACGATAAGAGTAATAAGAAGTGTGGGAGATATAATAATATGGTTCCCAAGTTCATCCGACTTTGCCTCTGTCATACATCAATTCAACCTATAGGTAGTTGGGGTAGTTGGGGTTGCTGGGGTTGCTGAGGTTGCTGAGGTTGCTGAGGTTGCTGAGGTTGCGGGGGTTGCGGGGGTTGCTGTCGTCTGAACTGGAGGTCCTCTGCCTTCATATTCAAGTCCTTCTCTTTCAAGCGAGTCTCAGCTATCTTAAGCCTGCGAGTGAACTCCTGATCTTCAGCGGCTCCTGGTTGCAGGTTCTTGGTGATAGCGTCAATCTTCTTGATTTCAATCTCCTTAGGCAACATCTCAGTCTCTTGGGCGTACTTAGCGGCCCTAGAGTTGCTTTCGTTGGCCTGAGCACCCACGGCCTCTACCTGAGCCTTCTGTAGGCCCATGGATATCTCGTGGGCTTCCTTCTCTCTCTGCTGTGCCTCAGGATTGGGCTCACCGGCCTTCTTAAGGGTAGCTACCAGCTCCTCGCGGTTATTAATGTTCATATTGTCCACGATTGACTCAATCAGGGCAGGGTACAGAGGGGACTCAGGTGACATGGTTTGTAACAATTGTACCAGCTGAGTTACTTCGTACTCTCGTGCCATGATGCCCAAAGAGCTACTAGCGATAAACTTGTAGTCCTTCACTGGGTAGTGATCTGGGTCAAACTGCATGTACCTCCACGCAGCCTTCTCTATATAGGGTAGCCAGAATCCCTCTTGGAAGTTCAACAGGGTTCTTTTTTGACGTTTGATGATGGCACCAAGGGACATAGAGATACCAGCTGCCGTGGCTTCTCCGTTCACGGTTCCCGGCAGGCCGCTTGCGTCCACGGCCCCCGTAGACTGTTGCACCATCTTTTGTAGTTCACCTGCTTGGGCAAATGTGATGTCACTTACATTACCAAAATTAAATGGCTGAAGGACTTCGGAGGGTTTACCATTGGTCAACAGCATCTTTCCTGGGCGCACTTCTGGTTTGTGGCCCCTAGGGATGCGTGTGGCGTCCATAGCCAGCATTGGGTGAATCGTGAGGGCCAAGGCATCAATACGTGCCCTAATCTCAGCGTCAAGGGCTTTCTGACTGTTGTAGCCCTTCTCACAGATACCACGGCCCCAGAATAATCCCGGTACTATGTCCCACTGGAAGGCCACTACTGATCTGTCCTGCATCATGAAGGGGTTAGACTCAGCCTTTAAGAGGACACCTTCGTTGCCTATGATGACCACAGCCTCCACCAAATCGTCATCATCATCCTCTGGTGCATCACTAGGGATCACAATATCACTGTCATCTACGGCATCTGGGTCAACATCTGTGGACGTACCTTGTTGTGCCAATTTGAGTAGCTTTTGAGGGACTAACCCGAAGTACTTGAGTAACCTTACCTTCCCTTCATCTGCGTTTACGTTGAGTTCACTATCGGGTTCAATGTCTTGGTCACTGGGGGCTGACCCCACGTACCCCTCACGATATACGCCTGATTTCTGTAGTGATGTTACAAAATGTGCGGGGACAAACTCATCAATGGCACAACCATGGGCCGATTCAATGGTAGTAGCCACAGGGTCAATAAGGAAGTTCTTTGGTTGGATGGGCCTCAGGGTGACTATGGTTCTGTCTGTGACGTTCACACCCACAGCTTTCATCTGTCCGTCCATGATGGGTTCGGACGCTGGGGCCATCTCCTTGATTTCCTCTAGGACAATCTCAGCTATACCTGTACCATACACAGCTGCATTGATAAGGACTTCACCGGCATTCTTTCGTATCTTGTGTTTACGGAAGTCCTCGTCCAGCTGATTACGTAACTGTTGCATATCTAGGTCATCTGGGTCCATAACATCGTCCCTGATGTCAAACAACTTACCTTGGGCAAATGTAGCTTCCTCAATCTCAGCCACACTGGATTCCACGGCCTGTTGTAATGCAGGGGTGACGATGCGTGACCTTTCTGAGTCACGTGTTTTGTCTTGACTGGACCACTGACCCCTCCAGAGGCGATTGTACTCGTCCCACTTGGTGTGGAAGTTTGACTCAGTGAAGTCGGCCCACCCTTGGGTCTTTGAGAGGACATAACCAACCAAAGATTGCTCTGATTGGTAAAGAGGGTCCCTAACGGGATCAACATTGTCAACAATAGGCATAATGTTCCTTTATGTGGGCTAATAGCCCGTTAATATGTCAATGGGTTCCCATTCTTCTATTTCGTCAAATGCGCTGGGATACGCAAATTCCGCTAGTTGATCTATGTAACTTAGGGAGTCAATGAGGTCATCGTGGGTCAATTTAGAGGGGAATTGAAATAATTGGTCCATGAACGTAGCATTCCAATCGCCCACCTCTAGGGTAATCCTCTTGTTCTCCATACGGCCCTGTAGGGCCCAGACTATACGGTCTGTCTTCTTTTGGTTACCGTGGGACAGGAGGTCAACCCTAAAGTACCTTGCTTTCTGCCTCATGAGGTCCGTGAGCGGTGACATGATGGCCTGTTGGGCGATACCCTTCTCTATACCTACGGATATTGGCTTGTACTCAGCCACAGCATCAAAGATTCTACGAGCAGTTTCTTTAAGGTCCCATCGCCCATGTATGATGGTCTTTACGTACCAGCCCACTTGGGTCACGTTGACGACTGAAATAGCTGTCTCATCTAATCTTGATTTATTAGAGGTAGTGCCTGTTTGAGCAAAACCAGCGGGGTCCACGGTGATGTACCAGTCCCCCTCGAATTTACGGTTCTCATCGGGTTCCTCGAACTTTAACCATTCCTCTTTAAACAACATGGAGTCTTTGGCCTCAAAAGCTGCCATGAACTCCTGTCTGAATGCAAAGGCGGACATTGACCCCTTGGCCCTGTCGATCTCACTTGCCTTCAGGGTGGGGTTGTCATAGGATGTCAGGTGCCAGGATTTCCAGTAAGGATCGCTGCCCAAAGAGGCAAATTGGTACAGTTCCCAGAAGTGATTCCTACCCTTGGGTGTCCCAATGAACAGGGCTCCACCTTCGAGGTCTGTGAGGGCCGGTAGTAAGATTTCCTCCCATACCTCAGGTTTCATAGTGCCGTACTCATCCAACACCACGTACTGTAGGGAGACACCACGCATGGTATCTGGCCTATCGGAGCCCTTTAGGGATATGGTGGCTCCGTTTACCAAAGTAATCTGTAGATTGTTGATATGGGCTGTTTTAATGACACCCCTACCGAGTTCAATCAACATAGACCACATAACGTCCCTAGCCTGCCCTTGGGTCTCAGCCACATAGAATATATGGGAGAATTGAGACTTGCACGATAAGGCCTCTACGAGGAGCTTGTAGGCTGCATAGCGGGTTTTTCCGCAGCGTCTGCCAGCTGCGATTACTTTAAAGCGGGTAGGGTCCTCCCAGACATCCTGCTGCCATGGTAAGAGGGATATGTTAAGTTCCACTAGGGTCCCCCTCGAAACTGCTAGGGACCACCTCAAAAGAGGCGTCTATGGGGTTATCATCTTTTTTATCACTTTCAATATCAACTTTGGTCCCTACCCCAGATATGTTGACCTGAATGGCGGACCTACCTAAAGACCCAGCATCCTTCTCGAACCCACTTACAGGGGCTATACGGTCCATGACCAGTTTCCAAGCTGCTGCTTGGTTTTTATGGTTGTCATCCAAGGCGGCACTAAAGATAGACTCTAAGACCTTAGAGGACTTAGGTGAATTGAGCATCCTTGCTCTATATTCTTTCATAATCCCAGCTTCGCCCTTAGGACGACCCACGGGGTTTTTGTCTACTTTCTTAGGTGGTCTCCCTCTAGGGTTCCCTGTTGGCTTAGTCATAGGTTCTCCTGAATGGGCCTACTTGAGTTTACTCTTGGGTACTCTCTTTTGAAGTGCTCTTAAGTGTTTAAAAAGAAGTGGTAAGAGATATCTCAATTGTATCACTAGAGACCCCCTTCAAACTAAAGAGCATGTAACTTAAGTATAGTATAACACACTTTTCCCAAAGTGTCTACTTTATTTTACATTATGGCCACATATGATACAAAATAAATAATAAAGTTACCTGTGGTATAACTATTTGAACCACTCAAGGGTTCCCTATTTACCCCCTTTTACCCTATTTAACTCAAGTGGCCTTATAACCACTAGTTATGGGCCCCCTAGAGCACTATTCGAGGAGGGAATATCACTAGTTTTAACTTCGGTTAACTTCGTTCATCTTCCGTTAACTTCGTTCATCTTCGGGTAACTTCGGATTTCACCTAAATTGTGCGGAAGTGGTTACCACTAAAAAAACCCCAAGCCCCAGGCCCCCCCGGCCCCTCCTGGGTTCCAAAGTGGAACTCACCCTGCCCCTTGCGTGGCCCTGAGTCAGTTCCAAAAGGGAACCGAGTCAGTTCCAAAAGGGAACGCAAGTGGAGGGGGTACCACACCGGCACCACCTATGTCAATTCATGTGGTGAATAGTGGATATTCATGCGGTGAATGGTTCAGAGGTAGACAAGGGGGGACACATGTGGTACCCCCTAGGGACTACTGGGGCCACACCTTAGGGACTACTGGGGCCACGCCCGATAGCACAGATAACATGAGAATACAATGGTAATAATACCATTAAAACATTAGACACTTTGTTTGACCTGTGAGTATAATGCCCTCACACCACGAAACAGCGTGGCCACAGAGACCACAACAAACAAAGGGTTATTAACATGGACACAGTAACAAGAGAGTTTAGCTACAAGGGTAAGGACAAGCGGTACCATCTAGCTACAGGTATCGATAGTGATGGTAAAGCTTACCTGTATCAAGAGTCTAGCAATAGGGACGGTGGGGACCATAGAGCACACCGCCACGAGTACTACCCACTACTATTATGGACTGCTAACAAGGATTTCGAGAGCCTTGTACAAGCAATCATAAACAATGAAATTGGAGCGTAACTTATGACTATCAAGACCCATACCACCATACAGACACAGGACCACACTACCGGAGAGTATAGCTCCGAGTTTCTAGGGGCTTTCACAGATGGTACTAGGGACCTATGTGCTATTAGTATCCATGATGTACTAGGCATAACACAGAGGTCTAAAACCCTCGATAACGGCACCGTAGTGGTTACGGTCCAAATTGAGACCACTGGCGGCACACTAGATGTGTCGTGCTTTCACACCAACGATGTACAATAGGGAGTAAACGAAATGTTAACACCGGCTGAATATGCACAATATGTAGTAGATATGGGTTTTACACTGGCTGATTTTATTAACCAGTCTAATATCTGGAATACGTCAGATGAATATAGGGCGGCGACTATTTTAGAGCTTAAGGCCCTAGAGTCTGCCGCTAAGGGAGAGCAATAACATGACTACCATTACAATAGGGACCACAACAAAGGGTCACCGCGTATGGCTACAGGGTACAGCTAACAAGGGCTGGCCTGTAGGGGCACGGTATCACACTACCTATGGCACAGAGGCCATAGAGTTACAGCTGGCCCCAGAGGGTAAGCGTAAGGTGGCCGCAGCTAAAGGCGGCATCATAGACCTAGTGGGCCGTAAGGTCTCACAATGGGCACAGGGCCACACTAGTGCGCTTGTGGTCCACGACAGGGCACGTGGTCGCATAGTTATTACACGTACATAACAGGGGCACAGAGTAATGAATATATTTGATACCATCACACTACAGGACGTCTGGAATACTGACCTGATTACTTATGCCGCTAAGGTATGGTGCAGGGATAACATGGCATATCTGAATAAGCCTATACAGCTATTTGGGACCAGTCTCAAAGTGGAAAAAGGCCGTAAATACAAGCGTGAAACATATGTAATGTACTTACAGCCAGCGGGTAAGGTAGCCACAGAGACCTTATGTGCCGGTGCGCGTAGTGCTGGATGTGAGGGCCCTTGCCTTATCAGCAGCGGTCAGCTAGGCATGACAACGGGGCAGAATGCGGCTACTAAGCGTACAGTACTGATGTTGCTACGTCCTGCGTGGTTCGAGGCGCAGCTGCTAACAGAAATTGATAGGGCTGAGCGCAAAGCCACCAAAACAGCTGTAAAAGCCTTATTCCGATTGAATGGTACAGCTGATATTGATTTTGGCCACATAATGGCACAACGGCCTAACAGTAGTTTTTATGATTATACGAAATTACTGTCTAGGGTACGTAAAAATACCCTAGGGAACTACCACCTGACGTTTAGTGGTTCTATGTACTCCGAGCCCTCACGTAGGGCCCTTAGGAAGGCCGTACAACGCGGGTACAATGTAGCAGTGGCGTACAATACCAAGGGCCTTACAAGCGATAACATAGCCATACCAGAGGGCCTAGAGGATTTTGATACAACGGACCTACGTCCTATGGACGCTGTAGGGGCCATAGGGGCCCTTAAGCGAAAAGGTAGCAACAAAGGCCAGAGGGCCGCAGAGGGTTTAAATAGTTTTTTTGTGACAGCTGCGAATGAACATATATTCAATGACATTATCGCCGTAGGTTAAATACTACGGTTTTTCCTGGCCACTATAAGGTAAACATTATGAGAGCATATAAGTTATTTAAACGTAGGAGTAATGGTACGCTAGGGCCCCTGTTTATTAATGCTAGACAGATAATCCCCATAGGGGAGACCATGATAGCAGAGAGTCACCCTACAAAGGGTTTCGCAGTCCGTGAGGGGTGGCACGCCACTCTAGAGCCCATAGCACCACATCTGTCAATGGCCCCTAGAGGTGGCTGTGAGAGAGTATGGTGTGAGGTGGAGCTAGGTGGCACGGTGCTACACAAACGACCAGAGTCACAGGGTGGCACGTGGGTACTGGCAGATACATTAAAAGTTATTAGGATTATGGAAGGGTATAGCCATGAATGATGAACAGAGAGAGAGGGCCACAGAGGCGGTGCGATTAGTGGAGTCTAGTGCTATGGAACTTATTTTGTGTTTCTCGTGCATGTCAGACGATGTTATAGCCATTGAGTGGACACAATTACAGGCGGATTTTAATGCCTTATCTAGGATAATGGAACAATCGGAGGGCGAGTTATGAAATTTGACAAACAGAAGTTTATTAATTTTTTGTCTAATAGGAGGGTTCCAGCAATGAAACCAACAGTTTTGTTTTTGTTTAACTCCAGCGACTACGCTGTACAGCCATGGCTAGACGATGGCAGGTTTAACGTGGTATCCGTAGACTATGATGATACGGACCATAGTGGAGCCCACACGAAGCCAACAGAGGGGCATCATAGGTTGTCCATAGACTTGTCCCGCTATGGCTCTCTCACGGTCTCTAGTGAGCTCACGCATATAGGTATGGCACAACCTAGCCTAGTGATATCGTTTGCCCCATGTACGGACCTAGCTGTCTCTGGAGCGGCACATTTTGCACGTAAGAGAGAGCGGGACCCCCAATTTCAAGAGAAGGCCACACGTATGGCTAAACTGGCTAGTGAATTTGGATGCCCATACATGGTAGAGAATCCCGTGTCCGTACTGGCCACTCTGTGGCGCAAACCGGACCACTACTGGCACCCACATGAGTACAGCGGGTACTGTCCTGAAGGGCCCCATCCGGAGTTCCCAGAGGTGATCCCACCACAGGACAACTACTGTAAGAAGACTTGTCTCTGGACAGGTAATGGGTTTGTTATGCCCCTTAAGAAGGACCACTATATACCTCGGAAAACTACTGTTTTTCCTGGCCACGCTAAGCTGGGGGGCAAGTCTGCACGTACTAAATACATTAGGTCATTGACTCCCAGAGGGTTTGCACGAGCTATTTATGAGGCTAATTGTGAAAATATTGTGACATTTAGTAAAAACCCGTGTTATAATGCGTAAAAAGCAGCACATTAATCGTTTAAATAGAGGTAATATTGTGTCTAAACCTAGTATTTTAATGAGAATTGAGGCTTTAATAGCTGTATTTGTTTTATGGCTAGTGGGCCATTTTGATGATAACAATGAGGGGCAACCTGATGAAGAATGACATAGAAAACACACAAGTGGAGCCCATTGGCCCCATGACCATGGCTGAAATAGCTCAACATATGGGGGTCTCTAGGGCACAGGTGTACAATATCTACTCTACAGCCCTTATGAAGCTCAAAAAGGGTTTAGAGGAGCGTGGGTACTCCATAGAGGACCTAGAAACCACGTTTACTGAAGTGCAGGAGCCTACTAGCCATGAATAATTTAGATACATTACACTATGTTTTGATTTCGTGGTCTATTTGGTCTACGTGTATGTGGTGGATGTGGGAGCGCAGGTCTAACAAATACAGGGATATCATTATCCTTAAACGCAGGGAGCCGACTGATGTCTAAGGTATATAGAGTACAAAAGAGCAGCTATGGCCTAGGCTGTGGTATGATTACCACACATGAGCTCTTACGTAGTACTGAGCACAGCGTATGGGTGCCTGTGTACTATCTCCGTGACGGTGAGAGGTGTCTACGTAATTGTTCCTCTTACAGGTGGTTTGAGGACCGCACAGAGGCCCTAGCGTACGCCAAGGAGCTGCTGGATCAAGAGGAGCGCAAGGCTCTTAAAACATTAGAATACATTAGACTAGAGAGAGAGAATAACCATGGGACACAAGCGTAAAACAGAAGACAAGCGGCGCAGTAACTTAGTTGCTAAGCACGCACGGAAGTTTACACTGGCGCATACTTTCGAGGACCGTAAGAAGGCCCAGAAACGTGGCAAGCGTAAGCACAAGCTACAATTGACTAACTTTAGAGGTGAATAATTATGCTCAAGGTATATAGAAGTGACTTAGATAAAGACGCATGGTACGTGGAGCAATCCCCCGTGGAAGCTGAGCTGGTAGCTCCGATATCACAGTGGAATTCCAGTACTATGGGCGCAAACGTCTATAAGACATCACGGCTAGGTGGGTTCCTTACAACGCCCCTAGAGAGCTCTTATGTGGGTGAACACATAGGGTACTTAGACGTGGACGGTAGGGTGTTCCTGGCCACTGGGGTGGCCTCATGAGGTGCCGTGCGTGCGATACCCTCTTGACTGACAATGAGGCTACGTCTAAAGACCTAGAAACAGGGGAATATCTAGACCTGTGTACTCTATGTAAGCGAGAGCACTACTACGTGAAAAAGGTTTACATAGAAAATAATTTAGACACTCCCAAGAAACCTGTGGTATACTAACCCTAAGGGAAAAGGGAAACCATTTAGTTTTATCATTAAGTAAATTAACAAAAGGATTAAAAGATATGAAAGTTACTTTAGACCCAACAAAAGAGTTCACTAGTGTACCACAAGAGAGGCTAGTGGATGCCCTAGGGTTTATCCCTGAGTTCGTAGTAGCTGCCTTTGAACTGTTCCCAGAGGGGGACTCAGCGGAGGATGTCTACAACGCTATGGTCAAGGTGTACCGCTATGGGGACTATAGATTCCTTAGCACCAACGGGGGAGAAGTGGACTCTGAGGGGGTCTACCGCTACCCCGAAGACCCCGATCTGCACCCTTTGGTCTGCTTTGAGCAGGGGGACGTTAAGGTCTTTGTTTATCAACATGCTATAATATCTGTAAGAGACAGCAGAGACACTATTGTGTCGCGGATGGACTAATGGCTATGTATATGTGTGCAGAGTGTGACTCATGGCTTGACGATGATTATTACCCATGTCAGGAGCACCCAACGAGTAAAACAGAGCTAATCTGTCCTGATTGTCTCCTAGAGCTAGAGGAGCGCATGGAGGAAGAGATCAATGGGGAGGACTACATACCCCCACGACCTAAGGTAACACCATTCCCACAGGAGGGGAACCAATGAGTGACTATAGAGACCAAGATGACCACGGAGCACGTGAGGACTATGAGTTTTCTCGGCTACGTGAGAAGGAGTCACCGGAGGAGACCGAGGCACGCCACAAGAGGCTCGACAATGCGCTCGCGTACACGATAACACTCACAGTACGACACGGTAACCCTCTGGTGCTCACCTACGACCACAGGAGCGAGGCCATGGATGACTGGGACAGGACAGTGGACAACATGCTTCCTGGTGACAGGGCAGTCCTGAGGGGGCCTAAGGGTATCCTCAGTGAATATAACGTAACAACTAATGTAACCTCTAGAAGGAGTAACAACTATGCTTAACATTAAAAAGTCTAACCAAGACAGCAACGGACAGATTTACGTTGTCAAGGACAATGGAGGTCCCTTTAATATAGGCGATCATGTTCGCTTGTGGTACGATGACAACACCAGCTGCCCTTGGTTTTGTAGCACAGCCGATGAATACTGCTATGGGAACGCATGGTCCATGCTTTGGGATCAACTAACACCTATCGAACCTGAAACCACCAGCACCTATGTGGACGACATATACAAGGGTCTTTCAGAGGGGCAACGTGTGCATATGTTGAACAAACTTGCGAAGCACGGCTACGACCACCGCAAGTGGGCTACCATGCGTAAGCACATGACCACAGAGCAGCTGGAGGATGCACACAAGTGGGGTAACACCTACGGCACATCCCCTGAGGCTGATAGAAACCGGACTTATAAGGTGGGCCAAAGGGTTATTGTACAGGGTAACGAGTTACTTATCACACGTGTTAATGTGAAGGACGTGCAACTGACGTGCTTGCAGACAGGTAACCGCTGGAGTGGTTCTACTACACCCAAGAGCATGAAGAAGATCACCGAAGCAGAATTTAAACGCATAAGTTAACTGACACTTTAAGTAAACCTGTGGTATACTAACGGTATACCGCAAGGGAAACACAACGAGAGGTAGTAAATATGAAATATGAAATGACTGAAGGCACAGTGGCTTTTTCAAACGTAGACGAGTGTGATGTCTACAATGGCAAATCCACGGGCCGATACACCTTGGTAGTTACCATTGATGAAGCCGATGCATCCAAGATGCGTGACAAAGGTATCAAGGTGAAGATGTACCAGCCGGAAGAGGGTCCCGCGTCACCTCAGCGCAAGTTTGCGTCCAACTTTAAGCCACCTGTGGTGGACTTGGATAACAACCCAGTCACAGGGGAAATCCCCTTTGGTTCCAAGGTGCGTATAGCGTGGGAAGCTGGACCTGATAACCCCCAGTACGGCGTGCCCTGCTACATGGCCCGTGTGCGTGTTCTTGAGCGTGCTGAGAGCCTTAGCGACATACCGGAGGAGTTCTAAACCGTGTATGGCAATGGCATCTACCTCATAACGCAGGACGTAGTATGCGGCTATGACACTTACGACAGTGCCGTAGTTGTCGCTGAGTCCGAAGAGGACGCACGCACCATCCACCCTGAAGGGGGCCACACGGCCTCTGAGGGGTCAGGAGGGCACACGTGGTGCCTCCAGAAGGACGTAGAGGTCCAGCGCATAGGTGTGGCTTGCGAAGGCGAGGGTCGTGGAGTAATCTGCGCCTCGTTTAACGCAGGATGAAGGGACCCTGTGATGAATGCGGCTCCAGTGATGGGGTCGAAACTTACGAGGATCACACCCACTGCTACGTATGTGAGCATCAGGTGTGGTTCAAGGACTCTACAACTCCAGTAGCACCAAGGAAAACGACAATGGAACGTATGGGATTCACCAGTAAAATAGCGGATCGTAAGATATCTCTTGCGGCCTGTGAGAAGTACGGGGTTACTGTCGAGGTGGACCCTAGTAGCAGTAAGATAACTAAGCACTTCTATCCTTATTTCAATACACAGACAGAGGAGCTAACAGCTGTCAAGAAGCGCGTATGTGCGTCTAAGGACTTCCCATGGAGCGGGGATCGTACTAACATAGGGCTCTTCGGTCAACAGACGTGCTCTGGACGTGGTAAGTACATTACGATCACTGAGGGGGAGCTTGATGCTCTGGCTGTCAGTGATATGTTCGACAACAAGTTTGACGTAGTGTCCCTGAGGGACGGTGCGAAGTCCGCCCTCAAGAGTTGCAGGGAACAGCTGGAGTTCCTCGAAGGATACGACAACATTGTCCTATGTTTTGATAATGACCTAGAAGGTAAGAAAGCTGAGGTGGCCGTACAGGACCTCTTCAGCCCAGGAAAACTCAAGATTGTGTCCCTCACCAGTAAGGACGCAGGTGCTATGTTGGAGCAGGGAAAGATAAGGGAGTTTACCAAGAACTGGTGGGACGCCCGTGGATATACTCCAGCTGGCATTATAAACGCCTCAGACACGTGGGACGAGGTACTGAGCTACCGTGACACACCCTCTAATCCTTACCCTTGGGATGGTCTCAATGATCTACTCTTGGGGCAGAGGGCTCAGGAGGTGGTCATATGGGCCGCTGAGACAGGGGTGGGTAAGAGTCAGACCATGCGGGAGGTCATACACCATATCATCCTGAGCACGGACCAGCAGGTAGGGTGTCTCATGTTGGAGGAAAGCGTAGCTAAGTCTATGCTGGGGTGGATGTCCTTCCACGCGGGTAGACCTTTACACAAACAACTTGACAACATCCCTGACGATGAACTTAAGAAGTATTGGGAAGCAGCCTCAGCAGGTAACAGGTTTGTACTTCTGGATCACAGAGGGTGGCAGAGTGACATAGAACAGCTAAAGGCCCGTGTGAGATACATGGCTAAAGCTATGGGGTGTAAGACAATCATCCTAGATCACCTCCACATAGCCCTCTCAAGTGTATCTGGGGCCTCAGGGGACTGGAGTGGCATTGACGAGCTAGTGACACAGTTGTGCGTGTTGGCACAGGAGTGTGACATATGCTTGCACGTAGTGAGCCACGTGAGCGAAGGTAGAGCCCTGAGGGGTTCCAAGGGCATTGCTAAGCTGGTGGACGCAGTGATATTCCTAGAGCGTGACAAACACAATGAAGATGAAATCCTGGCGAACACTACCACGGTAGTTGTGGATAAGAACAGGTTTGCGGGGGACGTGGGTGTGGCGTGTTACTTGGAGTACGACAGGGCAACGGGACGTATGACAGAGACCAGTAAACCCTTGGAGGCACCTGATGAATTCTAAACAAACAGTAAAACCAGAAGAGAGGCTTGGGCGTATGTCTTGGAACTACAGAGTGATGCAGGATGGTTATGATGGACTAACCATACGTGAGGTTTTCTATAGCGGTGGCAAAGTGCGGCTTTGGACACGGGAACAGGAGCCCTATGGTGAGGACATGGATGAGCTAAGGGATTGCCTTAAGTTGATGCTGGGGGCCTGTGATAAGCCCATTCTTATGGAGAAGGAACTTGAGGAGAAACTGTGGAGGCAGAAGGGCGATGAGTGAAATGCAGACAGGCACTGCCATATTTTTACACAAGCAGGTGGCTAAACTGAAGGCAGAACTGGAGGGACTGACTGAATACAACCAAAACGCACAGTCCCTTAATGGACTATTGGAGCTAAGGGTAGAGGCACTGGAAGCAATAAGGGATGCAGCGCAACCTGTGGTA
>Ga0208299_1001115_pt1 | contig 21112 bp, 25 predicted proteins | sample 15_taG_FD_184089 | JGI IMG/M metagenome (GOLD analysis project Ga0208299, IMG submission 184089) | Marine viral communities from the Subarctic Pacific Ocean - 15_ETSP_OMZ_AT15312 metaG (SPAdes) (version 2) | ecosystem: Environmental > Aquatic > Marine > Oceanic | place: Pacific Ocean | collected...
TTTCGGTCATTTTGCTGTTTCCTTGTTTGGGTGAGTCGGCTTTTAACGATGCTGGATTTTAGCGATTTCAAAGCCGGAAACGTTGTCGCCGTGTTTTAGGTCTTGCTTAGGCCATCGTCGAAAACGCCGCCCTCAAAGTGGGATTGCTCAATATCGGATTGCATCCCGTCATTATTGATCCTTGATTTCATTTCATCCGGTGCGGTCTTTGGCTTGCTGGCGATCGCACTATCGGACAGAAACGCTGTCGCTTCGGAGCGCGGCCAAATAGTCCATCCGCATTTTTGCCATTTATCGCAGGCGAGCGCGGCCTTTTTCTTTGCGCGAGGGTTTGATTTCATCCATTCACGATAGGCGAAATTATCCCATGTTTTCGATTGGCATTTAGGACAAGGAACCGCGCCGGGCTTTGGCTTTGGTCCTTGCGGCGCCGGTGGCGGCGTTCTTTGCCGCTGTGGGCGCGTTTCGGTCCGTTGTTGGCTTACCGTGCTCTCCCCGTCGTCGTCGGCTTGTGCGATGCCCCCAGCGCCGGCCATTTGATACCGTTTGAAATAAGACGAGGATGATCCGGCGGATTGGGCGGCGTTCCGGCCTTCTAATTTTACTTTGCAACTGCCGGCCTCTAACGTGTGCACTATTCCGTCACTGTCGCCCCAATGTAGCGTTGTCCGCAAAATAACATGCACCCCATCGTCGCCGTCGATGTGTTGAATACAGGCGATCCCTTCCGCCGATAGTGCCGGCATTACAATATCTCGGACGGCCGGGAAATCCGCGAAAGTACTTTTATAGTGTGGATTCTTTTTGTTTTTGACCGCGTTGCTCATGTTGGCCTGAGCTGCGGCCAATGCTTCCGCAATACTTTTGTGTTTGGTTTGCTGTTTCGGTTGTTTGGTTTGCTGTTTCGGTGTCGCCATGGGATCCCCTTTTCGGTTGTTAGTTGTCTTGCCCATTATGCGTATCCGCTATATGCTTGTCAAGCAACATAGGGGGCACCAATGGAAACAGAAACAAAGCCGGAACCGTTCGCGGAAATCGGGCAATCGATCGCAGCTATACGCACAAAAAACGGACTCACTCAAACCGCTTTGACGGAGGCGCTGTCGCATGTTGGCGGCATGTCCCAGGGCAGGATCTCAAGACTTGAGCGCGGGTATTGGATGCCGAATGCGGGACAGTTTGAACACTTGATCCAAGCGTTGAAATGCAACCAAAAGCAAGCCGGCGAATTGCGGTATCTGGCGATTTGCGCCGTGCGTCGGTTGGTCGATGCTTGAAAAAGAATCAGACGGCTTTGATGTTATCGGACGCCGCGCAATGGCCTGTAAGGGCTGGCGGTTTTTGCCTGGTATGCTAATTCTGCGCCAGAAACAAAGACCAAACCCGCGGCCTAATGGCTTACTTTTACGGCATAGAGTTGTTGGTATTGCGTTTTATGATGTGGATGGGGAATGGTGGCCCGACTTGACCGACCCGGCGACGTTTGGCTGTCTTTTGTTTATTGTTCGAATGGCCTGGAGGGATCGCCAGTTGTGGACCGTTCCGCCACCGGAACCCGGCGATCCTTGGGAATGCGTCGTATATGACCCTGAAGACCCATTGAATCAAATGGTATTCAATGGTCTAAGCGAAGCCGGCGCTGTCGTTCTGGCTTTTGAATCGGCCTGCAACGATGCTTGAAAACCACTGGGACAATTGGACGTTGATTCACTCCGATGTTGTCTATATACAACCAATGGGCAAAGGTCGGCCGCGCATGAACACCAGGACCGGCCGCGCATACACGCCAAAGACAACGCGAGCATTCGAGAAAAAGCTCAGTCAGTTATTCCGAATGGGTCCGTCCATACGGAACCCACCGATCAACCGAATAGGCAAAAAGCAACCGATCGGCGTCAAGGTGCTGGCCGTATTCAACCGGCCGCAAGCGATGTACGCCAAACGCTATGGGGACGGCCTACTGTATAAGCCCAGCAAGCCCGATTGCGACAACGTTTCTAAGGCCTGCCTTGATTCGCTGGTATTGGCCGGGAACATTATCCACGACGATAACCAGATCGTTTGGCATGAAATCGCCAAGATGTACACGGAACGCGACGGAAAGCCGAGGATCGAAGTCCATATATTCGCAATACCAGACCAAACGAAATAGGAATTACGGGTATGAAATGGATAAAAACCGACGCGATTTTGATTGAACGGCTCGCCATGCACCGATGGACCGAAGCGAACCCGGCTCCGTTTGAATTGGCCGTTATCTTTGCCGCCGGCCGAATCGTCAACGGCGACAAAATCAGCATTCGTCAGCTCGCCTCTTACATGGGCTGGAAAAGCAAAAACAAAGCGACCGAAGCCATCCGCGAAGCACGCGATCAAGTGAAAAGCCTGTATCAAACTGGAAAAGACAACGGTCAGGACAACGGGTTAGACAGCGACACCCAGCAAAACCAACAACATACGGGACAATCTCGGACAGTTTTGGGACAAAATAAGGACAGTTTTCGGACACCTTACGCGCGCGGGCTTCCCTTAAGAACAGATATAGATAAGATTGAGAATAAACTAATTAATGTCGCTGAAGCGACCTTGACCGCCGGCAACGCCGACAGTCGAGATATAGAAATTCCGTTGATTGAGAGTCTTGCTGTTTCGCTCAATCAGCCCGGTCCGGCCGCACCGGAACCAAACGCGGCCACACCTACACCCGCCGAACCGCCGGTAAAAGCCCCCAGGTTGTCCTACAAGGCATTCTGGAAGGCAATGGAGTGTATCCGGTTAGCAAACGTTCCAAACGCCCGAGAAACCAAGATAGGAGCCAGAAACCAAGTTGTAGCCGCAAGAGTCAAAGAGCACGGCGAAGAAGCTTTGATCCATGCTTGGCGATGGGTGCACGAGTCGAGCCACCAACGCGCAACCTATTTGCGGGATCACTGTCATGCGACCTATGGAACGTTTTTTGCCGCGTCCAAGTGTAGGCAATACGTCGGTTTCGCTTCGGAATGGGACCCAGTATCAGAGCTGAAAAACGCAGCACGGCCGGATCTGTTCGACTTGGACGCGAACGACTTTGACGACAGCGGCAACATCATAGACTTTCAAAACAGCAAACAAGGAAACAGCAACAATGGCAACCAATGACACCGTACAAAGAATGCTCGAACGCTTCCAATCTAACTACTCAAAGCATCCAAAATGGGCGGCCGATAACGTCGCGACCTGGACCCATGGCCTGAAGCGATACCCGGATAAGATCGTGGTCATGGCCGCGAAGCGTTGGATCTCAGAGCATACGCGAGCGCCAAACGTCGCCAACATCGCCGGCATTATTAAAGGCATGCCAACGCAAGGCGAACCGGAAACCGCACCGGCTTGTAAGCATTGCGGATTTACTGGCAAAATCGAGGTAGCCCACCACCTAAGCGATCCCGATGGCGGGGACGCATATTGCCGAACATACTTGGCGGCCTGCGATTGTCCGGCCGGATCGCGCTTGGCTCAAGGTGCCTATATGCCTTGGCGTGTCTTTGTTGACGGTTGCCGGGCGAACCCGTGGACGCTGTTCGTTTACCACTCCGACGCGGACGCGCCGTTTTTGCCTGAGGCGCAAAGATTGAGCGCGGTCCAGCTCGAAGCCCGCGAAGCCCGCGCACGTGCTAACCTATGAAAACCGCAAACCAGGAGCGAAAACTTGGGACGAAAACGAAAGTGCACGAAGGCTACAACCAAGAAAATAGCAGACGGCATCCGTCTTGGAATGACGTTCGATTTGGCAGCGCAATACGGCGGCGTTGGACGATCAACCATGTACGGTTGGCTGAAAATGGCGGAAGATCCAAACGCGGAACAATGCTATGTGGATTTTTCGGACACCCTAAAAGCCGCGGAAGCGACCAACGCCGCCAACGCTTTGCACTGTATAGCCGATGCCGCCAACGATGGATCTTGGCAGGCGGCCGCATGGATGCTTGAACGAAGACACCGCTACATTAGGCCCAACGTCGTACAACTGGAAACGAAGCCCGCGGCCGAAATGGAGATAGTAGATCCGACAGCTGAGGACGGACGCGCAATGGTGATCGAACACGTGGCACAACTGCCCGAGGATCTGATCTTGGCGGCGCTCAATCTCAAAAACGCTTCCAACGCTAAGTAATGTTCGATATTGGATTGGTCCGACGGGTAGCCGATAGAATCAACAACGATCCATTATACGAATACGAGCACGCGCAACCAGGCGCCGGCGGCATGTCCCCAGCGCAAAGGACCGCGCACCAATCGCAGCACCCGCGCCGAATATTGATAGGCGGCAATCAAATCGGGAAAAGTCGAGCATTGGCGGCCGAAAGCTTTTGGCTTGCTACCGGCCGGCATCCGTTCCGAACCGCACCGGAACCGGGATCGATCGGTTGGATTGTCTGCGCTGACCTTCGATCGGGATGGCCGAACATTTGCCAAAAGATGCGCGAGATAGAACCGCCTGGAATACTGGACGAACGGACCAAATATGACGAAGCGCGCGGCTATACGTTCATGGGTTCAAAGATGATTCTATTGCGGAACGGCTCCACCATTGTTGGCAAGTCAGGTACTCAGGAGCTGGTAGCCTTGTCAGGAGCAACGATCGATTGGCTGGTATTTGATGAACTGCCCAAACAGGCGCACTTTTCCGAAGCCCGATCACGGTTGGCCGTTAAAGGCGGTCCGGCGTTGATGTGTTTCACACCGATCGGACGTCCGACGGATTGGCTCCGAGATTGGATCGATGGCAACCCGCAAACCGGCGAAGACCCGCGGGAAATCTGGGACGTTCATCGCGTCATTCTATCGGCGGAAAACTGCCCGCATCGAACGCCCGAGGACATAGCAAACCAGATCGCCAGCTATGGACCGTGGGAATATCAACAGCGAGTCTTAGCAGAATGGGACGGCGTATCGGGTGATCGATGGATACCAGGATTCACCGAAGCTTGCGTTTTTGGTGACACCGGATCGCCGCCGTCCGTCGATTCGGTCGGCTTAGGTTGGGACCATGGCGAACGGCCGGGATCGTCGGTCTGTTATCTCGTCGCCCAAAAGGATCGCCGCCTCTATGTCTTAGGCGAATGCGTATCCAAGGAACGCAACACACCAGCGGCCGAAGCCGTCGCCGTTGTCGAAATGATGAAAAAGTGGGGCGTTGCGCCGCAACATATCGACGAAGCCCGCGGCGATTCAAACAGTGCCGGACGGATGGGAATGGGCCTCAGCGTTAACGATATGCTCGAGCGCGCGTTCGCGGATCTGGTGGGATCTTCGCGCGCGCCGTTTTCGATCCGGGTTCCATACAAAGGCCGCGGCTCAGTCAAAGCCCGTGCACGAATGTTGAACGCGGCTTGCGTTGACGGACGCTTTTTCGTGCATGAATCGTGCGCGTCTTTGATACATACGCTCCGCCATTGGCGCGGCGAGAATAACGATCTGAAGCACTCTTATGATGCAGTGGCGTATATTGCCGATGTTTACTTACAGCCTGAAATGTCCGAAGATGGCGGAAGACTTATTATCGCTTAGGGGGTATCCATGGCACCGAAAAAGAAACCAGACGCGCCGGAGCTGAAGCCGGAAGCAAAGACCAAAGCGCCGAAAATCGAACGCGGATCGGTTTTGATCGTTAAACTGGCTAAGGGTAAGACAGTGCCGAAGCCGCCGGCCGGCGTCCAGGTTTGGCCCATGGACGGCGATCAAATGGTTTTAACATCGGCCGACATGTACGATCGCGGTTGGATTAGGCGGAAGGGATAACGATGTACTCAGCGCCAAGCGCAATCAAACCGAAGGATCAAGAGGACCGCGACCGATGGGCGGAACAGGCTTTACGCTATCGGCTATTGACCGGCGCCCATATCGAAGATTTGCGGGATGAACTGCGACGGCTGTTCGCACGTGAGATAGCAGCCGATCTGGAATTCCACCCGGACATGTCACGCAACCCGCTTCGGATGATTGTCCAGCAATTGGCCAACCTGTACGCGGAACCGCCACGGGTCCAAGTCGAAGATCCAAACGCGGACCTATCCGCAATCGTGACGGCTCGACTTTGGGCACTCCAGCAACAAACCGAAAAACTCGTATTAGGGATCAACGAATCCGTTTTGCGCGTTGACTGGGAATGGTGGCGCGGCGCAACCGAAGCGACCTATCGGCCCATTTCGCCCGATCTGATAGTCGCAACGCCGGACCCGTCGCAACCGGATCAACCAATAGCAATCGAAGAATTGCGAACCCGAACCCGGCCGGGAAACTTTGAGCGCGTTTGGACTTGGGATGTCTGGGATATTTCAGATCCCGAGAATCCGGTTTTTCGTATTGAGCTGGAAGGCGATAAGGGCCAACGCATTGACGCAACGGCGGAATTCGCGCCGGATTTGGTGGGCTCCTATCCATACATGAGCGAAGGCCAACCGATCTTGCCGTACATTTTGTATCATAAGCAGATCGGCGCCGGTCTTTGGAACTACCGGGACGGAATAGAATTGGTACGCGGTACGCTTCGATTGGCCGCGCTTTGGACGCATTGGTGTGACGGCTTCCAATCGTGCGCCCATCCGCAACGGTACGCCTTGGACGTTGACACGCAAGCCGGCGTGACTCGAACGATCGGCGGCGTATCCGTTGACGTTGTGCCCATTGATCGAAAGTCGATCCTCAAGTTTAGATCGGCCGGTCCTGGTACGGGTTCCATCGGTTCCATCGCTCCAAGCTTAGAACCCAGATCGGCCGCCGAATCGCTGAAACTGTTTGGGCATGGTTTGGCCGTTTATGCGGGATTGAATCCAAGTGACCTGGAGGTAACCGGAGCACAAAGCGGATACGCGATCGTTGTTGCCCGCGAAGGCATGCGGCGCGTAATGAAGGCCCGTCAACCGTCGTTCAATGCTTCGGACCGGTTGACACTGGCGACCGCGGCGAAATTGGCCAACGCTTACGGCGGCCATTCATTGCCGGTTGAACCTTCAGACTATGAGATCGAATACCGCGGTTCCAAGGAATCCGATCAAGAGCTGAAGGCGCGGGCCGATGTTGTCAAAGCGGAATTAGAAATGGGTTTGATATCCAAGGTAGACGCCTTGCGAACATTGCACCCAGAGATCGACAGCGACGAAGCCGCGATCGAACGGTTGTTAAGGGTTAACAGACTTGATCAGATTTTGAACCAAACGCCGCCGGCCGGCGAACCAACGCCGTAAGGGGTAAACATGAGCGACGAACAAGTGACCGAAACAGCACCGACAACCAACGGAGCGCCGAAGGGCAGGCAAGGCGGCGAACCCGCGTCGGTTCCATCATTCCGCCTTCGCGAAGAATCCGATCGACGCCGCGCCGCGGAAACCCGCGCACAGCAATTGGAACAGCAGCTAACCGCGCTCCAAGGCGAATACGAAAAGACCAAATCAGGCTTGGGTCAAATCCAATCGCAGCACGGTCAAGACATGCACTTGATCGGGCTTGGCTTCCAGGCGCAAAGCGTCCGGCGCTTTTTCCGGCGTGAGTATTCCGATTCTGTCGCTGAGTTACCAGCGGATCAACGTCCATCGTTTGAGGATTGGCTGTCAGTATCCAAAGACGATCCGTTGTATTCCGTACACTTTGACCGAATCAAACCCGCGACCGCCGAAGCGCCAAGCGCAGACGCGCCACCAGCTCCGCCGGCCGGGAATGAATCAACAGCACTATTGGCCGCGCTCCGATCCGCATTGGACGCGAACCCAAACGCCGGCGCGATTTCACCCGCCGCGCACACCGGACGCCAATTCAGCAACGACGAAATTGCGAGCATTCGATCAAAGGCCGGCGGCGGTCTTGGCGCGCACAAAGATTCGATCCTTGCTACGCTACGATCTGAAGGTTTGATAAAGTAGATTTTCCAATTTCGGCAAATCGTCCTACAATCCAAAAAGAGCATCGGCCCGTCAATCCGTCAATTGATGAACATCGCTCAAAACAATCCAACAAAAATAGGTGTTCACAATGGCTGATGAAGTCACTTTCACAGGACTGACGACCGATGGCGGTCGCGTTTCCTCCGTTCTTTCCGCTATGCTTTTTGAGAAGATCCACGATCCGACCGACCTTCGCGCAGTAATGACCAACGTACCATGGGGCCAAATCGGTTCCGATACGATGTCTGTCGCGCTTGACGGCGCGCCCGGTGCCTTCCAGGAAGCAACATCCGAGATCGTTTCCGGCATTTCGAATGCTGGCTATGGTTCAGGAAAGTTTGACCTCCAGATTGCCCGCTATGCTCGACAGTACCAAGTTTCCGATCTGTTTGGTGTGTCCGGTGGCGCGATCGATATTGCCGCAGTTGTTAAGACTCTTGGCGATGGGGTCGGACTGACCATGACAGACCTGCTAACGTCGCTGTTTAATAGCTTGTCTTCGGCTGTCACCGCGACAACGACTCTTGACGTTGACGATGTTTACTCTGCGATCTATACGCTGAATCTGGCCGGCGCTCCGTCCTCACCTGATGCGCCATATTCGATGGTTATTGCTCCTAAGCAAATGAACGATTTTCGGACAAGCCTTCGAGCTGAATCGGCTGGTTCCGCACTGCAATACGTTTCGGCTGAAATTCTTGGCGCGAAAGGCCCTGGCTACCAGGGAAATTGGAGCGGAATTGATGTCTGGCAAAGCGACTCGATCGCAACCGTCGATGCGGCCGCGCACCATTCCGGAGCGATGTTCGCCAAGAATGCGTTCGCGTATACCATGGCACCGGTTCGCGCTTTGTCTGGACATGTCCCAGCATCGAACGTAATCGCCGATGCTGGCGAGCTGTTGGTTGAATTGTCCCGTGATTCAAACATCGGCCTAACAACTGCCACGGCGTCTATGTTCGTTGCTGTAAGCGAAGCCCAAGACGCGCTTGGTGTCGAAATCAAATCCGACGTATAAGACAACCAAACCGGGACCGGCCTGCTAATGTGGGCCGGTCCCTTTTTTCCAAGGGGAACCAATGAGCCAACCGATCCATTTGAGCCAACCGAAGACGGATGTGCAGGCCGTACAATCTCGGAACGGCCTTCCAACGCATAGACAGCGGCCGCAATCGCGTTTTGTATACATCGTTTTCCCCAAGTCTTGGGAATACGTCGACGGCTTCGGCTTTTTGCCCGTGCTTCGTCGCTTGACCGCAAAACCAGGCGCTAACGGCGTCCCCGGTTCCGGTTCACTTTCAAAGCCTGTAGCGTCCGCCATTCAAAAAGGCGGAACATATATCGATCCCAAGGATGAGCGATTGGGCGAATACATGGATTATGTCCAATACTTCGACTGTCAGAATGGGCAAAAGTGGTACGTCGATTTCTGCTCCAAGGCTACGGTCTTGACCAGCGGGGAGATCATTTGGAATACCAAGGAGAGCGCGATCGAGTTTGCGAAATTCCGCCGTCATATTGCCGACGCTGGGATCATTCCGCCGATGCTTCCTGAGATCTTCGATTGGCTCATTTCACGAGCTGAGACCCGCGCGGCGCAATTGTTGACCCGCGCCGATGCTTCCCCGCATTTGCTGAAGCGTTACGAATCCGAAGCCGCGATCGTTCAATCAATGCGCGACGAATGGGCAAAGATGAACGGCGCGAAAGCGACCGACAAAAAGAAAACAAAGACACCGCGGCGAAACAAAGTCGCGGACATCCTAGAGGGTTGATCCATGTCACCAAAAGACGCCATTATTGAAACTGAACGACACCTATCCGCGGCCGTTTATGCAACCCGAAAAGCAAAAACCAACCCGCGCAATCGTTCCGCCCATGTCAAAGCCGCCGCCGCCGCAATCGCCGCAGCATCCGCAGCAATCGCCAAAGCGACACCGGCCGCACCCAAGCCAGCCGCACCCAAGCCAGCCGCACCCAAGCCAGCCGCACCGAAAAAGGCCGCAGCTAAAAAGGCTAAAAAATGAGCGGGGAGAAAAAGGGAACCCGCGAAGCCATGGATCGAATGGTTCGCCAATTGGTCAACAATGGGACCGATCGGAATTACGCCAAGGAAAAAGCCCGCGAAGCCGCGATCAAGAATGAACGCAAAACAAAGGGCGAACGCTAAACAAAGAGGGTTGAACAATGCCGAATTCTAATTGGTCTGCGCGGTTTTCCGGTCCGGCCATGATTGAGCGCAACAAAGCGCAAACCGTCGATGTGTCGATCGAAAAAGACGGCGCGTCCGCAACCATAACCGCGGCAACCTTTACCCTGTACGATTCGACCGGCGCCAAAGTAAAAGACGCGGTTTCGGCAACCGTAGCGGCCGGGACCGTATCCGGCGCAATCGCCGCGATAGATACGGACGGCAAAGACTTAGGCCGAAATTGGCTTGTTCAATTCGACGTCACCATAGCGACAAAAGTTTTCACATTTTACAACGACGCGGTTTTGTGCCGTGCTCGCCTATACTCACCCATAGGCCAAACGGATTTGATCGCGCGTCATTCCGATGTGGCCAATCTGGTATCGACAGCAAAGAACGATTTACAAGACTACATCGATCACACATGGTCCGACGTTACAAACCGCATGTATTCCGAAGCGGTTCCATTCTGGAAATTCCGTACTCCCTCAGCTCTGAGACAGACACTGTTTGCCCGATGCTTTGAAATGATCTTTCGGGATTATTCCACGCTGTTTGATGCTTCCGATCGGTACTCGGACCTGTCGGATCGGTATGGCGACGAATACGAAAAAGCTTTTGAAAAGATGCGTAACAGCCTCGATCTGAATGAGGACAACACGATCGACACAACGAACACCCCGACAACGGCAACGATCCACCTGTCCAGCGGTCCTCGGCGTTCATGGCTTTAAGTTTCGACGATGCCCTAACCGCGGCAATTGCACGGCTGAACGCGGCTGGCTTGAATCAAAGCCGATCACCGCTTGGCGTGAAAAACGAAAGCGCCGCGCGGATCGATCGGTCTTTTTCCGTTTTGCCTGCCGGCGTTTCATTGTCCGAACGCGGACGGGTCCGACATCGCGCTGCGTACAAATTCAAGATTGAATTGTGCCATGCCCTAAAACCATCGGACGGCCTGGAAGCACCGGATCAAGCCCTAAAAGATTGGGCGTCGGCTATAAAATATCTGGTGGCCGCGGCATCGAATCTAACGACGGACGGCGCGATCGATATTGGGCCAACGTCCCACAGCTACACCGGCGGCGGCGCGTTCTTGGTTACAGCGTTTGATATTACCGTGGCGGCCGATCTGGACTTGTCGATCTGATGGCCGTTCGAGTTTCAATCCGGCTCAAGTCGATCGAGGACTACATAAAAAAGAACCATGGCAAGATCCGCAACCCGACACCTAACGAAAAAGCAAAGATCCATTTTTGGGCCAATCGTGTGATCGAATACATCAAAGCCAATTGGCCCGTTGATACCGGGACAAGCCGCGATCGGTGGGTCCACGAAATGAGCGCCATCAACGGCCAAGTGATTCTGAATATTGAAAATCCTATGTATTACTCGGAGTATGTACACCGCGCCGGCGGTTCCGCCGATGCTCCGTTGTGGGAACGGTTGGTCCCCGAGGCTTGGGGCCTATTCAAAGACCAACTAATATCGGAAACCCAAATGGAGATTAGAGCAACGGAACGCGAGCTGGAGCGCAGAACCCGCGCCGGCGCTCGTCGTTCTGAAGGCTTGCTGGACATTATCCGTAATCCGAATTTAGTGGACCTTTTCGGTGAGATCTTCGGTGTCTGACAGCTTCGACGTTGACGCGACTATGCAATTCGACGTTGAAAACGTGTTGCGCGAGCTGTCCGCCACTGAGGTTTTGATCGTCCAAAAGCACCGCGAAAAGATGATCGACGATATACGCGGCCAATGGGTCGGATGGCGATACAAGGACCGCGATCCGATCACCGTTGGCCGGTCCTTGGACGGTTGGCGCGGCTCCGAGCAAACCCAGGTTGGCGAATGGGCGATCTTGATTGAGAACAAAGCGCGGTCTTGGGATACCGGCGAATCATACGTGAAAGACGTTCGACGGCATAGGGGCGCGCAACCTGAATACGAGATCGTATACGAGAATCTGTTACAATCCAACATACCAGAGCTGATCGAGGAATTGACCGCCGCGATTGGTGACGATTTGAACGCGGTAGGCCCTCCGAAACGGGTTCGCAAAAACAAAAATTCAACATATAGAACAATGTCATTGGAGGCTTAAGTGAGTGTATCAGGAGTCGTTAAAGTACCGAGGGATGGAAAAATTACCCTTTCAGACAATGGAGCTAATACCCTGGTTATCGACTATGAAGCCGGCGACTTTTCGTTTTCCGACGATAAGACCGAACGCGTTGTTATACGCGATCGCGGCGTGATTGTCGGGCTTCGGAAAGGCGAGGATTCGGTTGGATCGTTTTCGTTTTCCTGTATGATGCGTGATTTTACGGATTCGGCCGCAACAACGATTATTGATGCGATCGATAAAACCGGCAACGCTTCGGCTTGGGTTTCTACCGGTGGCACCGCTTACGAGCAATACCTTTTGGATGTTGAGCTGGCTGTCGAAGGGACCGACCACGGCGACACCGGCGATCATAAGCTGACGCTGTCCAAGTGTTTTTTGGTTTGGGATTTCGCCGAAGATTCAGGCGGGAATAAAATCAATGTTAGCGGCGAAGTGTATGGCACCCGCGTACGGACTGAGGCTTAATCCATGGGACAAGGGGAACCCATGGAAGCGATCAAGCTTGGGAAACTGGGATCGGTGTCGGTGGTTCCGCCGGCATCGTTCGCTGTCATTTCGGATCTTTGCTCCGAGTACAACGAAAAAGCCAGCCGCGCTAAATTGGCGCGTCTTTGCGCCGCCGCGATCGGTGTTTGTTGGGACCGTTCCAAGAATGACAAGCGACCGCCGGTCTATGATTTCACGGCCGCAGACCCGATCGGATATGGCGGCGCCGTGATCGATTGGCTGCATGGGTTCGATGTTGCGATTTCAACGATCTTCAATGTTGGCGGACCGTTGATCGTTCAACTGTTCGAGCGTATACCGCTGGAGTCTGAGGTATCCGAAACCGAGGATTTTTCCGAAGCGGAACCGGTGGCCTTGACCGGATGATCTTGAAGATCGATCGGGCTTGGAATCGTGAGCCCGGTTGGTTTTATACACTCCCGAAAGCCGTTCAAGTTTCACTATTGGCGGATTTCAGGATCGAACATTCAGCACCGGACAAATCAAAAACAGCCAAGGACAAAGCAAAGCGCCGCCGATTCGATAGAATGAGACAACGAGCGAACCGAACCGGAGCGATCCACGATGGCCAAAAATAGCGACGTTAATTTCAATTTCACCGGTGATTCGTCCGACCTTCGCGCCGAGCTGGGAAAGGTTGGAAACAACCTGGACGCGCTTTCGGACTCCGTTACCGGCATGTCGAACGATGCCCGCAAAGGCTTAGACGGCGTAGCGGCATCGGCAAAGAAAACCGGAAAGGCCGTCGATCCAATATCCGGCAAACTGAAAAAGACCGGCGGCGCGGCATCGGAAGCCGCAAACAATACGCGCAATTTCAGCGAACAATTGGACGGCATGCAGGAAAATGCAGGCGAAGCCTCATCTGTCATGGGCGGACTGTCCGGCGCGCTGTCTTTGGTATCGCCAGAAGCCGGCGCCGCCGCGCAATCGATCGGGGATGCCGCCGGCGGCTTTGAAGCATTGGCCCGAACCGGAACCGGCCTGGTAGCAATCATTGGCCCGATCGCCGTTGCCGTTGCCGCGCTTGGCGTTGCTTATGTGAAATTGCAGGGCGATTTGGACAAAGCCAACGAAAAATTAGAAACGCAAAAAGAGCGGCTGTCCGATGTCGTAACGATGGCCGATAAAGTAAAAGAGGCTGTCCTAATCGCCGGTCTTGCTGAAATGAAATTGGCCGAATCAAGAGGCGAAGCGACAAAAGCCCAAGTCGAAGCCTTCCAAGCGAACATGGATGAGATCGCAATAGCCAAACGCACAAACGATCTGTTTGGCGAACGCCGGGAATTATTGAAAAAAGAACGGGACGCCTTAATCGAGCGCCGCGATGAAATCGTTGCAAGTAAAAAAGCATTCAAAGATGAAGCGGTGAGCCAATCCGCGCTAATCGAAATCAATGGGATGATGGTAAGAACGGCCGTTGTAAACGCGCAAGCCACCCAAGCCGCCGCCGAAACAAAAACGGAAGCGTTGGACAATGCGAACGCCGCGATCGATCGAGCAAACACTAAGATCGAAATCTTATCGGAAACAGAAACCCGGTATACGGCGGCGCAAAAGCTAACCATATCCGCCACCAATGCGACAGCCGAAGCGACGGCCAACGCCACCGACGCCGCCGGCGCACAAATCGCCGTATTGGAACAACTGGAAGCCGCCGCGACCGCTTCGCAAATGGCCCAGTTGTCCGACCGGGACAAATTGATCGCGTCGTATCACGCCGAAATTGAAGCGATGAAATCGACGGCCCAAGAGCACGCCGCCAACGTTGAAATAAAGGCCGCGCTTGATCTGGCCGCACATGAGCGCGGAAAGCAATTCCGCCAAGAATTGCAGGCGTTTGACGAAGCCGCCGCGCTGAAATCCTCAGAGCTGGACGATAAACTAACGGCCGAAAAGCTGAAAAATGAAGATGAAATCCAAAAGGCAAAGCGCGAAGGCCGCGAAGCAAACATAGAAGGCGCTTCGGCTTTGGCGGCTGTTTCGGCCGATGCCTTTTTGATGATTTCTGAGGCTGTCGGAAAAGGGAACAAAAAGGCCGCGCGCCGGACCTTTGCTATCTTTAAGGCTTTGGCTTTGGCCGATATTGCGATCAAAGCTCAACAAGGGTTCGCGCTTGCTTCGTCATTACTGCCGCCGGCTAACGTTATGAAGTACGCCGAAGTCGGGATCGGAACCGGTATGGCCGCCGCTAAGGTTTCTATGATGAAGCCCGCATTTCACGCCGGCTCGAGCATGGTTCGCGCGCCGTCCGGCGTCCGAGAGCTGAACGCCACATTACGCGAAGGGGAAGCGGTATCCACTCCGCTTGGCGCCGAAATCTTAGGACGCGGCGCAATCGAAAAGGCGAACGCCGGCATCGGTTCCGGTGGTTCCGCGCCGGTTGTGTTCCAATATGAACACCGGCAATTCTCGCGATTCATACGTGACAGCGTGCGAATGCGCGGCCCATTGGCTACGGAAACAGACCGAAACAGATCCACCGGACATAGGAACCGCTAACCATGGCAACCGATAAAACGCCGTCATTCGTTCGCGGCCTACTGATACCCGATCCGCGATTTACCTTTGAAAGCCTATCGTCGGGATCTACGTACACCGAAAACGGACCGCGGCCGGGTATACCTGAAGCGCAACAATCCACGGACGCCGTATTACAAACAAGCGGAACCCAAACCGAATCGACCGATATTCGGATCTATACCCAATCGCCGGGTTTTCCTGAAGACAAAGGCGGATCGTTTCTTTGGTACAACGCGACAGAAACAACGGCGCTTAAACACTTTGGTTGGGAACCGCCGCTAACCATCAACGGGATCGAACAAGTCGAAAACGCGGCCGTTGGAGACTATTTTCGGAACCTGGATTGCATAACGACCAATGATGACACGATCTTAATTGCTGGTCAGGAATCCGGGTCCGATTCACCCGTTGACGTTTGGCGTAAATCGTTGACAGATACGGTTTGGGCAAAGACGGAGATCGCGACCGAAGCCGATTTGGAACCCGGTCATACGATTGTTTCGGGCGATTTTCCGTTCCCCGGTCCAGCTCTATGCAAATTGCCCGATGGCCGGATCTTGATTTTCTTTTGGATATCACTGGGAACCACACCATTTGGCTCCGGCGTTGTTGAATCGTGGCAAATCCGCGCCCATTCGACAAGCGACGACGGCGCAAATTGGACGCTATACAATGAGTATTGTCTAACAGAACCGCTACAACAGCTAAGCGAAGATGACACCGACGCCGCCGGCGGCCGATACGCACCGGGACGACTCAGGGCGGCCTACAAGGACGGGCAAATACTTTTGCTTTCATCCATGTACGATTCAAGCGAAACAACGTCACAAAGCCAGCCAAACCACGCAAACAACATATTAGGCCAATGGGCTTCATCGTCGCTTGGCGCTTCGTTCGATTTGGTCCAAATCCAAGATCGGCAAACCGGCGCCTATACCGGTTTCGATGTTGACGTTTCGGGATCTTCGTTCGTTGTTTGTTGGGCTGAAGGTCTGTCACCGGCAATCGTTCAAGTCGGGCGCGTTGGCTCCGCATATGAACCGGTTTTATCATCGGCAACCGTCACCGCGCCGGGATTGGCGCCGGCGCGTCATTATGCGTCCGGTTCAAGTCATGCCGGCGATTGGGATCTGTCCATTGTTGCCGCGCCCGATTCATCGATGTATTTGGTAGGCGTTCAGCATTCGACAACGGCGGATCGCAATACCAGGACAACCGCCGCGATCGTTGCATCGTATGACCGCGGGCTAACGTGGGTTAGACAGTCTGGCGTTTGGGACAGTAAGCGCCGAAGCGACAACGAAGCCAGCGGCCTTCTATATTTGACCGAAGATCATTCCCCGTCAACGTCGATAGGCTACCGCGACCAATTGCGGGAGGTAGTCCCGACATGGCACCGCGGCCGGCTGGTATTGGCCTGTCGAGCTGAAAAGACCGATCCCGCGGCAACCGTCACCGACGATTATGCCTATGGTCTACCGGATAAGGCGATCCATGCGTTGTACCTTGGCGGATATTGCAATTTGCCTCTTGGCTCAATCAACGTCACCGCGGATATGGCCTTGCGCGCCAACTATGGGAAGCATTGGATCCCAGTATTCGATCCCGAGGATTACGGGATCGGATGGGTCACCAATGAAACCGGGACATATTCGGCCGCGCTTGAAGTAGACGCAACGGAACAACCGTATTTGAAGATCACAACGGGTAACGGTTTGGGCGGTCCCGGTGATCATTCCTACTCCGATGTGACTTTGGATAATACGGACGTTCGATCGTCTGAAACGACGACGAGCGAAATGCGGACCCATGTCGAATTCGTCGTTGATATTGTCCAGGGCGGATCGGTTTCTACAAATGAGATCGCTTTACAAATCCGAAACGGTACGCCAACCAAAGCCGAAAAGGTTTCGATTCGTTTTGAGCGTGACGGAACATCGGCCAACGTCGCGATCTATGATGAGGTAGGAACAAGCCAATTGGATTTGACTAAGCTTTCCAACGTTGGCGCGATTACGCTACCGGCCGAATTCCGCGTGACGGTCCACAATCGGCGGATCGTTGTCCATGCTCGTTCGTATACAGCCAAAGACGAAGCACGGCAATTCCACCTATTCTATGAATCGCCGGCGGACGCTTTGCAATGGGAAACCGTCGCGGGCAAATACTGCGAATTGCATTGGGGCGGCATCGGTTCCGGTGGCGATGTTACCCGGAACATTTCCTATTGGTACAAGGTGCAAGCCGGATCGCATGACGGCGGATCGGCGGATTGCGCTGTACCTCGCATGAACGACCAATTCGATTTTGAGACACCAAAGAACGTCGGTGGCCGGTTTCTTGATCCGGCTCCGCTGTACGTCCACCACGGCGTCAAAGTCGCGGCCAAAGATGGACCCGCAAACAAGGCCGACGAATGGCAGATCGCTACCCGCTACGATCACCCGATAGAATCGCTTCACTATGAGCTGCAACCGTCACCGGGCAAGGCTTGGCGCTCAAAAGATACGAGCGCCGATGCGATACTTACATGGAACATCGACGCGGCCAACGCGGTTTTGCCAATGGGCGGAACCCATGGAATGTATCTTGGAAACATCAATTTTAGATATGCAACCTTGGAGGCTTACGACGGCGCGAGCTGGACAACGATCGCAGACATAGACACGGCGATCTCTTGTCAGTATTTGCGCTATGGGAACACGATCAAACCCGATCCGGCCTCGATTGGCGCCGGCGAAAAGTCACCGCATTTCCTGACTTATGACTGTCTTAACGGCGCGTCTTTTGACGTTCGCCACGGATCAACGACACCGGAACCGCGGATCATCGGTGGCAATTCGGAAGGCGTTTTCAACTCAGCAACAACAAAGCAACCGGTTTTGATGCTGGACGGCAATCTGTCGGGCATGCCAACGAACGGCGCCGGCGCGATTTGGGCCAAAGAGATTTGCGTTTTGACCCATGCAACCGACGCCGCGCGATACCAAAAGATCCGGCTAACCATTCCAGCCACTGAGGGATCGATCGCAAATGGAACGGCCGATGGGTATTGGCGGATCGGCGTTGCGGTTTGGGGACACTTGGCCGCATTCGGTCGCCAGTATTCCCATGGCCATATCCGCGGCATCGAAAACAACGTGGAGGTATTCACCGCGAAGGGCGGACAGCGCAGAGCTGTAAAATACGGACCGCCGCGCCGATCGGTGGAATTCTCATGGTCGGATTCAATGGACCTATCGCAAATCCAAGGAACCGAACCTGTCCCGGATTACATCAAAACAACAACGACGGCCGGACGCGCCATAGCCGCAAGCGTAGCCGATGCTCCGTTTTTGGTGCAAGGCTTGATCACCGCGCTCGATGGACCGAAAACGCCGGTGATCTATCTACCCAGCATCGACACGAACAACGCCGGATCAACGCGGATAGTTGACCCAAATCGGATGCTATACGGCCGGATTGTTTCAGCTCAGCACCGGATCGAAAATCAGATCGGCGAAGAATGGGCCGGAGATGATTCAGGCGAGGTTGTAACCGCGACCGCTATCCGAATTGAAAGCGAGATCTAACCAATGGCCGGATCGACATTTAGCGCGGAATCGTTGAAAGGCCGGCGCGTCTTTGCGTTGCTGGAAATGGATCTGGCTTCGGCTGGCTTGGTTCGCATGTCAACCGAACCGCTTTCCATTGATGGGACCGGTGGCGGCGATTTCATGGGCGGCCTGGACGGTGTGGATTTCTCGGATGAAATCGATCTATTCGGCATAAGCGAAACAAACCGATCGCTGTCTATTTCCGCCGTGCTTCCGGTCAACGTCGCTGAGCTGGTTTCAAAAGGATTCGACCTTACAACAACAAAAGCCGAGGTTTCGCTATGGGTCGAAGGCACCGAATACGCCGATCGGCGGATCTTGATTTCCGACGCGGTATTGATTGATCCCGAATATGGCGAACCAACCGAGCCGCTTTCTTTTAGTCTGCGATCTAACTTTTTCGATGAAACGGCAACGATCCCGGAACCGTCCGCTGTCGTCACCGCCGAAACGTGGCCCGATTCGCCGCAAAATGCCCGCGGCCGATCGTACCCTTGGATCTTTGGTATGCCGGGCAAAAAAGACGCTTCGTCGTATGATACTTGGGGCTCCGAAGCGATCCGAGTAGACACAACCGGAACGGATAAATTCTTGATCGCGGGCCATGAGATAACCGATGGAACGACTGTCGAAATTGCCGCAAAAAGCAACATCGGCGGCGGTACGTCTGGATTGGTCCCGGTCCATATGAACGACGGATTAGGCCGGCGCGTAGCCGTCGTTTCGGTCAACGCTTCGACGCTTAGCAGCGAAGATCCAGACGATGAAGAATATTTCATAATGTGGGATAGTGGAGGCGGACGCCCAAACCGCCGGAACACCGGACCAATGCGCGGCGCCGGCGATGTGTTGGACTTTTTCCTGAGATACGCGCCGTCAATCAAGATCGACGCGGGCCGAATGGCCGCCGCAAAATCCGCGCTGAATACGATCGCCATTGATTGCACCATTGACGAACCGATCGAGGTTTGGCGATGGCTTCGGAACAATCTGCTAAAATACCTCCCAGCGTCCATGGCTTCGAGCGGCGCCGGTATGTTTCCGGTGGTGTGGGACCGTGCTCTAACAGCGGATCAAGCCGTCGCGAACATCGACGCGGATCGGGATGAATGGGAGCGCACATCGTCTGTCGAGCTGGAATTCTTGGACCGCGAAGCACGAAACGATTTCAAGATGACCTACGCGAAAAACATCTACACCGGGACAATTCAAAACGTCGCAACCATCGACGGCGGCTCCAAGATTGGATCAACGTCATACGCCCGAGCCAGTTTCAAACGATACGGACGGAAACAAAAGATCGATGAATCGATCGTATTTTACAAAGCCGAAGCCGCCTTCCAGGTTTTGGCCTGGTGGTCGCGGATCTATGGGTTCCCGGTTCGAAAAGTCGAATATACAGCGCCGATCGATTTCGGTTGGCTAATGGCCGGATCGGTGATCGTGTTCACGGATGCCCGAATCCATGTCCAAGATCAGATCGCCATTGTGCAATCGATCGAATGGGCCGAAGATCGGATCGTTGGGATCCGGCTTGTTTGGCTTGAAGATTTGCCGCGTGATTCCCGCGCTATATGATAAAACAGAACAGGAGGGTTTGAACCATGGCCGCAATTACAGTCTTAGCCGCGGATGTCGTTAAGAAAACGACGCTATCGGGCACCATTAACACAATGCAGGAATTCGTAATTCCGGGCTCAGCTCGCAGGGTTCAAATCGAATCCGCGACGAATTCCTGTCTCCTGATTTACTCCGGCGGAACCGACGCCGCGGTTATCTCGTCCGAGGTTACCCGAACGATCGCCGCGGATAATCCCTTCTGGTATCCGCTTCCCGCGTCGAAACAGACGCACAGCATTTGGATCGCTTCCGGGACCGCTTCCACGGTTGTAACTGTCGAAGTATACGAGGATTAAACATGCCATACCTATATAGAACGACAGGCGCCGGTGGCGGTGGCGGTGCCAACCCGAATATCGACTGGATCGAAGTGGATCTCACCGATTCAAGTTGGAATTTAAACGATCCCGATTCGGTCCTGTCCAGTATATCTAATACTTCAAATTTGAACTCAGTCACCGTGTCGACCACATCTACACCAGACATAGTCGAGGCTGGCGTCCATTGGAAGGAACTTCTAAAAAACGATGGTACAAGCTATGATATCAGCGATTCACCTGTCGCGATAGAGTGCTACATAGTCTGGCCGTCGACCGGTTGGAGCGTTGATAGCGGCGCCACCACTGGAGGA
>Ga0208299_1001117_pt1 | contig 21088 bp, 23 predicted proteins | sample 15_taG_FD_184089 | JGI IMG/M metagenome (GOLD analysis project Ga0208299, IMG submission 184089) | Marine viral communities from the Subarctic Pacific Ocean - 15_ETSP_OMZ_AT15312 metaG (SPAdes) (version 2) | ecosystem: Environmental > Aquatic > Marine > Oceanic | place: Pacific Ocean | collected...
GTTCCTTTAACGTCCGTTAGAAGGTCTGTAAACACGTTATGGAATAAGAACATAATAAGCAAGGTTGGTCGAACGGTTGGCGGCTTCGGTCGGCCTGTTGATGTTTACAAGTTGGGGTGAAGATTAACATTAAGCCCCTTTCAGTTAACAAGGCGTGGCAAGGTCGGAGATTCAAGACAAATGAATACAAGACCTTTCATAAGGAAATGATGTTAAAATTAAAGCCCCTGACAATACCTGACGGCCCACTATGTATCTCGTTTACCTTTGGTTTTAGTAATCGGGCCTCTGACATTGACAACCCATTAAAGCCAGTTATTGACATACTGCAAAAAAAGTACGGATTCAATGATAACAGGATATTTGAGTTACACGTAAACAAAGAGGTAGTGAAGAAAGGGCAAGAGTTTGTACATTTCAACATTGAAAAGGCACACTAAAATATATCTTGATGCGTTCGGTTTTGAAGATACCGATTTCATCCCGTGTGAGGTATGCGGTTGTCGGGCTGTGGACATTCACCACATCGAGGCCCGTGGCATGGGCGGTAATCCGAACGGGGACAAAGATGTTCCTGAAAACTTACAGGCATTGTGTAGGGGTTGCCATGTTAAGTACGGTGATAAGAAACAACACATGGAGTTCTTAAAGGGCATCCATAAACTACTTTAACCCTCCGCGATTCGTTGATCCAGTTCGGCCTGTAATTTATTCATAAACACCGCGTTTGAGATAGTGAACATTCCGCAACCGTTGACACATTGCATCCGATGCCTTTTGATACCCGCCTTTGTGAATCTTGATGCGTTCAGCTTGGGTTTTTCATGTCCACACTTAGGACAAGACCAACGGCCATGATTGCCCTTTTCGCCCGCGTGATGGTTGTGGTCAATATACGGCTGCAATTCATGAAATACCTCCTCCAATTTCACAACGTCCTGTTCGCAATACTTAACCATCTTTCTCATGGCTTTATGGTAGGTTTTGGGTAACTCAACATCAAACCCGAAATGCCTCGGAATTAATGGTTTGCAAATCAAGTCCCAGTCTGCGTAATCCATCTTATCCTTGCCCGAACCTGTTAACCTTGTTGCGATGTGTTCCAAGGTGTTAGAATCCATTCTAAAGTGCCTACGTGCTTTCTTTAGGGTGTCTAAAGATGGGAACTTTGAAGGGCATGGTATGCGGTGAAACAAAGCCCTTGTTCGTATTATCTTCTCGTCAAAGTTGTCCCCGTTGTGGCCTATGATCTCATCAGCCTGTAACGCTATATCAATGAACTTTTCGACCGTTTCTTTGTCGTTTCCTTCTTTCCACTTTAAGGTCTTGACTTTCTTTTGCCCTTCCCATTTGTAGCTAATGCAGATAATGGCCGATTCGATAAATACGTCCGTATGCCTTATGACCGCTTTGAATGATGGCCTCCAAAATTTGCCGACCTCGTATGATGTTTCTATATCGTAAAATAATCTTTTAAAACCGCTTGGCGGCATCTCAAAGTTGGTCAACATTCTTGTGCCTTAGTTCCTACTTACCCGTATTCAGTCTTTGCGTCAAAGGATGGGCAACTCTTGGTACTTACGTCACGATGGCCTATAATCTCCGCATCAGGATAACGCCCTTTCAAATCTTCCAGCAAGCAAAGTAACGTTTCTTTTTGCGCGTCTGTGCGCGTGTCTTTTGGTTTCATGTCAATATCACACCCCCCAACATAAGCAACGCCAACAGACGTACTGTTATGCCCTTTAGCGTGTGCGCCTGACTTGGATTCGGGTCGGCCTTTCTCAATCTCGCCATCTAAAGTAATCAACCAATGATACCCAACATCTGACCATCCTCTTTCGTCAACGTGCCACCGCCTAACTTCGTCTATGTGAACATCCCGACCTTCGGGCGTAGATAAGCAATGAATGATGATACTTTTAATCAGTCTCACGCCCTACATTGATTGTTATCAATCTTCTCACATAGCCGCGCCATAGTCTGTTGATGCTCAGTGAAGGCTGCCGTGTTCTTGTCTATAACTTTGCCAATTTCATCATTTCGCTTTTGACTTACAGCGTGCCACTCTGAACGCTCTGCCTGGTGGCTCATCGTTGTCTTATTTTCTTTGAACATCATGTACGCGAGCATAATACCCAACGCGCCCATCTGAACTAAACTACCTACTATTGTTTCCATGTTGTTTGCTATTTCATTAACCTCCATCCCATTTGTTTCCTGATTTGTTTTTCTAATCCTGTCGGCCAGTTCCATTGGCCGATTCAATACACTATCTTCAATTCGTAAATAACAACAACATCATAGCCGATCAATCTCTTTTCATCTGCCAACTCCTTGGCGGTACTTAACGTATCTTTAAGAATAGATTCTTTCAACTTCGGCACTTGCGACCCGAACTCATCCTCTACCCACTCCAACACCTGAACATCATACATAGTCACCATATTTTAATAATTGTGAATAACACATCTTTGTACCTCCGTGTAGATACGCAATTACATATAGTGGATCAGTGGAGGTCTTACTATAACCATGTATGAGCGTCCAACTTGAATCATCTTTATTGTCTGCTGTGTATAGTTTAAAAGCACCGCTAACCCTGTCTATCCTAAACCATTTCATATCCGAAAGGTCAACGGTATTAATAACAGGAAATGAACCACCGTCCTTCACTGAAATTGATGTATCGCCCCAATCATGTACCGCCCACTTCATTGTACTGGATAGGTATTCATTCTTTGTTCCAGAGTCATCTTGAACTGTGTTAAACCCCATCGTTCGGATAGTATCAACTCCTGCGCGGAAAATCATTCCACCATCGCCCGATAATGTATCAGCCGTAGCCGCAATCACAAAGTTATTATTCCCATTCCAAAAGAAAGTATCTTCATTCGTGAATAGCTTATCTGTTCCAGTATATCCGCCTGGCCCTGTGTTCGGCACGTACTCAAGATCTGCGTACCTCAAGCCGTCAAGTACTGTTACCGTGGTGGTGGCATAGCCTACCCCTCCGCTGCCATCCTCTACTATAACTTTAACATCCCAAGTTCCATCCCATTGAAGGGTCGGTGTTGGGTTTTGTCCTGTTGTTTCTATATTTTGATCCGTGTATGTTTGACTGGAAAAGACCCACGTATAGGTCGCGTAAGATTCGCTCACTCCAATTGTCATGGCCTCGCCATAGCCTACTTTCACACCGCCTGTTATGGTTGCGGGCAACGCTCCTGCGCATGGGGTGGCCGTGAACATGAAACCATCGGCGGCGGGTATGTAATCAGCTGTCACGGTTGTTGAACCGTCACTGTCTAACATTTTACCCTGTGGTAATGTATAGACATCACCTGAATCTATCTCATGTGACCATGTTGGTGTTGCGTTGTTGTTTACGGTGGCAGGGTCGGGTGTTCCACATAGTGCAGTTGATAAACAGGCTTCTTGTGCGCTTGTCAATCTATCCAAAACGCTTTGGTCACAAAAGTCGTAGAGTGTTAAACCATCTACACTACTTGCGGGCGTTCCAAATGTCGCGGGTACTTGGCATTTATTGAAGTCCCAATCTTGACTAATTGTAAGATCTACAAAGTGACCCGCTAACCTGTCATCTGTTCGCTCTGTTGCGGGTGTCAGATTTGTTACCCGTGTGGAAAAGTATTCTGTTTGCTGACCCTGTACAAAAAAAGCCACTACGTCTAAAAGAATTAACTGGGTATCGCTCAAAACCTCCTGTTCGTGGCCCTCGGTATCTTCACCCTCTTCGCCCATTATCACGCGGTCAAAACAACCAACGCGAAAGGTCATATCTAACTTCCCCTCCTCCGTAGCAGAACCAACATAATGAACCCACAAAAGAGGATAATCACGATCCTTCGGATTCCACTCTGCTAAGTCCCCTACGCCTGTCGCTGCGATTTGGTCGTGGTCTGCTCCCACGTCCGTTATCAGAGTTACTATTTCGTTTAGAGTTAACATACTTCCTTAGTTTTTCTAAGTTCTTTTTATTGTGTCCCATTTCGGCCTCCTAAATAAAGTGAAGTTGTGAAACTATTTGTATCAGGTTGGATAACATCTACCCCACTGTCGGGGTTTTCATAGCTTGGATATGATGAACTGTTCTCGCATAGGTAATTTATCATTTGATTGATGTACCATTCTGCCTTATTTATATCCCTTTCTGCCAGTATATCAATATCCCTACGGCTTACGGGGTTGCTGTGTTCACCGTCCTGTGATACCACGCCCTTATTCATTACCTTGTAAGCTACCTCATACTGCACCTCTGCCCTAACGTACCACTTCAAAGCGGGGCGAATGTAGCTATCCATTAAGGTCTTATTCACGCCCGCTAAAGTGTCGGCTATTACTTCTGCCTTTAGTTCATCATACAATGTTGTGCCGAGCTTGGGGTGTATGTTAATATCTTGCATGGCTAAAATAGCCTCGTTCAGATACTGGTCGTCAACGTTCTTTGATACGGTGGTATCTGCTTTGATTTGGGTCGGTGTATAAAATAGAGCGTCTGCCATCTTTTATTTAACTTTTACTGTGATTTGTTCCCATTGATGGCGGCAGTATGGCGTTGTGATATTCGTTCCAGCCCGTGTCCAAAAACCGCCTTTCCTTAACCACACATTTCTATTTTCTCTTATGCCGATTTGCTGAATCTCGGCCAAGCTCCAAGCCTTTGATAATGCTATCAGATCCCTGCAAAAGTCGCGCGTTGTTGGTTCAACCTCTGCACCGCTCACTCCGTTGCCTAACACGTAACGGTACATGATCTTAAATTCGGCCTCCATTGGTGTTGAGTTTTCGAGTGCCGTAGTTCCTTCGGGTGTAATGTTAACCGCCCTCTGTGCTACGTCCTCAATCAGCTCTTCGCCCAAGGTTATAAACCCGCTTTCGCTCAATGAGGTCAATGCCTCAATTACTCTATCAATGCTGACCGCTAATTGTTCCGCGATTGCTAAATAAGGAGTTGTTGGTTCGTTCTTTAGAATCTCTAAAACACCCATTTCAAAAGCGGTATCTATAAAACCCCACTTTCTCAACTCATTCTCTCTGTTTTCCGCGTCCTTGTCAGATTCAAAATGAAACCCCCTACTGCTTACTACCTCTAATTGGTCTAATTTAGTACCACAATCTGCAAAGGCTGTCACTAATTTATCCTCTTCGGGCTTGTCTTTTTTGGATAGTGTTTCTTCCTTTACTACTTGCTCCTCTTCGAGTTGCGGCAAGCCTGCTTTCTCTCTTATTTCATCCGTGGTCATAACACTTACTACCGTGGCCTCACTTAGTTGGGCCGATATTGGTACAATCTCTTGGATAAATAGACGCGGTGGCAGCTCCATTACTTCTAATAAGCTATTAAAAACACCCTCAACAAATATCTGTTTGCTGTTTATGTAGGTGTTGTTGAACAACTCGAAAGAATCTACTAATTGATTTCTACTGGCGAAGATTCCATCTTGTTTTATCCCGAATAATGAAGGGTCTGTAACTCCGTGGCCTGTAAATATCTCTTGTTGGGTTTGCTTATTTAGCAGCTCAAAACGCTTATCTAAGTCGTTGCCGTTTATCTGTTCTATCTCTACGCCTCCGTTCTCTTTTGAGTGCGCAAAGTTCAACAGGATTCTGTTGGCGTTGTTAGTGCCTGTAAATTTATCCGTTACTTTGTCCTCAATATCATCCTGTTCTGAATCGGTAGGAATACCCCCGAAGAAATTCAAGATAGTACCGCCAACAAATCCGTTTTTGATTGAATTAAGGTGAAAGTTTGCTATCTCAACATCAATATCAACATAAGGAATAGCCGCCAAATAATCAGGCAATGGATATACGTCTGTGCTTGGCGAATACTCACCGATGAAAAGTATCTGTTTACCGCTTATTTTATCGGGGTTAAAGTCAGGCACAAAATCAGGGTCTTTGGGTGCTTTCTTCCATCCCTCTTCTGAATACCACCAACCGCCATTTTTACCCCTTCTGTACTTTCTTAAGTCTGCGTGTGAAGTGGAGGCAATCGTTTTCTTTGTTTTGTTGCTTATTATCTCCAACAAGAACCCCCCGTGAATGATCAAATCTAAAACACATTGAACCAGTACCTCATTAAGAGTTTCGTTTGCGTTCGGGTGCTTCAAGAACTTATTAATTTTTGCGCCTTGTTCAACGCTCAAATCCTTTGTATCAATACCAAAACCCGAACCCGTAATGTAATCGGTCTTGCCGTTAATGATGGCCGCGTGTTTACCGCTGTGATTGTACAGGCTAATAAGATAGTCAGGCCATTGATTCTTCCAACCTTTCGTATCTCCGAACTCTATCCAGTCTTTACCTCTCAACTCTTTGAAGTTTGGCACTTCGTGAGCGTCCATCTTTATCACGTGTAAGTTAGGCTTCATAAGCTGCTATTGTTGGCGGTGTTGGTTCATAGGTATCGGTCGCTGTTACCGTACCTGTCATGGTCATCATTCCCGTTTCTAACTCTGTCAGTCCTGACGGGTCAACATTGGAAGAACTGGAGTTGGCGTAAATGGTGTACTTGTATTCACCGTTAATAGGTAAATCAACTTCACCATCTGCCGCTACTGCTCCTGATGTGTCTGTTATCACAAACTTATTATATCTCTCAGGGTGTGCGCTTGTGTCCTGTTGTACGCAGTAAAAGCCACTATTTGCCGTCTCGCTGTAAAACTCAAACAGGTAATGTGCTGCCGTTCCTTTTTCCGTTAAGGTTACAACAACATCGTTTGCGCTATCCCGCGTCAATCGGATCATGTGGAGGCTGCGAATATCTCAATATCTACGGCTGCCGTGTCTGCCATTGCGCTCACTTGGTCTATGTCCACGAAAGCAGAAAAGGCCGCGCCCGTTGTGTTAACCTCTACCTTATCGGCTGTCAACATAAAAGACTTGCCCGCCTCTACCTTAACATCAAACGTGTCTCCTGTGTCCTCGTTTACCCTTATGCGAACAAAATTAGTGTCATCCAAATTAGTGATCCGTAGGTAAACGAATCCCGCCCTATCTATATCGCCTTGTCCGTTGGCTGAACTCAAACCAAGCACATCAACCTCTGATGTGGGTACGGTCAATATCCGCCTTGAGACCTCGTTTACATTTGAAACGGTCAACGTGTGGCTGCCGCCTTGGTCAACGTTGTTAAGTGTTATCGCTTCTGTGATTGTTACGGCTAAATCTGCCGCTACTATTGTACTTGCCATGTTAGCCTTTTATTGTAAATATCGAAATGTGGTTTTTGTTCAAAAAGAAAGGGGCAACCAAGCCCCTAACTAAAAACAACAAATGAATTATTTTAATTCGTTATCGAGGCCAATAGGTCATCTACTGAACCTGACGCGGGGTTTATTTTCATTGCGGGGTCTGCTTCCATTCCCTCAAAAGCTAACTCGTAGCCGTTTCGGTCACTTGCCGCAACACCTGACCCTGCGGTCGATGGTGTCATGTCTAACCCGTTCTGATCCCCCAGTACCCAAAAATCACCGTCACCCCCGACCTCTGCTTGCATTGTTTCTACAATAACTACAAGACGATTCTTAGCCAAGTACAGAATCTCGTTCCGCTTGGTGGTGTTCAGCTTGTTCATTATTATGTTAAGCGTTGGTTTGAAGTAGGTAGAACCTACCGCCTGATTCGCTTGTGGGTCATCGTTAAAAGAAGATGTTTCACGCCTCAATTCGTATTTATAAAATACCGTTGATGCCGAACCAATGGCCGTAACTTCTCCACTTGCAGTTGTGGCGGCAAGGGCCGTCCAGTCTGCTAATGAAGCAAACCGAACGCTCTTAATACCTCCTATACTGTCTTTGCAATCGAGCGTGAAGCCCGTAGTCAATGTACATGCCATGTTTTATCTTTTATAGTGCGATGTAAGCTACCTCATCAGGGAAAGCAATCTGTGTACCGATTTTGAACTCGGTAGTAAATTTCACTTTCTTGTCATCCTTAGAATACCATACATCATAATTACTCATATCATTCGCTCCGTCAACTCCGATGAAGAAGTTTGAGGTTCTGCCTGCGTAGACTTTACTCTGTCCGTTCAATCCAACAACAGGTACAACTCTTAGCGTAGTGCCAGGGAATACTATTCCTTCCATGGTTGCTGTGTTCGGGTCTCCGCCTCCGCTGTTGATTTGCATACCGTTAGTTGATCCTCCCAAAATCAAAGCTGATTGAAGGGCCGCGTACGTGTCGTAGCCTACAAAACAAAGGTTATCCGCTTGGTCTGTCAAACCGTTCTCAGCAAGTGCCGTGTAAAGTCTGAACATCATTTCCTGTGCGTTGGCTGCGGTAAAGGCTGTTGTCAAAACAGAACCATCATAAATCGATGTTGTGTTTGCGTCAATCCCGCTACCTGACATTGCATCAATAAATCCATCAAAGAACTGATTGTTGCCTGTTCCTGACGTTGCATCACCTTGCCATATTGCTATATCAGCCTCTCGTGCGATCTGGTCGGCTACGTCATCCAATATAATTTGGAAAACCGCGCTTGGCTCAACGCTGTCATAGCGTGCGCCTGCTCTAATTTGTGCGCCCAAATACTTCTTTTCGAGGTCTTTCGGACACCATTCCAAATCTACCTTCATATCTCCAACAGTCAACGCCCGCTGTGAGAATGTAGATGAACCCGAAGCGTTGAAGCCGCAAGCATCTGATTGAAAGTAAATGGTGTTAGCCACCTGTGGGAGTTTTTCTGTTCCCTTTACCCCGTCAAGTACTTCGACAAGGTTAAACATCTTCGCGCCTATTACGGTCGCTGTTTGTAGTTCAGCTCTTTGCTCTTCTACGTAATCTACTAATCCTGATACATTAAATGCCATCTTATTTCTTATTTAATTTGTTTAATTCTTGAAGTGATATTCTACCGTTTCGCTTTCGTTTGAACGGTTGGTGAGTTTTCTTTGTTGGTTCTTCAACTGGTTCGGCTGCGATAGTCTCTACCAATTCGATTGTTTTCTTCGTGGTGTTGGTAAACTTTTCATCCAACTCTGTCACCACCTCGGCCTTTACAAATTCCTTTAACCGCTCATCCATTGTTGATAGGATGCTATCGGTTATTGATTTTGTCAAGTCCTCTGCGAATTTCTCCGCGTTGAACTCGGCAGGCTTATCTTCGCTTGCTTCAATTTCGGGCATAACCATATTAGCTACGATACCGCCCTCAATAGTTAGAATAGAACCATCTTCCAATTCAACCTCACCATCTGCAACGGGGCTTAGTTCGCCATCCTCTGCTATCACTTCGGCAGTTGCTCCAACTTCGGCAGCGGGTGTTAGTCTTATTGTTTCACCTGACACCGTTTTTACGTCTGCCATTTCAACAGGCGTTTCTTCGGGTGTCTCATCTTCAAAAATCAATTTCTTAATTTCTGCGAGGTTCTCTTTTACTTTGGTTTTCAAATCCATTATTATTGTCCTTTATTAGATATATCACTTTTGTTTGTCCGTTCGGTTTTATTTTTCTGTCAACACTCTGACGATACGATTAATCAGCTCTTCGTCTGCGATTCGTTCCGCGTATTCCTCAAAGATTCCCTCTACTGAAAAGCCTCGATACGTGCCGTCTTTAACCTTCGCCCACACTTCGTCATTCTCAACTTTGAACGAGCCAAACCATGAGCCATTCGGTAATTCGCTGAAACCGTCAGGTGTTTTCTTCTTGTCATCTATGATAAAGGATTCAAACATGAAAACCCCGTCAACGTCCTCCGAGTGCATAAGGTTGACCGCGTTTGTGCGGCCCTCTTTTGAGAACTTGTAAACGATGTTGCGAATAGTATCGGCATCAAACTGCACATAATACTCTCCGAGCTGTTCATCACGTCTGTAAATAGGTAGGCCCGCGACCATTAACGGCCCAGTAACTACCCTCTTTTCCTCGTTCGCTTTGAACTTGTATGGGTTTTGGTCTGAATTGAAGGCCATCCATTGCCTTTCTATTGCGGGGTTATCCACAAAGGATACTTTTTCAACGCGGGTTTCATCCTCTTCGTTGATTATCAATTTGATTATTGGTAAGTTCATCCGAATGTTATTTGTGATTCGATTTGATTTATGTTTGATTGATTGCCTGTTATGTCCGTCTCAACAACAAAGGCCTGTATAGTTGCTAATTGTGCCTCTGACGAATTAATTATATCTGTTCCGTTTGTCTCAATTCCTTCCGTTGGTGCTGTTGAACTTGGTAAACTCGGCAGACTCACGGAGTCGGGAATTATAGATGAAGGCCCCGGCACTTGTACGTTGTTCAATATGGTTGATGCCTGACCGATTGCACTTAACACCGCTGCAACACCCGCTATAATCCCCGCGATCATATCCCACGGTGTAAACGATCCACTTGTGGCCGTCTTGACTGCTCCTGATATTGCTACGGCTGTGTCAATGGCTATTTGTGCAACTGCAAACGCTTTAGCCGCTGCCATATCTTCTTCTGATTGTTGGCTGATTAAATTACCTATCTGTCCCAATGCTTGACTAATACCAGAAGCTGCATTAATTCGGGCGTTGGCTAAATCAGCCTCTGCCTGTACGCTTTCGGCACTATCTGCAACCTGATTAGCTAACCGTATTGCTTGGTGCTTATCGTGAATGGCCTGTATCTCCGCCCCGTTGACCTCCAGTAAAGCCTTTCGTAATTCATGCTCAATCTGTGATTCGCCTGTTATCTTATTAAGCCTTCGTTGTAGTCTTTCTTCTGATTTGGCTATATCTCGCTCTTCTTCATCCTCAATCAATAGTATCTTAGCGTCAATCAGTTCCTTTTGAAGCCTTAACTCTTCGTCTGCCGCTTTCTTATCTTCGTCCTTTTTTAATTTAGTCTCTGCTGATTCTGCCGCCCTGATCTGTGCGTTGATGGTGTTCAGCTCCCTTTGGAATTGTCGTTGAGTGTTGAGCCTTGTTGCGGTCTGTCTGTTTACCGCTGCAATTGCCTTGGCCTCTTTATCTAAATTTTCTTTGTTGGAACGGCTGAATGTATTCTCTAAAGTTTGAGCGTCTGCGCGTAGTTGTAGTACTTTGGTTTCCGCACTCAGCAGCCCGTCCTGTAATTTGATGGCCTCGTTAATAGCGTCCTTTCTTTCTTGCGCTCCGAACTGATCCTCTTGCCTTGCCTTCAATCTCAACTCTGCTATCTTACCCTCTAATTTTGAACGATCCACAAGTAAACTTCTTTCAAGTTTATCAGCATCTGCCCTCATGTCAGCAACCTTCGCGCCTTGCGCAACCTCTTCCTGTGTGACCTCAATAAATTCCTTTGTCGCTGCTATCGCTCCTTGTATGCTTTCGGTCATTCCATCAACTCCCAACGCTACCTTTGCTGTTGCGTCCAACGCTATCTTACCCGCTTGTCCGAAGTCTCCTTTGAATAACGCTTGCACCGCTTTGCCTAATTGTGGTACTAACTCAACAAGACCCTCAAAACGGTTTACAATGTTCTCTTTTATCAGCTGCCCGAAAGCCCTCAAAGATTCCTGTGGATTCTCAAAGGCTGATATTACTTTCTCACCAAAATCTGCCAACAGGTCACGAAGATTACCGACCACAACGCCTATTTGAGCCATGATGCGGGCGTACTTATTTTGCCCCTCTTCGCTATCCGTGAAGGCCGCTTTAACCGCTGCAATAGTTACCGCTATGCCCGCTAATAATAAGCCCAAAGGCGTGGCAATAAAAGCCACCGCTGCCTTGGTCATTCCTTTAATTCCTGATGCAAGGTTGGCCGCTGCACCTGTTGCCCCTCCCATTGAGGACGCTAACTCTTTGCCGCTATCGCTCGCACCTTTGAAACCTTTGTCTATCTCTTTGGTGGTTTTCTTCGTTGACTTACCGACCTTATCTACCTCTTTGTTAAGGTCTTTGAAATCGTCCGTTAGTGCCTCGGTTGACTTTTCAGCCTTACCCGTGTCAACATCTACCTTAAATGCTACTTTCTTTGTTGCCATTGCTTTTACCCTCTTATGTGGGCGTTTGTCCCGTCAGCGTATATGTCCATAGCATCATACTGGGTTGTTAATACTTGTGAGGATGTACCATCAATGAATCCCGTTGCGCCTGTTATGCTAACTGTGTTCACGCTGCTATCCGTTTTCTTCACGTTGATCCAAAAGTTATCGGTCATTGTCATTGTTATTGCAACCGCTCCGCCCGATGCATCAACCAATACCATCTCCCTATCGTTGGGCGTGTAGTCTATCGCTGTGCTTACTTCTGTCCAAGCCTTGGCAACTTTGCCGTCTATTATCGTGACATTGCTCTCGGTTACGCTTTGATTGCTTGAATTAATTATGTTGACATTGTGAACTCCCGCTGCTACGTGGTTATCGTCTCCTTGTATCATTATGTTGTAACTGGCCTCGCCTATTACGTTGCCGTTGCCGTGTACCATAAATTGTCGAACGTCTGCCGCGATTCTATTACCGATACCGATAGACCTACCTTGCGCCCTTGGGAATCGTTCGTGGCGTGTCGGGTAGGGTGCGTCAACCTCTACATCTGCCATTCTCATGGTTCCAACAGTGCCGACCGCTAACGTGTCAACATCTAAAGGTTCTTTGTCGAGTACCTTCAATAGCTCCACGGTTGTAAGCCCTTCGGAAAATGGGTTGTAATCGATAACCTTATTTAGCCTCCAGTAGCTGTTATCAACTACTATCTGATCCCTAAAATCTAAACGTGCAATGTCTAAAGGTTCAAGATAAAACTTGGCCGTCATTACTTTGCTATCCTTATCTGTAATCTCTAAGAATCCGCGCCTGTGATACCTATTGAACAGGTTGTCATTCGTTATTAATAGCTGACCTGTATTGGCGTTCTGCGAGTAGAATAGTTCATTAAGCACTCCAAAGTTTATATCTTGTGCGGGTGCAACGGGGTGTGTCAAGTGGCCTGCGTATGGGTAGGTGGAGTAGAACCGTCCACTACCCTGATCTGACAACCCGTAACCGTCATTGAATAGTCCCCAATTAGGTACTGAATCTATCAGGCCCGCATAGTACAAGATTCGCACGTTATGTTCCGCTGCCTGTGGGCCATCATCCACATTGCTATCCCATATCTTCGGTATGATTCTATTGCTAATCCCATCATTTACTAAAGGAGTAGGGCTAAATGTTACATCATGCTCCTTTTGGTTTTGCAGAAAGTCGTTGAAAACGTTAGCCTTCACATTTCCGTATGCTTTACCGTGACGGTCTTGGTAAAGATTGTTATAATAATCATTATCCTTCGCGTATGAGTAGAGGTATTCTTTGGCTGTAAGTAGTGCCATTGGCTCAACCTCGATAGGGCTGTCGTGGTCTATCTTCTTTGTCCAATCCTTAACTACTCCACCCTCATAAAAGTCATCCCGCGTTTCAATTATTAGATTGTTGTCGCTGTCCAAATCAGGCAACACGTACAAATTAAACATCTTGACGAGGTTTAGTAGTACATCCTTCATTTTAATATCAGGCAACATTGACCACATTACTATATTCTGGTCGGGGAATATGTCGGGCAATACGTTCAGTTCAATGGTTGTATTTGTCGTTTGAAATACATCGTTACCCTGAAACATGATAGACTGAACCGCTGACCCTATCTCTACTGTTGCATAAATGTACCACCCAACAGGACACCAAATGTTCAACGCTGAAAGGTTAATGGTTGTTGTGGCTGTTGCCCCTATTACCGCATCAGGTATTACCCAATCAAATTCTGTCTCTGCCATTATGTGGGTAAAGTTGATGCTAGACGGATCGTCTACCCTCCAAATTTTTATAGTCGAAGATGGTAGATTCTGCTCTATTGGTAGCGTGATTCGTGTTAGTTCATACTCAACCGTTACATCTACGTTGTACCAAGATGACTGTGAGGCCGCTTGAAATTGGTCTAATGTTTCATCCCATTGATTACCCACATCAAGAACATCGTCAAACTCCACATGCCTTATATCTGACGGTATGAATGTCAGTTGTTCTGTTCCGTTGGCCTGTGCTATTACGTGAGCCTCGTCTAAAGATTCCTGTGTAGCTGACCGCCCACTTCCATCATACGGAAGAATAAGACGTGAGAAAAACGCATGATCGAAAAACGTTGATGTGTAGGTGAATCCCGCGTGTTCAAAGATCTTATCTATCAACTCTTTTACGTAGATGGCGGGGCGAAACTCCATTACATGTTGAACGCCTGACTGATTCGGAACTGTGCCGCCTAATGGTGTGAGTGTTCCATAGTCTACCTCTATGCCGTAATCAATGTATGGGTACACATAGCCCTCTCCATAAGGTGTACCCCAACTACCCTCGATTGAATCCATATTGAAGATGTGGTCGTGGGTTGAATAATCTAAGTATGGCACTCGTTCACCGTCCACACTTTCAAAGCCGCCTATCTTCTTGCTGCCTAACTCCGCGAAGATGTTAACCAGTTCACCAATAAAGACCACTTTATATTTATAAGCCGACCGAACCCGTATTACCTTGCGCAGTTGTAAACTCCCTTTCATCACCGTGATGCCGTCAGCCATTACAATGGCCGTGGCTTTCTTGTTGGGGTTGAAGTTCACCTCAATGTTAACCGCTGTCGGGTCGTTGAGGTTGGTCATATTCACGTCATAGATATGCCCGAATAATTCATCATTCCTTGGGGTGCTTGGGCAAACTATTGTTTTCGTATAGGACGTGGTTCTCTTGTCAGGATGGCGAATGTCTGCTATCCCGAAATTAAAGGACATTCCCGTGCTTTCGGTTACGTCTAATTGCCTACCCTCTACTATTACCTCAACCACGTTGTCTCGTATTTATTTTTGAATACTCCAATGTGAAAGTGTATTGATTCAATTTATTATTTAGACTTGTTTGCTTAGTTATTCTACGGTCATCAATAACAACAGATACCAATTCGTTATTGATAACTTGGTACACTATCGGAGATGTAAATAGCTCTTCCATCCATACGCTTTGCTCGTCTGTTAAGTAGCCTGTGTTTACCTTTAATGTTTTGGTGTTCTGTACATCATACACCGTCTTACCCCGTGAGGCTTTGGTGTAGTCCCAAGATTGTGCATACTTTGTTCTTAACCCTTGCCTGAATGTGCTTTTATCGCTCTTGGTTTCCTCTTCGCTCATTAAATTGAGGTTGAACGATTCCATACCCCCCATTCTATTAAGCCACTGCAATCTGATAGGCGTATACTTGCCACATTCCCTATCTATGTTGATGGTCATCATTTGGCTTATATTGTTGGAAGACCCATCATTAAGTACTACCGTGTAGCTCTTTGCGCCCGCCAACAAAATAGACGGGTCCGCCGCTGAATAGTATGATGGGTTCAAGTGGTCAAAGTCGCTCGGCCCTATCATTAAGCGTAGATACCGCGAATCATAGTGGACATGCATCGAGGGGCTTTCTACGTTCGTGATGCTCTCAGAATTAATTTGAGACCCTTGCGCATTGTAGTCATCATATGTTACTATGTCGCACGCTTTCGGTGCGTTGATCATGCCACCGATAAAGTAAAGCCCCATACTGTCCCCTGTATTCACATCTCTTGTGAACAACCCACTCGTTAATGGTAATGTTGAACCTACGCCTGTGGTCATCAGGTAATCTGTATAGTCAAAATCTAACCAGTCATCTACATCAATGCCTCCATTCCACGCGCTTTTCGCGTCAGATAGCCATAGGTCATTTGGAATGTACACACCTTGCGCGTTTTTGTCTTGCGATGCGATTAACACATCGTACTCAAAATGGCTGCGACTGTTCTTTAAGAATCCGCTGTGTGTTGTTGTGGGTATCGACACGTCATGTCCTACCTTGGACTGAATGATTCTTTTAATGTCTATGTATGCCTGTTGGTCTGTTCCATAAGTGTTAACGGTTGGAAATACTATCTGTCTTGATATTATGTCACCGTTAATGTCCCTAACAACTACTATGTACCGCGTTGTCGGGGTGTGTAATGGTGTCTTAAAAACAAACACCATGTCGTTATAAGCTAACGAATACTGTTCAGGTTGTTTATAAACTATCATTCGTCAATTATTTTTTGTATATCATCTATCGTCTTGTCTAAATCCTTTTCGATAGCATCGGACACCGCGCCCTCCACATCACTTATCAAATCAGATTCAAATACATCTGTTGCAAAGTTGCTACCTATCGTACCTTCACGGCCTATCTTTCGGGCTATCGCAAACGCTATGCTTTCAGTTGATGTAAATGTATCTTCACGGCCAAAGGTTAATCTATCCCGAACGCTCGGCCATTGTAGCCAGTCAACTATCCTCTGTACGGGTGGCATACGTCCCGCCTTTCGGCCTTTATCCACCGCATCCCAATAGTCCAACATTAGAACCTCGGCAGACCATAAGCCTTGACGTGGCGAAGAAACCACCGTAGTAATTGATTCGCCTAACGCTCCACTTGCTACCTTACCGCGTGAAGTCAGGTTCTCTGACAACCTTGCGGCCATCAACTTCATGCCCCCTTCTAATGCTGCTTTTAAATCGAACGCCATCTATCCTAAGATAGCCGTTTCTTCGTTTCGTTTGCTTCTACCGTTCTCAACTCTTTGTAGAATGCTAATGTATTCAGGAACTCAACCGTACTCATGGATAAGAAGTACTCCCAAAGATCGCGTCTGCCGTTGGCTACGTTGTCAACCGCCCTCAACCAGTTGTATCTTCTTGCAAAGCTATCATGTCCTGTATCCTCTTCAACTCCCTCTCTATCGTCCGTAGGGAATAGTCCGCTGTATTCTTTTCTAATTCGTTGTAAGTCGATAAAAAAAAATCTGCTAATGGCTTAACAATGGTCATGGGTAAATTAAGAGCGTCCTGTTTTATCTGCTCATGTTCCATTGGTTTCTTGTCGCGTGTCCAAAATATGAACTTTGTCGGCTGCATTAGGACGGCCATAATGTCTGCAAAGTTTGCGGGTGCTTTCTTGTTGGTCAGGAAGTAATTGATGTCGATGTATTGACCCGCTGTCATCGTGTGCGCGTCCTTCGCTATCTTGTAACGTTTCCACCGCAAAGGAATACTCTTTGACACCTTGCCTTGAATTGGGTCTTTTAAGAATTGGAGCTGACCCATCAACCGCCCAAGGTCTGCCATTCTAACCATTCGCACGTCCTCAATATCAATATCTGCCATCAATGCAATGGTGGCAAGCACCCGCTCAGTATCTTCGCCCTCCATATCGTTAAGGTCAGAAAGGCCTATGTATTGTGATAGCGTTACCTGTGACCAGTCTTTAGGTAAGTGTATTGTCATAGCGTTCTCTTATGGTTGCGAATATCGTAATTTTTTATCACATACTCCCTTAATGCTTGGCCTTGGTCGTACATCTTCGCAGCTCCCATCTTTGACACCTTCGCAAATGCCTTGCGCCAGTTGTCCGTTTTGTAGATTCCTTCGTGGTCATCTATGTACGGGTGCATCCATGAGCAGATAATCGGAGTGGCTTTCATACCGCTTTCAATTATCTTCAAGTTGCTTTTCATCTTGTTAAAGGTGCTATCTGTTAGGGGTGCTATGCTGATGTCCATGTGGTCATAGAATAGGCCGTAGCTATGAACATCTAACATTGATAGTACCCGTATCTTCTTTGTTCCATTGCCTGACATGATGTAATTGTATGTGTTGAATACCTTATGTTCTGAAACCCCACACAATACCGCTTCAACATCGTTTGACCTCCACGCCCTTGCGGTTTCGTACAGGTCTTGCTCATGTGTTATTCCACCCACAAAACCGATACGAAAGTTATCTGACTTGGTAGGCTTCGGATGCCATTGTTCGTCTGTTGGGTCTAAGGCGTTCGGGTACACCTTAACATTCTTATTATGCTTGCGTATCTTAGTCGCTAACATCTTATGCGTTGTCCATACCTCGTCAGCGTGTTGGATTGCCTCAACTATCTTTGATGTGACACCATTGACCTTGTGGCCGTGGTAGCCTACGTGGTTCTGTGGAAGTACCCAATAATCATCAATATCTACTACTACCTTCGTGCCTCTGTGATTGAACTTTCTAATGATCTTTAACTGTTCGGGTTCGTACATGAATCGACTGAATATAACCACATCACAATCCACCTTATCCACCTTATCCAGTGGAATGGTGTTGTATAGAGTTAGATCGTGGTCGGTGTAACTCAAAGGGTTAATCAGTCTGTGATAGTTTACCCCTTGGCTTGTTGATTCTATTACCGCTACTTTCATCTGATGTTATATTTGCCTGTTGAGTTTACCTTGCCTGAGATTACGTACCTTATCGCATCCATTGCGTGATTGAAATTGTCAACGGGTTTCTTTGTTGTTTCGCCTGTCTTATCCTTCGCCCACACATAGCCGCGAAACTCTTTTATGATGTTTGTACTGCGCTTGGTAACGTGCAGCTTTAAAGTCTGCATCAGGTCAATACCTGACCGAATACTATCAGGGCCTTTAACGCATGGTCGAACGTTGCAACCTCTGCGCCTTAACTCCTCGATGGTCTTAGGGTCTGCGCTATCTGCTATCATTTCTGACCGCTTAACCGCGTGTACCCTTTCGCTGATGTCGTTTGATGTAAGGCCCGTTTCGTATGTGTGTTCATCTAAGTAAATCTCACCGTCTGACATTGCTACCTCTATGATAGCTGTCGGGTCTGCGCTAAATCCGAAGTCGATACCGTAGGCTGTCCACTTGCGGCCTGTTGGCATTGTGTCCACCTGTGTCCAATTGTCAAAGACAACGCCCTGTAATGAACCAACTTCGCCAAGCCCATACACCTTCCACCAATTAGCCCAATACGCGCCCTCTTTGAATTGTGCCGCCTCAATATCTTCTTTGATTGTTTGCGGTAGTGCCTCATTGTCTTTGTAGCTTAGTATAATTAGTTCAGCATCTGATTCGGGTAGTACTTCGTTATGCGCCCAAAATTGTGAGGTCGGATTGAAGTCTAAGTAAATGTCCTTACTGGTTCTGATTGCTAACTGATGGTAAGCGTCAAACGGTATATTATTCGCCTCATTGATGTATAGAATGTTGCGCCTTGCACCCCGCAACCGCCCCTCTTGGTCTGCGCTAAAGAACTCTATGTATGACCCATTGTGAAACGTGTATGTTAGTAGTGACCTATTCCAAAGGCTATCAGTAAACCGCTTAGTGTCTTGTAAGATCTTCAAACAGTCCTTCATTGCGCCCCTTCGCAAGTGTGGTATTGATTCGCTCACTACGCTTATCTCAAGCCGTGGGGTCTTTAGGGCTTTGTCAATCAGGATAGGTAGAATACCGTAGGTCTTACCCGCTGACGTTCCACCCTGTACAATCTTCTTTCGCTTGGTTAAAGCGAGTATCTTATTTATCGCTGTTGTCCGTAGGAACATCGGGGAATAGTGGTGGCGGAGAAATGTTCTCGACCTGTTGCTTGTCTTGTAGGTTGTTCAGCCTTTGGGTTATGCTTGGATTGTACACGCCCAACATACCACCAATGATCTGATTCTCGCGGATCTCTTCCCTTATCGCGCGACAGATAACCCTAAAGTCGTTATATAACTCCCCATCATTATCAAAGTAATGGCTAACATCTCCGTGGTTATTCCTACAATACCGTTTGAATCCTTCGAGCGTCATGGGTACTTTTAACGGGTCTGTAACTCGGCATCCATCCTTACCAACATACTGAACATTCAACCACTCTTTATTCTGTTCGGTCAGGTCTTTTTTGTACCCCTTCCAAGCCTTTGAAAGTTCTTTTACTGTCTTAAATATCCTTGTTGGGTGTGGCATCACTTCTTTGTCGTTCGTTTACGTCTCTTCTTTGGCTTTGTTCCCATAAATTCAGAATAGGCTTTCTTTGCTTTCGCCATTTCTCTATCCTTCATCTTTCTATATTCAGAAGATTCGCCTACATCGTTTCCTATGTATTCAGAATCTACCCCGTTCACATAGCCGTTAATGAATCCCGCCTTTTCGCATCGGTGGTTATAGGCCGAATCCCAAAGACCGTACTTTGAGAACTCATTGAACGGCCCTACTTTATCATACACCTTTCTACTCATTACCCATGTTCCGAACACGTTACCAACTTGCTCATTCAGATTGCCGTGTTTCTCTTTGGTCTTGCTTGCGTTGCCCCTCCAGTTGAAACCTACCAAACCTACCTTTGGATTTTCTCTGATTATCTTTATCGCTTCTGACAACCACGGCCTCGGTAGTTTAATATCGTTACCCGCTATCACAATGATGTCTCCTATCGCTACCTTCATTGCGTTGTTGAGTGCTTGAGCGTTGCCTATGTTCTCACCGTTGTCTATGAACTTATTCGCAAAGGTTAAGGCCCAACGTTTTATCCTCATGTCTGTGCTGCCGTTGTCCGTTATTATCGTTTGACGGATAGGATGGCCCGCTGATTGTCTGTTACCCGCTGTTACTTTTGGGGTAATTCCAAAGCGGTCAATGATGTTCATGATGTAGGTTACTGTCATTTTAGCCAGTCTTTTGATGTTGTTAATGATGCCCGCGCTTGTTGTGCTACCCAATATGGATCTATGTCCATTGTGTACAGTTGGTCGATTCTTTCAAAGATTGAATCTATATCTGTGTAGTGATACGTATGGAGGGAGTGGCGGTTGCTTATTGTAGGCCGTCCCATGTGTGCCATTTCCCGTGAAGATGTGTAACCTCCGAACGGGTTAAATTGTAGGGTCATTCTACATTCACGGTAGATGTCTTTCATCTCTTCCTCCGTGTGTGGATGGTAGCCTATTTCTACCTTTGATGGCCCGTATCTATTCACTACTTTCTCCAGTAGATCGTGCCTGTACTTCTCTCTGTTGTGGGTGTCGTTGGCTGATTGATAACAGTATATTTTCCCCCCTAATGGTTCGGGCTTGAAGTTGTCAAATGACCTGTAAGAGATGTTGTGAATCTCAATGGGTTGCATGGTCTTTAACGCCTTGGCCATTGTTTCATCTGCGATAATAGTACAGTCAATTTGTGGAGCGTTAACCATATCAGCACCCGCAAACATTGCCTTTTTTGGCCCTCGGTGTGCTTTCATCTTTTGGATGTCCACGTTTGAATATAACCCAA
>Ga0208299_1001118_pt1 | contig 21048 bp, 45 predicted proteins | sample 15_taG_FD_184089 | JGI IMG/M metagenome (GOLD analysis project Ga0208299, IMG submission 184089) | Marine viral communities from the Subarctic Pacific Ocean - 15_ETSP_OMZ_AT15312 metaG (SPAdes) (version 2) | ecosystem: Environmental > Aquatic > Marine > Oceanic | place: Pacific Ocean | collected...
GGATTTGGAGAGAGTAGACTTCATTGAAACTGCATCTTCAATTGAGAACTGCCTAGCATCAGAGAGGGTTCCTGTAAATTGCGCACCAACTCCCCCTCCATGTCTCATATAATATGGGCAAGGTATATTCTTGGCAGTGCGTTTAATTATGTAATATTCTTTGTTCATAATATCCTCCTAGTCTTTAATATCGTAAACGTCAACCTCTTCAATTGAAGTTGCAAAGTTTCGTTCTTTTTTGAGGTCTGCTTTGAACTTCTTAAAGTCACCGAATTCAACATGTTCAATGTTCTGCCAGATTTTAAGCGTTGGGATGAATCCCCATTTCCATTTAATGAATGTTCTTGCTACTACATATGTTCCCATAATAAACCTCCGTTGTTGTTATGTCGCCTATTATAGCACCATATTATAATCTGTCAACTATTTAATTGGAGTTAATTTAGACCAATGACAAGCTGATTGGGTCATCGTTTCCTCGGATATTTCCAAGTAAAGATTTTATACCATGCACTCACTAGGAGTACTAAAAGCATTATAATAAACATGTAATCAGCCATTGTCAACCTCCAATTACATGCTTATTAGTTAGATTACCAAGTCTGGAATTTAATGTGATGTTCAGCAGTGATGCCGTTCTTCAGCTTTTCATCACCAGTGAGACTGTTCAGTATATCTTCCAGATCATCCAGAGTATCAGTCATGTTTGCGAAGTCATCCATCACCAGACGATCAAGCATAGCGTTAACCGCCTGTTGTGCCAGATCAATCTTCAATTCTTCATTAGAACGCAGTTTGGTCTGTTCTTCACGGGCTTCCTCTTTAGCCTTATTGATAGCTTCACGATCATCTTCGGTCATCTTATCCTTCAACACCGCCTGACTAACCACACCCATTGCCAGTTCTTTCTTGTTGTACCGTTTGAGGAAGACAGCAATCTTAACATCAGTGAAAGTCTGTTCGATTTTCCGTTGTGACACCGCAGTTTCATTTAAAACGCCTTCAACATACTCGTTGAAGATTTCCATAACTTTGTTCTTAGCAACTTCCAATTTCATTTTATTCATATTGTCTTCTCCTTCGGTTAGTTCGTTAATTCGCATTTGCTCAGGGTTGGTAGGTATTGAACCATACTTATCAACCTTTGTCAAGCGTCCAAGTCGGCATTTTTGAATATTAGCAGGGCATCCTTTGAATTCGGATTGGAATTGTACGTATACACAATCATCATCTTCATGTGCATCACCGTGTACAGTGCCGACCTCCCCCATCCGATAGTCGTAGACCCTTTCCCCTCGTTTATATAGAGGGGTTCTCTCCTTAGTAGTAGTACCATATCTAAAATTATCCCTCAACATACTTGCCTCCTTAAATTGTTTGAATTAATATACCCTGAACTTCTTCATCTGTCAAGTGGAAAACTTCATCATCTATGTTACAATCAATATTATTCCACTCAATTTGATTCAGATTATGTTCGGTTGCTACAGCATCAAGGTGTCCAGTTTTAGGATATAATGTCATTGCATAGCAAAGTGGATGTAGTACATTCTCCCTTTCACCACGGAATATATCTGAATACCGTCCTACCATAATCATAACATGATGCTTTGCGTATATCAGATAATATTCCCCGACAATTAACTCACTGTTGCACAGTATCTGCTTCATTGGTTCCAGAACCTTCCCAGACTTGAGTGGCAAAGCCTTTGAGTCCACGTTGTTCACCATGCAACGACATGATTGCAGGTTGCCATGAGTACCAACTTAAATACGAGCAATGTGATGATTGCAACACACACGATGACTTCAATTAAGGTGAATCCAGATTTCTTAGAGTTCTTCATTTGTTTACCTCCAGTGTTAATTAAGTAATATGTGAGCTATTATACATACTCACGCTATTCTGTCAATTATTAATATGCTTCTAATAATACTTTGCTTGCGCTATGAATGCCGTTTGCTTTATCTTCCGATTGCAATTTAAACCCACAGAACATCAGTAATACCATACCAAGAACAATCGCCCCTATTAGAATTGAAGCTACCAATATATCCAATTTCATCATAACCTCCCATGTTGTTATGTCGCCTATTATAGCAACCTAATTAACTTTGTCAACAACTTAATGTCCGTAATTGCATCCGACTTTAGCTTGCCGACCTGCAACATCAACCACCTTGTCAAAGTAGCCACAGCAACCCCGATCATAAGCGTCCTGATATTCCCGCATTGCAATTTCATCATCCAGAAAGGCGAAGCGAATGTTATCGGTGTATGGGTCATCAACTTGATCCTCCATCCAGTCAATAGCAGTGTCCTTATCTTGAAACAACGGCAAAGGATTCTTGATAGTCATGTACTTTTCAATACAAGTCTCAATAGATTCACCATCACAATTACAGGATGCAACATCTTCAAAAGATTCACCAAACATGGAAGACGATCCGAATTCCTTGGCACGTTTGAGTCGTTCTGGTAGAACATCGATACCCTGTTGACCTTCATCGTGGCGAATCCACTCAGTCAATTGTGCTTCAGTCATCCCATCATTAAAGTAGAACCCGTCTGCAATGGTAGTGTAGATGTTGAATACTCCGTTTCTGTGTACGATATGTCGTGGCATGATAGTCTCCTAGATTAAAAGTTCAATACTGCTTTTGAGAACCGCAACGGTTTTGAGTCCCGACTTGGCATCTCCTACGATTACACCAGTGTACTTCCCTGCACCTGTTCCTGTCAACCATCCTTGCACATTCTTGCCGTCCGTGTCAAGGGCATAAACGATAATTCCAATGCCTTCAGATTGTGCCATAATAACCTCCGCTGTTGTTATGTCGCCTATTATAGCAACCTAATTAACTTTGTCAACAGTTATCTTTTAAATATTTTCAGTAAAAGTAATCTTATCAGATTGATTTTCTTGAATTGGAATTTCCAGTTATATTTAATATACAAGCTATCAAAGCAGATGAAGAATCCCACGATTGCTATTGCAATATTAATCACTGGAATAAATGCGAACACCATCTCACCAACGGTCATTCCACCCTTTTCTAATTCTTCCACGAACGAATGATGCTCATCTGCACTATCATACAATATGTACAGTGCATATGAAATGATAACTGATAGGATATATATCAGGATTAATGCGAACATTCCATAGCCCCGTGTGTACATCCAAGTGCAAGTGCCTTGTTGAGACAATCTACATACAAGTATGCATCCTTTTTAAGTTCAGTTTCTGGTGGCATCAGAATGTCATTAGGGTTGCAAGGTTTAATAACAATTGCAAACCCAGACTTAGACCGACCAGAGTAAACCACATCAGTAATGTCGTTCAAATGTTCTTCGAACTGTCTCACAGTTTCGATAGCCCCCGAAGCATTATTCGGTAGGTCAATATCAAACATGTAATATTTATCATACCGTGATTCGATCTTAGCCAGTACTGATTTGAATTCAGAACCAAGCTTCGCAATCGGAGTCCAGATCTCTTTATTTCCTTGAATAGCATCTTTATTAAAATCCAACAACCGCTTTTGAAAGTTGAGCATTCCCTTAAGCAGAGATCGTCTATTCACAGAAACATATACTCTAAATGTAATTTCTGGATACATTGATGAATATCTATCAAATTCCTCCAAAGCAAATCGGGCATCATCTAGGGTCTGAATAACATAGCGTGATCGTTTCTGTAGCTTTTCACGCTCTTTTTGCTCCAGATTCTCCTTCTTTCTTGGAAGAAGGAGTAATATATACACCGCACTTGGGTCTTCAAAATTACAATAAGACTCAATCATTTTCATCTGTTCCTCAATACTCATAATATCTCCTTAATTTAAAATCAAATAATGATATATTGTTTAGGTGTCCCATTATACACGATTAACTTAATTCGTCAAGGGCTAATTCCACCAATTTTCTTTTCCGTTTGTTGGCTCACCACCCACATCTTCCATGCCGTGAGTCTTCATCCAGATATGGAGTTCAGTCTGGGCATTGCGAACCTTCTTACTGAAGTCCTTTGGGAAGTCGGCATGGTCACTTGCCAATCCTTCTAATTCACACAGCATACTATCGAACATACTTTCCGCTTGCATAATATCTTGTTTAGATTTCACAATTACCTCCGTGGAATATGCTTCCTGTTAATAAATCGTTTCCGCTTCCTACGCTCAATTGAGCAGTAGGATTCACAATGCTCACAGAGATCTAGCCACCATTCAATCTCCATGTTAATTCTCCAACATATTAGCGCAACAATTAATATTGTCAAGAGTAATATTAGAATTAAATTCACTTTCCGTTTACCTTCTTATCAAAGGCTTTGAGTTTGGCGATCAAGTCAGGGTCAGAATCTAAGATCATATCATCCATGAAGTCATCGAACTGATTACGAAGTACATCAGACTTAGCTTGAATGGTTTTAATTTCCTCCGCAATCGTTTTAATGCGAGGATTGTCATAGTCACCATTGGTGTCAATACGACCAAGATCACCATTATTATGCTTACCAACCGCTTCATGAAACCCTGCCATGTTGCGAAGTTCAAGTCTGCCTTCAGTGTGATGTGCCAAAGCAACACGCCCACCATCACCGATAGTAGCAATCATCGCATTCACATAGTCAGATTTCTTCAACCCTTTTGCGAACTTGATGATACGTGCTTTCTGTTCCTTGTGCAACTTAACACGGATGCTCGTGATGATCTTACTACGCTCCTTCTGGAGTGCATCAATCTGCTTTCCATTCTCTTTGGTAGCTTTCACGATTGATGCCCATGCTTTGCGTTCTACTACTTCAGTTTGTTTACTTGTAAGTCTTGGCATAATAACCTCCGTTAACGTTGATAGACGATGTACTTACCGCAATCGATATAACCCTGCTCGTACATCCAATACATTAGATATGTGATATGATGTTCTGGCATCTCACCTTCAGCCATCTCGTTGATAACATCATCCTTATAATGTGGATACATTGGATCACCGTCTTCAATGGTAATGTCCAATGTTGCATCGGGATGATCGTGGTCATGAAATCCCAACCATTTTTCTGTGATTCCTTCCTCTTTGAGAAATTTACAAATCGCATACGTTGATGTTTGAAGTGTCATTACCGATTCTACTGATAGTCTCTTTGCCATACTAACCTCCGTTGTTGTTTATGTCGCTTATTATAACAGGATAATTAAATCTGTCAACACTTATTTAATACATCCTTTAACACCAAGGTAGTCTTTATCCATGTTAAGGAGGATCTCATCATTAGAGTAGTATTTGTCTCTGGGAACCCAACCCTTACGCATGATAATATCACAAGCCAATCCCATTTGTCCATGAAAATCCCTATTATAATAAGGTATTTCATCTTCATCAAAAGAAATAACATCCTTACATTTAGCTAAACGATTTTTAAGTTTATCCCAATCCCAATCGGGTTTATAATCACAGTCGTGAGCTTTCTGACTAAACCCTCCAATGTAATCGATACTAACCATGATATCAATGTAATCACCATCAACATCTTCAATTCTATGGCAACTTCCATCCAAGTAAAAGAAGTTTTCATCAGAGAGTTTACCATCTTCTGCAAGTTTAAACGCAGTTGAAGCATCTTCCACTATTAGACTCACGGTGTCAAGTTCTTTATGACGTTCATGTCCGTAATAAAATGGATTGTATTCTTTCACCTGATCCCGAAACTTCTTATGGTCAGGAACGCATGAAAACTCTTTCCTATTTCCTTTGGAAAGGAAATCAACAGAAGTTAATTCTCCATTAATTGTAACCACACGCATCTTAACCTTGTCAGTAATTTTATACTGATCAACGATAGTTTCAGTTACGGTCTTTTTAGACGATGTTTTTTTCATTGATAGTCTCCGTTGTTATTATGTCGCTTATTATAACAGGATAATTAAATCTGTCAAGCGGATTTTATGATTCTTTTTGGAGTAACTTTCCGAATTTCATCTGCAATGACAGGATCATTAACCAGATTGACACAGTAATCTCCGAAGAATAGATTCAACCAACCTTCGCATCCTGAACCAACACAGTCAACATAATTATACTGGGAATTTGGTTCTGGGATATAGCCCCGACCATCACATTCAAGACATTTGACTTCATACCAAACTGCATTGCCGTCTTCATCATGATCTACGATCTGATCAACTTCACCTTCGCCTAGACATGTTTTACATTTTTTCATTGATAGCCTCCAGTAGATTGGATACTCAGGTCGAGAATGTCAAGAACTTTCGCTTCATTTCCGTCAGTTAAGTGGCGATAGATCTGGTCAAGGACGTAGTTAACATCCTCAACCTTCACATAATCACCCTCACGATCTTCAAGCATCCCATGCATCCCATGTGGACATTCATCAAATCGTTTCAACTTAAAACGATGCTTGTTTGTTTTAATCACCTTTGGCATCTTCTACCTCCATACGCTCACCGAGCCACTTAATCATCTTGTCAATTTCTTCAACAGACACATTGAAGTCTTCTTCAATAAGGAATTCAGTAACTTCTTCAATAATCGCACCGACCTTCTTGGAAGGTTTGATATCGCAGATGTCCATCACTTTCTTACCGTTGACGAATTCACCGATCTTTGCTTTAAGGGCAGTAGTATCCACAAAGTTCTCCCTTGCGTCAAGGAATTTATTCAGATTTTTATCAAACTCTTCTTCAACGTACAGGACATTGCCGTTCACGTTTCGAGATTTATCATCAGCCCGTGATACTTCTGCAAGCGTATCAAAGAATGGATTCAGTGCCATGTTAAGAATCGTTGACTTCTTAGAAAGTTCCTTGTTGTTCATGTTCATGTGTTGTGCAACACTGAACGCAATACAACGTGAAAGGATTCCACCAAGCTTACGCTTCTTAGCCATTTCTTCAAAGACTTCTACACCTTTGTATTCGTGGCGTTTGAAAGAGCAAGTGCCTGTATTATCATCCTTCCATTCAGCAGTAATCGGCTTACCGATATCATGCCAAAGAGCAGACAGAACTACAAATTCATCAGCTTCCTCTGGAACCATTGAAAGTACTGATTTTACGTGGGCATAGACGCTACCGCACTCCACAAGGTTGTACAGACCAGATTCCATGCCTTTGATGGTCAGAGGCACGATTACGTCAGGATTATCTACAGGACACATCAGACCCCCTTCTGGGTGATGGAGCCAGTATTGCCTAAAGTCCTTCATGACCTCAATTTCTGGAAAGATAATTGAAACTAGATCAAGTTCTTCAAGAAGTTTAAAGTATCTATAGAAAGTCTGACCTCCGATAGATGCAACCTTGATGATTTCCTGAGTGATTCGTTCTTGAGAAAGGTTGTTAATACTTTCCCGATTCTTAATGATTGCAAAATTCAGATCATCTTCAATGGCAAACCCGTAAGTCACAGCAAATCTAACTGCACGAAGGATACGAAGTGCGTCCTCTTCAATCCGTTTGTCAGCAACTCCTACTGCACGAATGATACCATTCATCCTATCCAGATTGCCAAGGAATGGATCTTCAACGTTTCCATCAACATCCATCGCCATCGCATTCATAGTGAAGTCCCGTCTTGCGAGATCTTCTTTAAGAGTTGCGTTGAAGTCTACAGCATCAGGATGCCGACCATCCGAAGATCCAACATCCTTTCGGTATGTGGCAACCTCATAAGATTCACCCCCATACTGGATTGAGGTAATACCGAAGTCTTTAGACTGACCAATATCAACACATTTGAAATGTTTTTCCATATCATCAACAGTGATATTAGTTGTGAAGTCATAATCATTCACTTCACGACCCATGAACATATCACGCACTGCTCCACCTACAAGGTAGATTTCAGCACCTTCGATCTTCGCTTCGAAAGTTTTCATAAAATTCTTAACATTGTCAGTCATAGTGGTTCTCCTTGGTTAATATGTCGCCTATTATACACAACTAACTGGAAGTGTCAACAACTATTCTGCCTCAGATTGTCGTTTATGGAAATCTGGGAAAAAATGCGATACGGTAATGGTTTCTTTAATAACCCGAACCGATCTGCAACCTACTGTGGTGATCCAGAATTCATCATCTTCAAAAGATAGTTCACCTGTAACATTTTCACCACCAAACCATACTGTTCCTTCATGCATTATCATATTATCCTCCTCCAATCATAAATCCAAGTCCCAAAAACATAACCGCAATCAACATAAATATTTCCCAAAATTCCATAATCTTCTCACTCCTCAACTTTGGGAATGACCACTTCAGCACGTTCAACTGCTTCATACTTTTCGGCAACCATCCATTCATTGTCCTTTACAGACCAACAGTTCACTCCACCGTCACGTATTCCAATAGAGGGAATCTTGATAAAAAGCACACCGTCAACTGTGACAAACCCTTCACCACTTTCCAACTCACTGAAAGGAACCCAATTTCTTTTGTCGCTCATAATAAACCTCCGTTGTTAATTGAGTCGCTATTATACATAACTAACTTCTGTTGTCAAGCAACTTCTGTTTCTTTATGACAATAATTTACACCCTTCTCATCCTTTGGATCAATCCCAAAGTGAAGCATGAAGTCTTCAGCAGTTACGCCACGGATATCATTATCCTCATATAAATAGTAAGTTAACGTTTCCTTTCCATTCCCTGCCAATTCTGGAAGGGTTGGATCGAAGTCATTGACTACGTAAGGTGGACTGTAGAAGCACCGTCCAAGTATCCTGCGTCTACCTTCTGTCCGTATAGACAGAGTATAGCCGAAGTCAGCCTCGTTGGGAGTTCGGATTAGATTACTCGTCTTCATATTCCACCACAGTCTGTGCGTATTTAGTGTCGTGATCCATACCGCCACATGCCCATCCTTGGATGATCTTAGTATCACCGAGAAGTTCATAACCTCTTTCGAGATACCACATAACTTCCTCCGATAGAGTACTTGGAGCCTGTCCAGTGATTACCTTATAACTTAATACTTTCCGTGCCATGTTAACCTCCGTTGTTTGTTATGTCGCTTATTATACAGAATTAACCATATGTGTCAATCACTTTCGGACACTATATTTCTGCCAATCCCCATATTTATTTATTGCATAATATCCATGCACAGGGTCAACACCCCATCCGAATTGCTGATAATGTTCATACTCTTTAGCTAACAGATGCGACCGCATTGCACTTAGCCACCAATCAAGCTTCATGAAATGAGGCAACTGTGATTTATTAGGACGATAGTACGGCATAAATTTGTAAGGTTTCACAGGATTTCGGCCTCTTCGGGTTAACTCCCAATAACAATCATTTGAAAACATCATTAATTCTTCTGGGTAATCCCACCATAAACGTGTAATACAATGATTCTTCCACCCATCAGTTTCACCTTTAATAGCACGATAGATTTGATTGCATTCCATAATTTGTTTATTCATCCGTAATGAATCCAAATTATGTGCGGATTCTTCAAAACTTGGTGCAGTTATAAATACTTGCATGATCAATCTCCTGTTAATTGTTCCGCTATTATACAGAACTAAATATTTATGTCAAGCTTTAATGCAGTATGACCGAACCATGAATCGATCTTATACAGTTCATTCGTTTTACTTACAAAGCAATTCAACTCAGGAGCAAAATCATCATAGTAATACATGTTCTGACGATCTCTTGAGAGAGGAACCATCCTCAATTCGCCAGAGTATTCTTCATTAAGAGTACCGACAATTCGGATTTCTGAAATTATACTGTAAGGCTTTCCACACTTAGGACAAGTTGCATGGATATTACAGTGACCGTTTACTTTATTACCACAATATTTACAAGTTGAAACCATGTTAACCTCCCTAGTCTATCATCTCTAACATTGCTATCAAGTTATTAGTGCGAGTTTCTTTCACTCGTTTCTCAGCCAGATACTGATCATACGATTCCAGAACCGTCAGTCGGATTGCGTCCCAAAAGACGCATAAACTATGCCACATTCAAACCGCCCAACTCCACATATTCAGTTTCATAAAAGAACATGTCAGACAGGTTAGATTTCAGGGTAGATTCACCAGTAGATGGAACGGCTACTCCAACCTTGATAAAGGGATGCAGTTGACCATCATAGCAAGCTTTAATTTCTGCGATATAGTTCGCAACACCAGAGTCGATGTGCTCAGCTTCAAAGAACTTAACGATAGGTTCGTGCTTTTCAACTTCAATCAGTTCCCGCTGTTGATTGATGGTCACGATATCATAATCATGATTTGCCCAATTGATTGACCGTGTAAATACTACCATTGCGATTGCTCTAGTCTTCATTGTTTGCCTCCCGTGCTTCTAATGCGTCAATTGCTGATTGGACTGCTTCTGCTTCAGAACATCCACCGTTGTACCATGAGCCGAAGAATTCAATCGTTCCGTCAGGGTTGCGGGATGCTTCAAGGAATCCATACTCCAGTTCTTTACGTTCTTTAATGTCATAAAACTTACGACCAAATTCTGTACCTTCACCACCAGAAATGAGAACACCTTCAATGTCGGCATAGAAGCAACCTTCTTGCTCGTCTTCCTCCCAATATTCAAGAATGTTATATCCTACTTCACGCAATGCTCTAACTTGAGCATGGAATCCCATATTCTCTTCCTTGAATACGATTGGGCGTATCTTTGCCTTAACTGTCTGTTGTGAACTCATAATGTAACCTCCGTTGTTATTATGTCGCCTATTATACAGGCTTTTCGGATTCTGTCAAGCGTTATTTTAACCCTTTAATATTTCTCAGGGTAAGGGTTTTTTCAGCTTCAGTCTTTACGCCATCCTTATACCTGCGAACATGAACTTTAAAATTTTCACCATCCCATTCAACTTTAACAAATCCTTCAGCGGAAGTAAACAATGCACTTTCACCAGAAATTTGGACGATATGTTTTTCGTTTCCATTTTCAGGAACATAAACATCTGCATATTCTTTTTGCTTCGGGTCTAATACTATTTTACTCATAATAAACCTCCGTTGTTATTATGTCGCCTATTATACAGGCTTTTCGGATTCTGTCAAGGGGTTAGTTTCAAATTCTTTTAGTTTATCAACTACAACTTCGCAATTAGTACACTCATAGCCTTACGGTACTTTGCTTTCTGATAGTCAGTCGGATCATCAGAAAGGTTAACCGTGATATCACCAATCTTGAATTTTGCAAACATAGTAGCTCCAACTTTCCCAACATATTCCATGTATGTATCTTCATCCTTATCGTGAGTCAAAAGTTTAACACCTTCCATGACATAGTAGATAGAAGCATCATCGAATCCACCACGTTCAAGTTGATCTTCAATATAATCATATGTCACGCCTTGATCTGCACCATCTTCAACAGCATCGTGGAGAATTGCCACGCTCTTATCCAAATATCTATCAAACATGTCTGCCAATGCAAACGGGTGAGTGATGTAAGGAGTAACGCCATCGTGACGGAACTGTCCTTTGTGTGCCTTCCGAGCAATCTTAACCGCTAGGTCGTACAGTTTATCATATGCGAATCGTTTTGCTAAATCAGTCATAGTTAGTCTCCTTGTTTGTTATGTCGCTTATTATAGCAGGAGAATTAAATCTGTCAACACTTTTATTACACAAAAAAAGCCTCCCGCAATGGGAGGCTTTTGCATTTCGTAATCCGTTAGGATTAGCGGGTCACTTTAGCAACACCGTTGGTGCTTTCAAGCATTCCCATTGATTCCATCAACTTCATGCTGAAGAGTGTGCTGTTGATATCACCAACATTACCACCTTCACCGCCACCGCCGATGATGAAGTCAGGAGTAAGGCGATTGCCGTTAGCCCAAGCATCAGCTACACCGATGTTCTGTTCCTTCTGGATTTCAAGACGAACACGTTCCTGTTCGGTCATTGCTCCTGCAAGACGAATCTTTTCTTCTTCAGCTTCAGCCAGTGCAACAATCGCAGATGCTTGCTCAATCGCAGACAGTTTAGCAATCTCAGCTACTTTAAGTTTAGCTTCAGCGTCAATCTCAGCTACAAGGAAGAGTGCGTTAGCATCAATTTCCATCTTATCGGAGAGTGCCTGTGCTTCAAGCTTCTGAAGTTCCTGAACGTCAACCTTACGTTGTGCTTCAATAGTTGCCAGTTCAGCTTCTCGTCTTGCATCCGTAGTAGCAGTCATTGCAACCATATCAGCTTCACCTTTAGCCTGAGCAATCTGCTGTTCGTAGTCTGCTTCAGTTTCAAGCTTCTTCATTTTGAATTCCGATTCTTTAGCTTCAGCAGTCTTAGCGTTCAACAGTGCTTCCTGCTGTTTAGCGAAGAGTTGCAGAGTCATATCGTCAGGTTTGATATCGGAAATCTGTACGTCAACGATTTCAATATGCCATTTAGCACTGACAAGCTTGTTATTCTTCATCTGTTCGTTAATATCCAGAACAACCTGTTCCTGCTTTTCAATGAATTCAGATGCAGTCATGCCAGAGGCAACGAATCGGCAAGCTTGGTTAAGTGCGGTTTGAACCGTCTTAGATGCTACTTCCATCTTACCCTTCGCAAGTTTGTGGAATTCAACCTGATCTGCCAGAGCAATCGGGGTTTCATACACAACCTGTGCAGAGAATGATGCAGTACCTTTATCTTTGAATACAACCTTGACCGACTTATCAGTCGTAGTGTCTCCATCTTCGCCACCTTCATCATCCTTATCGGAAAAGAATTCGGTTACGTTATCTGGATACGTTTTAGTCGTACCGAAGAATTTAGGAATCCAAGGATTCTTTTCATCTTCCACGATGATCTTACCGTCACCGACATCTGTATCACCCAGACCAAAATCTACCGGATGTTGAACAATCGTCCAGTTTTCTGTCTCATTCGATGCAAATCCACCGATCAACAACAACACAACTGCCAAAATTACAATGACGATAGTTCCGATACCGAAACCGCCCATAACCTTGCCCAACATGCCTTTAGTCTTCTGTCCTTCTGTATTTTTTTTATTCATAATGTATATCTCCTTTGTTGTTAATTAAACACATACTATCTTTGAATGAGCCACCATTATACCTACTTGGCTCAATCTGTCAACACTTAATCTTCAGTATTATCAATATCACCGTAAGTACTGTCACTATCATTATGACCATCTTCAACACCTTTGTTGTAGATAGAATGTACGATTGCTCCAACTCCGATCAATATTAACCCAATCACTACTAATTGCAACATAATAATCTCCTTATTTTACTCTTCAGTATTCTCAGTAGCCTTGCCAACAGTCGTTAAGAACTGCCAACCTTTCCGACCCAATGGGTAAAGATAACTTCCACCCGTCAGTACAAGCGCAATGATGACGTTCACCACTGGAACAAAGCAAAGAATGAACGTGAGTATGAATGCACCGATCAACACCTGTGCAGATTCCTTCAGATCACCATAACGTCCACGGCATCGTTTACTCTTAAAGTACTCAATGAAGTTAAATTCATTCGTATGGATGCGATAAAGACCGAATCCCCAACCTGCCACTGCCAAAATCACTGTCAATACCCAAATAATCATTTTATATCTCCTTGTTGTTGTTATTGTCTTCTATTAAGATGACCTCGAATTTATCTGGAAAGTCATCAGTTGTCAAGTACAAATGTGCAAGAAAGTTGATGGTGGGGAACCGATCCACACCAACACCAAGCACCGTACCTCTTGCCAACCCTTTAAAGTCTTTCTTATCTACACGATAGTCGTGCAAATGTTTACTTGCCCTCATTAGGTCATCATATTCTTCCATCGTTTCACAAATTATCTTCATTATCCTAAACTCCCTGTATCACGCATTCCGACTATCAACCACAATATTCCGATAATAAAAATCAACACTATTGGTGATGCGAACCCGCATAAAAATCCTACCCAGAATGCACTCATGGGTATATCCTTTTAAATACTTCATCAATAAAATCGTGAGCCTTCTTTGGAATAACGATCACATCACTTTGCGATTCGTAATATTCTTTAGCAGTTCCACCCTTCGCATATGACATTGCAATCCAATCAATCAACATGGTCACACAGTGACACACCCATTCATCTGGGAAAGTGTCTTCAATTTGAGTCCAGTTCTGCCAATGATGCGGATTCTCATATTGATGGTTAGTCCATGCGTCTGCAAAGAGTTCGTCATTGGATTCACCAACGGGCATGAACTTCTGCTGATAAGGAATGAATTCCTCATGCGATACTTTAGACATGTCGTGGTTGATTACCAGATGATCAATGGTAGCGTAGAAGAAATCATCATAGATGAACTTCATATCACTGCATTTATCTTGTACCTCATCCCACGCATTGGCAACGTTTTCAATATGATCTTCAAGATACTCGCAGTATTCTCGAATTTTGTCAATATGTTTTAATACATTCATTTGTACTCCTTTTGTTATTTGTCAACGTGTAATACGTTTTAATTTTTCATTATATGTCCACCGATCTTGCCAAAAGATAATCATCTTTATATTTTTCAGGAACTGCATCATACAGATCCGCAATGGTTAGACCTAACGGTTTTAGACAATGTATGCAAATCGTCACATATGGCGACATCATGCGAGGTTCGTCATCATAGATGTTAGTTCCACATGAACCACAGAATGATGCTCCCCGTGTGGTAATGCTCATAATAGACTTGACATGCTCAGTTTTCTTCTTGGAGTTGAGTACTCGCTTCTGCACAGTGTCTTCTTTAAATTCTTCAAGAACTACGTTTGCAACTTCTTTAGTTGCTATGAGTGCATCGTTGGCTTCTTCATATGAAGTTTCATCAACTAACTTTTGAGCAAACTCTTCTTTACTATTGAAGATGTAAGGTGCAGGGACATCCGAAGCATTGCGCTTACAGACACTTCTTGGCTCACGATGATAGTCATTTTCATCGTACCAATATGGAATCCTTCCTTGTGGACTGCTCATATACCGCTTAGTTTCAGCATCAATGAGTGACTGGGGTTTTCTAGTCGCAATATTCTTGGATTCGATCCCACACCAGTAGCCACGACCTTTAATCTTTCCTATAAATTTCATATTGACTTCTCCTTTGATTGGTTAATGGAGGTAATTATACACAACGGCAGGAGCATGTCAACATAAAAATTAAATGTTATCTGCTACTGTGGATTGAGTAATGTCCAAAAGTTTATTATCTGACATATGTTTCAATACCGCATCAAAATCTGTGAAACAATGGATCTCAACATCTTTACCAGTTGGGTTTAGATACAGCATGAATCCATTATGTGCAGGGGTTACAAACATTGAACCCTTGCCTACTGCAAATTTACCGTTGCCATCTGGCGTACATACTTCACAATTCTTCATCTTAACTTCCTTTTCTTCTGTTTTTCTAATATCTTCTAACATGTCTTGCAACTTCGTACCGATTGCACTACTACTATCAACATATTCGTTATAGTTTCCGTTGCGGGACATATCATACCACGAGTTCCCTAATTTGCCAACATAATATTTATCATCATCCATTATATCTCATCCAATATTTTGGCACGTTGCCACGATGCTTTAATCTCATCATCAATGCCTTCGTACACTTCGCTTAACGTGTCGCAAAATTCTTTAACGCAGTGGATACAGATGCCGTCAACAACAGCCTCTTCCTTTGGCATGTAAAGATTACACCATTCACAGTAAGTCTCACCATACTTTCTCGCTTCATACGGTCTGGGGATAAACACATTATCCCTATAGTTATACTTCTTCTTTGATGGAACAACACGCTTATCCATCAATTGGTCTTCGCTTATCTCACGGTACTCGAATTCAACGTCTTCAAAGAGGTTGGAATATTTCTTTACGACCTTATTTAAAGCCCATTTATTCTTGAATATAAATTCCTTATTAACATCGCCAACACTTCTGCAACATTTAAACTCTCTACCCCACTTTACTTCTTTAATCCAACCACGCTTTTTAATATATGCGCCATATTTTTTATCTTTCATGCCCCTTTAATACTCTTTTAAATCTTACTTTTTTACTAGCTTGCCACTCTTCTTTCAACTCGGCGGGAGTGCGTCCGAATAACTGATCTACTTCTCGCAGTTGTGTCATAACACAGTGCAAGCAATACATCTTTCCATCTTTCCATATGAGGTATGGTTCGTCTGCTAGAATGTTAGTTCCACACACTCCACACACTTCACTTCTGGTTCCGTATCTAATTTCTGGCACTAGCCGTTTTGGGGCATCGTATGGATTAAGAGGTTTCTTAATCAAGCTTGGCATCTTAACAACTTTGAACCAATATGTCAAGCCTCTATTTTCCATCTGGAGCTCTTCAGCTTCATCTCTAGAGTCAAAAATGTACTCTGAATCAATATCCATCGCCCTATGGACTTCGTTATGACCCCAACCTTGGGCTCTCTTGCCATTGTAATACGTCTGACCCCTTGAAGTCGCCAGTACCCATTTTTCGTTTTTCATTATCCCAATACTTCTCCTGTCTCTGCATCACGAATCGATCCCTTGTATGCACTGTAATAGGTTCTACAGTCATTGCGGGTAGTCCTCGCATCACAAATGAACTTCTTATGAGGTGTACGAAGCTTCCGTGGAAACTGGAGATAACATTTCAGTTTTGGAGAATATGCTTTATACTTATTCCCACTGTAATACCGAATTTCTATCTCCAGATCCATTTCAACGTCAGCACCGAATGAATCCATTGTCATCTTTTCAACCATTTCTGTTGTTCGTTCAAATTTAACCATGATAGTCTCCTATTTAAAAACCCAGTTTATCATTTCAAGATGGCAATGTCAACCTTAATCATTATTTTCCACCTTCATAATCAAAACCCCGATCACAAACATTGGAGGGGCTAATGCCCCCCAAAATAATAACAATACCTGAATCCAATCAGGTAAACTAAACCACCAATCAGCCATCAGATTTTTTCATCATCCGATAAGAATTCTTCTTCATCTTTAACATCCTGCTTAACGGCATCAACAATTCCGAAGAATTCTTTGACCCATTTACTGACAGCACAGATGATCATCTCGAATGGATTCTTTCTCCAATCAAAGAAGAGATAAAGTACAGACGCAATGGCGAACAATGTTCCCAGAGGCGCAAGACACGATACCAATACTGCTTCAGTCTGTGAGATAGAACCTCCACCAGACAGACCATCCTCAAACGGGACATCTTCTGCTTTGGCTGAAAGTGCTTTCAATCCGCTATATACCAACAGTGATGCGATTGCCCATGCTATTACATTAATCATAATTTTTCTCCTTGTTGTTAATTAAGCTTCTATAATACACCTAACGACTCAGATGTCAACGAGTTTTTCGTCTTCTTTTTGGCTTACACTTATCTTTGCGGAATGAGTACTTGTCGAAACCGTGTGCTTCTGCTTTTTCCTTATCACTGATAGGTTCAATGTAAGGATCGTCAGGACGCACAATCTGATTGTTCATAAACATTTCAATTTCTTGAAAGCATGTGTAAGGATCAAATATACGATAGAACTGATAATCCGATAGCGTAGGATTTAAAATAATTCCATCACCCTGTGTTGCACTACCTTTAATCCCAAGATGCTCCAAGACAAAATATGGAACCTTGTGTTCAACAAACTGATCAAGTGGTTTCACATATACTGGAGTTTTGCCATTTCCACCCCAACGATTCTCACGAGTTTCAATGAGCGTATTCCAATCCTGTTCAAACCAGAGTTTGATCTTATCAAGTTCATTAGTAAATCCAAACATGGAATTCATTCCCATCCAACGATAGCGGGAAGATTTAATATCTTTGGTTTCTTCACGAACTTCTTCAAAACGTTCATGGGAATAAATATATTCGATCTTCGTTAATTTATCATCAACCATTGGATTGCTATACATATGATATTTTGGATTTTCATATGTATATTCAAAGCGAATAAATGGATACAATTTTCCACAGAATCCAACTATGCCCGTTTTAAACTCATAGGATTGTTTGTTACCGATAACAGAATGACCATATCCCATCCAATCCACAGGCAGTTCTTTCCGTGTACGTTCATACACGCCTGTGGATGCATCGTGGGATGCCAGATTATCATAGTAATCATTGAATTTGGATATGATTTTCATTTAGTCCTCGTTGATCTTTTCTTCAACCGTTTCTTCAAACACTCGCACTTCACCATCAAGGGTCAATGCTACTGCTTCTGTTTCAAATTTGTGACCACAACGACCACAACTTGAACCTTTGGATTCCCAATCACCTCTAACCAATGAACAATCTGGGCAAGTCCCTGCATAATGTCCTTTAATTGTATCAATTATTTCATTCTTTGCCATTCTATTCTCCTTTAAGTTTTACTTTACTACCAGAAATCCTTTCCAGATTGAATCTCGCAAAATTAATCCTTGCCGAGTAATCAATGTCTGGATCGGAGTTCTGCTTATTAATGATCGATTGTAGCGTAAGTTTCGCCATTGTCAAGCGGTTTTTCATATTATCTAAATCTTCTTCCAATGCTCCCGCTACGTTAGCCATTAGTATCTCGCTCCTGCATCATATTTAAACATAATTAATCTCCTAATTTTTCACCACTGAACAATTCATTCAAAACGTGGTTCATTTCCACCAATCTTTTATTGATAGTGTGTTCTGGGTTTGTATAGCCCTCTGGATGGCTTCTAGCACCCATAATGACACTAACGTCAGCATTCAGGTCTGCAAGGGCGTAGCGAACGTCCTGTGGAAGATCTTCAAACGGGGTACGTTTGGATTCACACACTGGACACGGTTTCTCATGAACGAGAAGTATGGTGAGTCCAGTTACCACAAACAATATCGGTAGTACAATTTCCATGATACATTCGACTGAACTATTACTACGCTCAACAAACAACGATAGCAATCCTGCTGTGCCTCCAATTAGCCACACCCATCCCATAATTGTTCTTAATGTTATCACTTTCATTATATTCTCCTATTTAAAATGGTGGCGAAGGTAGGACTTGAACCTACGCATCATAGCGATCTACTATGTTTACCCGCTTTCGCCCGACTTGTTCCTTCAGCCCTGTTGATCATACAGGAGGACTTCATCGACTTTCAGCGTTCTGGTACTTGGATAACCACGGCTCTACCGACTGAGCTACTTCACCATAAATTGTTTTGATGTGGCTCATTATACACGAACCACATCACTTGTCAAGGATTAATAACCTAATACTTTAAGAATTACCTGCCTTGCATGGTTTCCGCTATCAATATTCTGAATGGGATTCTTAATTTTTTTAAGAGTATGCGTCACCGCATTGTTCAAACGCCATCCATTGGCAGGAGCATCACCGTCATTGAAGGTGGGCTTATCATACTCCTCAATAATTCTCATAATATTTGTGGCTCCAAAAACTTTCTCCCTTCCCATTTCCACCAGAACCTTACCAAGCTTGGCATCGTCAATCTGGGTTTCAGTCAGGAATCCCTGTTCCTTTTTCAACTCAGCTTCGTATGCGTTGTACTGGTCAAAGATTGCATCGACCTTAGTGTCCAGACGATCTTCCACGTTCAGCGTGTGCCGAGTTTTGGAAGGAGCGAATACACCACCGAATTGGCAGTTGGAACAAGTGAAGACCTTTTCCCCTGCAAGTCCAGTGAAGGAGCGGGAGCGATCATTGAAGTTGATGAACCCAATCGCAAAGGTCATATGGATATTGGCGTTCACTTCAGCAACATAGATGAACTTATCCTGTTCAGGTGACAGATATCCAGAAGCATCACCGAGAGTCATTCCCTGTGCCTGTGCTTTCATCTGGAACATTTCCAGAACATCACCGTGGTTGATCGGGAGATGCCGATTTCCCAAAGATGGGTTGCGAACTCCTTTAAGGTAATCCTGATCTACAGTTTCAAACCAATTTGCGCCATTAATACTATTGAATGCTTTACTCATAACTAACCTCCGTTGTTGTGTGTTAAGTAATTGTCGTTTTTGATGTCGCCTATTATAGCAAGGTAATTAAATCTGTCAACAGTTATTTTAAATAAATATTAATTAGGATGTTTAATGGTGTGCATCCAGAACATAGTCCAACCTGCCCATGCGACATACCATGCAAATAGTAGATCATAGTCCCTCAATAATATCGAGGTAATTACACCCACTGATGTTAATAATACATGTATCGCTACTACCACTACAAAGTCTCCGCTACAATGTGACGATTGAATTCATCTTCAGTCATCTCATAAAGAATTCTAAAGTCTGCCATGTCTTCTTCAATGTCATAAGGAGTAAGACATTCACTAAAATTGTTTAACTGCACTTCATCCTTTTCATATACCTCTCGCAGTTCATCATATTTTCTGGAATCTACATTCACTTCGGATGATAGGAAGTATAGAGCAAACTCAACATGATCACTTTTTTTAGTTACCCACAATACCTTACTGTCATCGAATACTGCATATTCCACGTAATACCCATCTGGATAGGTTCCATCTAGTCTGTCTGTTCCTACTAATTTCATAATTCTCCTTAAATTTGTTCAGACATTATAAGCAACGCCTCTTCTCTTGTCAACTTAAATCTCATATAAATTAACCTGCGATATGCTTCACCAACCCGATTACATTCATATCTCATAGTCTTCGCATAGACTACATTCTTACCAGAGTGTGAGAATTCTTTATCAAACTTATAAATCTTAATTCGTTTATATTCTTGTGGATTATATGAATAGTCCATGTAATAGCTACCACCCATATATCCACTGAATGTAGGGATCTCAGTCATTATGTACTCCTGTATATTTTTCAGTCTGGATTGTACCAAACTTGTGGAAGTAGCGTAGTGGTCGCCACTTATGATAGTAGTCAGGTTTCTTCGGATTGTTGTTGACCCAGAATCCCCACTTGTGATAAGCTTTACCTTGGATTAATAATGTCCATGCACCACCTTCTGGGATTTCCAGATAGTGACGTTGCTCTGCCTTTGCTCTCCAGATGCTTCCTGCCTT
>Ga0208299_1001119_pt1 | contig 21039 bp, 31 predicted proteins | sample 15_taG_FD_184089 | JGI IMG/M metagenome (GOLD analysis project Ga0208299, IMG submission 184089) | Marine viral communities from the Subarctic Pacific Ocean - 15_ETSP_OMZ_AT15312 metaG (SPAdes) (version 2) | ecosystem: Environmental > Aquatic > Marine > Oceanic | place: Pacific Ocean | collected...
CTTACCACAGAGGCCTATACACTAAGGGCTTACCGGCTTTTAACTACAATGCCAGTGTACGCCTAGGTGCCTATGGTGACCCCGCTGCACTGCCATATGACGTTATTGTTGACGTATGTAGCGCATTTGGTAGTCATACAGGCTACACGCACCAAGCGCAGCATAAGGGCTATGACCAACGATTAACCGGCCTTGTGATGGGCAGCGCTGATACGTACAAACAAGCTCTAAAAATGCAATCTAAGGGCTTCAAGACTTTTCGTGTAAAGCTACCAAACGATACTTTGTTACCCAATGAAGTTGAATGCCTTGCAGATACGAAAGGCATCACATGCAAAGATTGCGGTTTATGTGATGGTGACCAATTAAATATAGCTATCAGTGTTCATGGGCAGAAAGCTAAAAAGTTTAAAAGCTCATTGATTCCATTGGCGCAAGGGGTATAATATGGAATATGCATTTTATTATGACAAAGGCCTGTGGTATATTTGGAGTCGAACAGGCAACGAATATCGGGTATCCTTCGAAGAGAAACAGGACGCTTTAGATTTTTTAAAGTCTTTAGTTCAACAATAAAACAAGGTGAATAAAATGAAAGAATTATATACAGTAGTAGGAAAAAGCGATAACACGGGCCATGTTTGGACTAAACTACCGACTGTGTTTGAACCTTTAAGTAGGCCCACAGGGGTTTATGGTCACCAAATACCTACACCCTACAAAGTCAAACATAATAATAGATGGAAAAGGGTGTATTGTCGTAATTTTGGCTTATCAGGCTCGTACTATATTAAAAGCAAGGGCCAAGAAATAGCCATTAGCGACTAGCGCAGTAGGGTACTATAGGGAAACTTCTTAACAACAGTAAAACAAAAGGGAATAAAGCTATGATTACTTTTAAGATAATGGAAAAGACCAACAAGCCAGATCACTTTAAAACCTTATTCCATGGCATCAACGGCACGCGTACAGTGCCAGCCGGTGAATGGCTAGAAGCTACCATAAAGCCAGTTAAAGACGGTTCAGGTGGCACAGTGTACAATAGCGGCATACATGTACTAGCTAATTATCATGATGCTGTAAGCTACCTGAAAAACTTTAGCAATATAGAAAACAAGGTAATTGTTACTTGTGTAGCTCAGGGTATTCGTTTGAAACGCCATAGCAAACATAAAGTATTGCTTTGTGATAAAATCTTTATCTTAAAAGCTGAAGAATTATAAACAAAGTTGTTGCTTTATTCTAGGGGCTTAGTGTATACTAGGCTTCTATGGTAAACCAAGGGAGATAGAACAATGAAAATAGAAATAAGCAAGCAAGCATTCGAAGCGCTAATCAAAGAATCCTTTGACGCTGCAATTGATGAAGCCTACGACATAGGGGTCAACGAGGCATCATGGTTTAAAAAACTCTATACAGTAGAGGAACAGGGTGATGGTTGGGCACGTACAACTTCAACTGTGCATGGTATGCTGCTAACAGTGGTCACTAACTGTCAAGGTAGCCAGCCCTATACACAGTATTACTTAACAGACATTAACGCGTAAGAGGGAGCTAGAACAATGGAAAAATTCAAAGATCGGGTAAAACTAGGTGTCAGTCCTAGTGCCACAGTCACGACAATGGACGCCACACGTTACTTCTTGTTGCAATGTCCTGATAGTGGTCTATATTTAACATCACCACCAAATAGCCCGCACCATGGGCGCACTGAGAACCCAGAGGAAGCCCTAAAGGTTTTTGGCTACCAGTTTGCCTGTGATATGGCAAAACTAAATGATATGCACTTGGCTGTTTGGCCACCTGTAAAACTACCAACGGCAGAATAAAACCAATGAGTACTAAAATGAATCAATGTAAGAGCATTCGAGGCGTAGAACGACCCTACGCAATTTTTGCCGGTAACACGCCATTAGGTTACACAGAATACAGGGTAGTACAGGCAAAGTCCTTTGGCCCTAAAGCTCGTTGGACAGTCTGTGAAAAAACAGAAGCCAAAGGAAACATATTTCAACATGTTGACATTTACGCCAAAGATATGTTAGCATTAAAAGGCTTAGAGCTTGTATATTTATCTAAAGAATGGGAGGCATCATGCACATACAAAGAAGCCCAGAAACTGGCGACATAGTTATTAGCAATGAAGCGTACACGGATAATTTTTGTATTTTTAACGAGGACATAGAGCAACTACGAAAAGCCCTAAATATTGCGGCTAATTTAGACGAAATGGCGGCTAGTGAAGCCATTGAAAAAGCAAGGGAGTATAGTAATGACTAAAAGAACACGTTTAAAGAGCCTATTACGCAAGCATGAGGGCGTTAAACATCACGCCTATAAGTGTACAAGTGGGCAGTGGACTATAGGCGTAGGGCGCAATATAGACGACAGAAGCGGGTTAGGCTTGAGTGACCATGAAGTTGACTATATGTTGGAGAATGACATACAGCGCACTGAGGCCGAACTAATCAATGCATTTAGTTGGTTTGAGGGGTTGACAAGTGTAAGACAAGACGTTATTATAGACATATGTTTTAACATAGGTTTGCCCCGACTAAGGAAATTTGTCAGGGCCATAGCAGCCTTAGATGCTGGTGACTATGACAAAGCGGCCTTGGAGTTTTTAGATAGTCGCTGGAGCCGCCAAGTAGGCAAACGCTCCGAAAGGCTGGCTAATATGTTAATTAATGATAGCTATGATGTAGAATAGAACAAAGAGAGAGAGGTATTATCATGGGATGGTTGATGTCATTGGTATTATTTACCTATGTAATGTATAAAGTGCTTGCTTTTTTGGTAACTGACCCAATAGAGTACGAAGAAAAACAGCGAGAAAAGAAGCGAAAAGCTAAAAAAGGGGTTGACAATGAAAATTAAAACTGATACGATGTATAACTGGCCTCTCATTGAAGCCCTAATAGAAATTAAAATGGATAATCTACGTTATTGGGAAGTTGAGGAAATGCTAAAGGAGGTGCTTTGCGAGGAATTAATGACCACTAAGCACTCTGCATTACTTGCTGAGTTCAAAGCCTACACGGGCGACTCATGGAGTGACCACCCACAAACAAGCTTGATCAACTAAGGAGAAACACAATGCGCTGTAAAGCCTGTAATGAGATATTAAGTGACTATGAGTTATCCCGCAAAGACCGTGACAGTGGAGAATTTTTAGATTTATGCGGTAGATGCTTGACAACCAGTAATGAAGCTATGCTAAACTATAGCACGACAACAGAACGAACAGGAGAGCCAATAGAAAATATTTTAAATAAATAGTTGACAGCTAAGTAGAAGCTTGGTATAATATTAAGTATACCAAAGACACATTAAGTTGTTATCTTTGATATATAATTAAAGGTTCTTAAGAACTAAGAGCCAAACTAATGGTAACCTATAGGAGAATTACCAATGATTGCACAAGGCACAGTAGCGTTTGAATCCCTAAACGAGCATGATATTTTTAATGGTCAGTCAACAGGTAAGTATACCTTGACCCTGACTTTAGATGAAACATCAGCTCAAACCTTAGAGGCTGAGGGTGTCAAACTGAAAGACTATGAGGGCAATGCCCAACGTAAGTTTTCCACTCAGTACACAGTACCAGTGTTTGACCTAGAGGGTAAGCCTTTTATTGGTCAAGTAACAAGGGGTTCCAAAGTACGCATTCAGTGGAAGAAAGGCAACCCACATCCTGTACATGGTACACCACCATACCTTGAAAAAGTACGTGTACTGGAGCTGGCTGAAGCGTCAGGTTCAACTGACGAGGACTTCTAAACCATGAGCGACTTTGTCAGGCATGAAGCGTGCCCTAGTTGTGGTAGTAACAACAATCTAGCACGCTATACAGATGGTCACGCAACATGCTTTGGCATGGGCTGCAATTACTATGAACATGCGAATGGGGAGCCTATACAGGCTTCTCAGGCTGCACTAAGTACAACAAGGGGTTTAGAAATGAGTGGAGTATTTGCGGCTTTAACTGATAGGCGTGTTTCACAGGGTATTTGTGAGAAGTTTGGAGTAACAGTTGAGTACGGCACAGAAGGTCAAATCACAAAACACCATTACCCTTACCATGATAAAACGACAGGTAAAATAGCAGGTTCTAAGGTACGTGTTGTAGATAACAAACAGTTCTATGCAACGGGCACATATGAGAACACAGGGCTATTCGGACAACAGGCATTTAAGGAGGGTGGTAAGTACGTTACAGTGGTAGAGGGTGAGGCAGACGCCTTGGCTGTAGCTGAGATGTTTGACGGCAAATGGCCTGTGGTGTCCATCAAGGCCGGTGCCGCTAGTGCTGTAAAGGACATAAAAAACTCACTTGAGTGGTTAGAAAGCTTTGAGAACGTAGTTATTTGTTTTGATACAGACGAGGCAGGACAAAAGGCAGCCAAGGCAGCCCTACAGTTATTCTCACCCAACAAGGCAAAGAATTGCTGTTTACCCCTAAAGGACGCAGGGGAAATGTTGAAAGCTAACCGCATACGGGAGTTTACAAGTGAGTGGTGGAACGCTAAAACCTATCGCCCCGATGGAATTGTGGGTGGACAGGATACATGGGAACTACTAAACGCCACTAAGGACGTTAAAAGTACCCCGTACCCTTGGGCTGGTTTAAACAGTGTAACCTATGGCTTTAGACCTAAAGAGCTAGTGACCATCACAAGTGGTTCCGGTATGGGCAAGTCACAGATAATTAGGGAGCTAGAGCATTACCTGTTGGGGGCCACACAGGACAACATAGGTATCTTGGCTCTGGAGGAATCAATAGAACGTACAGTTACAGGGGTTATGTCAATTGAGGCTAACAAGCCTTTACATTTACCAACTACTGACGTTACTGATGAATACAGGAGAGAAGTCTGGGAAAAAACAATGGGGACTAATCGTTTCTATATGTTTGACCACTGGGGTTCTATGGGTGAGGACAACTTGTTAAATAAAATTCGTTATCTAGCCAAAGGGCTTGACTGTAAATGGATTATACTGGACCACCTGAGTATCGTGGTGTCAGACCAAGCGGAGGGTGACGAGCGAAAAGCAATTGACGCTATTATGACCAAGCTACGCCAGCTAGTACAGGAGACAGGCGTGGGTTTGTTCCTAGTTTCTCATTTGAAGCGTCCACCGTCCAAAGGTCATGAGGAGGGCGCACAGGTATCCCTATCGGAACTAAGGGGTTCAGCGGCTATTGCCCAGTTATCCGATATGGTTATTGGTTTAGAACGTAATCAACAACACCCTGACCCTGAAATACGGAACACAACAACCGTCAGGGTACTAAAGAATCGTTTTGCTGGTTTAACGGGTGCCTGTTGTTGGTTAGGTTACAATGGCGACACAGGGCGTATGTTGGAAGTGCCTGAGCCTACCAATGACTCACCGGCATACAATGGTGATGCTTTTTAGTAAATTGGAGAAATAAAATGTTGACAGAAGCTTTGTTATGCCTTACAATGAACATATACCATGAAGCAAGAGGCGAACCATTGGCAGGGCGGTTAGCCGTAGGACTTGTCACAATGAATCGGGTTGAGAGTTCAAGGTTCCCTAACACCGTCTGTGGAGTAGTGCAGCAAGGGAAACATTGGAAAGGTCACCCAGTTCGGAACAAGTGTAATTTTTCGTGGTATTGTGACGGTAAACCCGATTTACCAAAGGATAACAAAGCTTGGTCAGAGGCTGTAACGCTTAGTTATCGAATACAAAATGGCTTGGTGACGGACTTCACCGATGGGGCTACACATTACCATGCAAGCTGGATGAAACCTTGGTGGTCAAGTGCCTACATTGAAGTAGGGAGGATAGGTTCCCATATATTTTATAGGTAACGAACATGAAACAGTTAGTCTTTGATATTGAAACAAACGGTTTAAAGCCGACAGTAGTATGGTGTATTGTTGCCAAGGAGATTGGGAAAGATGAACTACACGTATTTGATACTTCTAACCTTAGCGGTTGGAATAGTTTTGTACGAGGATTTGACGAAGTAATAGGACACAACCTAATTGGCTATGACGTACCTGTTTGTGAACGACTGTTGGATACAGACTTCACAGGCATCAAAGTCACAGATACATTAGTTATGTCAAGATTAGCAAACCCCCAGCGTGATTCTCATTCGTTGGACAGTTATGGTAAGGAGTTAAACAATGAGAAAGGTAATCATACAGATTGGTCATGCTATAGCTTGGAAATGCTTGACTATTGCAAGCAGGACGTTAAACTTAGTGAACAAGTATACCAACGACTCGCACGTGACCTTGATAGCTTTGGAAGCGAAAGTATTAGTCTTGAGCATGGAGTACAAAATATTATATGCCAGCAAATAGAGAATGGCTGGCTGTTAGACCAAGAGAAATGCTATGAGTTGATTGGGGAGCTAAAGGAGGCTTCATTCATAGCCGAGGAAAAAGTACATGAGGTATTTAAACCACTACCCACGTTCATTAAAGAAATTAAACCTAAGGTTAAAAAGGACGGTACCATCAGCACTGTTGGTCTTAAGTTCCTTGGAGACCGTTGGACTGAAGTCGCTGGTGATTTCAGCCGTGTCGATTGGCCTGTATTTAACCTAGCGTCACGACAGCAAATAGCTAGGTACTTGCAGTACTTTGGTTGGAAACCTACAAAACATACAGACAAGGGCCGTGTAATAGTGTCTGAGGAAGTCCTGATGGGCGTTGAGGGCATCCCTGAGGCTAAACTAATAGCTGACTACCTGTTAGTACATAAACGCCTAGCACAGGTCAAAGGGTGGCTTGACAAGGTTGATACAGATGAGCGTGTACATGGTTACGTTAACTCCAATGGGGCCGTGACGGGACGTATGACGCATAGCAGCCCTAATGTGGCAAATGTGCCAGCGTCCTATAGTACCTACGGGGAAGAATGTCGAAGCTGTTGGATAGTGCCTAAGGGCTACAAGCTCGTTGGGATAGATGCTTCTGGTTTAGAATTGAGAATGCTTGCACATTACATGGACGATGCGGAGTATACTGATGTGCTTTTGAATGGTGACATACATACAGTCAACATGAAAGCAGCAGGGTTGGATTCTCGTTCCCAAAGTAAAACTTTCATCTACGGATTCCTTTACGGGGCCGGTGACGCTAAGATAGGCCAGATAGTGAACGGTAGTGCTAGGGAGGGTAAACGGTTAAAGGAGAAGTTTCTTAACTCCACACCGGCCCTTAAGAAGCTCAGGGAGGACGTAGTATCTGCCTCGGAACGTGGGTTCCTTAGGGGGCTGGATAAACGTAAGCTCTTTTGTCGCTCACCGCATTCAGCCGTTAATACACTTTTACAGGGCGCAGGGGCTATTGTTATGAAAAAAGCCTTGTGTATTTTGAATGAATATGCTATACTATGGGGTATAGACTATAAATTTGTAGGTAACATACATGATGAATTTCAAGTGGAGGTCATAGCACATCAAGCGGAACAATTTGGAAAATTAGCCGTTGCTTCTATTGTAGCAGCAGGGATTGAATTAGGACTACGTTGTCCTTTGGATGGTGATTATGCAATCGGAAATAACTGGGCTGAGACCCACTAAGAAATGCACTACCTGTCTCTTAGAAAAACCCTTAGAGTCTTTTAATAAACAACGAACAGCTAAGGACGGTTTAAAGTACGTTTGTAAAATATGCCAGAGAAAAGAAAGTTCTGAGCAAGCCAAAAAAGGATGGGAACGTATCTTTGAGTTCTTTGGAGGGCGTAAGTGTCAACGATGTGGTCTGGAATCTGATTATCCTCTCTATGAAGTACACCACAAGAACCCTAAGGATAAAAACAAAAAACATGTAGGAGGACGAGGTTTATCTAAGGAAACATTAGAAGCTGAATTAATTAAATGTGAACTGCTCTGTGCTAATTGTCATAAGATCAGACACCACGAACTAAGGCAGAAAAATGAGTAAAAACTTATATAGTTTAGTACCGGATATTTACAAACTCATGGAAAGCTCAACCCCCGATGAGTCTGTGGATATTGAGGCAGAGATTGAAAAATTTGGTGAGAACTGTAAACAACTGATGCGGGACAAGTTCGACTCTAAAGGTTATATAGACAACCGGAAGTTAAGAATGTCAAACATTGGGCGTGATGATCGTGTCCTTTGGCATCATTGCAAGGGGACGGACAAAGAAAAACTACAGCCTCACAACCATATTAAATTTATGTATGGACATTTAATTGAGGAAATGGTTCTATTACTGGTACGCCTTAGCGGTCATGCAGTAACTGACGAACAGAAAGAAGTACAGGTGGCTGGAATCAAGGGCCATATGGACTGTAAAATAGACGGAACAATTATTGACGTAAAGTCTACCAGTAGTTTTGGCTTTAAGAAGTTTAAGGACGGAACCTTGGCAATGGACGATCCTTTTGGTTATGTAGCGCAGAACAAAGGCTACGCAAGGGCCGAGGGTGCCACAAAGTACGGCTGGTTAGCCATGGACAAGTCAGTAGGTAGTTTAGCTTTATTGGTGTATGATGAACAGGACACACAAGCACCTATTCATAAATACATCAACTGGGACATTGAGGAACGGATTGAAAACCTAAAAAAGATGGTAGAGCAACCGGAACCCCCATCAATTTGCTCAGACCCAATACCGGACGGAAAATCTGGGAACATGAAATTACCTATGAAATGTTCTTATTGTTCCTACAAAAAGTCTTGTTACCCAAAGCTAAGGGCTTTTGCCTACAGCTACGCACCAAGGTTTTTAACAAAGGTAATAAACGAACCTAAAGTACAGGAGTTAAAACTTGAGTAAAGTTAAATACCGAAGTGGCTTAGAGGAGCGTTTAGCGGAGGCTCTGGGGACTAATTATCTCTATGAGCCATACGCAGTCCCTTATATTGTCAACAGGAAATATACACCTGATTTTGTATACGCCCCATCAAAGGTCTTGGTGGAAGCTAAGGGTTTCTTTAGAGTAGGAGACACTCAAAAGTACAAGTCAATTAGGGATTCAATAGAAGCTAGTGGTTGGGAACTGGTATTTTTATTCAGTGACCCCAAAAAGAAACTAAGGAAAGGCTCTCGTATGACATTAGGACAGTGGTGCGACAAAGAGAATTTTGCTTACTTTACCGAGGCTTCATGTAAATCAATGATGGAGTATATAGAATGTCGGCAACTTACGAAGAATTGAAAGAACACATACTGCGAGAGTATGACGCTGATTTTCTCTTAGAAATTTTAGAAATAGACAGTGAAATGCTTTTAGATAGATTTGAAGATTTGTTAATGAAGAACATGGACAAATTCCCACAGGATGAGGATAAAGAGGGGGTGTCCAATGTCTAGGTGTTCATTAGACGTACAGGTAGGCGGTGGACACTACAAGGATTTTGAAATACAACCAATAGAGTTTATTCATCAAAATAACCTTGGCTTTATTGAGGGAAACGTAATAAAATATATTACTAGGTGGCGTTATAAGAACGGCATTGAGGACTTAAAGAAAGTTAAACACTATGTAGATTTACTTATAGAACTGGAGGCACTAAATGAAAATAGTTGATATTACAACTAACCCGCCAGAACATAAAGCAAACTATGAAATAGCTAAGGAATGTTTGGACGCTTGTTATGCTGAGGATAATACCAAAGAGTTTTTCCTGTTGACTATTGATACTGAGGGTGTCATGGGAGTCTACAGTTCAATGGAGTATCCCCCAGCTTATATGGCCCTAGATGCCGCCAAGGAAGTCCTTATGGAATATTACCGAGAATACGACGAAAACCTAGGAGGTGGCTCATGAGTACCCAAGTGATTATGTTAACCGGAGAAAGTTGTTCGGCCTGTAAAGAGCTAAAACTAACTTTAAAAACTTATAATTTATTTGATAAAACAAGAACAGTGGACGCTTATAGTAACGAGGGTAACGAGCTAGTAGCTAGGCTAGGTTTACGTTCAATACCTGTTTTAATTGCAGAGGGTAAGCCCTTGCTTATGGGAGCAAAGCATACCAGAGAAGCCTTAGAGGATTTATATGTTTGACAGCAATGAGGAAGTTTTGGCGTTTTGGGTCAGCGTCTTTGTGGTTGTAGGTATTATTTGGTGGTTTAATTAAGGATTTGCCCGTATGTTTAACCAGCGTACAGGTGTCATGCATAAGTCGAAATTCAGGAGCTTGTTCGACACGTTTCCGAGATTATCGAGCCTCTGTTCCCAATTTCTTGGGAATCCTTGACCAAATAGTGTTTCATAAACTAAACAATGTACACTACAGTATACATTTGAATATACAAAGGAGGACATATGGCTAGCGCTAGCAAAAGCAAAGGAGGTGTAAAAGCAGTGGAATGGTGGAAGCACTTGCGCAACCGTAAGCGGGACCAAAACAAACTAGTGCGAAAGGACGGTAAGAAGAAAACTAAAGAGGTGTACGATGAAAAATGAACAAACAGGACTAGAACCCTGTAAGTGCGGCTCTACTAACTTGAGTGTCGAATGTACAGGCACTAGTCACTACACTATGGACTATGTGGTGTGTCTTGATTGTAAGCTGGAGGGTAACGGTGAGTTCGGGATTGAGGACGCTATAACTGCATGGAATAAGAAAATAACTTATGGAGAAACCTGATGTTGTTTATGAATCATTTTGAGGAAATCATGAAAGGATACAAATGTTCTTTGAACACAGCGATACAGATGTACCAACGAGGGACAGCATGGGAGGATTGAGGTAAAATGTTATCAATGTTCACAGAAGTTATATGGCTGGCCGCTGGCCTAGCTGTACTAGGTTCTGTTGTTTTGTTTTTCCTAGGGCCGATGTATGAAGAATTTAAAATCCACAAACACGCACTGGACGAAGAAGTGGAATTATTAACTATTATACAGGACGCTATAGAGAAACACAAGAAAACAGGTGAACCCGTAACTTTAGAAATAGGTAGCGCCAAGGATGAAACCACTGAAACCGAGAACTAATAACAGTTCCAATTCGGTACTGTTGGAGCCTTTGTCTCAAGCACAGTCTGATTATATTAATTCAATCAAAGAGAAAGTAGTTTCTATCGGGCTTGGATACGCAGGGACAGGTAAAACGTACATAGCGGCTACTTTAGCGGCTCAGTTTAAGATAGATAACCGCAAGGACGGTAGGATTGTTTTATGTCGGCCTAATATATCCGACAGTAGAACCATTGGTTACCTTAAGGGTGACATGGACGAGAAAATGGCAGCATGGGTTGTTCCATATACGGACGTACTTAGGAAGCATTTGAACGGTAGGTTTGAGGAATATGTCGCCAATGGAACAATAGAAGTCGTTCCCTTTGAATACATGCAGGGACGTTCATGGGATAATAGTTATATAATGCTTGACGAAGCGCAACATACGTCACCTAAGGAAATGGAAATGTTCCTTAAGCGTATAGGGACTGACTCTAAAGTAGTCATAAGCGGTGATTTACGACAAGCAGCCAAGGGTAACTCTAGCGGCTTGGCAAACATTGTTGATTTACATGAAAGAAACAAAGAGTTGCAGGAATACATGGGCATAACAGGGTTCTTTAACCCTAATGATATTGTACGTTCTGACTTTTGTAGGATGATAACTAGAATATACGGAAACTGACCTAGAGGGAGAAACTTATGCTAAATTCACAGGCACACATACGGCTCACATACGCACAATGCGATCAAGTGGTGGTCTATCAGCTACAAGAGTATCATGATGACCTAAAGGAAGCCATGAAACTAGAGTTAGAGATTGATGTTCAACTTGACATTCTAAGAACAATAGTAGCAATTGAGACAGTTCTAAGAGATTTTTTAACAGACGATGAGTACCTAAAGTGGAAAACCGTCTATGGAGTGGATTTATTAGCATGATGAACGCATACCAAGAATACATACACAAATCACGTTACGCTCGTTATTTACCAACAGAACAGCGACGAGAAACATGGCCTGAGACAGTATCACGTTACCTTGATTATTTCAAAGAGCGTGGTTCTCTGGACGATAAGACCTATAAAACATTATATGATGCTATCCTTAATCTTAAGGTTATGCCCAGTATGCGAGCTTTAATGACGGCTGGCGTAGCGGCTGACCGAGATAATGTGTCAATCTTTAATTGTTCCTACATCACCATAGACCATCCTCGTTCCTTTGACGAAATGATGTACATTCTAATGTGTGGCACAGGTTGTGGTTTCTCTGTAGAACGTCAGTACGTTTCTAAGCTACCTGAAGTTGCTGAGGACTTTCATGAGACTGACACTACTATCCATGTGGCCGACAGTAAGATTGGTTGGGCTAAGGCGTACCGAGAACTGGTTACCTTGTTGTACTCAGGTCAGCTACCGGAATGGGACGTAAGTAGAGTACGGGCCTCAGGTGCGCCTTTGAAAACCTTTGGTGGACGAGCCTCTGGCCCTGAGCCTTTAGTTGATCTATTTAAATTTACTGTTGAAGTGTTCAAGAACGCAGCAGGACGTAAGCTACAAAGTATCGAATGTCATGATCTTTGTTGTAAGATTGCACAGATTGTCGTTGTCGGAGGAGTCCGTAGGAGTGCTTTGATTTCCCTGAGTAACTTGACTGACGATCGTATCCGTCGAGCTAAACATGGGCAATGGTGGGTAGACACTCCACACCGAGGTCTAGCTAATAACTCAGCTTGTTATACTGAGAAGCCTGACTTTGAGGCATTCCTGAGTGAGTGGAAGTCACTCTATGAGAGTCGCTCAGGGGAACGTGGGTTCTTTAGTCGTATCGCTAGTCAGAAACAAGCAGCTAAGAATGGACGTAGGGACGCAGACTATGACTTTGGGACTAATCCATGTTCGGAGATAATTTTACGCCCTAACCAATTTTGTAATTTATCTGAAGTAGTTGTACGTCACGACGATACCGTGGAGTCCTTAGAGGAAAAAGTACGCCTAGCGGCTATCTTAGGTACTCTACAGGCTACTTGTACGGACTTCCGTTACTTACGGGCTAAATGGAAACAGAACACAGAGGAAGAATCATTATTGGGTGTGTCATTAACTGGTATTCTGGACAACATGATGATGTCTAACATTGACAACCCTGAGCTACCCAGTATACTTAATAGGTTACGTGATGCAGCAGTTGATGAAAACAAGAAATGGGCAAAGAAAATTGGAATCCCCCAAGCAGCCGCCATCACCTGTGTCAAACCATCAGGGACGGTCAGCCAGCTCGTTGATTCTGCATCCGGTATCCATGGCCGTTTCTCTGACCATTACATTCGTCGTGTTCGTGCTTCTGCCAATGACCCTCTGTGTCGTGTCTTAGAGGCCGCAGGAGTCCCGTCAGAGCCAGATAAGGTGTCACCCGCTACATTGGTATTCTCTTTCCCACAAGAGGCTCCTAGAGGCTCTGTGAAAGCCTCAGACCAAACGGGCATGGCCCAGCTAAAGCTTTGGGATATGTACCAAAGAGAGTGGTGTGAACATAAACCATCCATTACAGTTTATTATAAGGACGAGGAGTTCTTAGAGATTGGTAATTGGTTGTACAATAACTTTGATGAAGTGTCGGGAGTTAGCTTCTTGCCTTACTCAGAACATTCTTATGAACAGGCTCCCTATGAAGCCATAAATGAGGAACAGTATAAAGAACTGCTGAAAGAAATGCCCAAGGAAATGTCTTGGGATATAGTGGAGGCTTCCGATGTGACCGAGGGCGCTCAGACCCTTGCGTGTGTTGGTGGTTCCTGCGAGATATAAAACCCTAGTTTCTCCCCTTTACTAGGCACTTTGAAGCCCCTTGGATTGCTCCTTGGGGCTTCTTTTTTTAGTTAGGTAACTGGCTCAACAAAGAGTTAATCCGTTCTTCCTCTAACCGTTCAGCTTCCGTCTTACTCACAGGGTCAAGAGCTAAGGAACCTGTTAACATACCAACGTCCTGTTGAGTGGTTCGAATATCCCTTTTGGCTTGAGCTACGCCCTCCGGTGTAGGCTTGGCCTCACTTAAGGCTCTTAGGGATTCAGGGTCAACTTTGTTTCCCTCGTCACCTATGGCTTCTTGAGTAGTGTACTTCTTATTTCCTTTAATGTGACCAACAATAGGAGGCGTTATGGTTATTTCACGAATAGGTAAAGACTTCTTAAGGATAGGCCCAAGAATAGGCAGATTCTCCATGAAGTTATGTTCGTCCGATATGAAACTAATGATTTCACCATTAGGTTTCAACAAGCTCACACGGTTAATACCTCCCTCCACAACAGCCCTGCCTGAGCTACTTTGGGTTATCCATAGACCATTCTCCATAGCGTCCTCTAGGGATTTATTTAAAACGGTAATGCCTTTGTACTTCTTAAGGTCTTTTTTGTTAATTAGTTCGTTGTATAGTTCCTCAGAGGTGGCTTGACGTTTTACCTTGCCCTCTACAGTAGACAAGAGAGACCTTACAGGGCCATTCATCTTACTAAAATTGACTGATGAAGCATGATCACCACCAGTACCTTTAGGTTTCTTCACAACAAGAACACTATTCTCGTCCATACCCCAAATGTCCTGTACGTGATCATAAGCTCTCGCTCTTTGATTTTCGGGGACATTAATCCTACGATAACCTTTGCCTTTAGTAGCTAAGTTTTCAAGTGCACCTGAGGCTTCTAAATAAGCAGCCTTAGAGTTGGGCATTATACCACCAAAGGTTGACTTATCAAAAACTTCTTGATAGTCCTTAGAGTAGTTTCCCTTACGCCCTGCTTGTTCCCCTATGTATCGCATATAGATACTTTGAGCTACGGCTTTCTCCATTTCCCTAGTTGATAAAATATCTGTAGTTTTACCGGAAGCTACTTTAGCCTCGGCTTGGTCTAAGAGGTCTTTGATTAGTTTCTGACCATTCTTGTTAATACCTTGTTCACGCCAGAGAGCTTTAGCCTCAGCAGAACCTAAGTTCTTTAACAAAGGAAATACAGAGTTTTTACCCCAGTTAGCAAAACCAACAATTTTACGAGCTAACGCAGTCTTTTTTTCTGGGTTATTAAGGAGGTCTAAGCGTTTACTTAAAGGTACTGCCGCCTTACCCAACGGTAGTTTTAAACCTATCCCCAAAGAGCTATCATTAACAGAGGTTGCACCACTTATCGCTGCTTCTACAGCGTCCTCAGCGCGTGAATTAGGTAAATCAGGTCTGTCAATACCATAAAAGTTGTCAATATAGTTACTAGGGGTTGACAAAACACCGCCCCTGTCTTTGGATTTTGTATTAAAAGCTTTTACGCCCTTAAGACCCGCAGCGTCCAATAGACCGAGACCACCCTCAAGATTACCAGCGAATCTAGGATTATCCCGTAGATAGTCAGTGGCGCCTGAGGCGTCCATGCCCCAAGTAATTCCTTGTTCTATTTTATCAGCGATAGGGTCAGTAATAAAATCAGGAGTTAAGGTGTCACCTGTACGAGCCACAACGTCACTGAGGGTAGTCCCAGCCGCCCCTAGTTTCCGTAGTGCGTACTCACCCTCAGTAATCCTACCGGAAGTTAACAGACGTTTGTTTTCCTCGTCCTTAGCTACCTGAGCATCATAGTTGTCGGTGAGTTTTCCCCATTCCTCTCCCATATCATTATTATGGCGTAGAGTTTCGTTTACCAACTTCTGTATCCAAGAATTCATTAGTTGGCTACTCCCCTCACAGGTACGCGTTGAGTTTCATCTTCTTCCTTAGATAACATTTGACTCCTGAAATCAGCACCACGCGTAATAGCCACTTGAGCTGCGTTGGAATCTTGGGTCTTTAGTGTTTGACTAATGAAGTCAACAGCACGAGTAATGGCAAGCTTAGTTACTTTAGCATCTTGGGTCTCTTGGGCGCGTTTTAGCAACTTCACATGGTTTTTCCATACCCTTGTTTTAGAACCATCAGCCGCTATTTTACCTAAGATAGTAGGAGCAGACAACAAACCTAAGGCTGTGGGGATATTCATGCCTATAACAGGCGCAGCGGCACTCATGCCACCTATGGCAGTTGCTTTACCCACGAGGGTTGTAATAGCTGTAGAGGTTTTACCTGCCATAACCAAGCCGAAACGAGCGTTATGATCTACGTTTGCTTTAATTAAATCAGCAGCACTTAGGATGTCCTCTAGACGTTTCATCATCGGAGGGCCGAGAACTTCTTGAGCTAACTCACGGTTACGTTTCTTTCGTAGTTGTTTACCAACCTGTAGAATCTCACCAAAAGTAGCTTCCTCTTTAATTAAATCACTCAGGTAACCCTTACGGACGTTGTTCATTAGCTCAGGCATTTCCTTAGCGGTAATAACGCCTCGTTTAGCAGCCTCGGATAAGAAACCTTTGAAGTGTTTAACAGCCTCAGGGCTATGTACTAAGTATTTACCAACAGCAGAGGGTTCTTTCTGCATGGCCTTAAACATAACCTCAGAGTTAAGCTTGTTAACGCTATCGTCGTACCATGAACGCAAGGTATCGTACTCACGCTTATAGTTACTACCTAACTGACTACTAGCCCTCGCCATTGTATTTTCTAACTCGTCACGCATTTCACCAGCATACCGAGCAGCATTACGATTCCCTGCTTTCTTGGCTTCACGTTGTAGTTCAGACAAGTTAGAGATAGTACGGCCTACTTCCTCAAAGGAAGCTTTTGTTCGTGTTGAGGACAGCATGGCGTTTATCTTGTTAATCATACCGTCGCCACCAGAAGCTTCTGCAACAGTTTGAATACCAGCGGATTGACGAATATTTTTCTCAACTAACGCCTGAAAAGACTTCATGTTAAGCTTTACATTAGGAGCATTCTGTGTAATGACACTTAAAACACGGCCGTACTCAGCACTAATGTTTTGTAAAGCCTCACCATGTACCGCAGAAATACGTTCACCAACATCAGCATAGTGGTCAGTGGATAAAAGTCTATCCATTTCCTTAGAAAGAGCGTCATGTTGTTTAGCAGAAACCTTTTTAACACTAGAGGCTAAGTCAAGACCTAAGGTACTTAAGGTCTCAGCCGCCTTTGCCCAGAAAGTCCCAGTTAACTGATAACGTGTTAAAGTAGTACCGTACTTCTCAAACAGTTTCTGAGCTGCCACAGTGGCATCATCTACAGAAATACCACTTTTACTTAAGGCTTTACGTGAGACAACACCAAAGCCTTTCAACACTAGGTTACCGCCAGCATCCCATTGTGCTGATTGTTTGGCTTCCTCATAAGCAAGTGAATAGTCAATCTGGTTGCCGCCTTTTAGCTCCTGTTCCATGATCTCACCAGCAAACTGATGTAGACCTACACTGACAGCAGAAGCACCTGTGATGATAGCGGTCTTGCCTAAAGGATGATTCCAAACTTTAGCTAGTTTCTCACCAACCTTTAGACCCTCTGAAGCACCACGGATAGACGCAATGTCGCCCACCCAGTTCTGTAGCTCACGTGTTGGGCCATAAGAGTCAGCGAAACGTCTTGCTTCCTCGGCTATTATATCTCCTACACTATAATCAATACCCAGCACAGGGGCTTTATGAGGCGCAGGGGCATCAGGATGCTCAGGCAACAGCGTAGGGTCTGTAGGGATATCCGTATCCCCCTGTGGCTCTACAGCCACTGAGTCGTTTACCATTTCAATCGTATCTAAAGAAGGAAAAAAGTTCTCTGGTAATGGGTTACCCTCTCCTCGTTCTTCTGAACCATCTAAAACAGAGACAGACGAAAGAGAGGGGAAAAACCCTTTAGGTAGATCAGCCATTAGAATAATCCTCTAGGGTCAAAACCATACTTTTTAATGAAGCCCATTGTTACGTCATAGGAGGTATTACCCTCCGGTGGGTTTGTAAGACCCTCTTTATAAATCTTTAAAATAGCTGGAGTTAATTTAGTATAAGTATCCCAAGCGTTAATGAAACCTTTAGAGTTATTCTGACGAGAAATGAAAGCAGCTTTGAAACGATGGTATTCCGCATCCCCTGACTGTACACGTGAGAACGACTCAAGCCATTCTTTTAATTGTCCTGTTTCGGTGTCTGCTTCTGGGAAACCTTTCATAATTAAAGCTATGTCACGGTCAGAAGCAACACCAGCAGGTAAGTTACCTATAACCTGTGAGTTCTTAATACGATTAAATTCTTTACGCAGTAAGGCTTGTTCATCCTGAGTACCCCAAAATTCATCCCAAGCGTCCTTGGTACGTGCAAAAACACCAGAAGATAGGTCTAGTTTGTCAGCTTTCTTAATCAATTTACGCACACTAGCTATTTGCTTACGGGCGCTAAACACAGAAGCTTGGGCGCTGTGTAGTTCTTTCTCAGCAACAGTAGATAACTCAGTACGCATACGTAAGAGTTCAAATTTAGGGGTACCATTCTCAACGGAACGCCTAAAGTCATCTAGTGAAGCAGGGATATATTGATCAGGGTCTATGGTACTCATGAGATCAGCCCATGCTTTAGCGTTGACGGTAGCGTCATCATCTCCTTTAGCCTCTAAAGTTTCTTCCATGTGTTTTTCCATGTAAGACCAAGCATTTTCAAGCGCCTGTTCAGAGGGTTCGTTCTTTAGCACTGCAATCATGTTAGCAGCCATGTTACTGTCTTTAATGTTAGACAAGGAAGCTACAGCGGATTTTACGTCCTTATTGAAAGTAACATTATTTTCTTGTTCTTTTCTCATGGCTTCAAGAGCTGTGTACCCTTTAGAGACTAATTCCTCACTAGCGGTACCTGAACCAAGGGCTGCCGATAAACGAGGGTCAAACTCTTGAAGCTGGCCACTTAGTTTCTGTGCTTCCGCTTGTAAATCCTCAGCAGCAATACGGCTTTCTAAGTCTGCCTCACGCTGCTTTTGGTCTGCTGCGGCTGCTGTCGCTTGTTGACTCTTTAAAGAATCTGCTCGTTGAATTAACTGACCGCCCATGTTAACAGCATTAGGATCGCCAGTTTCTATTAATAGTTTTGCAATAGGCAAAATAACTTGAGGGTCATCAGAACTGGCAGCCACAGCGTACTGTTTTACTAACGAAGCCTGTGACGCCTCAGCAGCCTTAACTTTCTCCAGTTGAGGGTCATCATGTACACCAGCTAAGGCACGACCTAAAGCAGAACCAAGGAAACTAGCCGCCTTAGCTCTCATTGGGTCTCTGGCCCCTTGTGCCGCACTAGCCATTAATTGACGTTGTAAGTCCGTATCTCTTTTGGCTCTTTGTTGTAGTAACTGTTGTACTGTTAACTGAGAACCTGAGGTAAATAAACCGTTTGACATAATATTTCTCTCTTTAATCTCTTTGAATTATGACCACAAGCTTTTCAGCGAACCAAGCGAACCAGATAACCAACCGGAGCCAGCTTCAGTTCCTAGATAAGAAGTACCTAAACCAATGGCTGCGTTTAACCAAGGGTCAGGTTGGTAGTTTTCCCTGTTTACCTGTGCTTGCCAGAGCTGTTGTTGGTACGGTTGGTTCTGCTTAGTAACCTCATAATTCTGACGAGCTATTTCAGCTTTCAGTGCAGGGTCAAGAGCCTCAAGTTCCAAACCAGCCAAAGTACCGTACTGACTGAACATACCGGATTGCGCTGCTTGGGCCATGGCAATCTCTTGCGCTCTCTCGCCCATAGCTTGTCGGTCAGCATTAGAGGCTAGGGTAGCATAAGCCTGTTTACGACCTATGGATTCCTCCAAGCGTTCTGGCTGTACCGGCCCACCACTGTAACCAAAAGTTTCAGCAGCTAAACCAAGGCCACTCCGAGTGCCATAAATGCTTTCTTCCATAGCGTTCCGTTGGGCAGCAAGTGTAGGGTCTAAAAGAGCTTGTTGACGGGACATAATCTCCGAGGCTCTACCTGATACGTCCTGATCAAACAAACCACGCATACGGGTTGCATAGTCCACAGTATCTTGTCCTGCCTGTTGGCTTAAGTCAGCCGCAGTACCCGTAAGTTCTGAGCTAAGACCATCAGGGCCATAGGTTGTCGATGTAGCGCCTGTAGTTACTGTGTAGGGCTTAAATTCACCTGTTGTCCCTGTTTCCCCGTAAGTAGGGCTGCTTGGTACGCTTCCTCCGTCCTGTTGTAAAGCACCACCGGAGCCAGAAGAATCATTTAAGTAATTAGGATTTGCTGCATAGTGCGCTTTCTGGGATTCCGTTAAGTTGTTCATATTAACATCATGCTGTGTGTACGCATGTGGTAATTGATTCTCCATTTGTGGCGCACGTGCTTCATGTACTCGGTCTACCTCAGAAAGATTATCCCAGCCCTCCATTGTACCAGCTAATCTTAAGTACTCTTGCTGTGCGGCTTCATTCATCCCGTACTGAGCTTGATTAAAAAACTTAGAACCAACCTCTAAAGGTATACCGCCCATGTACCCAAGTAAACCATCATAACCAGTAGACTGAGGGGCTTGCATTTCGGGGTAATAGGCACCTGTGGGTGAGACAACCGTGGAATAAGCATTACCCATCAGGCCTATAGCGTCACCAGCAGGTTGGGAGCCACTGTTAGAACGCCATTGGTTTGATGGTATATCTCTTGGGTCTTTTGTATTAGAGTTATAAGACCCACCCGACCCATTCGTAATATCACTTAAATTAGCCATTAGACAGTCCTCTCCCAGAAGTACACGGTGATGTATGGTTGTAGGTTGTTATGTGCGTCACCGGAGCCAGCGTCACCTGTATAGGTTGAGACAGTGCTGTATGAATTTATTTGGTCAAGCTCGTAACCAGAAGTAACTTGGGAGAGCTTGGATGAATCAACCACAACAGAGTTAGACTCTACACGGAGGTTGCTAGCATGGTCGTGAACCGGCATCTCATCTTCAGTCAACGGATGTGTCTTAGCACCGCCAGTTGCTCTAACAGCGTTAAAATCAACATCCTCACCAGTAGCCGTACTGTCATGAGTAGCGCTTTGAACACCTAATAGTACCTTACCTGAACCAAAAGCTACCCAAGTGCCTACGCCCAAAAGAGTGCTTGGATTAGTAGAGCTGATGGACGTATAGATAGAACCTACGGGATAGGCAAGGGCGTTAACCTCAGCAGCCGTGATAGCAGAGGGTGCAG